>ENA-ORCX01000459-ORCX01000459.1-marine-metagenome-genome-assembly--contig:-NODE-459-length-14801-cov-3.048221_pt1 | contig 14801 bp, 10 predicted proteins | sample MGYA00248630_ERZ508518 | MGnify/ENA primary metagenome ERZ508518 (study PRJEB26188, sample SAMN06268768) | marine metagenome | isolation source: Bioluminescent Bay, La Paraguera, Puerto Rico | place...
GAATGGAGCCAGCACCCTCTCATACAAAGCCAACAAAACATCTCTTCTCCCTGGAAGGAAGAGATGCGCAGAAATCGTCTGGAAAAACATACTTCCGAAAAATTGGCAAAAGCGCTTTTGGAGTTCAGTCCGGGCAAAATAGCAGCACGCTGGAAAGATCTCTCCAAACTAATTCCTCCTTTAAGCTGCTACTATGGAGCTGAAGATTTGAAGTACCAAAAACTTGCCCAACGCTTTCCTAACTACTACCGACAAACGCAGTTAGTAGAAATTCCCCAATGCGGGCATACTCCACACCTAGAAAGCAGCGTTAGGTTTGCAAAACGGTGTTTTTTACAAAAAAATATCAAAAATAAGTAATATATCTGCTTGAAATAGTTATATTATGCTATCTTTTTATAGTTAGGAGTTTATCTCCTATTTCATCTCCCCTATACGATCACATATCGTACCATATCAAGTGCTGGATATATTCCAACGCTTTCCCCGTAAGATAAAGAACACGAAAAACTTAGTAAACCGTATAAATTCTAAAAACTCCCTATAACACGCTTGCAATACAAATTGCTAATATTATAGGCTTCAATCTATATTGAAATTACCCTAATAATGAAATTGCTATTAACTTGTAGGCGTTGCTGTCTATAGTACAAAAATCTATACTCCATGGCTAAGAAAACATCCGCAAACAAAGGTATCAGTCGAATTGATTCAGGTTCAACTCATGGCTGGTTTGTCCGCGGTTATAAGAACGGAAGAACGTATTCCAAACTCTTCAGCGACATGAAATGTGGCGGAAAGAGAAAAGCTCAGCAAATGGCGAAGGAATACAGAGACCAGTTGCATGAAGAACTGGCTGCTATCCCTGCAAAACCGCGTAGTCGGCGCATTGTGTATCGAGACTCAAGAAATACTACTGGAGTTCTCGGCGTTTGTAAAACTCGTAAAATTAGTTCAAACGGAACAGTTAATGAATGCTATTCGGTTAGCTGGAGACCTAAACCAGGCATCCAAAAATGCACATCCTTCTCAATCAAAAAATATGGAGAGAGAAAGGCATTTAATCTAGCCGTTGCTCATCGCAAAAAAATGATGAGGGAAATCCACGGTTCCAAATATTTTAGAGAAATGAAAAAGCAAGAAGCATCCTTATAGGGATGCTTCTTTTTTAAGAAAAAATCATTCAGGTATACCGGCTGCAGCAGCGCCAATAATTCCTGCCAAATTACCATGTTTAGCCCATTTATAAGGGCAATCTACATTAAGGTATTCCTCAAATTTATCCACCTTCTTAACTCCTCCTCCACCAAGGATAATCAATTCCAAGTCCAACATAGCGTGTAGATAATTCAAGTAGGCATTCAGCTGTTTCGTCCACTTTTTCCAGGACAAATCCAACCCCTTACGAGCCGCTTCGGAAATCACTTTCTCGATGTCTTCATTCCCGTTGAATTGAAGGTGCCCCAGTTCTGTATTAGGAAGCAATTTGCCATCAACAAATAAAGCAGTCCCGATACCTGTGCCAACAGTAACGAGCATCACTGCCCCTTTAACATCCTTGCCGTTTCCAGATGCAATTTCGGCCAACCCGGCGGCATCTGCGTCATTCACAACAGTCAGATTGCAACCCGTTACCTTCTTAACTGCTTCAGCTAAATCCAACCCAATAAGTGAGTTATCCAAATTTGCCGCAGAGCAAATAACGTTTCGCCTAATGACACCTGGATACCCGCAACCAATGGGACCTTTCCATGCAAAATGATCAACAATTTGCTGGATAGAGTCAATTAACGCTTCCCTCGTGCAGGGATTAGGAGTAGGAACACGGTAACGCTCGGTATTAAGCACGCCATCAGTAACATTTACGATTGCGCCTTTAATACCACTTCCACCAATATCTATACCTAAGATATCCATATAAATTTAAGAAAGGCTATCTTCAAAGAAGCTGTCAATATCATGGAAACATCATAGGCGAATTGTAACAATACAAAATGCAGTTTTTTCTGACCATAGCCCTAATTCACTTTCTTGGAGTAGCTTCCCCAGGCCCTGATTTTGTTCTCGTATTACGTAATGCAATCAATCGAGGTATTCGTAATGGAATATGGACATCTCTAGGAATTATGGCAGGGGTTGCATTCCATCTAAGCTATTGCCTGTTCGGGCTAGCCTTACTCATAACCAAAACCCCAGCCTTATTCGCCACACTGAAATGGGTTTGCGCGATTTATCTTTGCTACCTTGCGTGGGGTTCACTTACAGCCAAACACACAGAGCTTAAAGAAGAAAATCCACAAACCACGAAATCGTCGAACGGATTTCGCGAAGGTCTTCTCTGCAATATTTTAAACCCTAAATGTACCCTCTTTTTCTGGAGTCTTTTCAGCGTATTGCTGACACCTGAGGTTCCACTATGGCTTCAATTGGTTTGTTGCCTGGAAATGCTAACCGTTAATTTTATTTGGTTTAGCTTTGTAGCTCTCATAGTAAACCAAAGACTCATCAACCAACGAATTCAAGCCATACAATACTGGCTGAACAAAGTAATGGGCGTCGCCCTTGTAGGGATTGCAGGCACTTTGGTTTTAAAGAGCTAATGAACATTACACACAAAATACAAATAGCAGGGATACAGGACTGGGAAGAAGCAGAACTCATCCGCTCCAACGGCGCAGACTTTCTGGGATTTCCATTAAGACTTCCCGTAAACAGTGTGGATTTAGAAGAAGACGAAGCGACCCAAATCATTCAACAATCATCGCTACCAAGCATTCTTATCACCTATCAGGACAGGGCAAATGACGTAATTGCTTTTTGCAAACAGATGGGGTGCAACAACATTCAATTACATGGCGAAATCACCACATCCGAACTCGAAAAGTTAAAAGGAAAAGCCCCCAATATATTTGTTATCAAAAGCCTCGTTATTAGCCCCGAAAAAGAAAACCTCAAGCGCCTGAAACAGCAAATTGATGAGCAGAAGGCTTTCGTCGACGCCTTTATACTTGATACCCACAATCCAGCCACCGGAGCCGACGGCGCAACCGGACTTACTCACGATTGGAGCATCAGTAGAGAATTGGTCCAATATTCCCCTAGACCCGTAATCATGGCCGGTGGCATGAACCCCAAAAACGTGGCAGAAGCCATCCTATTCGTCCGTCCAGCCGCTGTAGATGTCCACACTGGGGTAGAAGCTGAAAACGGACGTAAATGCCCACAAAAGCTGAATCAATTTATTCACGAAGCCAAACGTGCATTTGCATTGCTATATGACTAAAAAAGACTTGCTTCGCTCGCAGACAAATCCCTTAATACACGTCTTCCAAACGCCATCCTAGCTCAGTTGGTAGAGCAGCTCACTCGTAATGAGCAGGTCGTCGGTTCGAATCCGATGGATGGCTCCACTTTCAGAAACGAAGCTTAATCTGCTTCGTTTTTTTGTGTACAATAAAAAAGCCCTGAATAAATCAGGGCTTTGAAAGTAAAAGATAATTATAACAATTTAGCTTACAGGATCAGGTTTGGTGTCTCCGTTAGAATCTTCCTTGGGAGCTTCCACTTTTTCTTCGGCTAATACTGTTTCGCCTGTTGTGTCAGGAGTTTCAGAAACCTGTTCGGATGTTTCCGTAGTTTCTTCTTCCTTTTGATCAGAAGATTCCTTGTCCAAGTCTTTTAAAGAGCGTTGCTTTACAATCGCGGAAACAGCATGTCCATGTTCAAGAATCTCGTAAACATGTTTTCCATCAATAGTTTCATGTTCGAGCAACAACTCGGCGATGGACTCCCATGCTTTACGGTTCTCTGTAATGATTTCGTAAGCACGCTTATATTGTTCATCGATTATACGGGAAATTTCCGCATCAATCTTACGTGCTGTTTCTTCACTGAAATTCTGCTCACGGGCATATTCACGACCTAAGAACACGTGATCCTTGTTGCTGCCAAGTGCCACCATTCCAAGATCACTCATACCATATTCACAAACCATACGGCGTGCGGTTTTGGTAGCTTGCTCGATATCTCCGGAAGCACCGTTGGTGATTTCACCAAACATCAAATCTTCAGCAATACGACCGCCCATAGTCACACAAATCTGATCCAACATAAAATTCTTGTTGTTCAGAATCAGATCCTTCTTAGGCGTATACATAGCCATTCCCAAAGCCCTACCACGCGGAATGATAGTCACCTTGTGGATCGGTAATTTGGTATTTTTCAAAACACCACTGATGATTGCGTGACCTGCTTCGTGGTAAGCAATAATCCTGCGATCTTCCTCATCCATGATCGTGCGGCGTTCGCGTCCAAAGGAAATCTTGTCGCGAGCTTCTTCAATATCGATCATCTCGACTTCTTCCTTGCCATAACGGGCAGCATGGAGAGCACCTTCGTTCAACAAGTTAGCCAAATCAGCCCCGGCAAAACCGGATGTGTTTCCGGCAACCACGCGCAGATCAACTTTTTCGCTCAGGCGAATCTTCTTGGCATGCACATGAAGGATTTCTTCGCGTCCTTTAATGTCCGGCAAATCAATGATTACCTGACGGTCAAAACGTCCCGGACGCATCAATGCGCTGTCCAAAACATCAGGACGATTGGTTGCAGCCATGATAATGACACCTTCGTGACCATCAAATCCATCCATCTCTACGAGAAGTGAATTCAATGTCTGCTCGCGTTCATCATTTCCGCCGCCGAGACCTGCGCCACGTTGACGGCCTACGGCATCAATTTCGTCAATAAAGACAATACATGGAGCATTTTTGCGTCCCTGTTCGAACATGTCGCGCACACGGGCAGCCCCTACCCCAACAAACATTTCTACAAAATCGGAACCTGAAATGGAGAAGAAAGGCACATCGGCCTCACCTGCCACCGCCCGGGCAATCAGAGTTTTACCTGTTCCCGGAGGCCCCACCAAAAGACATCCCTTAGGAATGCGGCCCCCAATTCGTTGGAATTTTTTCGGATCTTTAAGAAAATCAACAACCTCTTTGACTTCTTCCTTCGCTTCCTCGCAACCGGCAACGTCTTTAAAAGTTACACGTTCCTTATCGCGGGTCAGCATCTTGGCGCGAGATTTGCCAAAACTCATTGCACCTTTTCCGGCCATTTTCATCTGCCGTGCAAAAAGGAAATACAAAATGACAACAATGATCACCAGTGGCACCATCGTTGAGATAAGGTTTTTAGCAAAAGTACTTTCCGGCTCTTCTCTAAATAGATTCATCGCCTGAAGTTTTTCCAGGTTATCATCCGTCAGGCGTCCCTTAGCGAGAAAAGCTTTGCTACCATAGGCGTCTTTTAATTCACCTCTGATAACAGACCAATCCGGTCCCCCCATCGAATCCGGCTGAATGACACCTTTATTGATTTTGCCCTGTTCGGCATACTCTATAACCTGCTGCAACGACCACTGTTCAGGTTGCACTTGATATTCTTTGCCCCAGAAATACAAGGCAATAAGTGAAACAAGCACAGCTACCCAAATCAGCAAAACTTTGGGCTGCATCTTATCCGGTCCACCGGGCGTTTTGAGTGGTCTATTTCTATTAGGTTGTTTATCTGACATAGGAATCTCTACACCTACGGTGATCTATAACGTTTTGTAAGTCAACTTTAGAGCCCAGTTGCTCTCTGGTTTGATTTTAAAAAATTCATCGGGAATCAAACCCGGTACCCATGCTATTCGCAAGCCAATACAGACAAGAGGCAAGATCTTTCGTTCCTCAGCAGGGATTTTCCTGTTGATAAAAGCATCTTGCAGCGAAATAGAACCGCCCAATCCCATAGGTTCATAGCGATCTCCCGACTCCCAGGAACGCAATACAATACGATCCTCGCCGGAACAGTTCAGCCAAGCTTCTTGAGATGGATCGCTGCATCCAGAACGTAAATAGCGCATTAAATCTGACGTTACCGGAAGCATTTCTGTTTTCAAGACTTTGCCCGAGGGGAAATAAACAGATCCAATAGAGGCCAGCGAAAGGTAAAATGGTTCCGCTTGTTCTGTAGCGATCTCTTCAATGTAAAAAGCATAATCATCCAAACGAAGCCGAAGTTTACGGTTCAAGGCATAACTAGAAATCTCTCCCGGTGCTACTGCCCAATCCTCAAGCTTGGAACTTAACAATTCGGAAATATCATTGTAATCCATCCATGCCCGAAAAAGATAACGCCTCTGTGCGGTAGGTACGCCAAAGAATGGCCCTCTCTTTAGCTTGTGAGAATGCACATAGTTCCTCCAAGGAACTTTTTCAATGGATTCTCTAAAATAGGCGTCTACTTCTTCCAATAAACGATGAACCTTGGCAGCTCCCTGCTCAAAGGAACGTCCCATAGCCTCATTCAATGCCGGGATAACATCCAGACGAATATTGTTACGAGTAAAACCTCTTAGCATATTGGTAACGTCTTCGTACCACCTGATATCATACTTACTCAACAACACCTTTAGGTTTTCAGGGTACAAATCCAGAAGAGGTTTTAAGCGAACATGTCCATCACTAAATTCATGCACAGGTCTCGGAGCAATCAAACTCTCAAAGGTTCCACCTCTGGCAATACGCATAAGCATCGTCTCTGCAACATCTCTACGGTGGTGTCCCGTAAATAGAAAGAAAGGTTTGTTTTCAAAAACTCTCCGAAAAAAGGAATGCCGTGCATCCCTTGCAGTAGCTTCATTTACAGCATCATCGCTGGAACGCTCCCATTTATCTTCATGGTAAGACAATTCCAGTGATTCCGCCAACAGGCGCACATATGCCGATTCCTGATCATCCTGATCGGGACGTAAACAATGGTTGAAATGAGCCACATGCATATGCGAACGAGCCTCAGGAAAATGAGCCCAAAGCAAGAACAATAAGGCAACAGAATCAGCTCCTCCAGATACAGCAATCACCCAAGGACGCTGCCTTGGGTGATTCTGTAAAAATGCCAAAACGGAACGATGCAGACTCTCAAAAGGAATCTCTTCACAGATTCTCTCTGCTACATCACTCCAGTTGTTTGTTTGTATATTCAAATAGTCTTAGCCGCCTATGTATTCCTTACCAACTCGCTCCTGCAAGACTTCTGGAACCTTCACGCGGTTATCCTCTGTAAGGTTATTCTCAAGGATTGCAGCCAATACACGTGGAATAGCCAAGCCACTACCATTGAGAGTATGAACATGCTCCAGTTTTCCTTCTTCGTTGCGGAAACGAATATTGGCACGGCGTGCCTGGAAATCACTGAAACAGGAACAGCTTGAAACTTCCAACCAGCGTTTCTGGCCACCAGCCCAAACTTCAAGGTCAAATTGTTTGGCATGAGGGAAGCCGATATCACCCGTGCACATAAGCAATGTGCGGTAATGCAATCCAAGCTTCTCAAGTAATGATTCCGCATGGGACCGCAACCCATCCAGTTCTTCAAAGCTGTTCTTTGGGTGAACCCAACGCAACAGCTCTACTTTATCAAACTGATGCACACGGTTTAATCCACGAACTTCTTTACCATAACTTCCTGCTTCACGGCGGAAGCATGGAGTGTATGCCGTATGAGCCAGAGGCAAATCCTTCAATTCCAAAACTTCATCACGATACAAGTTGGTAACAGATGTTTCAGCGGTCGGGATCAGGTAAAAGTCGTCCTGTGGGCAATAATACATTTGCCCTTCCTTATCAGGCAACTGACCTACAGCGGTAGCACTTTCTGGGTTTACCAAAATAGGAGGCATAACCTCCACATAACCGGCAGCGGTGTTCTCATCGAGGAAGAACTGCAAAAGGGAACGAACCAAACGGGCAATGTCTCCTTTAAAAAACGGAAAACCTGCTCCAGTTACTTTAGTTCCACGAGCCAAGTCAACCAGATCACTAAACCAAGGGATGTCATAGTGTGGAACAGCAAATTCAGATACAGAGTCATCACTACCCCATGTTTTGAAGACAACATTTTCATCTTCATTCTTCCCTACAGGAACAGATTCATGCGGCATGTTTGGAATAGTCAAGAACGCAGCTTTAAAAGCCTCGTCAACTTCTGCCTGTTGTGCAGCCAGCTCCTTAACTTTAGAGGAGAGGGACTTCATTTCCTTAACTTTTTCCAAAAACTCAGGGGAGCCTTTGGGTAGTTTAGCCATCTCTGCATTTGCTGCTTTCTGCTGAGATCGTAGAGCCTCGGCTTCAGTTACAGCAGTACGACGCTTCTTATCGAGTTCAAGAATGGCATCGATATCGCAATCAAACTTTTTTTTGGCAATGGCCTGACGAACCACTTCAGGGTTCTCACGGAAAAACTTTAGGTCCAACATAATATTCTGGCTTAATCGTTCCTAAAAAGCCCTAAACAATTCATCTCGAATAGCAAGGTATTTATGTTATCAACTACTTCCATTCATTGAGCGAAGACTGGATGAAATCTGCAATCTTCTCGTGCGTTACTTTACCATTTCCTTCGACTTCCATAGGTTCACCAAAACGAAAACGAACCGGGCGTTTACAATGTATTCGACCCATATCACGAATCAGCTTCCCGGGACTCCAGGCATCTGTTTTTAAAGCCACAGGGACAATTCTAACCCCAGCTCTCTTTGCAAGTTTAACACCAATGGTATTAAAATGCTGAGGGTCAAACTCAATAGCACGTGTTGTTTGTGGGAAGACAATAACTGAAGTTCCTTTAGATAGATGGGCTGCCCCCTCCTTCATCACCTTCACATAATCCTCCTTTGGATTTCCTCTTCCGACAACGATGGGATCACGGGAACGCATAACCCATTTAAACACAGGATAATCTACAAGCACTTTCTTAATAACAAAAGTAACAGGCATATAAGGACGTACAAAAGCCGGGAGAACAAACGTTTCCAAAGTGCTCATATGGTTCCCTATGAAGACAACTGGTTCATCCAGATTCTTTAAAATATCAAGTCCCTCCGCTTGAACATCCATACCAGAACGCTCCATAACTCGAAGAGCCCGATAAGAATCCTTCAACCAACGCTCATCTGTATACTCATGATGCTTAGCGTAAGTACCTGATGTCCAAATTAAATTAGCAATATCCAGATAAAAAAAGGGACTGGGCATTATTTTGGAAAGAAAAGAGCGTTTGTTGGGAGCTGTTTTGTAAATATTGCCAGAATCAGTTGTCATAAGAACCGTCAGTTGAGTGTTTAAAGAATCGAACCATACCCCCATGAAAAAATCAACATCAATGCCCTCTCTGGTTTTATGCGAACAATTCCTTTGCCAAAGGTGACATAGGCATTTTACTTATTCATTTATATTAATGCTGCTTGTTCTATGATACTACTAATAAAATTACTCGCCTGGGGGATCACTAGCATCCCAGATTTTGCCAAACGCATAGTATTTGTCACCCTTGGTTCCATAACCTATCACTTCAGCAGTCGCGGTCATTTGGTTCGATCCAACTTACACCACGCCTTTCCTAATGAATCCCCTGAATGGATCCGCAAAACAGCTAAAGAAAATCTTACACGCATGTTTGAGATGTTCTTTCTCCCTTTTGCGCTCCATTTTTACAAGCGCGAGCAGGTATTAGGAAGATTGCAAGCAGACCCCAAAGATATTGAAGAAATGAAAACTTGGGACAAAAACCGTGGTACACTGGTACTCTCTCCACACACCACGATTACCGAATATGGCCCCTGCCTACCATTGGTTTACGATGTAAAGGATTTCGGTATTTTTTATCGTCCCATAGATAACAAAGCAATGGAACAGTTCGTACTCAGTGTACGCAGTCGTTTCGGAGTAACCATGCTTTCCCGCCGTGAAGGATTGTTAAAAAGTGGACATTTCTTGAAACAAGGTAACTGGGTAGGCGTTCTATTCGATCAAAACGCAGGAAATGTTGGAACACTAACCACCTATTTTGATCGTGTTGTTTCTTCCACTGAATTACCAGGCCTACTCTCCAAAAAATACGATAGCCGCCTGGCAATGGTTTACTTTGAAAGAACTGGTATTTGGCGTGGTAAGGTTCGTATAGAAGTGCTTCCTGAAATAGAAGATGTAAAAACCAAAACAGCCTATATCCAGTATCATTTAGAAAAACACCTGAAAGAACATAAGGAAGAACGCGTAAATTGGTTTTGGGCACACAATCGCTGGAAAGCTCAAAGAGAGCTAGAAACTCTTTTTCGTCTCGAACACAAAAAGATGGCACTAGACGAAAGCCTTGCAATACGAGACCAAAAAGAATTGCCACGCAACCTGAGGCTCTTCATCCGTTTTGGCAATGATCTAACTCAGGCAATGGAATTCCTGCCACTTATCTCTCAGATGCGAAAAAGCCGCCCTGATTTACAAGTCACAGTTGTTGCACCAAGCAAAATTGTTGCGATATACAAAGAACAAAAATCGGAAGCAGACGCATACCTAATCGTTCCTCAAAAAACATCTGAATACAAAACCTTCCTGAAAGAGCTTCCAGATCGCTACGCAGATATATTCCTAACGGTAGAAACCAGCGAAAAAGCAGTTCACGAAGCCGTTGTATCCAAAGCCCGCCAACGTATGGGCATGATGTATTCCGAGAAACGCCCCAAAGGCCTCAAACAGGCATGGATATGCCCTGAAGAGTTACGCGATGCTCCATTTATAGATCAATGGAAGGCTTTCTTTTTTGCTCACGGCATGAAAGAGGACTAATCGTATTAAGTCTCCCCTCGCATTTTGCGTTGCAAACTGACTCCGACTTGATTCAACTGTCTGCATTTGAATCCATATCGCACATTCCTACCCTATTTTAAGACACATCGCAAAAAACTCTTTATTGCCTTGCTGGCAGGGATTGTTACCGGTGTCGCCAGCGGTAGCATGATACCTGTCTTCATCCAAAAAGTATTTAAGACTGTTTTCGTTAATACAGAGGACGTTTATTCATTTGAATATATCCTAGGGATGGCATTGCTTCTCCCAGGAGCCTTTGTCGTTAGAGGAGTCTTTGGCTACATAAATCAGTATTTGATGAGCTTTTGCGGCATATCCATTCTTAATAATATACGGCAAAATTTATTTGATAAATTACAGAGCGTATCTGTTGGCTTTTTCGAAAAAAACCATTCAGGTGATTTACTTTCACGCCTGATGACAGATACTACTCAAATTCAAAGTGCCACCATGCAGTTTGCAAACGAAGGACTAAAAGCTCCTTTTACAGCCCTAGCAGGTATTGGCACTCTTATTTACTATTCCTGCAAACAAAAAGAAGCTGCATACATAATCGTACTTATAGCAATTACACCCTTGATGCTCTATCCGGTTAAACTAATTGGACGTCACCTGAAACATCGTAGTCGACAAGTACAAAAAACACTGGGTGAGGTAACAGAGCATCTTTCAGAAAATTTCCATGCAAATGTTGAAGTAAGAACCTTTAATCTACAACAGAATCAAAGCTCCAAGTTCAGTACTATACTAATGAAACATATTTCCTTCTTCATGAAGCAAGTGAAATATGAAAAGCTGACACAACCTTTAATGGAAATTATAGCAGCAATGTTGGTTGCCTTCACATTTGTCTATGCAAAACAGACAAAAGTTGATTTCGACACTTTTGCTGCTATTGCTGGTGCAATCTACTTTGCAGTAGATGCCATAAAACGTTTTATGAAGGCGGTTAATGAGATGCAAAAAGCTCAAGGAGCCATCGAACGTGTAAATGATATCCTTTCGATTAAGCCAAATATTACATCCCCTGAAAATCCTGTAAAAATGGAGAAAGTGGACGGTAATATCCGTTTTGAAAATGTTGATTTTGCCTACGACGAAACTCCTACTCTGAAACATGTTACCACAGAAATCCCGGCAGGGATGTCCTGTGCATTGGTTGGCCCCAGTGGAGCAGGTAAGTCAACCTTTATTAAACTTGTAAGCCGTTTCTATGATACCAATTCAGGCTCTATCCTCATTGATGGAACTGAGATCAAGAATATGTCTCTTTTCGACCTTCGTCAGCACGTAGCCGTAGTTCCTCAGCAGCCGATTCTCTTCAACGACACCGTAGCCAATAATATCCGCTTAGGCCGTAAAGATGCTACAGAGGAAGAAATCATTGCTGCAGCCAAATCCGCCCAAGCATACGACTTTATCCAAAGCTTTGACGATGGATTTGACACAATTGTAGGTGAAGATGCCACCCGCCTTTCAGGGGGTCAAAAACAGCGTATAGCCCTGGCACGTGCCTTCCTTAAGAACGCTCCAATTCTGATACTAGATGAAGCTACATCAGCCCTCGATAGCGAAAGCGAAGCCAAAATCCAATTGGCACTGGACGAACTTATCAAAGGTAAAACCGTGCTCATTGTGGCTCACCGCTTCTCAACCATTAAAAAGTGCGAACGCATCTTGGTCTTTGAAGCTGGCGAACTCGTAGATCAAGGTTCCCACGAGGAGCTAATGACACACTCCCCTCTCTATAAGCAACTCTACGAACGCCAAGTATAAGCACCCTGTTACAAACACATTTTAATAAAAATAAAAGCTCGATCATCTCCACTTGATCGAGCTTTTCATTATGATTCACCTTAATCGGTAGAACCACGACTGTATGTAAAACATCCTCTTCTCATTTGCATGAGAGCTACATGGCACTGTATATCGGTTTCTACTCTTAAAGCTTAAGAGCAAAAATCATTTTTTTGGAATAGCTGCAAATATAAACTAAAAACTAAGCGTTAATGGGGTTTTTTCTTTATCTATCGTCTTAAATAGTTATAGATCAGTCAATTGATTCCCCTAAAAAAAGACTGAGTATAAAACTCTACAATTAATTGTATCTAATTGACATGAAAAAAAAAATGCTTAATCAAACACGTCTGCTTGCTGGCAACTTTGCCATTTGCAGCATCTCCCATATGGGCAACTCAGATGTTGCCAGAAGAATGGACAATAGATGAAAATGGTAATTACACTTTGGATGGAGAATCCAGCTACACAGGAAGTGTCCCTTTTGGCGATGATACTCCATCTACAATTACCATCACCGAAAATGGTGTTTGGACTTATGGTTCGGAAGAATCTCCCATCGAAAACTACTATTTAATCCAAACTAGGAACGATCAAACAACTCTAGTCATAGATGGACAGGTAACAGCATATTCAAATGAATACGGGCTATCATCTTCAAGCTCAGATGAAACCGTCAACATTGGCGAGAATGCTAATATTACCTTTAATACGGAGAATGAAGTCGGTGTTCTATTTATATCATTTGGCGATTTAACATCGGAATCGTTCAGTGGAGTTGCGACTCTAAACGTTGATAATAACTCATCTATTGGCTTGGGTCTATTTGCCAGCAATATCAGCATTGGGACACTGGATGGCTCCATCTCAGTCAACCGTATTTCTGCCACTGACGATACAGTTGAAGGCGTAGAAATAAACTCGGCCATCAGCACTGAAGTACCCAATATTCTTGAAGGAACTCCCGGTAATGTGGACATCACCACTCTGAGCGGCACAGTTTCTATTCGGACAGACAATAATTCAACGAATGAGGACGTTCTGGCAGAAACAGAAGATACCAAAACAAAAACCTCAGCAAATAAGTTTTCCACAACTCAGTCTACCATCTATGGTGGCGAAGTAACGATTGGCACACTCAGCGGCACAGTTAACAATGAAGTGGAAACAACCGTAGATGCAGCCACGATTGATATAAGTGCTGCTGCTATCTTAGCTGAAACATCTATTGCAATTGATGAACTTAGCGGCGCAATTGTTAACACCGTTGAAATCGATTCTGACTCAGGTGATTACTCAACCTCCATTGAAGCGGCTGCGTTAACAACTGAAAACGATGCCACAGATGAAATAACCCCATCAATTACAATCAGCTCATTTGGTAGCGATGCATCCATCACCAGCAACTTATACTTTGGCGATTTAGTAGCATATAATACCTCAATTGATCTATCTGCCATTAGTTCTTACAATGTCACGATCGGTGATATTTACGGATCTATTGCAACGACATTCCAGAGTAATAGCTTAACAATTACGAGTGATTCATATGTCAACACCAGCAACTGTTTTTATGGTATCAATTCCGATAATTATATTATTACGGGAGATATCAACGGCAGCATAAGCAGCACCATAGATTTGGAAACCCTAACCTCCAGCAACAACTCAAACATGAGAAATTATTCCATGCTGAGTGACAGCGATATTACCTTAGGCGATATTTCCGAAACAGGCTCAATCAGTTCCGTTATCGATATAGCTGAAATCAATTCATTTTCTGAATCTAATCATTACTACAATAATATATATTCTGTCGCAATTGATTCAAACGGAACAATGACAACAGGAGATATTGCTGGCACCATTTCTGCATCATCAAATGTAGACCTATTTAACAATGGAGAAGTCGACTTAACTTCAAACGCTATAGAAAGTAAATATTTAACAATTGGGGATGTGTCTGGAACCATTTCAGCAATCTCTACGATTGATTCAATAGATTCAGAATATGCAGATGAAAGTTCGAATTATTATTCTTCAGTGTCTACCAGTGCCGAAGCAATTGAGGGGAGGGATCTTAACATCGAAAATATCACTGGTGATATCACAGCTACAGCTTCTATAGGAAACCACATCAGTGAAAATGCCTCATACGTATATGGAAGAGCTTCTGCTATCGCTCTAAATTTTGAGAATGCTGTAATTAACAGCATATCAGGGAATATATCAGCAACATCAAGTGTTGGTGAAACTACAGCGACGGGAGCTGAAAGTGTAGTAAAAAGAGCGTATTCATATGCAATTGAA
>ENA-ORCX01000466-ORCX01000466.1-marine-metagenome-genome-assembly--contig:-NODE-466-length-14414-cov-2.890981_pt1 | contig 14414 bp, 11 predicted proteins | sample MGYA00248630_ERZ508518 | MGnify/ENA primary metagenome ERZ508518 (study PRJEB26188, sample SAMN06268768) | marine metagenome | isolation source: Bioluminescent Bay, La Paraguera, Puerto Rico | place...
CAGGTATTATGACACCAGGTGAATTTAATATCGGTATTATGCCGGGCTACATTGCCAAGCCAGGTAAGGTTGGTGTTGTAAGCCGTTCCGGTACTCTCACCTACGAAGCCATGTATCAGTTGACAGTGCTCGGTCACGGTCAATCCACATGCATCGGTATTGGTGGTGACCCAGTTAACGGCACTTCCCACTTGGACGCAGTTAAGCTCTTCAACGAAGACCCTGATACAGAAGCAATCATCATGATTGGTGAAATCGGTGGTACTGCTGAAGAAGAAGCCGCTGCCTACATCAAGGAATGTGTTAATAAACCAGTTGCTGCATTTATCGCAGGTATGACTGCTCCTCCAGGACGTCGCATGGGCCACGCCGGTGCTATCGTTAGTGGCGGTAAAGGGACAGCCTCTGCAAAGATTGAAGCTCTTAAGGATGCAGGTATTGCTGTTGCACCTACCCCATCCTCCATCGGTGAGACTCTCCTCTCCGTTTGGAAACCAGCTTAATTGTTATTTCAATTGCACTTTCAAAGCTCGATCATTAGTTTGATCGAGCTTTTTTATTACGCATATGACAAGAATAGCAATTAGACTGGAAACTCCTGAAGATAATACTCCAATTACCAAAGTAACCGAAGAGGCATTCAAAAATCACCCTTTTAGCCAAGGGACAGAGCAATTCATCATACATGCTCTACGAAGAAGCAAAGCACTTACCTTGTCCTTAGTCGCGGTAGTAGATGGCGAAGTAATCGGCCACATAGCCTTCTCACCTGTCCTACTTTCGGATGGCACGAAAGACTGGTATGGAGTTGGCCCTCTTTCTGTATTACCTAAACTTCAGAAAAAAGGCATCGGTAGCCAACTCATGCAGGAAGGTCTCAGAATAATGAAAAAACTTGGAGCCAAAGGCTGCATGCTTGTAGGAGATCCAGCGTTCTACAACCGCTTTGGGTTTAGAAATGAAGCTAACCTAATACACGAAGGCATTCCTCAAGAATACTTTATGATATTACCATTCACTAAAAAAAGCCCGAAAGGAACTGTGCAATTCCATCCGGGCTTTTTAGCTAAAGAGTAAAGCTGATTCTGATTAGAACTCTATGTCCGTGGCTACGTCGGCTTCGTAGTCGACGCCATCCACACCGAAACCAAAGAGTTTTAAGAACTCGTCTTTGTAACCTTGGTAATCGGTAAGCTCATAAAGATTTTCAGTAGTTACCTGCGGCCAAAGTTCTTTTACCTTGTTTTGGATATCTTCCTGCATTTCGTAGTCGTCCATGCGTACAAGGCCTTCGTCATCAAAATCCAGGCAGGAATCGTTGTACATCTGCGTGCGGAATAAGCGATCGATCTGCTCAATACAGCCTTCGTGATTCCCCTTCTCTTTCATCAATTTGTAGAGAATGGAAATATACAAAGGAATTACGGGAATCGCACTGCTGGCCTGTGTAACCAAAGCTTTGTTTACAGAACAGAAGGCAACGCCACGGTAAAGTTTTAGCTTTGAGTTAATTCGCTCCGCGGTATCCTTAAGGTGCTGCTTGGCAACTCCAATAGAGCCGTTTTTATAAATAGGCCATGTAAGATCAGGGCCAAGGTAATCATAAGCAACAGAGGAGGCTCCTTCAGCCAAAAGACCTTCATCATCCAGACGGTTAATCCAACGTTCCCAGTCTTCGCCCCCCATTACCTTACGGGTTCCTTCGACCTCATCTTCAGTAGCAGAATTTACAGTAACTTCACCCACAAGATCCTTATCGGTATTTACTGTTTTTGCAGTATAAGACTGACCAATTGGTTTCAGACAAGACTTATAGGTAACACCCGTTTCAGGATCAGTACGACGTGGTGCCGCAAGGCTATAGACAATAAGATCTACTTTGCCCATGTGCTCCTTGATCATACTAATGGCTCGATCCTTTATATCATCGGAAAAAGCATCGCCGTTTATATTCCAAGAACCAAGACCTGCTGCTTCAGCTTCTTTTTGGAAAGCAGCGGTATTATACCAACCAGCAGAACCAGGCTTGGAATCGGTACCAGGGCGTTCAAAAAAAACACCTAGTGTATTTGCGCCACAACCAAAAGCTCCGGTTATTCTGGAAGCTAATCCGTATCCTGTAGATGCACCTAAAACCAAAATATTTTTGGGGCCATTCTTTACTTCGCCGCCTTTTTTTACGACTTCGATCTGCTCCCTTACATTCGCAGCGCAACCTTCCGGGTGTGCCGTAATGCAAACAAAACCTCTTACTTTTGGCTTAATAATCATAAGAACTTGGTAATAAAATTAGTTTAAAGCACCCCCTCTTAAAAGTGGTGCCCCCTATGGGAATCGAACCCATATCGACGGTTTAGGAAACCGCTGTTCTATCCATTGAACTAAGGGGACTATGCTTGTCCTCAGAATATGTATTCATGTAAAAGGACGGCAAGAAGATTATATCCGCTTTACTACAGTTTAAGTCTCAGCGATGGTTGAAGAAGCATGATAATCTGCTATAAATAGAAGTGTAAACCTTCTCTCTAACTCCTCTCCCTTAATCGTATATGGCCACTTGTGAATGCACCATCGGATGTCCTTTTTTCAATGATCAAATGACAGGTATGTCTGGAATCGCTGATAAATTGAAACTAAAATATTGCATGGGTTCCAAAAATGATTGTGCCCGCTACATGGTTTTTCAAGTGGCAGGCTCAGCAAATGTGACTTCTGACTTATTTCCAAATGATAAAAGAGCAGCTTTGCGCATTATTCACGAATTGAAAAATTCATAAGCAAAAAATCTCTATTTTGAGCTGTGGAACTTTAATTCTGCAGCTTTTTTATGATTACTTTCAGCTTTTAAAACAATTTCGCCTTCTCCGTAAGTGGACTGCAATAGGAGTTGGGCATATCCATTAAAAGTTTTTCGCTTATATTGATTTGCAGGTGTGAAAACCTGAACGATTCCAGGATATACATTCAGATGATCCCAAGGATTTGAAAGAATATATGGGGTTCCAAATTGGGTAATCACATTTGTTCCTTCATGTATCCATTCTTTTTTCAAAGTGAACTCATATAGATTGCTTTCATTCTCAAAGTTGGCAGAAACCAAATTTCCGTTTATATAAAGTTCTCTTGGGTTACAAATGCCCACCCCATAAACGGTAACCGTGGCATATTCTCTCATTTCTGGAAGATCAAATATCCCTGAAATAGCGATATATTTGCCTTTAGGTTTGAGAGAGCTGTGTTCTGTAAATTCGGACCAATTTCTATTAGGATTACTCGGAATAATATCCGTCTTAACAATTCTATCAACCCAACGAGTTCTCAGGTTTTTAATAGCTATTTGCTGATAAGAATCTATATAACGATCTTTTTCCAAAGAAGTCTGATCCCCATTACCAACACCGATGATTTTAGCCGGGCCAGAAACACTAAAAGTAACTCCCTCATTGGCTGTAGGAACGTGGCGACCCTCGGAATCATAAAACGATACCGATACGACAGCTAAATCGCTGTTATCGGCCTTTAAATGGGTTTTATCAGCCTTTAGAACAACCGAAGTAGCGTCTCCTGTCGTTTCTACCGTTTCCGTAAGAGTTTGTTTTCCATTTTTATATCCCTTAGCGATCAACTTGCCTGCTTCATAAGGGACCATCCATTCTAGATGTCCATTTTTCGGCATTATCTTGGAGCCAAAGGATTTTCCATTAAGGAAAAGCTCTACTTCATCGCAATTACTCATAGCAACCACCTTAATCTTCTGCCCTTCCTTCCCCTTCCAGTTCCAATGTGGAAGTAGGTGTAACGTTGGTTTACCTGTCCACCAAGATTTCAGATAATAAACGTCATCTTTATAAAAACCGCAGTTATCCATCAGGCCGAAATAAGACAATACAGATGGCCACGCATATGGAGTCGGTTCACCACGATAATCAAACCCTGTCCAATAAAACAAACCTGCCAGATAGTCACGCTCATCATAGTGTTTCCAACCTTTTTCTATGTTGTAAATAAAATCAGCAGGATGATCGTATGCTGCTAGAGAATGCTTATCCTTATCCGTTTTATAGCAGCCTCTTGTTGCCGAATTACTGGATTCTTCTGTTCCAACACCTGCCTGCCAAGGGAAATCTTTATGCTGTTGGTCAGTACTACCGTGATTGATGTAGTTGTAGCCCATAACATCAACTACCTTGGAAATACCTTGCCCCCAACCACCGCTAATTGCGGCTGTTACCTGACGCGTTGGGTCCCACTTATGCACGTAATCCTGCATGATACCGGCAATGCGTGTTCCAACATCATTTCCTTCGATGGCCCATTCTTCATTCCCAATAGACCAAACAATGACAGAGGGATGATTCTTATCACGGTCTACCATATATTTCAGTTCGTCCAATTGAAAATCATTCGTCCCCATAAGCCTGTTCTCATCAATCACCAACATACCTAAACGGTCGCAGGAATCCAAAAAAGCAGGAGATGCAGGATCATGAGAACACCGATACGCATTTGAAAAGGTCTTGAGACGTTTAACTCGCCAATCCTCTAATGCATCAGGTATGGCAATCCCTACCCCTGCATGTTCGTGGTGATTATTTGTTCCTTTCAGTTTTACATGTTTACCATTAAGAAAAAATCCTTTGTTTGGATCAAAATGAATGGTTCGGATACCAAAACTTTCACGGTTAACGTCCAGAACTTTGTCCCCCTGTTTCAGTATTGTTTCAAGGCTATACAAATAAGGAGTTTTTAAATCCCATAGTTGAGGATTTGTTACCTTAAATGTCATATCTACAACACCTGACTCTAAAGAATCAATGGATACCCCTTCTCTCTTTGCTTTAGCAACTATTTCTCCTTCGGGACTCAGCACCTTTTGCTCAACCGTAAACCTTTGAGCTTCTTTACCTTCATTTGCTATTTCTGTTTCGACAGAAACCTTTCCTTTGTTTTCAGAATCAGTTCGTATGGTTACGCCAAATTGCTTAATGTGAAGAGGATCTTGCTTAAAGAGCCATACGTGACGGTAAATACCACCGCCTTCGTAATACCAACCCTCTTCCATTGTGATATCACAACGAACAGCAATTACATTATCACCACCGTAATTGAGCATATCAGTGAGATCATATGTGAAGCCAGTATTGCCACTGTAATGTTCACCAATCAAATGGCCATTTATCCACACCTGTGAATCGCGATGAACCCCTTCAAAATATATTTTGAATCGTTTCCCCAAATCAGCTTCTTCCACAAAAAAGTGCTTACGATACCAGCCTACACTCGTTTCCGGGTAATTACGTCCTACAGCTTTGTAGCCATGACTGTGGCTTCCATCGGACGCAAAACCTTGTTCAACCACCCAGTCGTGCGGCAAATCGAGTTTTCTCCAAGCACGATCATCGAAATCTAGTGCAGATGCGCCATCTCCATAACCTGCTTTGGTATAATAGGAAAAATAGGAAGTACCTGTTTCAAAGTCTTTAGCGGGATCATAGGCATGACCTAATGCAAATTTCCAACCGTCATCCATAGAAACAGTCCCCTTAACAGGGATCGCGTTTAGATGGTTAAAAAAAGTAAACAAGGTAAGGAATAGAAGGGGTAATAATTTCATAGTTTAATTATGAATGATTTAACGTTTAACTTGCAATAAAGAATGAATTGAGAGTAAAGAAAAAGCCTGAATTCATAAAAGAATTCAGGCTTTGAAATAAAACTAAGCTCGCTAATTATTAGAGAAGCACACTTACGACACCCTGGTAGAGACCTATAACAACGGTCAAAAGTGTAACTACAGTCATAAAAATACGCATGCTACGTGATGGAATATAGAGAGTGCTGTGGATTGGATCTACCTCCGGGTTACGGAACACAGCAGCCTTTATCCAGCCAAAATAGTAACTGATGGATATAACCACACCAAGGATGGCAAACCCAAGCAAGACATACAGGCCAGCCTTAAAAGCAGCGATGAAGATCAAAAGCTTTCCAATGAATCCAGCCAGAGGTGGAATCCCAGCCAGAGAACCTAAACCTATAGACAAGACTGTGCCAAGGAATGGATTATCTTTCAGGAGATCTCCATAATCTTCCAGCATCATAATGGAATCGTCTTCACGACTTACATGAGCCATCACGCTAAACACACCAAAGGATGCTAACATGTAAACAAAGAGATAGAAGATAATGGCGTGAATCGCCATATCAACACCTGACATGTAAGCTACAACACCGATCAGTAGATAGCCTGCATGAGCGATACCAGACATCCCCATAACACGTTTCACATTCTTCTGACCAACACCGGAAATGTTACCAACAAGAATTGTCAGAACCGCTAGAGTGGAAAGAAGAGGTTTTGTGATATACATCAAAGGTTCAAAAGGTCCCATTACGAGAGCCAGAAGAACAATAAAACCACTGGCCTTAGATGCTACAGCTAAAAGCGCTGTTACCGGAGTTGGAGCACCCTGATAAACATCCCCAACCCATACATGGAATGGAACAGCCGCAATCTTAAAGCAAACGCCTGCCAAAACCATTAAAGCACCAATAATAGCAACATAATTATGACTATTGAGAGCCAAAAAATGTCCAATATCAGAGAAAGCCAAAGGATCTGTAGCAGTTCCTTCTAGAAGAGGATTTCCTGCCGTTCCATAAAGCAACACAATACCGAAGAGAAGAATAGCAGAGCTAAGCGCACCCTGAATAAGGTATTTAAAACCTGCCTCCAAGGAAGCGGTACTGTTACGGCTGTAGGATACTAAAATATATAAAGAAATAGTAACCGTTTCGAGTGCTACAAAGAGCATAACGAAGTGACCACTTTGCACCAGCAACATAAAGGCGGCGGCAACTACTAAGAGAATGTGGTAGAACTCAACTCTAGGCAATTGATTGCGCTTTAAATAGATTCCCGCAACAAAGCTCGTGCAAAGAGCGCATGCAGCAAAGAAAACACGCATAATATTCCCAAACGCGCTAAACTGGAGTATATCCCCAAAAGCACTCACCTCTGGAACAGAACCAATTCGCGTCGCTAAAAGAATCAACAACACAGCCTGACCGAAAAGAGCAACTCTTGGAACAAGCGCATGCTTGAGCTTCGGGAAGATCACTTCCAGAGCCAAAAGTAGCAGAGCCAATACACCGTAAGATATTTCCGGCCAAATGGCTAACCACTGATTTGCATCAGCAAAAGTTTGATAGGTTCCGTAATCAGGACTCATGATCGGCAGTGTGTGTCGGGTTTACAACGCTAGCGGGTGCAATTTCTACTACTTGTGCCTGTGGGTAAGTAGCAGAAACAGCCTTATTCACGTCGTCAGAAATTAAGCGAGGGAAGATTCCCACAGCAATGAGAGCAATAAAGAGAACAATAGCCGGAAGGCGTTCTGCTAAACTCAGGTCACTGATTTCCTTATCACTTACTGTTTCGCCTTGATCACCGTAGAATATACGGGCAACAGCGCGAAGACCATAAATAGCAGAAATAATAATACCGAGAACGGCTCCAACAGCAAAACCTGGGTGTGCATGCCAGATACTTACGAAGAGACTGAATTCGCCCCAGAAGTTAGCAAATCCCGGTAAGCCTACACTGGCCATCGTTGCAGCTACAAAAAAGCCACAAAGGATTGGTGTCTTGCCAAACAAACCACCCATAGAAGGCATTTCGTCTGTTTCTGTGCGACGACCAATGCAGTCAGCCAGAAGGAAGAGAAGTGCAACAGAAAGACCGTGAGCAAACATCAACATGACTGCACCACCAATACCTACGGCACTGAAAGTAGCAACACCCATGAAGGCATAGCCCATATGCATTACAGAGCTATATCCAAGCATACGCTTGAGGTCTGTTTGCGTCATGGTAATCAATCCGATAAGGATCACATTTCCCAAAGCCAACCAAAGAATGGTACTACCATAATGAGCAACGCCCAGTGGCAGCAATGGAGCAGCAATTTGCACCAATCCATATAGACCAAACTTCTTCAAGACACCAGCATGCAACATAGCGGCAGAAGCAGGTGCGGCAGCATAACCGCGCGGTGCCCATGAATGGAACGGAAAGAGAGAAACCAAAATACCAAAACCAATCAAAAGAAGAGCAAAAATGTTGTTCTGAACGATTTCGCCCAAAGGATGAGCCGTTAGATACATTTTTAATGTAATCATATCAAAGCTGTTCAAACCGCTTTGAGCATACAGAGCAATAATCCCCAACAATGAGATCATCGCACCTGCGGTCAGGTAGATAGTCATCTCCATCGCTGCGTAGCGACGTTCACGGCCACCCCAGATGCCGATCATAATAAAGGTCGGAATTAGGGCAAATTCGTGGAAGAAATAGAAGAAGAAGATGTCTACGGATGAGAACACTCCCATAAGCCCAGCCTGCATTACAAGTAACAGACTTACATACCAGTGCTTATTTTCCACTTTTGAGAAAATAGCATAAAGACCAGCAGCAAGCCCTACAACAGAGGCCAAAAGATATAGCGCCATAGAGATCCCATTCAAGCCCATCTTCAAGCTAATGCCGACAATGGACAGCCCCATATCAATATCCGTCAGGAACATATAATCAGCCCCTGGAGATACTTGCATGAAAGTCTTCCACAGCATTCCCGCGGCTACCAATGGAAAAAGAAATCCCAGAACGGCAATCGCCTTGCTGACACGATTAAATTTGCACCCCAGAGCAGCAACACCAGCAGCACATATAATGGGAACCAAAACGGCTCCAATCAAAAGCATGCTGTCTAAGCTGCAGGTTGCGGTTTCGTTGATCACTGTAGTATCCATTGTTCAAAAATTAGAAGCCACCGATTGCGAAGACCCAGAAGAGAACCAGGCCAATGAGGAACCAGAAAACGTAGGCTTGCACGTTCCCGTTGTTCACTGAACGAACCATCGTGCCAATAACACTGGTTAAGGCACCGGAACCACGAACAAACAAGCGTTGTATAAATGTCTGTTCAAGGAAGCTCACGACGTAAGCAAAACGTTGTTGAATCTTGGCTACATAGTAGTTGTAGATTTCATCAAAATAGAGGCGTCCCTTCAAAACATTGAATACAACCGGAACCTTTGTTTCCAAAGTATCGGAACCACGTTTTGCCGGTTTCATATAGATTAAAAATGCTACAAGCAAACCTCCCAAACCAAGGCATAGTGACATAATCAACATTTGATGATGTGCTTCGCCTTCAGGATGTAGAACATTTGCTTCAAGGAAATGCTTAAGAGCTTCAGGATAGAAACCTTCAAAACCACCGAGAACAGAGCAAACGGCCAAAACAACTAATGGGAGCCACATAACAAAGGAACTTTCCTTTGCATGTTCAACATGTTCGCTGCGGGCTTTACCAAGAAATGCAACGAAAAATAGGCGTCCCATATATAATGCCGTCAGGAATGCTGTAGCCGTCAAAGCGTAGAAAATCACACTGTTTTCCTGCTGAGCTAGATAAAGAATAGCATCCTTCGAATAGAAACCAGCGAAGGGTGGTATACCAGAAATAGCAATTACCCCAACGAGGAAGGTAATGGATGTAATTGGCATGCGTTTGAGCAAACCACCCATCTTAAAGAGATCCTGCTCGTGATGACATGCATGAATTACAGAACCAGCACCAAGGAACATTAAGGCCTTAAAGAAGGCGTGCGTTGTCAAGTGGAAGTGAGCCGTGCCCACACCAGTCAAACCATGATCACCATGCTGCGTGGCATAAAGTGTTCCCAGCGCAAATGCTGCTACCAAGTAACCCAACTGGGACAAAGTAGAATAAGCGAGGATCTTTTTAATATCCTTTACACCAAAAGCACAGAATGCGGCATAACAGGCTGTGATAGTTCCAATAAAGGCGACCACATTGAGCGCATCCGGTGTATATACAAACCAAATACGGCCTAAAAGGTAAACACCAGCGGCAACCATCGTTGCTGCGTGAATCAAAGCAGAAACAGGAGTCGGACCTTCCATGGCATCCGGCAACCATACATGTAAAGGCATCTGAGCAGATTTACCAAGCACACCGCAGAAAAGACACAAGGCAATAGCGGTTGCTGTTCCAGTAGCCAACATAGGAGAACCTACGAGGATGGATTGCAACGTTGCCAAATCAGTTGTCCCATAATGCCAGAAACACCAGATAATACCAACAAGGAAACCAAAGTCACCTACGCGGTTTACAATAAATGCTTTCTTAGCGGCATTAGCAGCACTTTGCTTGAAGAGGTAGTGACCAATCAACATGTAAGAGCTGAAACCTACCAATTCCCAGAAAATGAAAATCATGAAGAGATTTGCGGAAAGCACAATCCCCGTCATGGAGAACATAAAGATGGAAAGACCACCAAAGAAACGTCCTCTGGCTTCATCATCATCGCTGTAACCAATGGAAAATACATGAATACAGAAACCGACAAAGGTGACTACGAAAAGGAGCAATCCTGCCAAAGGTGTCAGATAAAAACCAAGATTAACATCCAAAGCCCCCAGCTTCAACCACTCGTATGAGCAAGTAATTGCATCGCCGCTCCAGTTACCAAACAAAATGCTCAGAGTAAGCACCATTTGTATACCGGCTGATAAAACCGAAATACTGGCTGATAACAAGCCATTCTTACGTCCGAAGAGCGCAATCAACGTGGCAGATACCAGAGGAGCCAATAATATGATAAGTAATGTCTGTTGTGGCGCCATGATCAGTCTTTCAAAGTGTTAAATTCATCCACCATAGAAGTGCGGGAATGACGGAACAGTTGGACAATTATTGCCAACCCGACGGCAACTTCCGCAGCAGCTACTGTAATGATAAAGAAAACAAACGTGTTTCCATCCATCATGTTGTTTTCCGGAGTGGCATTGTAGCGAGAGAAAGCGACAAGAGCCAAATTGGAAGCATTGAGCATCAACTCAAGGCACATCAACATAACGAGCGCATTCTTACGCAGAATTACGCCAAAGAAACCTACAGAAAAAAGTATTCCTGAAACAATAAGGTATGATTCCAAACCTACGTTCATTATGCATCCTCCCCTACTTTAGTAGTTGTAACAGGAAGTTTCTTGGAAAGTAAAATAACCCCAATCATGGAAACTAAGAGCAAGAAACCGCTCACTTGAAACGGGAGCATGTATTTTGTGAAAAGCAGATAGCCAAAATTGCGTGCCATACTAGCTGTAGAATCTACACTGATTTCCGGCATTGGATTAGCAGCTCCAGAAAGGAAAAGTGAGCCAACTCCAAGACTGAGGATCAATAAAGCAAATAAAGCAGCCACTTGAGCAACAATGCTAGGGCGCAAGTGCTTTACCTTATCTACATTTAGCAGCATGATGATAAAGAGGAAAAGCACGATGATAGCACCAGCATAAACCATAATTTGTAGAATCGCCAAAAAGTAAGCTTCCAAAAGGACAAACAAACAGGCAGTTCCCACAAATGATGCAATCATAAACATTGCACCATTTACCGGATTTCGACAAATGGGAATGAGTATGGCCGTTAACACAGTCAGAGCGGCAAATATGTAAAAAAGTATATCAAACATCGTTCGAAGCAGTTTTAATGAAGCATCGAGAGCTCATTCATTAATGGGCGTTCCCTTTCTCTGCTGCCTTCTTTTTGGCATTCCATTTGAAATGCTTATCAGGCAGTGTTCCTCCCAATTCGTAGAGCTTCTTTTTGTTGTTCACAAGCTCCTCACGGGAATAACCGTTGGTTGAGAAAATATCCTGTAATACAATAGCTTCTTCAGGACAGACTTCCTGACATAAGCCGCAGTAAATGCAACGTAGCATATTGATCTCAAATTCTTTTGGCGCTTTTTCAATATGTGTGCGATCAGTGTCAGATTCATCAATGGCACCCGGAGTAATACGGATTGCTTTTGGTGGACAGACAAATTCGCACAACTGACAAGATACGCATTTTTCCCGACCATTCGGGTCTCTTACCAAGGTGGGAACACCACGGTAATTATCAGGAATAGTTGGTCGCTGCTCCGGATACTCCAACGTTACCCTTGGATTGAACATCTTTTTAAAGGTAATGCGAAGACCGGCAAGAATTTGCGGGATGTAGGTCTTTTCAGCCCAAGTTAAGGGGCGTCTATCGACAACTTTTATAGCCATTCTTATATCCGGTGAAAATTATGCGTGAAAGAATTTAACGTAAACAGCCATACCAATGGTATAAACCAAAAGGTTTACAATGGCTATTGGCAGCAAACGCTTCCAACCTAAATGCATGATTTGATCGTAGCGGAAACGTGGAAGAGTCCAACGAACCCACAGGAAGAAGAAAATCAGGCAGAAGGTTTTGAGAACAAATACGATTGTGGAAAGCACACCTCCAAGAATACCTTCAGGATAATCAATTACACCAAAGATATTCAGTGGCCAGAGGGACCAACCTCCGAGGAAAAGGAGCACAAAAAGTGCTGATCCCATAGTCACGTGAGCATACTCACCAACAAAGAACAAACCGAATTTAAAAGCACCATATTCAGTGTGGAAACCACCAACCAGGTCTGTTTCCGATTCAGCCATATCGAATGGCAAACGGTTTGTTTCTGCAAAAAGGGATGTCAGATAAACCAATGCGGATACTGGTTGGAAGAAAATCATCCATTTGGGAATGAATCCAAATAGTAAGCCAGATTGTGCATTTACCATTTCACCGAGATTCAATGTTCCACCACACCACATAAATACTGGTAGGAGGGAAAGCCCCATAGCCAATTCATAGGAAATAACCTGAGCACTGGCACGAATACCTCCAAGAAATGGATACTTGGAATTTGCGGACCAACCAGCCAAAATAGTGCCGTAAACACTTAAGCTTGAGAACGCCAGAATGAAGATCATTCCTATGTCCAAATTTGCCAGAACAATAGGGGTATGTATACAACCTTCCGTTACCTGACCAATTGGCAAAACCACCATCGTGGTTAAGGCAGGAGTCAAAGCAACGATTGGCGCAAGTATGTAATAAAACTTGTTTACGTGCCCCGGGAATGGATCTTCCTTGAAAAGGAATTTACCACCATCCGCAGGCAACTGGATGAGTCCCAAACGGGTAGCAATACGCCCTATTACCGGAATAGCCAGAATGATGGGGAGCGTGGTTCGGTTTGGCCCCGGGCGCTCCTGAATCCATGAGGCGACCTTACGTTCAGCAACTACCGTATAACCGGCAATCGACATAAACACGGCCACCATGATGACAGCCTTAAGGACAGTTAAGATAATGTAAGTCCAGTCCATGTATAAATCTTTCCTGAATTATGCCTTAGGTTCAAAGTGCAAGGATTTACCATCCACAAATGCGAGTTGGTCAAAAGCACTGCCATCAACCAATACGCCTGTATCCGAAAGAGTCTTGTAAGAAAGCCCTTCAAATGCAGTCACATCTTTCTGCATGGAAATCCATACCGAATCGACGCAATTCGGCGTTGTCTTAGCACCACTCAGTTCACCAAGAATAACGGATAAGCTCTCCAGATCATCGAAGATACCTTCGGTTGCCGGAACTGCCATATCAAATTTCTGCAAGCGGAACTGCTGATTAACAAAGGTTCCTTTCTTTTCGAAAACGGTAAGTGAAGGAATTTCCACAGCAGCAAACTGACTGGCATCACAGTGGTGTGAACCCATATAAATGAGCTTCACTTTCTTTACCTGGTCTTCAGTCAATCCTGCACATACGGGACATTCGCCGTAAACAAAAAGTGTATCAATCTCACCGGAATCAATCTTAGCGCTGAGATCCGTTAATTGCTCAGAAGGAATGCTATCAGTAAGGCCAGTAAGCAAAGCTCCACGCAAGTTTGGCGTGCGGTCTTTGGAAATAAGGAAGTCATCCCCTTCTCCATTATGCGCAACCAGCCAAGTTGGAACGTCTTCGCCAAGACTCCTTACGATTTCCTTAAGCATCCATTGCTCTTCTACAGAAGATTTAGCACTACCAACAATGCCAACTTTTCCTGTCTTGAGAAGTTCAATAGCTTTTTCAAGTGCATCCAAAGCAGAAACCGGTGTACCCTCGATAGTATAATTCTCCATGCGGTTATCAGTCGCCACTTGCTTGTATAGCATACGACCACTGTCCGGCATCCAGGAATCATTCACATCATCGTTATCACGAGGACGAATACGATGTATGACTCCTTCGCGGCTATCGACAACAGTATTAACTCCAACACTAGATTCCGTGCAGATAGACTTGGTTGGTTTAAGGAACCAAGTTCTCATCTTGAACCGGAAGTCAATACTCGTCAAAGCACCCACGGGGCAAAGATCTACCGTATTAAGAGAATAGTTGTTTTCCAGTTGCTTCCCTGGGAAGCAAGTCAATGTGGAATAGCTGCCACGTTCTGTAAATCCAAGAACACCATCTT
>ENA-ORCX01000468-ORCX01000468.1-marine-metagenome-genome-assembly--contig:-NODE-468-length-14276-cov-4.082964_pt1 | contig 14276 bp, 17 predicted proteins | sample MGYA00248630_ERZ508518 | MGnify/ENA primary metagenome ERZ508518 (study PRJEB26188, sample SAMN06268768) | marine metagenome | isolation source: Bioluminescent Bay, La Paraguera, Puerto Rico | place...
AGCACCGGGATCATCAGGCTGAAGAGGGAGCCGATGATGAATTTGTCGCTGAAGTCGGGCTGGTCCAGCTTCTTGATACGGCCGATGGATTTGATGGCCACTACCAAAGTCCCGGCCAAGTATTCCCCGCAGAGGATGAGGATAAATGTCAGCAGCCGCTCCAGGCTCCCGATCACTGCCCCCCGGTTTGGTCCGTTGGATTCGTCACTGCCCAGGCCGCACTGGTCTAGTAGTTTGACGATCAGTATATTGGCGGGCTTGATATTGAAGAGGATGAAAAAAAGAATGGCGAGCCGGCGGGGGGCCATGGCCCAAGCCCAGGCCTCCGGCCAAAATCCCCCGGAATAGGAGAGCCAGGGCTGAAGATCGCCGGATATGGAAAAGAACACATGGGTAACAAAGGCGATGGCGCCGATATGGAGGGCCTGATCGATGAGCAGCCCGGTAAAGGTCTTGTTTCTGAAAATCCAGTCCACCAGGAAATGGAAGAGCGAAAGCCCCAGCAGGCACAATGCCAGGGATACGGTCAAATGGCCGATGGTCAATAAAAGGGTAAAGACCAAGTAAGTGGCGGAATGCCATAATAGCGCCCCTATGCGAGTCTGCTTTTTCTCCACCATCTTGCCGGACTGAAAGTAGTAGTCCGCCAGAACGTGGGCGATCAATAGCAATACAAAGACCGTCGTGTACATGAGGGCTCCTTTCGGCAGAAAGGGAACATTCGTTTTAGTCTAATAATTCATTATTATTAGAACTGTGCCTAATAACGACAATATATTAAATATAATCTAATAATCCTTTTTTATCAGGTACTTCCCCAATTGATCTTCTGCGTCTATCAATTCATAATACCGGGCGCTCTGGAGGCGCTGGGAAACAGCGGATTGATTGATCCCGAGTTCCCTTGCCGCTGTCGCCTGGCGCCCGTGCAGCGCCATGGCCCTGGCGGCGGCCTCCTGTTTATCGGTGCGGCCCGACCGGATGGTCTCGATGCAGGCGAGCAGGGCGTTGATCAATATATCCTCGGGCGTACCGGCATGATAGAGGATGGAGCGGGTCTTCCGTTCTTTTTTTAGGGTATCCAGCATCTGGCGGGCGGACCAGTATGGCTGACCGTCGGCGCCGACAGAGGTGTGTTTTTCAAAATGGGTAGACATCTGCCCGACCCCGACGCCGAAACGCATCCGGGCGGGCGCCATTTTTTCTCTGATCTTCTGTATGACTTCGTACCAGAGGTAGTGGACGGACATAAGTCCCTGGCACTCGTCCCCCAGTGTCACGGTAAGGTTGGAAGCGATATACGCATCGTATTCGCTGTTGATATCGGCTAAGGTCTGCTGGAATCGATCCTGCAGCGCCTGGCGGTCTGCGCTTTTTCGCGAGTCAACGATATCCCCTATGATGGCGCAATACATAGGCAGGGCCCCTTTCATGATTCCATTATAATCCAGATGCATAGGGGAAGCAAAATAATTGGTATGCGATCAACTCCTCCGCGAATGAGAGGGCTTGCTGTGTTACCATTCTTCTACATAACGGCCGTGTATATCCCGGAAACTGCCCACGATAATCAGGATCAGATCGACCAGTGCTCCGATCCCGCACAGACCGCCTGTCAGCAGCCATAGGACACCGGTGCCCACCTTTCCCACATAGAACCGGTGAATGCCCAGATACCCTAGCAATATGCACAGCAATAGAGCGACAGTGCGGCTTTTGTCGCTGACGGGGTATTCGTCCATATGGACATGAACGTGGATCTTTTCTTCGCTCATGGAGATATCTCCTTTTATCTTTGATCATTCACAGTATACATGCTCTATAAAATTGTGGCAATACACGGGAGGGGTGTATATCACAATATGAATCTTAACATTATTTGGGTTGTATGGGACAAGGCATATGATGTATAGTGATTGTGTAACATATTTTGCATGGGGAAAGGACGTGAGGGCAATGGTGGACCGGTATGCCATGAAAGAAAATAGAGTGCTCAAGGCGGAGGCATGGGTGATGCTCTCCGGAAACTGGGGGATATCCATCGCGGTGCCCCTGGTCATGGGTATCATACTGGGCGCCGCGGGCAGCCTGGGTATGGGCATCGGCGGCATAATCGTCGGCGGCGCTGTAGAATGGGGCCTGGTGTATTGGTTTGTGCGGTTCAGCCGGGAGGGGCAGCCCCCGGAATTCGGCGAAGCGTTTTCCGGATTCAATTATTTCGGCACATCCCTGGCGGCATATATACTGATGGGGATATATATATGGCTCTGGTCATTGCTGCTGATTATCCCTGGGATCGTATTCGGCATCGCGTATTCCCAGACATTCTATATCCTAAACGATGCTCCCGGTATGAGCGCTCCGGATGCGATACGCATGAGCCGCCGGATGATGAAGGGCGTCAAGGCCAAGTACTTCTGGTTGATGCTGAGTTTTATCGGGTGGTATATACTGACTATGATTTCCTTCGGGATCGCGTGGCTTTGGGCCGGTCCGTATATCCGGGCCGCCCAGGCGAAATTCTATGACAATCTCAAGGCCAATTACAAAGAAGACCCGGCTTATACGGCGTAAACACAGCCGCTCTGTCAAAGGGCGGCATTATTTGTATTCGGGGAGGTAATTATGGTCAATGCATATACCATGAAACAAAACAGACAGATAAAAGGGGACGCGTGGATGATGCTCTCAGGGAATTGGGGGCCGGCTATCGGTGTGGTCCTGCTGGCCCGGATCATCATGGGCGCGGCACAGATGGTCGTGTCCATAGTGATGCGGTTATTTTCCCTCTTTACAGTGATTCCTATCAATATGGTATCCAACGGGGTCACGGATATAATGGCGATTCCCTTCATAGTGATATTTTTTCTGTTGGGCATGGTGGTATCTTTGAGTCTCAGTATGCTGATAATGGCTTTTGAGGGGGTGTTGAATAACGGCAAGGCCAGTTATTTCCTCCAGCTTTCACGTACGGGACATACTGTCGAGTTCAGCACTATGTTCGACGGATTCAGTGATTTTATTCGCAGTGCGCTGGCGGGATTGCTCTACGGCCTGTATGTGTGGCTGTGGAGCCTGCTGCTGATCGTGCCGGGGATTGTATTCAGCATCGCGTATTCCCAGGTGTTCTTCATCCTTCGGGACCATCCCGGACTCAAGGCCCCGGAAGCCCTGCGGCGCAGCCGGGCGATGATGAAGGGCGCCAAGGCCAAGTATTTCTGGCTGATGCTCAGCTTTATCGGATGGTTCTTACTGACATTGATCTCTTTCGGAATCGCGGCAATCTGGATGGGTCCCTATGTATGGGCGGCCCGGACCAAGTTTTATGATGAGCTGAAGGCCAATCAAGAAGACAACATGACCGAGGCCATCGCCTAAGCAAACAAAAAGGCGATCCATTCCCAATTGGGAATGGATTTTTTTTGTATTGGGTGTTAATATAGTTTATTATAATATTATAAGATTCTACATGGAAACAGATAGGAAATGAGGAATTGGCCATGAAAGCGTACAAAGATCCCATCCGGTATGAAAAAATGGCGGAGAAACTCAAAGCCCTGGCGCATCCGGTGCGGCTGTGTATCGTCCACAATCTGCTGGAGCGCGGCGGGTGCAGCGTGGGGACAATGCAGGAATGCCTGGGTGTCAGCCAGTCATTGACCAGCCAGCACCTGGCGCGGCTTAAATCCGCGGGAATACTCAAAGCGGAGCGGAAGGGAAAAATCATAGAGTACAATGTGGATGATACCATCGCTAAGTCGGTCATCCGGGTCTTGCTGGAGCATGAAGAATAGCCTGAAGCGTAATCTATCGTGATCGGGCCAAAATATACAGCATAGGAGGCAGCATGCGTAGAAAAATAGTAATCGCAGGCGGCGTAGCCGGAGGCGCGAGTACGGCGGCCCGTCTGAGACGAAATGACGAATCGGCAGAGATATTGATACTCGAGAAGGGGCCGTATATCTCTTTTGCCAACTGCGGGATACCCTATCATGTGGGGGGCACGATCCCCAAGAGAGAGAATCTGCTGTTGGTGAGTCCCGATAGGATGCGGGAGCGTTTTGATATAGCAGTACGGACCGGCAACGAGGTCACTGGCATCGACCGGAAAAACAAGACCGTCCTGGTACGGGAGCTAGAGAGCGGCCGATGCTATGAAGAGAGCTATGATATCCTGGTGCTCTCACCCGGGGCGGCGCCGGTAGTACCTCCCATCCCCGGTATCGAGTCAGACGGGATATTCAATATATGGACGATCCCCCAGATGGACGGCATACTGGGCTGGATCGATGCGAAGCAGCCCCGCCATGCCGTGGTGGTGGGGGGCGGCTATGTCGGCATCGAGATGGCTGAGAATCTCAGGGACCGGGGGCTGGATGTGTCTCTGGTAGAGATGATGGACCAGGTGCTCTCCCCCCTGGACTATGATCTGGCCCAGTGGTGCCACAGGGAACTGGCCGACGGCGGGGTGGACCTGCGCCTCGGAGAGCAGGTGACGGCCTTTGAAAGAGGCGGTGATGGTATCCGGGTGCGGCTGAAAAGCGGGGAAGAGATCAAGACAGGGCTGGTGGTACTGGCCATGGGGGTCAGGCCCCGGAGCGATCTGGCCTCGCAGGCGGGTCTAAAGCTCAATGATCGAGGCGGTATCGTCGTCGATGACAAGATGCAGACCAGTGATCCTGCGATCTACGCTGTGGGAGATGTAGTGCAGGTCACGGATCCGGTGGACGGAGAGCCCACTATGATCCCCCTGGCAGGTCCCGCCAATAAACAGGGGCGGGTAGCGGCCAATGTGATCGCCGGGAGCGAGGACCGCTACGGGGGGACCCTGGGGGCCAGTGTGGTGAAGGTATTTTCCCTGACGGCGGCGGCGGTGGGGCATAACTCCCGGCAGTTGGCCAAAGCGGGCAAGGTCCGCGGTGAGGATTATTATGAGGTGCTGGTGCGGCCCATGTCTCACGCGGGGTATTACCCCGGCGCTGCCCAGATAACGCTGAAGCTGCTTTTTTCATCTGACCGCCAGATACTGGGCGCCCAGGCGGTGGGCCGGGACGGCGTGGTCAAGCGGATCGATGTGATCGCCACCGCCATGAAGCTGGGGGCGACGGTGTCGGATCTCACCCGGCTGGAGCTCTGCTATGCGCCGCCCTATGGCTCGGCCAAGGATCCGGTGAATATGGCAGGGTTTGTGGCGGAAAATCTACTGGCGGGCAATGAGATGATCTACTGGGATGAGATCGAGGGCCTGGATACGGATACGACCACTATCCTGGATGTACGGTCGGAGGCGGAGCGAAAGCTGGGGTATGTGGCGGGGTCCGTCAATATCCCGGTGGATGAACTGCGAGAGCGGGTCAATGAGCTGCCCAATGACAAGGATATCGTCACCTACTGCGCCGTGGGACAGCGGGCCTATTACGCCCAGCGTATCCTTAAGCAGCAGGGATATAGAGTGCGCAATCTCGCCGGGGGGTACAGCCATTATTCCACGGTGACAGGAGACTATACGCAACAGCCCCAGGATATGGGGAAGGACCAAGCGCCACAGGGAGGGACAGCGATGCAGGACGAGCAAGGCAATACGGCAGTCAATCTGGAACTGGATGCCTGCGGGCTCCAATGCCCGGGACCGATCCTACAGGTCTATCAGGCCATCGATACGATGGAGGAAGGGCAGGTATTGAGCATACGGGCCACCGATCCGGGATTCATCCCCGACGCCAGGGCCTGGTGCCGCCGGACCGGCAATACATTCCTCTCCGGAGAGGACGAGGGAAACGCCTTTCATGCGATGATCCAGAAGGGCAGCGGGGCGTGTCCTGTCCCCGAGACCGATCAGTGCAGCGTCCTCAAGGGAAAGACCATGGTGGTATTCGACGGAGATATGGATAAGGCCATGGCGGCGTTCATCATCGCCAACGGCGCGGCGGCCATGGGCGGTCAGGTGACCATGTTCTTCACCTTCTGGGGGCTGAATGTGCTCCGCAAGGGCCAAAAGATCAATGTCAAGAAGGGATTCATGGAGAAGATGTTCGGGATGATGATGCCCCGGGGTGTGGATAAGCTGAAGATCTCCAAGCTGAACATGGGGGGCATGGGCACCGCCATGATGAAGAAGGTCATGCGGAAGAAAAACGTAAGCTCCCTCCAAGAACTCATAGAGTCGGCCATGAAAAACGGGGTCAGGATCGTAGCCTGCACCATGTCCATGGACGTGATGGGGCTCACAAAGGAGGAATTGATCGACGGCATCGAATACGCCGGGGTTGCCTCGTACCTGGGGGCGGCCGATGAGGCGAATGTGAATCTGTTTATATAGTTGAATGGCGGATAAGAAGGGAAGCGCTCCGGATGGGGCGCTTCCCTCCGACCCTGAATGCGGGGTGGAACTGGGTGATGGAGGACGTAGGTGTAGGGGACGGAGTGGGCGTAGGAGTGGGAGTCGGCGTCATCTCCTGAATGGGGCTTGGCGATGAGGCCGCGTCCTGTATAACGGGAGTTCGTTATTCAACGTAATCTTTACCAAATTGGTCTTCCATCGATTTTTGCATATTGAAGTCAAGAAAGATAGAGCGTACGGTTTGCATATCTTCCTCCAATGTAATATCCAGGTTTACATTATCTTTAGAATATCTCAGGAAATACATAGAGTAATCATTCTTATCAAAACTATCAGGCCTGCCGTATGCCTGTAATACTTTCTCCAGTCCATCGCCAACCTCTAGCCCTCTAGACGTACGATAGTTCTCTAAGTAAATACCTACGGTGTAACTATATCCATCTTTTACTTCTTCGCCGATATAATCTCTCTCAGATATAATAATGATCCGGATTTCTGTATCTTGGGGGTCATCGTAGTAATCTGGATAGCACAAGTTCCATCGCCTATACATTTCATTGCCACTGATAAAGCCGTCATTATTCCAGTAATAATCCTCTGGAAACCCAAGCTTACTGGTAATATCTTCAACATCCGTATCTTTGCTGATGACTACATTCTGATAGGTTATTTGGAAATCCTCATCCGTTAGCTCTATTCTATCACTGCTCATTATTTGGGATTTGACGGCAGCATATTGATTCTCATCAATAGGGGTAGGGTTTGGCGTTGGAGAAGGCTGGGGGGTAGTTGCAGGTGCCGGAGTCGCTGAGGGCGTGGGTATAGGTGTCGGCGTCATTACCGGAGTGGGGGTCGGCGATAGGGACGGGTCTGCCGTTGCGGTGTGACATCCCGATATGAAAAGCAGAACAAAGACGATAAGAATGATCTTGTTTTTTCTCATAGCATCCTCCAACGCAGGGATAATATCATCTCTATGATACTTGTAAATTATTAAAAATCCATAACATTCCATATTATAATTCAATTAAGCTTTTAATACAATTTACATATTGGTTAGTAAAAACTATGGAAACCAAGAGCTAATTATATTTTGGCTGGATGGCTGATAAGAAATGAAGCGCCCCGGATGGGGCGCTTCATTCAGATTTTGGGATGCTCTTTATTCTGCTGATTCTATCAATTATCAGAATAAAACCAACTCGATCATAGTATACATCGCAATAACGTTTTCCCATAATCTAACCTTCAAGATAATGTGTTTATTTACACGGTATACTGAACGGTCTCAATCATGACGAAAATATGAATTTGCTTGTTATTCTGGTGCACATTCTTTTACCTTGATCTCATCGCCCCATTTGTACATCAGTATCTCGTCCCCCGTAATATAAGGCTCATCTTCACCAAGAAGAGCATGAAGGTGGAAAGGTAGCGTATCGTTGTCAATCATGGCGTCTATTGAATATCCCTGTTCAGACAGCTCTGCGTCAATATCTGAATATACATTAATCCACTTGATCTGATTTTGTTTCATTTCATCTAAAAATGCAGCATTAGCATCTATTTCATTATTTCTAATCAATGATACGACCGATCCGCAAGCGGTCATCATGAAGTTGGCAACAAAGTAATTGTGATTATCTTGATAGGTATCATCCCGGATATACTTCATATATTGATCATAAGCATAATCGGTATTGCCTTCTAGCTCTATTTGAGAGAGTACCGATTTTAAAGTGAGCATCGGAAAATCATATTTGTTCTCTTCGTACACTGCAATCATGGTATCCATATCTTCTTCATCCAGGCAGATATAGTACCAAATAAATAAGACCCAATAATCTCGATCTTTATTGGGATCCAATGTCATATAATATCCAAAATAATTTTCGTATTTTTCTTCGTATCGTTCCGCATCTGTTGTCATAGCGGCGTAACTGTAGCATAAGCCCTGGAGCATATCGGGGTCCTTAGAAATTACGTATTCCAATTTTATTAAGGGGATAGCTATTTTGTATCCGGTCTTTCCCCAATTATTATTCACTGCCCTTTCATAGAAGTAGCGACCGATACTGCCAGCGTTGCATATAATACTGGCACATATCGCAACAAGTAAAATAAGATATAAAATCCATAGACGGCGTTTACTCTTTGCAATGTGATACATATTTCCTCTAAGTATACTTTTAGCAGTATTATACACTATACGACAGAATGATGCCAATACATGAATGGTTAGAAACCTATAAAGCGATTTAAAAAGCCACCTCTTTTGGTTGAGGTGGCGACACTGGTTATCTTTTACTATCGGGACATTACTAATGCGGAAATAGCTACTGAGTCTTTATTCATATTAGGATCAATATATAAGACTAAACTCACAAAATCGGCCTTTTCTTGATCCGACATATTAAGCCATTGATTCAGATCAGGATACTTGTCATCAGCCTCATGGAGTGTCATATAATAATCCATATAATTATTCTTAAGCATTTGAATATAATCGTCTTTATTCTCAACCATAAAAGCCGACTTTAATCTCGGACTCATTTCACCTTGTACTAAAGCATCCCTGTCATTGATGGCACAGTACATATCTTGAAGATATATATAAGGCAATATTTGAGCTGCGGTCCCACCCTTGGCGACCATGCTTCCCGCGTCTATAACTGATACACCATGACCAAAGAGTGAAATAAATGGATCATCAATCGCTACATCAATTGTACCCTTCAGTATATCTCCGCCGTGTCCTTTGTTGGTTCCTGATGAATGACAATGAATAGAAAACATAAGGGGTCTCATTTGTTGCTTTTTCGTATCTGGGGGCGGCGGATGAGGTAAATGTGAAATCTGTTTATATAGTCGGATGGCGGATAAGAAGGGAAGCGCCCTGGAGTGGGGCGCTTCCTTCAGTTTGCATCTGGATATAAATCAATCTTTAAATCCAAATAGCCTTCTGAAAAATTTTTTAAAAGGCAATGCCTCCGCAATTGTTTCACCATAAAGTCTGTAAAAACCCAATTTGTCAACTGTAGACAATTGCCCAATTAAATGCGTCTGTTCTTCTTCAGTGAGTTCAGGCCAATCCCGAATATCTTCTGGATAATCCTTAGGTAGGCCAATGTGCATCACATTATAATTATCTAGTACAGAAATCAAGTTATTAATATATTTTTCATCACTTATATCTGTAAATGGATTGGTTATTTTCTCTTTCTGATTGGTTGCTACGAAATACAGATTAAGTGCGTTCTGTTCTGATACGGATTTTGCAATAGCATAAGCGTTCTTGACTTTTTTATATTCATTATATACATCTAGGCCTATCCCAAGTTCATCTGGCATTAGCTGTTCTTCTATTTCAATTTCGTTCAAGATATCCTGGGGAGTTCGTTCATCAACTGGATTTCTCGAACCCGACTCACTTAACGACAGGGGTATCGGGGAAGTTGTCTTTGCTATTTCCTTTTCAACCTTTTTTCGCTGTTCAGGTGTTTGGGCTTGCCAAAGCTTTTCCCGTTGTGAACTCTGCCGCTTCATCCTTTGTATCGTATCTGTGACACTGGAAGGTACTGTGTCTTTTTGCGGAGATTGAGCCGCGATTTTCTTTTCGATTTCGTTTCGTCTAGCCGCATCATTGTTTTCATCGGCACGCTTGAGCTCTGATAGCAAATCGCTCTGCTGTTTCATCCTACGTATCATATCCTCGACACTGGATGAGCCGGTATTATTTCTATTTGCCATGATGGTTCCGCCTTTCTCCGTTTGCTTAAGCGTAGCAGTGATATATCTGGAAAGGCACCTATCAAAAAGAGAGAAAATTATAGGCACTATTAATTTATAGATGCGGTTCTAGATGGAAGTGAATAACGTGAGAGCGGTTTTCCCAGAACCCGTGAATGAAACGAACGTGAACTTGTTAATATGGGAATAGCTGTTAGAAGGGAAGGGAAGCACCTCAGATAGGGCGCTTCCTGTGGCTATTATCTTGACGTATACATTTAATATGCCTCATATATGCCGGTTTCTATTTTCTTATTTATATCGGCGTGTTGCCAAAGGCCTATGGCGGATATTATGAATGTAATGTTGCACATACATAGCAGTACAATGGATACTATCCTCATCAATTTCAACTTCATGTCACGGGATATTTTAATACAGCGAGCCAACGAGTACCTAAGCATACTTTTCCTCTTTACTGTATTAATCAGGCAAATAAAAAATTTCCTTCTCTCCCAATTCCAAATGATAGGAAACGGGTTGAGCATCACGCATAAGGATGTCCGAAGTTGGATATTGATCTACCCAATCCATAAGCCATCCGCCTGTTTTGCGCAAATAAGCCTTTTTACGGGCGATTAATTCAGAAAGATAATCTTCGTCTGCAATTACATCCTCCTCTGAATAATGCTCACATAATGAATTAAAACAGATGGATACATAGCTTACAATAAAAAGGTTTTTACATTCGGTGTATACGGGTGAATCAACGATTTCTGTCCAAACATTTACCACAATATCCTCATATCCTGCATTCATTAGAATATTGTGGTAGGGAACCATGACCCGGATGGGTGCGATCTCCTTATCCCGTTCATATAGCTCAATCAGTTTGTCAGCTTCGCCGTCCATCCCAAGATAAGTAATATAAACCAAATACATATCCCAGTAACTATTATCCTTATCCTGGACGGATTCATCATATCGTTTGAAGCGACGGATAAAGCGTTTAAATTTCGCTTCCTCGCTTCCCAGGCCTGTGTTTATCCTGCAGAGCCGATACAGCATATCCGTATCTTTTGTTTTCAGGTATTCCAATTCCAGAAAAGGGACAGCCCAATTCTGGGGTAGGAGACTATCTTTATTGTATATGGCCAATGCAATTTCTCTGGTGAATACCGTAGAGAGGATGACCACCAACACAATTAAAATGATGAGAATATAGACATTCCTCTTTTTGGAGACCTGCATATCTTCCCCCTATTATGACAATATAGCTAGTAGTATTATACATTATTTATTGTTGCAAAACAAAAATTAAAAGGGGCTATTCTAGGCGCTTTACTGATTTAGTGTGAAATATAATCATACTATTTAATCCCTTTTGCAGTACTGGTTCCACTAATGCCAGTAGCATAGAAAAGATCATCTGTGCTAAACATCATTCGTAAAGCATGATCTTGCTTTTCAGGTGTAAGACTTGGCCAATCTTCAATGTTGGGAAAATTTTCTGTTAAAGAATAAGTCTCATAATCACCTGCTCTCCATTTACAATGATTTACGTAGTCTCCGTAACTGTGTATACCTGCTGCGTATAGGCCCCCTCGTGTTAATTTAGGCATAGTAATTTTGTCTTCTTGCCCTGTCGCGGCATAATAGATATTCATCATATGCTGTTGAGGTACAGATGTCACGATTTCATGTGCATCATTGGCGTTTTTAAGAGTACTGACGCCTTCCAAGGCAGTGTCTACCACTTCTTTCCCAGCTATTTTTAAGCCTGCGGATGCGATATCATCATACGAAACAAGATTATTGGGCCGTAGCCACCCAAACCAATTGTCAAGCTTGTCCGCCTTTTCTTGCGCCTTTTCCGCTTCTATAAAATCCTTTTTCAATTGTTCTTCGAGCAGATAATACACTGCATCATTTGAGCTTGAGAATGCGGTTTCTTTTCCATTTCCGGCTACAACAATGATTGCTAAACGGTATGATCTGGTAATCTCCGTACTTAATATAGTCGACATAGGAATTGCCTCAATCCATATATGTCATTAATTGATCAACAAGTATTTTATGCTGTTCCCCACTTGGCTTACCATTACTTGAGAGTAGATGGGCAAAATCGGCTGTTTCTTGCATAATATTAAACATGTCTTTCCCATCACTGGGCAAAATATCTTGAGTGCTTGCCTTCGGCTGATCCAATACTGGGTTTTGTGTTGAAGAATCTTTAAAAAAATTAGAAAATTCCGGACTGCCTACGGGATATTGCTTCTTGCCTCCGTCCGATTCGCCTCGCATCATTGCCATATATACACGCCGCCTTTCTCCGTTTTATCAAAGCGTAGCAGTGATAGAGAGACAAAGACACCTGCTAAAAACAATTATACAAGGTTGGGTGTTGAGAAATAACTTAACGTAATGGAGGTAGATTTTGGGTTCTCGCCGGGGTATAATGGGATGCAAGGTATTCTCTGTGTGTTATGAAAGGAGTGGCTCTGATGGATAAAGGAAAGGGCAATCTGGTTTGGGGCGTATTGCTGATCGTATTCGGTGGGATCTTCCTCGCCATGACGCTATTACAGGTGAGTATATGGGAGGTGCTGGATGAATTCTGGCCTCTGATATTCCTGCTGGGCTCGGCGGCCTTCCATGTGGGGGCATTGACCGGCGGCAAGAAGGCGGTGGGACTGGTGGTCCCCGGCGGCATATTCCTGGTATTGTTTTTGATCTTCCAGCTTTCCACCAGTTTCGGATGGTGGGGCACCACATGGCCCCTGTACATACTGGCGCCTGCGCTGGGATTGTTTGAGCTGTATCTATTTGACGAGCGGGATTCGGACCTATTGATCCCGGTGGGAATATTGACCGGGGTGTCGGTGGTATTTTTGATGGTGTTTTCCTTCCAGACCGGTCCCGTATTGGTCAAATACATCGTGCCGGGGCTGATCATCCTGCTGGGTGTGGTGATCCTCTTAAGCGGCGGCAAGAAGCGGCATAGGGGCGAATAGAATAGCAAGACCATGTATAAAGGACCGGGTTCTTACCCGGTCTTTTTTGTAGCTATATAAGAAAAAAGCATAGATATGGAAAACTTATGGTATTTATCATGGATTTTGTGGTATTGTTGGAGGAGAAGGATGGAGGGGAGCTATATGAACAAGCGCTTCGGTATGATAGTGGCCGCATTTTGTGTTATGGGTCTGCTGGCAGGCTGCTCGTTCAGCACGGCTGAGGTCACAGAGGCGGTCATGAGCAGGTCGCTGGATGAGCAGGGCAGGGGTGTGGATACCGTTACGAGTTATCCGGCGACGGCGGAGCGGCTGCTGGTATCGGCCTATGTGGACGAGGTGTCGGAGGGGACCCGGGTTCGGTTTGCCTGGCATTACGAGACCAAGGATACGCAGATCGGCACCTATGAGGTGAAGCTGGACGAGCCCCAGTACGCCACCTCCTATATTACCATGGATGAACCATGGCCGGTGGGAACGTATCGGGTAGATGTGTTTGTGGACAATAGGCCGACCCCGGACCAGAGCATCTCCTTTACGGTGGTAGAACCGACGCCCCTTACATTGGATAAAGCGGTATTGTGTACGGCGCTGAATGCGGACAACAGTAATTATGATATCGTGAACAGCTTTGCGTCGGATGCAGACAAGATGTGTGTATCCGTACAGATGAGCGGCCTGGGCGAAGAGGATATTCCCCTTCGCTTTGTGTGGGAAAACCTCGATACCGAAGAGATTATTTATACCCAGGATCTGACTGTTGAGTCTGATTCAGAACCCACAGCCTATATCGGCAGCTGGATCACGCGTAACGGCGAATCTTGGGAGCCGGGACGGTATGGCATGGGGCTCAAGCGGCAGGATGGAGAGGAGTACCTGGTTTCTTTGAATTTCGAAGTCGTTGAGTGACAGTGAGGGTATCGATAGGAGAGCAGGTCTGTACAGACCTGCTTCAGGCTGTCGATAAAGCCTACAACCGCAAAATTGCCATACCGTCGGTATGGCAATTTTGCTTTCTTCGTTGGCTTTACATGCAAATGTCGGTCACGTATGCTTAAATACGCTCCCTTATTTACATTGTCAACGCCGATGTAAAAATGTATGTTTTCGGCGATCAAATTTTGTAGGTTTATGGCGGTGGGGCAAGCCATATTTTAGTGCTGTTCCTGATCAAACAGCGTGTTTACAATCTG
>ENA-ORCX01000469-ORCX01000469.1-marine-metagenome-genome-assembly--contig:-NODE-469-length-14243-cov-3.579063_pt1 | contig 14243 bp, 9 predicted proteins | sample MGYA00248630_ERZ508518 | MGnify/ENA primary metagenome ERZ508518 (study PRJEB26188, sample SAMN06268768) | marine metagenome | isolation source: Bioluminescent Bay, La Paraguera, Puerto Rico | place...
AAAAAACCCTTGATACACAAGGGTTTTTGGTCTGGATGAGAGGATTCGAACCTCCGGCCTCTTGAACCCCATTCAAGCGCGAGGCGTGCCATTCTGTCCCCAAATGGTTTGTTGCTTACCTGTTTGTATTGGTCTGTTCCCCGCATGAAATAAGGAGTTTCTGGGGCTTTGAACCGGAAAGTACTGAGATACAAAGGTCTCTCTTGATTTGCGAAAATTATAGTCCGTATTAGGACTTTTTCTATAACTATTAGTACGCAGACATCCACTGGGATTACATTATGAATGCATTATGGTAGAGCTATTCTTTATTATCTAAGAATACTTTTTTACATATCGGCATGAATAAACCGCCCTGCACCGTTCTGTTCAAAAAGCCCTTGTGCTCCGCCGTCGAGGTAAAGTACCAGTCGGAAAAAGGCACCCTGTCGGGCGTCTCCTGCAAAAATGCATAGACGGGATGTATCAGGCTGGCGGTATCCGCATCATCGTCAGCAAGTGCGGCGCACCAGAGTATCCAGTCGCTCTTTGTATAGTCGCTCCGGTTGTCCAGCGGCAGGCCATACTCGTTCTGCATCTTTTGATAATACGCGATCTCATTTTTAAATAGGGCATCGGAGAAAAGGTTTGTCCCAAATATCTTGTCCCACACCAGATTGTATTTCTGTCCCCAGCTCTCTTGATGATCAAAGGTAAGCGGCGTATGGTCGGCGCCAGAGGTCTTTTCTTCCCATGCCTTGGCGTATTGCCTGGCCGTATCCAGGTAGCTCTTGGATTTCTCCGAGAGCCCCAATTTCTCCAGGATAATGCTGAATGCCGCGATACCCATGATGGCCTTCACCGAGAGATTCGCGTTGTGGGCCAGGTGGCCGGCGAAGTCATCCGTGCAGAGCTGCTCGCCCGGATCAATGCCATCCTCGACCAGATAGCGTGTCCATTGCTCCAGCACCTCTATATTTTGCTCTGCGAGGCGCGTGTCTCCGTCGCACAATGTGGTGATGGCGGACATGATGAGCATATTCCCGCACTCTTCCAGGGGCATCTGATGCTTGTGGGCGTATATGCCGCTGTTTTCGGGATACTGATAAAAGAACGGAAATACGTCGCCATTATCGATCCGTTGCTCTTGATCATTGTGCCGCAATGGATTCATTCCATACACCTGGCCTGTGGCATAGGGATAGCGTCCCACGTCGTGAGGGGCATAGTCGTACGGCCATGCGTCTGTCTGTGCAAATCGAAACACCGGCCGCATCATCCCTCTGACCAGTTCTGTATTGTAGAGCAGATAGAGAGGGATAGAGGGGTAGCTGACATCCACCGTGCCGATGCATCCGTTTGAATTGCATTCCTTGGATAGGAATATGGGGTTTCCTTCGTTGTCCTTGATCAGTTTGTGGGCTGCTATGGTCTGCCTGTATGCCAGTGCGCATATCGCTGCGTATTCTTCTCCCGCGATGTCGCGGGCATATCCATCGATCTGCCGATCCAATGCGGCGCATCGGGAGGCGATGGAACCGTACTGGCTGATACTCTTGGCGATCGCCTCCAGTATGGTCTCGCCGTCATCCGCCCAGTATCCCTTTTTCACATCTCCGAAATAATTGATGGAAGAGATGTCGTCATAGGCCGCGACCATGTACAGGCTTTTTTTTTCGTTTGTGACCGTGCCCATATCCAGTGTGACCAGCAGGCTATTGTATCCCTCCGGGTCATGACTGCGGGTGTACTGGGAGATACGCCTGGTGATTTGGGCAGGCGTATTGTCGATCATCAGCATTTCGCTGTCGTATTGGGCGGGCACCGCCAGGTATAGATAGCCCCAGTCGATGCTGAGCATATCCCCGCTGTGATTTAAGGGGCTCTGCTTTGCCTTGCCCATGAATACACAGGCATAGCTCTCACACTCGTGGGCGCCGCCGATCATGGGTTGTGGTTCTTCGGCGTATTGGCAGTGGGATTGGCTGAAATCTATACAGATTTCCGCAGTATGTTCGCGACCGTCCAGTGACACGATGTCAAACGTGATGTAGGTGCATGGCCTGGAGACCAATTCCATATCATCGAGCAGGAGGGGAGATAAGAACGTGACGGTCAGCACAATGCCCGCTCCCTGAAATTCATAGACGGTAGACGTGGCGCTGATCGCAAGCCCGGTCTGGTTCAGCGTGTCTTCGCTGCCTTCGTCGCCCATGAACCGGTACAGTTTGCCGTCGACCGAAATATTGCCGTTGATTCTCTGCACCTTGCCGGTCCAGTGCTTGGTCGGCCCGTCATAGAGATTGTCTGCGGTAGCCCATACGGAGAAATACGGGTCGTTCGTGATGAGCGGTGCGGCAGGGACTCTTTGCGTTTTCATGTCAGCCTCTTTCCTCTTGCTTTTTAGGACAGATTGGATTTGAAATACTATTTACACGGCATTAGCCCACAAGCTTGACCGTGACAATATCAAATGGCCGGAATGGTATTGACACCTGTGTGTCGTCGCACGGTATTTCTGCCTGCTCATTTTCCATCATATCGGTCAGCATGATGGTGTCGCAGAAACCCGGCAATGCAAGGGATGCGTATGTCTCTTTCCCCGCGGACTCGTGCATCCTGACGATGATATCGTCGCTGTCTTCGCATCTTTTGATGGTGTCGATCACTATATTGGGTCGATCACAGCGTAACAGGGTATCTATTTTTGCCGACGTATTTTGGTATATGACCGGCTTGATATTGAATTCCATCCCGACCCGCTCGACCTGCGCGTCGTAACAGTCCCCACCGTGGGGGTACAGGGCATAGCTGAAGCTGTGCTCGCCCTGGTCGGCCTCTGTGCCGGGGTAGGAGGTGCCGCGCAGTAGATTCAGATCCAAAACATTTCCCTGGACCTTATGCCCATACTTGCAGTCGTTCAGCAGCGCGACGCCGTATCCCTGCTCTGAGATATCGACCCACTTATGGGCGCAGACTTCATACTTGGCCATATCCCATGAGGTATTGGTGTGTGTGGGCCGTTTGATAGCGCCAAACTGTATATCGCAGGTCGCCTCATCGGCCGTCACGGATACGGGGAAGGAGGTGCGCAGCATTCTATTCTTTTCATGCCAATCCGCCTCGGTATCATAGGTGAGCAGTTTGCTGCCTGCCGTCAGCGATATTTCCTGCACCAGAGAGGATTGATCGTATCGATAGGATTGTCTGCATACGACCTTGGGCCCGTCTGTGTATATTTCGGCCGACACCAGCTCGAAGCGGCCCGCGGGCCGCTGGGCGTAGTCCATATCCATGTCCCACGCGTCCTCTGTGTCCTGGTATACCTGCAATATGTTGGCATTGCTTTTGATCGTTTCCCGGCCGTTTGCCTTGTCGTATATGCTCGATATGGAGCCGTCTATGTCAAACCGGATTTTCAAAAACTCATTCTCTATGAAATCGTCTCCGGAGCTGACCGAATCCATGTCTGCGCCGCTACAGGGATGGATGGCAGCGCTGCTGAGTGGCCCGGCGCTGTATCGCATCCATTGATCGTCTATTTTGACACATCCGGTACGCTCCCAGCCAAGGGAATTGATCAGCGTATGGCACCCCTCTTTGTTCTCCGTCAAATGGCCATAGGCCGTATCAATGATATCTTGTACCTGTTTCTCGAGTATGCCGTAGCGTTTCACGCTCTCGTCATACACCCGCTTTATAGATGAGCCCGGCAGTATGTCGTGGAATTGATACAGCAGCACTTCTTTCCAGATCGTCTCGATCGCCTCCTGGGGATATGGGATATCCTTGTATTTCAGGGCCAGTACGCACGCGTATTCCGCTTCACGAAGCAACAATTCCAGCCTGCGGTTGTATTTTTTGTTTCGGGCTTGCGTGGTATACGTCCCTTGGTGGCACTCCAGGTACAATTCTCCCTGCCACGAGGGGTAGCGGTCCCTGTTCCGGTCTATCCTCTCGAAGAAATGAGCGGCCAGATCCTGCTTGACCGGCGGGAGTCCCTCGAAATTCTCTAATCTCTTTAGCCGTTCCAGATGATGGGCCCCGGGACCGCCGCCGCCGTCGCCAATCCCGTACAGCATCAGCACCTCATCGGAGAGGCCTTTCTCCATGAAACGGTCCCGTGCCTGCCGCAGGGAACTACCGTCGGCGGCGGAATTGTAGTTTCCCTCCGGGGGCATATGGCACAGCACCTCCGAACCGTCGATTCCTTTCCAGATAAATGTATGATACGGGAACCGATTGATCTTATTCCAGCTGATCTTGATGGTCATGAAATAGGGGATGCCGGATTTTTTCAGAACCTGGGGCAATGCGCCGTTGTAGCCGAACACATCGGGCAGCCACAGGTTTTTGACGTCTATATCGAATTCATCCCTATAAAAGCGTGTGCCGTACAATACCTGGCGCACCAGCGCCTCGCCGCCGCTGATATTGGTGTCGGCCTCCACCCACATGGCCCCCTGGACTTCCCATCGCCCCTGCTTGATTTTTTCCTTGATCCGCCGGTAGAGTGCGGGGTAGAGCCGCTTCATCCAGTCGTAGAGCTGGGGCTGGCTGGCGCCGAATACATACTCCGGATACCTGTCCAATAAGTCCAGGGCTGTCGCAAAGGTGCGCGCGCCCTTGCGGATGGTCTCGCGGATGGGCCACAGCCAGGCCAGATCGATATGGGCGTGGCCGACGGCGCTTATAGAGAGGGAGACGCCGCCGTTTTGTTTGCCCAATTCTCTTTGCAGTATATCCCGGACTTCGTCAATATTGGACCCGTCCGGATCGAGGGTATTGAGCGCCTCATCCAGGGTGTACAGTATCGAATACGCCCTGGGGCTGTCTTCGTCGATATTGTCCAGCGCATTGTCCAGCAGCGCAAGATCATAATACAAATCGCGAAGATCGTCATCCATAACGGCGATCTGGGCCTCCGCCACCGTGCCGTTTCCCACATACCGGCCGAATAGATCATTATTGCCCGCGTCCATCCATATGTCGATTTTTTCCCTGCCCTGGGCGGATTCACATAGGGGAACGACCCGTTTTCGGCTGGTCTCGTACTCATATGCGCTGGCGCCGGTGGTCAGTCCCAGTACCGGCTCTCCCTGCTCGTTATAGATACAGCCTTCACCGTTCACATCGATGAGCAGCACGATCTTTTTACCGGCCAGGTCCCCGGGTACGGTCCCTTGAAAATGAAACCAGGCGCAGTCGAACAATTCGCCCCAGGGGTCGCCTTCCCGCAATTCCCGCTTTTCACCCTGCATGCGATCCCCGTAGGACAGGGGCTCTTTGGACACATAGGCGGTGATCCGCAGTCCTTCCGCTTTTGTGTAATACGTATCCTTCATCCGGTCTACGGTCTGCTTGATCCGGCGTCTCAGTATCTCTTGGTAGTTGTCCATCCGCTTTCTCCTAAGTGTGTCAATTTATTTTGGCATGAATATACAGGCAATACTCTCGGCAAGAGCTCGCAATGGGATGAAAATATAAGGAAGGCGTTATTTTGTTCGGCTTTGGGGCGGGGCAGTGGATCTTGAATTCACCAGGTTTGGCTCGATGACTTTTTTGGTGGTCTGCTCCGTATTGTGGGGGTTGTGCAATATGTCGCGTATGATCAGTCCTGCATAATGCCCCATTTGCTTTGGGTTTTGATTGACGTGGGAAAAGAACTCGAAATCTTCTATATCCGATAATGGCGCGTCGAACGTCACGATGGAAACGGACTGGGGGACATCGATCGACAATGACTGCAGCGCGCAATACAAATACAGCGCCACGCTGGTTTCGCTCGCGATAAACGCGGTCACGCCCTGATGATGGACCAGATCCGACAGCATGTCGCCATACCGGCTGTATTCGCAGCTGGTATCAAGCTCATCGCGTATAACAAATGAATGATCCTCCGATACCGTCTCCAGCACGTCGCTACATCCCTTGATCCTGTCGTTGACCGTATATGTGGACTTGCCGGTATTGGTAATAAACCCGATGTGGCGATGTCCTAGGTCGAGGAGGTGGCGCATGGCCATCTGCCCGCCGGAATAGCTGTCGGACAGCACGTAATTGGTATCGATCCCGGGAAAAGGCCTGTCGATCAAAACAAAGGGGAATCTCTCCAGCTTCATGGAAAGCACTTCGTCACTGTAGTACTCCTGGTCGACGGGGAAGAGTACGAGAGCCGACGCGCCTGACTGGCGTATGTGCTTGATCGCCTGTGCTTCTCCGTTGGCGTCCATACTGGTAACGATCGTAATATGATAATCGATCGGAGGTAGCACCTCCTGTATGCCGGTTATGATGGATAATGCAAACCGATCCTTGATGGTGGGGATGATGAGCACGATTTGCTTGAATTCAGGCCCTTCGTCCGGTACAATATCGAGACTTGGCTTGGGGGCCGGCTGCGGCGTGCTCGCCTGATAGCTCGCGATTTTGGTATCCGCGTCATTGCTGACAAACGTACCCCTGCCGGGATAGCGTACGATAATGCCATTTTCTTTTAATTCGTTCATGGCTTTTGATACGGTCGCCCGGCTGACATTGTATTCGACCGATAGTTCGTTTTCCGTGGGCAGCTGGCTATCAAATTCGCCCGTCTGAATGCCCTGTATGATATCATCTATTATCTTCTTATATAGAGAGCCGTTGTCAGATAGCAAATAGACCACCGATCCTTCTTTCACGAATTTATTACCCATTCTATATCAAAATGTATAGTTTGTCAACATACATTTAGTGATCAATGAATGCTAATTATTAAATATAGGCGATTTTATTGTATGATAATAGAGTCGATAACAAGGTTAATGTATTGTTTGTATGCATGGTATAAATGGAGGGACAATGCCTGTGTCCACCGGGCCGTATAGAATTTACTCCATGTTATCTATTGATATAGGGCTATGTCAAGATTTTATTGGGGCAGAATAAAAGTGTTGACAATGTGCATCGCCAATGATATTATGATGACATTCAAATAAAACATATAATACAAAAAATACATTTAATGCATTAACATCTAAAAGAAAATATGTAAATGTCAGGCGGATCATCATGGACTATCAGATATGAATCAGTTGCGTATTCATTATTCCCTCATCCTTGATATTGTACCCCAGGAGCTGTGCCACCTCCAAGGGGTAACGATTCATAATCGAGGGATATCGTAAAGACCTATTTATTTAACAAAAGGGAGGAAGAAAATGAAGAAGATCACCATTTTTCTGCTAATCGTGATGCTGGTGCTGGGTATGGCCACTGCTTGCTCAGAGACAAGTGACAACGAAGCCACCCCCAGCCCGGACGCTGAATCGCCGAGTGCGCCGCCGGAAGCGGAGCCGGACGAACCGATCACGCTCGTGGCGCCAAAGATCGGTCTGAACGACGATCAGCTTGCCGTCGAAGAAGCCGCCGAGGGCGGCCTGTCGGAAGGGGCCCTGTATTACATAGCTGTCATGGACACCATCGCCGAGGAATACCCCAACTATGAGATGGAGTATGTGGACTGGGGCTGGGCGGAGACCCTGGACCAGAAACAGCGCGCGTTGATCACCTCCGGGGACGTACCGGATATCGTAGCGGGGGAGACATTTATCCCCACATACGCGATGGAGGGTATCCTGGAGCCCTTGCCGCAGGACATCGTCGATATGGTGAACCCTTCCTTCATGGTTTACGATGCTGACGGCGTACCGGTGGCGGTGGCGCAGAAGTCGGCCGTGTTCATGCTTTTTTACAACAAGGACCTGATGGCCCAGGCCGGTCTGGATCCTGAAACGCCTCCCACCACATGGGATGAGTGGCAAGAGATGTCCGATGCGATCACCGCGGCAGGTAATGGTGATTTCTACGGCGGCGGTATTCCGTCATTCCCCCACGCCGGCGGCGCGCTGCGGGCGACACCGTTCTTCCGCCAGATGGGTACGGACTTTGCGGTGGACGGTCAGCCCAATCTGACCGATCCCAAACTACAGGAAACACTACAGTATATCCGTGAGATGAACGCAAACTTCCCCGCCGGATTGGCCAATCAAGCGGACGAAGGGCCCCTGTGGACGGCCTTTGAGAAGGACCATACCATCGGTTTTGTGGTCAACGGCACCTGGGAAGCCAATGGCGCGGAAGTCAACGGCGTGAACTGGGGCGTGGCGCCGCTGCCGATGCCTGAGGGAGGCGTAACCGGCAACTGCCTGGTCGGTTCGGTGTACAATGCCGTACCCAAGGCTGCCAAGAATAAAGAAGCCTCTTTCAATGTGATCCGTGCGGTGCTGAAGTATGAAAACCAACTGCTCCAGCTCGATGACAATGTCTGCTCACCGCTCAACGCGATCATCGAAGACACGTCGCTGTACGAGGACAATCCGACTCTGATGACTGCCTTTGAGTCTGTGAGAAACGGTGAATTCGCGGGGCTTGCGACCTTTGCCAAGAATGACGGTCAGGCGTGGGAGATCATCAACAACAAGGTATTGGCCCGGACCACCATCACGGACGATGATATCGCCACCATATGTGAAGACGCGCAGGCTGAGATAGAGCCTTTGCTCGAATAATCGATACCTCGCTTGCCATACGGACGGCCCTGGCGGCCGTCCGTATGGAATAAGCGGGTAAACCCGAAAGCGGCATTGCACTGCGTTAAGGATGTGACAATGCCCATTAGCGGCATCTGCGAATGAAGTATAAGGAGTTCTGGGGATGAACAATCTATCCGTCATGGGTGTAAAACCGCAAAAAACACTTCCTCGGGCCACGCGTGAAGCAAGACGAGCATATAAGATCATTATCCCCATACTGGTTTACATGTGTTTCTGGGGATTGATCCCGCTGGTGCTGGGTCTGGGTCTGGGCTTTGTGGAATTTAACGGTTTAAGCGCCGCACCGAAATTCGTCGGACTAAAAAACTATATCGACTTTTTTACCACCGGGGAGTACCTGACCCTTCTATGGAGGCAGGCATGGCTTGGCTTCCTCTGTCTCTCACTGAATATCGTATTGTCATTTATAGTGGGCTTAAGTCTCAATGTCAAGAGCCGGATACGCGGGCTGTATCGGACCAGTGTGTATGTGCCCAGCATCGCCGCCGTTTCGATCACGACCGCCGTGTTTGTGGCATTGCTCGACCCATACAGCGGCGGACTCAATAAAATGCTGGAAGCCGTAGGCATGGCGCCAGTCGTATGGAATTATTCTCAATTTTGGATGGTGTTTTGGATAGCGGTATTTTATGTATGGCGGTCCTTGGGTCCCGCAGCCATCATATGGCTCGGCGGGCTGCAGTCCATAGACCCGGCCTTGTATGAAGCGGCGGATGTAGACGGCGCCAATTTTGTCCAGAAGGTGCGGTATATTACCGTGCCGGGGCTTAAGTTCGTGGCTGGCTATATCTTCTTGACAGGTATTATCGGGGTCATGCAGATGTTTGACGTGGTGATGTTTATATCCAAGGGCAACCCCTATGGCATGACCGATGTCTTGATGTACCGGATATATAGAGACGGCATTGTCAATTTCAATATGGGTATGGCCGGGGCGTCATCGACGATACTGGGTATCATTACGGTGATATTTGCACTGATCTACCTCAAGTTCTTCTTTTTCAAGAAGGAGGATTAGTATGACAGCGACGAGATTTGTGGGAAAATCCATATGGATCATAGTGATGAGCGTCCTCGCTTTTTTGATGCTGTATCCATTCCTTTTCTCATTACTGGCGGGATTGAATACAAAGGCGGAATTCTCCAATATGGGAGCGGTGCTGCTGCCCCTGCCCCAGACGCCTGTGTTTTCAAATTTTACATTTATGTTCACGCCCTCAGGCATACGTCCTTTTATCAATACCGTTTTGCGGACGGGCTGGTACACGGTGCTGGTGAGCCTGATCGCCGTGCTATTTGGATATGTGATGGCGCGGTATGAGTTTAAGGGCAAGAAATTTGTACTGGGTATGATTATCGCGACGCAATTGATCCCTGCGGTGCTGACGCTGATACCCGGGTTTGTCATGGTGGCGCGCCTGCCTTTTTTGGGCGGTAACAACTGGATGGGCGTGGGCGGGAAAGGGCTTATCAATAATCCCGTCATATTGTATCTGCGTTTGGATTTCACCTATTTACTCTGGGTATTTCTTTTCATGCAGTCCACACGCTCCCTTCCCAGGGCGTTTGAGGAGTCCGCCGAGATCGAGGGATGCGGGTTTTGGCAGACCATATTCCGTATCATCATCCCCCTGCAGAAACCCATCATCGCGGTGATCGCGGTCAATGTCGCCCTGGCTACGTGGAATGATTGGCTGATACCTTTTATGTACATCAACAAAGTCCAGTATTCCACATTGCCCGCCTATATAGGCACATTGACAGCCGCATTGCAGAGTTTCGGGGACAAGGATTATCCCAAGCTCTTTGCCATGTCCACAGTGGCGATCCTGCCGCCCGCCCTGATATTTATGTTCCTCCAGAAATACATTATACAGGGTATTGCTTCCGCGGGTGTGAAAGGATAAAAAGGGCTATCCGTATATGAACTAACTGATAAGAATAATGGGGGGCATATGCTCCCTACTATTGTATCTGGACGTCCACAGAGACGGACGAGGTCCGGGAAATAAAATGAATACGAGCAAAGGCTTGATATACAATATACAGCGGTTTTCCATATATGACGGGCCCGGCGCGCGGACGGTAATCTTTTTCAAGGGATGCAATCTGCACTGCCGGTGGTGCCACAACCCCGAGTCCATCTCCGCCGCAAAACAGTTGATGGCGTATCCCGAGAAGTGTATCGGCTGCGGCGAATGTTTCTTGCGATGTCCGCAGCATGCCCACAGTATCGGCGAAGACGGCGTCCACCGGGTCGACCGCGACCGGTGCACCACCTGTTTCGAATGTGTGGATCACTGCTATGCGGAGGCGCTGGCATCGGTCGGGCAGGAAGTGGACGCTGCGTATCTGACCGAGGCGATCATGACCGATCTATTGTATTACCAAAATTCCGATGGGGGTGTGACATTCTCGGGCGGGGAATGTATGCTGCAGATCGGTTTCCTGAAAGAGATGCTGACCGTATGCAAGCAAGAATCCATCCATACCGCGGTCGATACCGCAGGGCATGTGGATTGGCGGTATTTCGAGCGGATACTGGATGTGACCGATCTGTTTTTATATGATCTGAAAGCGGCGGATAGTGAGGTGCACAAACGCCTGACCGGTGTCTCCAATGAGCGGATACTCGCCAATCTAAAAAATCTATCGGATCTGCACCAGCGTATCCATGTCAGGATTCCATTGATACCCAGCGCCAACGACAGGGAGATAGAGGGGATGGCGAAAATATTGACCGGGCTCAGTGTGGAGCAGGTCACGGTCCTGCCCTATCACAAGCTGGGCGTCTCTAAAAATCTATCCCTGGACAATCACCTATATGAATATGACATACCGACACAGGAAGCAATTGACCGGGCTTTGGAGATATTGGCTCTACATCATATACGAGCAAAACAAAATTAGCGCACAGGAGTTTGAGTATGAATACGGGCAAAGTTCATTTGTCGCAGGTATATATAGATAGGCTACGGGCCCTGCACGACGATAAAGTATCGATCAACGATGCGAAGATCAAGCATCTGGGTCATATCGATATCGATGATCACGGATTCATTCATTTTCCGGATTTTACGTTTACCGCCAAGAGCAATCATCCGTCGGGCATGGTCATCGGGGCCAGGGCCATCGGTGAAAACTTCCGTCGGTATCTCAATGAGATCCCCACATACATAAACCCCAACAGTGCGCTGGCCACTTGCTGGGCCGGGCCGTTGCCCGCCAAAATGGGCTTTGCGCCGGAGGACGCGCCGGTCCATCTGCGTGATACGATCAAGAAGTACAGGATACTGCAGCCCGGCTGCGGGGCGATGAATCACCTCTGCCCGGATATGAATATGGGGCGGGCTGCTAAAAAAGATCAGGCATTACAGGGCCTTCAATCAGCCCGTCGACACCACTCTGTATGACGGGGAAGAGCAGCTCGTACTGGGTATCCGGGAGTGGGTCGCCGCCCATGCCGGGTATGCGCGCCGGCTCGCCGATGCGGAACTGGACAAGGCCGCAGCGCAAAATTACCTGGAGATCGCCGAGATGAACCAATGGCTCGTCGACAATCCGCCACGGACCCTTAGAGAAGCGTGCCAGTTTGTCGCCCATTTCCAGGGTGTGGACCGTACGTTTTATGCGGGGGGCGCGCTTGGGCAGATCGACGAGATATTCCGGCCCTATTATGAACGGGATATCGAGGCGGGTATTGCCACCGATGAAGAAGCCGTATGGTATTTTGCGAGCCTGTTTTTCAATGACACCCATTACGCGCAGCTCGGCGGGCTCGCACCTGACGGATCGCGGGATATGGCTTCGCGGGTATCTTTTTTAGTGCTGGAGGCCACGCATTATCTGGGGATACCGCAGAATATCGCCGTCAGATTAAGCGCCAAGGCCAATCAGACGCTGCTTAAGCGGTCTCTGGAATATAATCTAGAGGACGGCACCGGCGTCAGTTATTCCTGCAATGTGGGCTGCGAAGAGGGGTATGCGCGGAATGGATATCCCATACAATTGGGCCGCATGCGTGTCAAGTCGGGGTGCAACTGGACCGCGATCCCGGGGATAGAGTACCCCCTGCAGGATGTCACCCGCGCCAATCTCGCGGTGGCGCTCCACTATGCCCTACAGGATATAAAGGAAGAGGATGCGCCCACGCTGGACAAGCTCTGGGAGGCATTCGCCAGGCATACGCGGATCATGGTCGACTGCATCAAAGACGGTCTCGACTGGCACTATGAATATATATCGAGGAATGTACCCGAGATCGTGCTGAACCTATTTATGCACGGGCCGATCGAGCGGAACCTGAACTGCGCCGAGGGCGGCGTGGACATCATGAATTTCTGTATCGACGGTATCGCCATGCCCACCGTGGCCGATTCATTCGCGGCCATCGAGCAGAGGGTCGTACAAGAAGAAAGATTGTCGTGGAACGAACTGTTTGGCCATCTGGATAACAGCTTTGAGGGGGCGGAAAATGTGCGGCTGATGCTGAAAAACGTCAGGAGGCTGGGCAACCCGGATTCTATCGCAATGAAATGGGCTGTGAAAATCAGAGATCTCTGGGTGGACTACTGCCTGATCCCGACAAAGAAATATCATCTGAAGACCATACCTGGGATGTTTTCCCATGGCGACGTGTATATGTATGGTGATGTGACCCCTGCCACCCCAAACGGCAGAAAGTCGGGAGATCCGATCGCCCATAGCAATGAGCCCGATCCCGGATTTGCCCGGGGCCTCGATACATTTTCGCCTTCGCTCAAAGCCACGGCGGTGGCGGCGCTGCAGCCGGGCTATGGGAATTCCTCTCCGCTACATCTGGACATCGACACGGATATGCTGGGTGGGGAAGGGGGAATCGATATGCTGGTTGCGCTGCTGAACACGCATAATGAAATGGGGGGGACGCTGATCAACCTGAATTGCATGAATAAAGAGGTACTGCTGGAAGCCCATGCGGACCCGAGCAAACACCCTGATCTGGTGGTGCGGGTGACAGGGTATTCCGCATTCTTCTCCTCGCTGTCACCCAAGTATCGCCAGCAGATCGTGGACAGATTTTTGTCGAAGAATAATTGACGGTTTTGTAGATATCGATGGTCATCTTGCCCGGAATTGCCCGGAAGTAGAAAGGAGGCAGATAATAAAGATTTATAACGACACTTTTATCCCTATAGGCGAAACGCCTATGAACAGCAATGCGATGTTACAACATAAGATTCCTGTAGACGTACGGAAATCCTAACCAATATCTCACTTCACAGTTGTGGGGCGCTGTGCCGTTTTTTTTAATCGTTGGCAGCAGAAGGCCGATCTCTGGATTGCCCAGAGATAGCAAACCAATGGTATGTGCGTTTTGTATTCTTTGCTGAATCTCAATTATTTTTTAAGGGGGAAATTTTGATGAAACAGATCAAAAAAATCAGTTATATTCTTGCGCTCAGTATACTCTTGTCATTGTTTGCGTATGCAACGCCGGCATATGCGGCAGTGACCTGGCCATCGGACCAATTGCTTCCGTCTCTTTCGGCACCAGCGGCGACGCTTGACATGATCAACACTGCTACCGTCAAGCTTTACCAGGCTGAAGGGGATCAGTTTTCTCACGGAACAGGGCATGATGACGGAGACGGGTGGCTGTGCCAATGCGGAATTGATATGCCGAATCAA
>ENA-ORCX01000470-ORCX01000470.1-marine-metagenome-genome-assembly--contig:-NODE-470-length-14239-cov-2.844019_pt1 | contig 14239 bp, 11 predicted proteins | sample MGYA00248630_ERZ508518 | MGnify/ENA primary metagenome ERZ508518 (study PRJEB26188, sample SAMN06268768) | marine metagenome | isolation source: Bioluminescent Bay, La Paraguera, Puerto Rico | place...
TTGTACCTTTCTACAGTTTTTTTTCGCTAGCCCTTTTATTTTATGACTAGGCGTTATAATATATTCTGTAAACGATCTTTTTAAATCAATTGATGTTTTCTTATATCTCTTGTAGTCACCTTTTGAGAAAAACTCACCACCAGAATAATCATATCCAGGGTAAATAGTCTTAAACGTTTCTTCACAGATGTTGTGTGTGTGTATGTTCGCTATTAAATCAGATAAGTTTTCTGGATCTGGAATTGTAACACTCGTTGGATAGTGGCTTCTTTATCTTCTTTATCGCCAGACCGATTTGCTCTGCCACCTGACATTACACCAATGTAATAATCAACAGCGTTGCTTGCATTCCAGTAGATAGTATCACCCCATATATTGTAAGCTATTTGTTGCCTACGAAGGCATACAAATTGTGACCGCTAGTTAAACCGATAGGGTCTTGGTTGATGGCGGGGTTGTAGTAGCGTTTGCCGTAGTAGTCCAGGCCTGTTTCTTTGTCGGGATATTGGCTGGAGTAGCCGAAGAGGATGTATTATATTATATCAAAGAACTAGTTCCTTCAGAATTCAATTCTCCATCAACAAATAGTCTATGAAGCTTTGTGATTTTCGGTTCATCCACACCGAAATCATGGATAAAAATATTAGTGCTTGAGCATTCAAGCGTTCTTTTTAGGATTCTAAAAGTTGCTGTCAATCAGCTTGTTCGTCCTTCTGATCCTAAAAGTAAAGGGGGAGGTTGCAAATATCTCTACACTTCAGGAGGGCATGATTGCTCATATTTTAGAAGCAGTTCATTCACTTGGTCTATAATTGATTTTGGTAGCTCTTCTGTTAAGGCTTGTTCCAATAAGTTAGATAGATCTCTGAACTCATCATGTGAGGAAATCCCTGATTTAAGGTAACTAGAGATATTTCTTTTTGTATTTAATATTCCCTTGTGACCTTTTTCTCTCATTAATCTATCAATTATTCGGGTCTGCTCTATCGTTCCATCTTTCATCATATCTTTTGTGTCAGCAACTCCAGCTTTTAACCCCTGGAAATTCCCTTTCTTATATGTATTATCAATTGTTTCCTTAAACTTAAGTATTATATTTTCGTTGAAAACTTGATACATGACTTCAAAAGCGTCGCAATACCATGTATATAAATCGTTTATATCTTGTTTCATTTAATAGCCTGACTGCCCAGTCTTAACCAATTTTAAACTACTCACATAATCGGAGAAATTAGAAAAGAAGAATAGAGGATTGTTTCTTTAAGCGTTTGGGTTAACCAAAGAGAGGTTTTCGGATTATCCAACCGGATAATCATGGATAAGAATATTAGTGCTTGAGTATTTAAGTATTCATTTTTTTTTTTTTTTTAGTGTTCTAAAAGTTGCTGTCAATCAGTATTTTAGTGCGTCTCTTCTGAAAAAAAGAAGAGGGTGATTGTCAGCATTTCTTATGTACGAATTTTATATAAAAAAAGCCCTCCAAACAGAGGGCTCTCTTGTTCTAAAAATTGTAACTAATACCTGTCCATAGGGATCGCCCTTGAGCGTAATAAGCGTATTCATGGATTTCGCCGCTATCGTGCTTTTGGTTCAGGATGTTTCTCAGTTTAAAGGAAAGTGTTACGGTTCCTTTATCAGTTGAATCATAAACAACCCAGGACGTGTTTAGGTTCAACATGTAATAATCCTTGATGTGGTAGTCTTCAAAGAACTTATAGCTAGAATCTTGGACATCAATATTGCCATTGCGACGAATTGAATCGTACCCTAATTCAAGTCTACCGCTCAATGTAAGGGATAAACGGTTCTTTAACCAATAGGAAGTCCAGCGTAAGTTTAAGTAATCTGGGCTTCCATAGTCATCTCTTGTTTTTAACAGTGTTTCATATCGAACAATTCCATTGTTATAATATACCAATTCATTCAGTTCGCTTTCATCGTATATTGTTAAATAATCATCGTTCGTTGATTTTGTTTCTGAAAAGGTTCCATTCAAAGCAAACTCATGATTTTTCCATTGTTTGGACCAATTAAAAGAAAAGGCTTGGTAATCTGTATGTCCGTCGTTTGTGATATGATAATCGTAATAGGTCATATCATCTTCATCCGTTACTGCTAATGTAGATTTCGCAAACTCATCTCGGCTCTTTCTATCTAAATACTGCAATGTAAGATCACCTAGGGCAGTATGGAACGTAGTTGCCAGTGTGGTTTCATCGCTATAAGGCGTGTTTACGCCACCATCACTTAACCGAATAGAGCTATATTCTTCTAAAAGAATCCAATCTTCAGATGAGTAGACTTCTTTACCATCTACATAATTTCCGAATCTAAAATACATCTGAGAATTAGGCTCTGCAGCGTTAAGTTTATAAGCTAAGAAATTGCCCGCATAGTATCTGTTCCAGCCAAGGGTGATATCCAACCACTCAATTGGAGACCAAGTCGTTGTTAAGCGTGGTGCCAGATTACTGTTTTTTAGATAATCCTCATAATCGTAGCGTAAACCTAGACGATAGCTGAGTTTTGTTCCCGCGATGTTCCATTCATCTGAGAATTCAGACCACATAGCGTAATTGTTTATCGATGCATCCACATCATAGGCGGGATAACTTTGCTTTATCGTTAGTGCCTGCTCTCCATCTATTACTGTCGGGTCATCCTCTCCGTCGGCAGAAATAATATTATCCCCAGTTATAGCCATATAGTAAGAAGTGTTTGTTTGAGGACGTATTGTCTCAGCATATTCGTAGTCATATTCAGCTCCAAATTTAAATTTTGCGGTATCTGTAAGTTGATAAGTATAATCTACTTTTATGGGGATTTGGTGTTCCTTGGCATTTAAATCGCCGAAACTACCTCTAGCAGCCATGTCGTAGTTGGAAGACCAATCGGTACTAGCTGTTGCAGCGTATATATATGAATCCTGGGCTGCTAAACGGCCCATGTCAGATGTCTGATACGCTGCAGAAACGTTCAGTGTAGAATCCATAGTTTCTCGCATGTATTCCACTTGATTTTGAAATCCTGTATCTTTCTGTATGATGAGACTATTTTCAATATCGCGAAGTTCAGATGGGGTATAGATGGAAGAGAACTTAATTGTGCTAATATCATTTAGCTCAGTTTTTACATTTACTTGATAGTTATCTGTATAGCTATGAGTGCTACGGCTTACTTTTGAGTATAATGACTTTGGTTGCTGGTTTTTTAAATCAGACTTCTGGCGGCTATATTGAAACATAATAGCTGTATTTTGAGTAATGGGTGTATCTACGTAAGCACTGTACTGGTATTTTGTGTAATTAGGTCTTTCGGAGTTTTCGCTGCTGGCATATCCTTCGGGAGCAACAAGCACATACTTCATTGTCTCAGATGATTCCATGCCAAAGCTGAAACCTGAGTGGAACTCGCCACTAGGATCCTTGGTTTTGATTTCAAAAACACCGCCAGTAAAATGACCATAACTGGCAGGAACATTACTGTCATACACCGTCACGGAATCCACTAGATCTGGGTTTACAAATATGGTTTGTGGATGAACCACCAGTGTTGTTTCACTGATGATATCTTCAGTTGTATCATGCAGTGAGTTTGTTCTAATACCATCCAGAACAAAATTATTATCGTAGCTGTGTCCTCCGGAGATACTTATTTTTGGAGGCCTTGTATCTAAAATATTGCTTTCAGACAGATCATTGTATGTATCGGAAAATAGAATATTCGGCATTGTGTAGGCAATGTCTGTCGTGGTGCTATTACCCGTTGTCAGAACGCTAATTTCATCACTTGTTAGAGTTGTTTTTCCCAATGTTTCATCAGCCAGAATGCTTGAAGCGATTATATCAACCTTAATGGTTTGCTGATCCTTATTTGAATCTGTTGGTTTTGTTGTTGCAAGCGAATGAGTCCCAGTCGCAATCATGAGGCAAATCAAACTTCCAAATTGTCGTTTTGTATTTAACATTTTTAGCTTATAGTTGGTTATGTTTCTCTTTTTGCTCGCTACATATTTCGCATGGAATCAACCAGAAGGCCAATAAGCCAAAAATTCCTGATAGAAGAACGGAGCAGCAAAGCAACTTGCTTCCCCGATTCCACTTTCTTTTCCTGTAGTTGATCAACGCTATTAATAGAGCCGAGAAAAGGTTTAGAATGAAAGCATGAATACTGATGGATGTGATATACACTCCCTTAAATTCAGAATTATCTTTCTCAAAGTTTGTAATCCAAGGAAAAATTATGTGAGCAATGTTAAGCTTCCAGCTACTGACGGAAGTTTGTAAGTTTTCATAGTAGCGATCTTTAAGCTGGTCATTCTTATCCAAAACAACTGCTTCTAAAGCTGTTTCTGTTTGGCAGGAAACGAGTGTATAGAGGAGGTTCCCATTGATTATCAACCGCATCTTGTGAGGGATATATGTATTTAAAGGGATCTGTATTGGGGTGTAAGTTTCTCCCATTACAAGCCATAGATTTTGATCTGTATCTATGATCGCACAACGCAATTTATGGTTGTTTTGCTCTGAAACAAGGATGTAATCAGGTTCTATCCTTTTCCAGGTTTCCGGAGAATTGCTTATGGTTGCAATATCTTTCACCACAGCATTTCCAGAATCTATTTGAAACTGGAAAACCTTGTTACGAGAATCAACGATGAAGTAACCTTCATCATATGGTTTATTCGTGGTAGGATTGCCGAAAACGCCTTTTGCTGGAAATTGGAAATGAGCCTTTTCTAACTCTAAGGTGAACTGATTACTTTTAGTTGAATCAATTGTATTTGTGTTGGCATTTACCAGATCAATTTTATTGCTTTTGAATCGAATGAAGAACTCAGTCATTCCCAGCGTTCCTGCTTCAGGCGACCCCCTCAAAATAGGGTAAAGAGGAAAAGATGGTGTATCTAAATATACGGGCTGTAACTGAACAAAGGATCTGTTATATTCCAACTCTTGAGGAATGAGTTTGGTTTCTCTTAAATGATCAGGCAAAAGTCCTTGTTCTGCCAATGCTTCAAAATTGTAAAGGGGAGTTATCTGGTTAAACTCAGAGGCGCTATAGGTTTGTTGATCTTCATCGGTGTAAACAACGTGTTTGCCATCAAAACGGTAGAAAACAAATTTTTCTTTTAGGCTGCTGTATAATACGTAGGGGCTTGATATGCTCTCGTTCATAACTAGCCAGTACAAATATGGCAAATAATGGGATAATAGCATTACTCCTAAGAAGATAAAAATGACTCTAATACTAAAAAACAATTTCATCACAAACTCTTGTAACGGTTCAAAATCAACAGAGGCATAAAGAAGCCTGCTACCAGTAAAGGCGTTAAAACTGGAATTAACCGTTGGTATGTGTTGTAGAAGTGAGTATCAAAGAGCTGAGAAACTAACCCTAGCCCTAATGCAATGAAGCATACTTTATAGATGATTTTTGGTTCGAGGAGTGTGATTTCTGTAAAAAGATAAACAAAGATAGCAGCGTATATCCAAGGATATGAAGTGAGGGCAAAGCCACTCAAATATTCTTCAGGGAAATAAACCTGTGCGGTGAATGCCATTAATAACCAGGGAATAGAGCATACGCTTATTAGCAAAGTGATTCCAATAAACTGGTGGGCTAATAAGCCTTTGATTTCATTAATAGGTAGATGCAAAAGTAATCGTAATCTTCCATCCTCAGTCTCTGGATAATACTGTAATAGGCCTAAAATTAGGCCCAAGAAAGGAGGGACATATGCAAACTTTGTATAAAATAGCTCAGAATTGTACATCCAAAAGGACCATGCTCTAACTGCACCCATCTGGGAGAAATCATAACGTAGTTGGAGACACAGGCATACTGAAGGTATGACACTTAGGATCAGCAAAATTCCTAATGGAATACGGAGCTTTATCCATTCTTTATATATGACAGACAGAATCATTATTAAGCAAACCAAGTAGACAGATTCAATACCCCTTATGGGTGTTTTGAAAATGAGTTTTATTCTCAATATACTCGTTGGTGCTTATGTCCAGTTATTTTTAACTGCATGTCGATTAACTCAGGAGGACTGCTCCCAGGAAATAAGAGACATTTTCGTATCAGCACTTAGGAGTGACTGTCCAAGTCCTAATCGACTTCAAATCACTCGCAAAATCGGAGAAATTAGCAAATAAGGGTAGGGGATTATTTTCTGCGTATTTTAGTTAATGGGTGTTAGATACTGTGTTAGTCTTTAGGAAAGGTGAGTTTGTATTTGGTCTGAGGATATGACGAATTCCTGCCCAGGGTGTCTTTTCAATAGAAGCATTGCTGCTTCATGATGCTCTATGTCTTTGTTACTTGCACAGGCATTTTCTATTATGTAAGTGAGAATACCATAATCAAACAAGCCTCTTGCCGTGTCTAAGATGCTACAATCAGAGGAGACACCGCATATGAATACTTTAGTTACCCTTTGTGACTTTAGGTGGGCTAATAAGGGGGATTTCCCATTTAAGGGATCTATGACTTTATTGTCTGTGTCTATTAAAAATATGGCAGGTTTAATTTCTGCTGGAAAGCTTAAAGCCAATTCTCTATCTTCTGGGTAGCTGTCATCGAAACGATGCCAGTTTTTAAGCCTTTTTAGCATAGAACCTTCAGGATTGAAGAATGTTGAAACGCACACGATTTCGCTTCTAAATAAGGGAAGCAGACCCTCAATCACATTGAAAACATGCTTTGATGATTGGCAACAGAATCCGACTTGTGGGTCTATTATGAGCAATGCATTTTTTTCCTTTTTGTGTTCCATTTTTATCTAACTGTTCCTTCAGAATTCGATTCTCTATCAACAAATAGTCTATTACATTTTGCTGTTTTCGGTTTATACACTCCGAAATTATGGACAAGAATAGTAGTGTTTGAGCATTTATTTATAAGGTAGGGTTCTGCAATGTTCTCTTCAATTAGATTGTTAGTTCTATTTGCTCTAAATCAGGAAAGGCTTGGAAGTCCAAGAATCATGTCATTGTAAACTTCTCTTGTTCTCGGAATTTATCATTAAGATGTTTTTGGGGCGTCTTAATCTTATCTAAAGGTTTGGTGTGATAAACTCTGAACCAGAAAATGAGATTTAAGCCTATTACATCAGCATTCAGGCCATTGACTATGGGCATCGCGGTTTCCTCCGTGTTTCTTACTGCCTGCACTAGTATTGAACCGCAGGGAGTGAGTGACTCAAATATTAGCATACCAGCGCAATGGCAACAATTGGAAACTCAAGACAGTGCCGAAAGCTATACTGCGGATTCTATTAGCCAGTGGTGGACGCTTTTTAATGATCCGGTTCTGGAAAAGCTGATTGAGGAGGGGCTAAATAACAGCCCTGATATACTTACGGCTGTTTCCCGTGTTATAGAGGCGCGTGCTCAAAAGAGTATTACTCGTTCCTCTCTTTTGCCTAGTCTCACAGCGGGGGTAGGTGCCGGCAAAAACCATACACGTAACAGAGATACGGATACCAGTAATAGCGAAGAGAGCTTTACAACGTCATTGGATGCTAGTTGGGAAATCGATCTTTTCGGTAAATTGCGTCAAGAGCTGGATTCTTCCAAGGCAACGCTTGCGGCTACCGAGGAAGACTTTAGATCTGCTCAGGCTAGCCTTTCGGCAGAGATAGCAACCGCTTATGTATCGCTCCGAGCCTATGAGCTTGAATACGAAATTACGAAGCGAGATCTGGATATCCAAGAGGAGACTTTAGATCTGACGAAATTCAAAGCTCAATCAGGAGATGTTAGTGACTTCGATGTGCAAAGTTCCGTGGCTTCTCTTGAGGAAACAAAGGCCAGTTTACCGACTCTTGAGTATAACTTGACAACCAGTCGTAATCAGATTGCTACTCTTTTAGGCAAGAAACCAGGAGAACTGGATTCCTTGCTTGGGAGTTCAACTGAGATACCAAGTGCTCCGGCGAGCATTGCAGCAGGCATTCCAGCAGAAATACTTGCCCAGAGACCGGATGTGCGTGCTGCAAAATATAGTGTTTTTGCCGCTGTTGCATCTATGAAAGCCAACGAGCGTGAACGCTTCCCATCACTGAAATTGAGTGGCTCTATTGGCACCGCTGCTTATGATTCGGGGGACTTTTTCGATCCGTCACAAATCGTATCAAGTGCACTGGCTAGTCTTACGGCTCCTATCTTTGACTCGGGGAAAATCCGTAAACAGATAAAAATAAGCCGTGAAGGGGCGAAACAGGCCATTTACGCATATGATTCAGTATTACTTACAGCACTGTCTGACGTAGAGAACGCTTTAAGCTATAACAAGCACAGCAAAAGCAGACTGGCTTCTCTTAAGAAAGCCGTAACCGCATCAACCGAAGCCCACAAGTTGGCAAAGATTCAGTATGAAGCAGGTAGTATAGATATTGTTACCCTGCTTTCAGCAGAAAGCAGCTTGTTGTCTTCCAAACTGCAACTGGCTTCAACTCAACAAGACATGACTACCGCTCAGATTCAGTTGTTTAAGGCACTGGGTGGGGGTTGGACTCAGGAAATCCCTACGAATCAATAATAAGCAATTTAATTTCCAAAAATGAAAAAGAAATCTGAAAAATCGCTGAATGCTATTATCGAAGCAGCGAGAACAAATCCTAAATCTAAGCTTCGCAGGTGGATAGGTATCGGTGTCGTAGCCGTTATTGTTCTGTTTTTCGTTGTTCGCACTGGAAAAGCGGGAGACAAGCCGCAGTTGCCGTCTTTTGAGACAACGCCATTACAGCGTGGTGATATTTCATTGGTTATTACAGCAACAGGTAACCTTGAACCTACAGATGAAGTAACCGTTGGTAGTGAGCTTTCGGGCACGGTCCTTGAGGTTTATGTGGATACAAACAGTATCGTTCATAAGGGAGATCCGCTTGCCAAACTGGATACCAGCATCCTTGAGCAGGAGATTCTTTCCAGCAGAGCTAATCTTCTATCGGCAAAGGCGAGTGTTGCCGAGGCAAAGGCTACACTGGAAGAAGCTAACGCAACACTGGCGAGAGCGAAAAAACTTCGCGAATTAAGCAATGGACGCCTCCCGTCTCAGGCCGATTTTGATACTGCTACTGCCTCTGCCTTACGTGCAAGCGCCGATCTTCAGACCGCAGAAGCAAAGGTTAGTGTAGCCGAAGCAACATTAAATATTAATGAAAGAGATTTGGAAAAGGCTATTATCGTTTCTCCAATTGATGGTGTTGTTCTTACACGCGATATTGAACCAGGACAAACCGTGGCTGCCAGTTTTACGGCTCCTGAGCTATTTGTTATCGCTCAGAGTCTTGAGCACATGAAGCTTACTGTTACCGTTGCCGAAGCGGATATTGGCCGTCTTAAAACAGGTCAAGAAGCCAGCTTTACGGTAGATGCCTGGCCTGGTAGAGTTTATGATGCCAGTGTGCTCAAAGTTGCTTATGGTTCTACAGTAACGGATAATGTGGTCACTTATGAAACAGAAATGGGCGTAAATAACAGTGACATGAGTTTGCGACCAGGTATGACTGCCACAGCCGATATCAAAGCAGCCAGCAGCAAGAACACTTTTGTTGTTCCTACATCTGCATTGCGTTTTGAACCTAAAGCTCCCGCAGCCGCAGCAGCACCTCAGAAAAAAAGTTTCCTGCAAAGTATCATGCCTATGCCGCCACGAATGAAGCATTCAGGTCATACTGATGAAAATCAAGTTGAGCCATTGAAGGCTGGTAGCTCCAGGGTTTGGGTGCTTCAGGATGGAATGCCTCAACCCGTTATGGTTAAAACAGGTCTGAGTGAAGGGAGTAAAATCGAAATTATCAGCGACGATCTTACTGCTGGTATGCAAATAATCACCGGGGAGAAATAGCACTATGCGGCCAAAAGAACTCATAAGACTGTCCGGCCTTACTAAAACCTATGGGCAGGGTGACGCTGCGTTTCAAGCACTTAAAGGCATTGATTTGTCCATAAACGTGGGTGAGTTTGTAGCTGTTATGGGACACAGTGGCTCCGGAAAATCTACTCTGATGAATATTTTAGGGTGTCTGGACATGTCGACTAGAGGTGTTTATGCCTACAATAATATTGAGGTACAGAAACTTCAGACGAATCAGCGTTCTATGCTTCGACGTCACTCACTAGGCTTTATTTTTCAGGGATTCAATCTATTAGCTCGTACCAGTGCATTGGAAAATGTGGAACTTCCATTGCTTTATCGTGGCCTTTCACGCAGCAAACGGCATGAAATGGCGACAGAGGCACTTTGTTCGGTTGGTCTTCCAGATAAGCTAAAGAACAAGCCTTCAGAGCTTTCAGGAGGTCAGCAACAAAGAGTAGCTATAGCACGTGCCATTGTGACGAACCCAACCACTCTTTTTGCAGACGAGCCAACGGGTAACTTGGATTCAACTACTACGAGTGAAGTTATGAACCTGCTGACTCAACTCAATAAGGAAAAAGGAATTACTATTCTTATGGTTACGCATGAGGATGATGTTGCCAGTTATGCGGATCGTATCGTGTGTCTTTCCGATGGTAATATTCTATCTGATACTTCAAACAACAGAAAAGACAGAAAATGATCTGGAATGCTTTTTTAATAGCTCTGCGGGAAATCCGGAGAAATCTTACTCGTGCCTTCCTTACCGTGTTGGGAGTTATTATCGGTGTAGCCTCAGTTATTACGATGGTTACCCTTGGTGACGGAACAACAAAAGCCTTGCAGCAGCAAATTTCCAGTCTAGGGAGTAACATGCTTATGATTCGCCCAGGAATGGGGTTTGGGCCACGTTCTGCTTCTGCAGGGATTCCTGATTTTACGATGGAAGATGTTGCGGCAATAAGAGAGCAAATAGAAAATATCTCTGCAGTAGCACCTGTGAGTAGTAGTGAAATGGGGACAATTTATATGCAGGAGGCTCGCAGTACCACCATTACGGGGACTACTCTGGAATATTTCAGCATCAATAACTGGACACTTGCTGAGGGACGTTATTTCAGTGACAACGAGGCTGCAGCAGGAGCCGCAGTTGGTGTCATTGGGGATACTGTCCGAAAAGAGCTTTTTGATGGAGAAGATCCTATTGGAAAGAAAATCCGTGTAGGTAGTGCCGTAATCGAGGTTATTGGTCTTCTTAAAGCCAAGGGGCAGGTTGGTATGGGAGACCAGGATGATTGTATTATGGTTCCCATTTATACCGTACAGCGTCGTATAATAGGGCATACCTCCATGCACGATATTGGTATGATCAGTGTTTCTGCAGTGGATGGTGCCAATAGTGATAAACTTGTAAGCGATATCAGTTCTCTTTTGAGACAGAGACGTAATCTACAGCCGAATCAAGATAATAACTTCAATGTATTTGATACACGTCAGATTGCCGATACGCTTAGTTCATCCACAAAAACAATGACTACTCTTCTTGCTGCTGTTGCTGGAGTAAGTTTACTGGTAGGAGGAATCGGTATCATGAATATCATGCTCGTGAGTGTTACTGAGCGAACTCGTGAAATTGGTATTCGTTTGTCCATTGGAGCTCTTGCTAGTGAAGTGTTACTTCAATTCCTTGTAGAAGCCGTAACTCTTTCCTGTATAGGAGGTATTGTGGGAATCTTGTTAGCGTTATTAATCTGCCTAGGGTTGTCTCATCTTATAAATATACCGTTTGCATTCAATACACAGATTAATATGATATCTTTCATATTCTCTGCTACAATTGGTGTTTTATTTGGATATGCTCCAGCACGGCGCGCGTCACGCCTTGACCCAATCGATGCCTTGAGGCACGAGTAGCAAAAACTAGATAGGATAAACAGAAACAGAGTCATGCGTTTGCTGGTAATTGAAGATGACCCCTCTATACAACGTAGCCTTGCGGAAAGTCTGCGGGAGGAGAACTATGCTGTTGATGTTGCCGATGACGGAGAAAGTGGTTTGTTTAAAGCCCTCGAGACTGCCTACGATTGTATTCTTCTGGATGTTATGTTACCTAAACTAAGTGGATGGGAAGTCCTCTGTAAGTTAAGAGAAACATCTACTACGCCAGTTTTGATGCTAACTGCTCTTGGAGCTACGGAACAGCGTGTGAAGGGACTTAATCACGGCGCAGATGATTATTTGCCTAAACCTTTTGAACTGGATGAATTATTTGCTCGGGTGAGGGCTCTGATTCGGCGATCTTCAGGACAAATACAACCTCGAAGGAGTATTCGAAATCTGATGCTCGACACGATAACACGGCGTGTTGAATTGGCTGGTAAAGAAATTCCTCTAACCGCACGTGAATATGTGCTTTTGGAATATTTTATGATGTATCCCGGGAAAGTGATCAGTCGCAGAGATTTGTATGAGCATCTCTTCGATGAGGATGACGATAGTATGTCCAACTTGCTTGATGTGCATATTTCAAATTTAAGGCGAAAAATTGGGCATGAATTCATTATTACTCATCGGGGGCACGGATACAGTATTCAATGAAATCTCCATTACATTCCATTCGCTGGCGTATACAGGTTTGGCACGGTTTGCTGCTCTTATTCGTTTTGATGGCTTTTTGTTTTACAGCAGCCAATATGTCAGAGAAGGACCATTTCAGGCGCATAGATAGAAATCTAGAGAAAACAGAGCGAGAGATCTTTCGTAGTCTACAGCATAGCCTTATGTCTGATGACGAAAAAGCTCCACCTATGCCTCCTGAATTAATCTTTAAGATTCTTCGTGATGAGAAACCGGATATTTGGAAAAAGTTTATTTCAAATTATGAGAGTAATGAGCCTGGTTATGTTTACTTTAGCATAAGAAATGCAGATGGTTCATTGCTCTTGCAGACGCCTAATTGTCCCGAAATCGGCAAGAATGAAACTGCTCGTAATAAAGGTTTCAACGAAGAAGTTCGCCTAATAGACAACAGGCGTGAAATTATTAAAGGATCGTGGCGAAAACTGTGCTTTATTGTTGGTCGTGATATTAGTCATGAATTGGAGGAAATGTACCTTTTTAGAGCCAGACTTTTCCTCACGGGATTCGGTGTTTGGCTGGTAAGTCTTTTGGGAGGCTGGTTGCTTGCGGGAAACGCACTTAAGCCAATTAAAACCATCAGCAATACAGCTTCGAGAATTGCTGAGGGCAATCTGGAAGATCGTATTGATACTACGGGTAACTCCGAGCTGGATGAACTGGCTCGCGTTCTGAACCAGACCTTTGAACGTTTGCACGCCAGTTTTAATAGACAGAAACGTTTTACTGCGGATTCCTCCCACGAATTACGAACACCTGTAACAGCTTTGCTTATGGAATCAGAGCGTATTCTACGCAGAGAACGAACAACAGATGAATACCGTGCCGCACTCAAAATGTGTCATGATAGTGGGCGTAGAATGAGCCAACTTATTGAAGCCTTATTGTTACTGTCTCAACAGGAAAATACCTCCGCTAAACATGAAGCGTGCGATATGGGCAGAATTATCAACGACGTTGTGGAGCAGCTTACTTCTTTGGCTGAAAAAGGTGGTGTTGATGTATGCTGCACTACGGTAGACACTCCATGTCTAGGAGACGTTGCTGCACTGTCCATCCTAACTCGTAATCTGGTGGCCAACGCAATAGAGCATAGCTTTAAAGGTGGTCATGTATGGGTTGAAAGTAACTGCGAAAATGGGACTTGCATCTTAACTGTTCGAGATGAAGGGCCGGGAATAGCAGAGGAAGACCTTCCGCATATTTGTGAGCGTTTCTACCGTGCAGACAAGGCACGCACTGGTAATTCTGGACACGTTGGGCTAGGGATGGCTATCGTGAAAGCCATTGTAGATAGGCATAACGGTTCTCTAAAGGTTGAAAGTAAAGTAAATTGTGGATCGCATTTTACTGTGACTATTCCACAGTAACTGAGTCAGGAACAGATATCATTCTGTTAAAAAACCGCACCTTGGCTGCCCACTCCCAAGCGACTTCAAACCAATCGCAAAATCGGAGAAACATACAAATAAGAGTAGGGTATTATTTTTTGCGTATTTTGGTTAACAACAAAAGAGATTCTCCACTCATCTAACCCGAAATCATGGACAAGAATATTAGTGCTTGAGCATTCAAGCGTTCTTTTTTTATTCTAAAAGTTGCTGTCAATCAGCTTTTTCGTCCTACGGATCCTAAAAGTGAAGGGGCTAGGATTATTTTAATTTTTTATCATAATTTAATATTGTTATAAAATCTACATCTATCATAGATCCTGCGTCTTCTCGGTTAT
>ENA-ORCX01000471-ORCX01000471.1-marine-metagenome-genome-assembly--contig:-NODE-471-length-14199-cov-3.712151_pt1 | contig 14199 bp, 18 predicted proteins | sample MGYA00248630_ERZ508518 | MGnify/ENA primary metagenome ERZ508518 (study PRJEB26188, sample SAMN06268768) | marine metagenome | isolation source: Bioluminescent Bay, La Paraguera, Puerto Rico | place...
CATTATCGCTGCGGCGGGCCGCCAGGGTCAGTATCTGCTCGGTAATAGGGTGTCTGGCCGGGGTGCGTCCCAAGAGGTAGTCCACACTGCACCCCAGTATGTCCGCCAGGCGGGTGAGTGTCTTGGTGTCAGGGTCCCTTAGGCCACTCTCGTACATGCCGATAGTGCCCCGGGAAAGCCCCATCCGGTCGGCCAGGGCTTGTTGGGTCATGCCATGGCTCTTCCTGAGCGCGCAGAGGCGCTCAGCAAACAGTTTATTCATATCATCGTCCCCTTTTACCTTCATTCCCTGATGCTATTATATCACCTTTCGTGACAAATTCAATAAAAAGTGTAACATTAGGTGACGAAAATGACTCATCTATATTGACACCGTTTTTCTATGGGTTAGTATAGAGACAAGCCCCTAGCAAATCATTCGGAGAAAGGAGACAGGATGATGAATCAGATGAAAATCTTGCGGGACAGGGAAAACATCACTGGGACGAAGCTGGCACGGAAAGTGGGGGTTACCCCCTCTATGATCTACATGGTGGAGAACGGGCAGAAGAACCCCAGTATGCTGCTGGCCTACCGCATCGCGCAGGCGCTGAATGCCAGTATTGAGGATGTGTTTTTTTCAAGCAAGTGTAACGTATCGTTACATAACCATGGGTTGACTGCACGGCCTGGGCTCTGAGATGGAGTACAGGCAGTATGTCCAATGGTGTGCGGCAAACCGCCTGCCGGCACTGGAGTATACCCAGTGGGAATGCGGTTATTTCATGCGGGGGATAAAAGATCGCCGGGACCAAAGAGAATGGACCCGGGCAGATGCAGGCAAGACATCGGATCAAAAAGGAGTGAATCCAAAATGCGGCCCAAAATACTGACCTATGTGCCGCCCAGCAGAGGGCGAAAGAAACGCAAAAATATCGTCGGAATCATAGCAGGTCGTACGAATAGGAAACCCGGGACAAACAAGTGGGACACGCAGTACCGGCGCCGGAGGCTTCCGTATCTATCGCCGGATCTCAAATGGATGTGCCTGTGGATGGCGCTGCTGCTGGGGCTCACGGTGGTGATGTCGGTGGTCGATAGGGGATCACTGTAGGGGATAATTTGCGAAAGAGAGGAGGGGGATCGAGATGTCCGTATACGGACAGACAGAGGGCGTCATGAACCGGCGGGAGGGGCGGGCCTGGCTGGCCCGGTTTCCCCTGGACCGATTGGAACGGCGGGGGATCGCCGGGGAATGGGTGCGCCAGCAGCGGCATAGGCTGTATCAATTGACGGCGCTGAAGCTGGCGGTGGAGCGGGTCATCGCCTGTCTGGTGCCGGGGAGCGCCGCGGTGGAGACACTGCGCCGCCGATATCTGGACCGGGGGCCCGATGACGCCATGCCCACCTGGAAATGGATCGGCCACGAGATGGGGTATAACCCCATGACCCTGCAGCAGTACGAGCGGCGGTTTGTGGACATGGTGATCACGGAGATGGAGGAAGAAGGGTATGGGTGATTTTCCTTTATACAATTGTTACAACCAGCGCCTATCCGGCGCTTTTTTTGTCATGCTTTTTACTCTTTTGTTACCATTTATATAAATATATGCACAGTTATTGACTCCCCCTTCACCCTAGTCTATCATGCAGATATGGATATCACGACCGACATACAAAAACCCATACATCGGAGCGAACTGCGCCGGGTAACCGGGCGGCTTGCCTACCGCTGGGCCCGGCATATCCACTGGATCACGCACCGGAGGACGTACGCCCGTACCCGAAGCGTAGAGCCCCTGCCTTATCTGTGTGTGGAACACGCTACTCCCCTGATCCGCAATATCCGCTCATACGACCTATGGCTGCAGCAGAATAAAATCGTCAATCTAGGCCTCGCCGTCGGGCGCATCAACGGGATCGTGCTCAAACCAGGAGAGGTGTTTTCTTTCTGGCGCCTGGTGGGGAGCCCCACCGCCCGCAAGGGGTATCTGCCGGGGATGGTGCTTCGCGAGGGAGAAGTCGTCCCGGGTGTGGGCGGGGGGCTATGCCAACTATCCAATCTGATCTACTGGATGAGCCTGCACACACCCCTGACTGTCGTGGAGCGGTACCGGCACAGCTACGATGTGTTTCCCGATGCGGACCGGACCCAGCCATTCGGGAGCGGGGCCACGGTGGTGTACAATTACCGGGACCTCTGTATTCAAAATACTACTGACTACCCATGGCAGCTCATGCTGTGGCTGACCGATCATGATCTCATGGGAGAGTGGCGCGCGGCCGTATCTCAGGATGCGCTTTACCAGGTCTATGAGGCGGACCATTGGTTCAGCCGCACCTGGTGGGGAGCGAATACCCGGCACAACAGGATCGCCCGCCGGATCTACGGGCCGGACGGGACACTCTGCCGGGACGAGCTGGTGGTGGAGAATCACGCCGTGATGCTCTACGACCCCTGCCTGGAGGCGGGTATTGATAGAAAGCGGGCGGAATAATTATCTGAGGGATGTATAGTTTCGTGATTATATGCATATACTAATAAGTTGCCGTCGAGAGATTCGGCAGTTTTTATTTGACGGGGCATTCTAAAAAGGAGTATGATAAACGTATGTTTTAAACCAATAAAAAATGGAGGCGGGGTTATGCCGGAAGAGGTCCAGAGTACGGAACAGCGCATACTGCTGACAGCGATCGACTGCATCAATGAAGAGGGGATCAATAAGGTCACGGTGCGCATGATCGCGGAACGCGCCGGTGTCAATGTGGCGGCGGTGAACTATTATTTCCGATCCAAGGACAGGATGATGCGGGAGGCCATGGAGTTGGCCCTGAGAAACATGTTTGAAGACGTGGACGAGATGCTTGACACCGTCAAAGACGGACGGATCTTGGTTATGAAGCTGTTGGGTTTTTTGCTCTGGGGGATCGAAGAATACCCGGGGATCACCCGTTCTTTTCTGTACGCGCCGGTAGCGGGGGAGTCGGACACAGGACCTATGCTGACTGCGATGCAGTCCCTTATTACCCGTCTGCGGGACAGGCTGGCGGAGCTCTGTCCAAACCGCCGCCGGGAGGATCTGGAGGCGGGGATCATCGCTGTCTTTTCTACAATGCTCATCGGCAGCGTCGTGCCCGAACTGTATGAGAGTTATACAGCGGCGGGATTTGGCGATGAGAACGCCCGGGAGCGGCTGGTGGCGCAGTTGACCAATATGGTGGTGGGCCGGTGAAGCCCATCCAGACACAACGTTTATACCTACTATATCAAAGGGGGAGAACATGTTTACGTTTAATCCGTCAAAATATGATAATTTAAATACATATAAGCGCTTAGAGAAGAAACTGCATTGGTATGTCACTATTCCTGGGCTTCGAGCTCTTCTTCTTATACTTGTCGTTTATATCGGTATAAGTTTGATGATAGGTTGGACTATTTTCCACACCATCGTTTTGCTTTTTTTAGTTTATGCAGTTGTTGGTCAAGTAAGGAAGAAGCGTCCCTCAAATTATAATGCTGATAGCAAAGATGAATCCCAGGGGATATGTACTGTTAATGAAAAGGGGATACATTATAAATCAGAAATTCAAACGTTTTCTTATGGTTGGCATTCAATTCAAGCAATCCGGAGAAAAAAGGGCATTATTACGATCACAACCAGAGCGTTTCTAAATCAACCTGCCCATAATTATTATTGGTTCATAGAAATACTGAGAAAGCAGGATATTGATATAGATGAGTTACATGCATTTATACTCCGACATCTTTATGAAAAGGTTCCAGCTTTAAATATAAAACGGCTACGCATAAAGCCACTACAATACGATGAGTTAGGACAACTTATGAATGGATCTGTAGGAGATATGGTTGGACAGTTCTCCCTCACTGGCACTTTAGTGGCGGAGGTGCCGCGTGAAATTATCAAAGACAAACAGAAAAAATTGGAATTTTTGACTGATTGGAGGTGGATGTGGAATACATATTTTCTGGTGGGCGAAATAAAGAAAAGTCGGGCAATGGGACTTATAGGCTTTAAAAGTGAACCTATAGACGGAGTAGCAGAGTTGGCGGAAGGTGTAGGAGAAGTGTACCGGAACAATAAAAATATGGTGGAAGCTTTGAACGGTCTTATAGGCTGGGCAGTTCAAACAGGGCGATGTAACAGGATTGTAGCTAATATGGACAGAAAAAAAGTCTCGATACAAAAAGCCTTAAAGAAGTGTGGATTTTTTTATACCGGAGAAGCGGGAGATACAATCTATTATCAAAAGAACTTGACGCAATAAATTACCATATCTGGCCTGCCTCCGGCAGGCTTTCTCCCCTCCCCCAGACCATTTGCCCTTCCGTCCCATTTCCTCTACAATATACATCACATCCAATACATGGAAAGGTTGACTATTGTGAGTGACATAATGATCCGCCGGGCTGTCCCCGGGGACAAAGGCCTATGGGTGGAAATGCGCATGGGTCTCTGGCCCGAAAGGGGCAAAAAGGAGCATATATGGGAGATCGACAAGCGGCTATCTGCGCCGGAGCGTTACCCCACCTGGATCGCGGCGGGCGAAAAGGGCCCCTGCGGTTTTATCGAAGCGAGCCTCCCGGATACCGTTCCAGGCTGCATGGCAAGCCCGGCTGGACTTATCGCGGGATGGTTCGTGGCCCTCGGATACCAGGGCCGGGGCATCGGCAGTAAGCTGATCCGGGCGGCGGAAACCTGGGCCGGAGAGCGGGGCGCATTGGAGATGGGCTCGGTGACAGATACGTGCCCCATCAGAAGGGCCGCCCATATACATCTTGGGTTCCGCGAAGTCGTTACAAACGGTGATACACGATATTTTATCAAGGAGCTAGCGCCGGTTGTCCACATATTCGGCGATCCCCAGCAGGGGATAGAGTACCAGCAGAGATGGGGAGCCTATGCCGTTATCACAGATGACGAAGGCCGAATAGCCGTCATCCGCACTCCCGAGGGGCTGTTTTTGCCGGGGGGCGGCATGGAAGGTGCTGAGGATTACCGCAGCTGCCTCATCCGGGAGGTATATGAAGAGTTGGGGTGCCGGATATCGTTACCGTACGACGGGTTTATTGGCAGGGCGGCTTGTTACGGGGACCCCCAGCGGATCGGCGGCCCACTGTACACCATAGTGTGCTTTTACAGGGCGGAGATCACGGAAAGGGTGTGTGAGGGGATCGAATCGGATCATGAATTGTTTTGGCTGGAGCCTGAGGAAACGGCCAGTAAACTGTACCTGCCCCACCAGCGGTGGGCTGTCGTCAGGACCTGCGGTCTTGATGGAGAGAATACAGATGGGTGAGATACGCGCGGACTGCCCCTGTCCCAAGACCAAATGTCCCCGGCACAAGGACTGCGACGCCTGCCGGGAGTACCACAAGACCATGTATCCATACTGCGAGCGGGAGGAAAAGGGGAAACGAAAAAAGCCGCAAAGAGACCGGCGCGAGAGCAAGTGAGTCTATATGTAAGTGGAGGGGTCAATATGGGCAGTATATCGAAAGATCTGCGCAAAATGCTCCTGGGGGAAGGGGCGTCTCTCATCGGGTATGCGGAAATGGGCGCGGTGTACGAGGCATGCAGGGACTGGCCCTATGGGGTATCCGTCGCGGTGGCGTTGCCCCGGGATATCGCCGGCCAGATCATCAGTGGGCCCACACCGGAGTACTATGCGGCCTATAATAGGATCAATGACGAACTCGCCCGCCTCTGTGGACGGTGCGTCGATTTCCTGAAAAAAAGGGGATACAGAGCGTCCACCATGCCGCCCACCGTCCGGGGGAAAGGATCTGCCGTCCCGGTTCCACATAAAACCGCGGCGACCCGCTCCGGAATGGGCTGGGTCGGAAAATCCGCCCTCCTGGTAACGAAGGAATACGGCCCCGCCGTCCGGCTGGGGACGGTGCTGACCGATGCGCCTCTGGACGCAGGGACGCCGGTGACGGAATCCTCCTGCGGCGCCTGCACGGAATGTGTCAATGCCTGTCCGGGTCAGGCCATACGGGGTGAGAACTGGCGGGCCGGGTGCGCCAGGGAGGATATCTATGACGCCGACGCCTGCCGCACGGCGGCCCGAGCCCAGGCCTCCCAGATAGGGGTGGATAGTACGATCTGCGGGATATGTATCGGGGTGTGCCCGTGGACGAAGGGGTATGTAAAGGGGCGGTGAAGCCTCCCATGCTCCTCTCGAATAAGAGGCCTGTACCTAAAGATGACAGCGGAAAAATCTGGGCACTGAGGTATGCGCAGGCACGTGCGCGTACCAAAGGGAGGAGCGGCGAATCAGATTCGCCGCTCCCTTTCATGTATTTTATGTCTTCACTTTCATATCCACCACACACCGGCACCGGGGGAAACGGGAGCATCGCCAGAAATACTGCCCCCGCCGCTTGCCCCGCCGGGCCTTACGCAATACCATTGGCGCGCCGCACCGTGGACATCGGAGCCCATCGGGCATATCGTGATCGGCCGCCGGCGTGCTCTCTTCACTTCCTGTCTGTTTCCGGGGGACGGGGCCGCCATTATCCGCCGTAAATGGCGCGGGTTGTCCGGTCATTACCGTTTCCGTCCCCTTTGACGCTAACCCCAGCTCCTGCCGCATATACCGGGCCATATCAGGGATATCATAGTCGTGCTGGACCCTGAACCGCAGAAGGGGCAGGCCCGCCGCCTGATAGACCTGTTCTACAAATACGTCCCGGGCCTTGGCCCGCTCGGATAGATGCGTATTGCCATCGAGCTGTACCCCAGCGATCAGCTGCATCCCCCGGGGATCGGCAAGCAGGAAATCCACATGTTTGCGGTCGATCTTATCGAGGTAGGTCATATATTCCGCATTGTCCTGGGCCACCACGCGGAATACATCCCGCAAGCCTACCTTGGGGCAGACGGCCGCCTTCAGGCCCATGACCTCCAGGGCCTGGATCAGCGCATACTGAAAGGACCGCTCGGCTTGGGTCAGGAGCCCTTCGCAACGCTCATAGGGGAGATTTCTCGCCGTCTCCTTTTCATAACCAAAGAGAGAAAATAAGCAGCCGGCCTGTTTCGGCATCCCAACCCTCCATTTTTAATACCGGTAGGCGCCCGAGAGCATCGCCGCAAAGGAACCCAATATGATGGCGGCCACAAACCATATGGCCACACCGATCGCCCCCAATAAGAGAACGGCTCTGGCGTAATTCTTCTTGTTGGTATTGGTGTTGCTGTCAAAGGCCCAGACGATCAAAAGGATAAATCCCACGATGGGGATCCCGGACAATAAGAATGTCCCGACCCAATCGCCCACCGTCATGACCGGACCATACCGTTGGTTTTGTCCCTGCATTATGATCAGCCCTTTTTGTATATAATATATATTTATAACCGTAAAAATAGAAATGGAACATGAATTCCCTGCCGGACGCCCATCAGGCCCAAATAGTAAAAGAGCAGCCCTCATAGAAAGAGCCGCCCTGTACGCAGGCATAGAACCTAATAATAGATTCCGGCAAAAAACGAATTGAAAAACGATCCGAATATAAGGGAACCGATCACAGAAAGCACAATAGCGATCGCCGAGAGGATCAGCGTTGCCCTGGCCCAGTTTTTCTTGCTCGGGATGGTGGTGCTGCTGAACGCCCAGACAAACAGTAAAATGAGCCCCAGGATAGGAATAGCGGTCAATATAACCGTACCGATCCAATTCCCAATGGAAACCGTTGTTTTCGCAGAATCCATCTGCTGCACTTGTTGATTTGGCATCTGTGCCATAATAAAACCCCCTCTTTAAAAATTGGATATGCCACCCTTATTATACCAAATACATGGTTCAAATCAAATTTTCATATAAAAACGGCTCTTTCCAGAGCCGCTGGACAGCCGTATAGAGAGGTGTTTTCAGAATTCCCGTTTCCGATACATTCGTATGGATATCATGCAGGAGACGACGAGGATCGCAGCAGAGGCTGCCGCCATCAGGAGGGGCATCACCATAGGGGTGTTTTCAATGGCAGTCCGCCACTGCGGGTCCTTGATCACCTTATACCCCAGCACATACGCGGGGGCGATTATCCCCAGAAGCATGATCATCACATTGAAAACCCGGGCCTTTGCATATCCCATCCGATAGATGATGGGCAGATTGATCCCCCCTAGCAGCGATACCATCAGCAGGGCCGCCGCCGGCATCGTCCATCCGGCAGGGAAGCTCCCGCGCAGCCATGGAAATACTCCCGTCACCAGCAGATAGGAGAGCATGGCGATGATGGTGAGCAGGGGGATCTCCAGGTAGCGGGCGATGACCAGCGATTTTCTCCGGATGGGCAGGCTTGCCATCGTCATATCGACCCTGTCTTTGTCCTCGTATTCCAGGCCGGTTATCAGCAGGGTATATACCACAGCCACCACGACGACAACCAGGGTGGATTGCCCCAGGGCGTGGAGTACGAAGGGCCAGAATAAGCAGTATGCCCCCGCCAGCCATAGCCGCTTGCGATGTATCATCAGGTCCCGCATGATGAGTCCGAACATGTATGATGCTCCTTTCCGTGACTGTATTATTGGATTTCATCTCGGCTCAACAAAGCGGTCGATTTCAGCGCATTATTAGATCAGAATTCCCGTTTCCGGTACATCCGCATGGATATCATGCAGGAGATAGTGAGGACCGCGATCCCCGCCACGATCAAGAGCAGCGTGACCAATCCCTCCGATGCAGTGGCGAGCCATACCGGCAACTCGATACCCCATCCCCCTATGATGCCGGTGACAGGGATCACGCCAAAGAATAGCATGAAGATCACCAGATTAAATATCCGGGCCTTCACATACCCAAACCGGTAGATGATGGGCATATACAGCCCGCTCATAAGGGACGCGGCCAGAAAGCCCGCCGCGGGCAGCAGTAACTGGGTCGGGAACAACCCCGGCATCCAGGGAGCCATCAGCGCTGTCGCCAGCATATAGAGAAGCACCGCTGTGATCGCCAGGATCGGCACTTCGAAGTAACGGACCATGACCAGCATTTCCCGTTTGATGGGCAGACTGGCCATCGTACCGTCCGCATTGTATTTATCGTCGTAGGCAAATGCGGTCAGCAGCATCATATACACCGACGCGATCATGACCACCACCAGTGCCGCCTGCTCCATGCTCTTGAATAGCACCGGAAACAATACGCAATACATCACCATGACCCACAGCCGCTTGCGCTGTACCATCAGGTCCCGAATCATCAGTCCAAGCATATCTATATCCCTTTCCTTTCGTTATACAAGCCTGCCTGCGGCATCCCGGACATGATAGAGCATCATATCCTCCAGGGTGGGCCTCTCCAGGACGAGGCCCTCTCCCGCGGCCTTGGCCGCTGCCCTGCCGTCCGCCACCAGGGCAGAAAATCCATGGGGCAGCCGGTCGGTCCCGATCAATCGCTGTCCCCCTAGATTGCTCAGGTGGCCCTGTGTCCCCTTGACCAGGCGGTAATGCTCCAACAGACGGTCTTTGGCGTCATTGAATATCATCTCGCCGTCATGGATCATCACCACATAGTCCGCCACTTTATCCAGGTCGGAGGTGATATGGGTGGAGAAAAAGACAGAGCAATCCCCTTCCTCGATCACCTCCTGCAGCACCCCCAGCAGTTCGGCGCGGATCACCGGGTCCAGCCCCGAGGTCGGCTCATCCATCAGCAGCAGTTCAGCGTGATGAGAGAGTGCCATGGCCAGGGCGTATTTCATCCGCATCCCCTTGGATAGATCGCCTATCTTCTTGTTTTTCTTAAGCCCCAGCCGTTTCAGATACCGTTTGTAAGCAGTTTCGTCCCACCGGGTATAGTACCGGGAGATGATATTTTTCATCTGCTCCATACTCAGTTCCTCATAAAAACCGGCATTGTCGTACACGAATCCGATCTTGTCCTTGACAGAACGCTCCTCCCGGATATTGTCCATTCCCATCACCTCGATCGTCCCCGCGTCTTTTTTGATCAGATTCATGATCAATTTGATGGTGGTGGTCTTGCCGGCGCCATTGGCGCCGATGAATCCCATGATATAGCCCGGCGGCAGTGAAAAACTGATGCCGTCCAGCATAAAATCCTCGTATTGCTTCGTAAGTCCTTCTACCTTCAATACATCCTGCATAACTTATTCCTCCCGGTATAATACTTCTACTAAAGTGATCAATTCATCCAATGGCATCCCCATATTTCGGGCCGTCTCCACACCCTTTGCAAGACTATCCTCCACCATTTTGAGACGCCGCTCCTGCAGCAGGGCTTCGTTCTGGGCGGCTACGTAGCAGCCTTTCCCCGCCACCATATTGATAAAGCCATCTCGGGCCAGCTCTTCATAGGCCCGGCTGGTGGTGATGACGCTGACCTGCAGGTCCTTGGCCAGCCTGCGGATGGAGGGGAGAAGCGCCCCTTCCTCGAGATCTCCACGGACGATCTGACTCTGGATCTGCCGGGCGATCTGCTCATAGATCGGCTGGTCGGAGGCATTGGAAATAATGATATCCATAGGCCCGCCTTTCCGTACTGTCATTACTGTTAATGCTGATTATATACAGTTATGACAGCCATGTCAAGATACTTATCAAAGGAAATAACAGTCAAAAAAAACCGCCTCTCGGCGGTTTTCAGAAAGGTTCAAGTACCGGCTGGGTCACAATGCGCTTTCTTCCTTGGGCGGGCAGAATATCTCCAGGTATTCCACCGGCTTTCACGGCAAAACCGTGGCCCATGCCGCCGGGGATATAGCATCCTTCCCCTGGACTCAGTATCTTTTTTTCTGCTGCAAAGATCTTCACCTGCCCGGAGAGTATATGCCCGATTATCCTCTCTCCGTGACTGCCACCGGCTCCTCCACTAGATTGTGGATCCATTTTTTGCTGAAGAAGCGTCTTAAGCCCAGGCTGGCCCTAAACGTCTCCTCCAGCACCGCCACAGCTCCATAGACCCAGTGAACCGGCCACCCTAGCAATATGCCCGCCACCAGCGCCCCCGGCAATCCCAGCAGCCACACCGCCCCGATATCGAGGAACAGTCCGTACCGGGTATCTCCCCCGCTGCGCAGTATCCCCACGATGATGGTAAAATCAAAGCACCGAAAGGGCAGCGCCAGGGCCATGATCAGGAATATATACATGCAGTTTGCATATACCGCCGGGGACACCTGGTAGAGCCCCATGACGGGGTGGCGCAGCATGAGCACGATCAGGCCGCCCAGGGCTCCGAACGCAAATGCCAGCCACACGAACCGCCGGGCGTATAGAAACGCCCTGTCCTGCTCTCCCGCGCCGATCCGGTTGCCCACGATGACGGCGCAGGCGTGCCCGGCCCCGAACACCACCACCATCCCCAGCCGCTCCATGGTCGCCACGATCTGGATGGAGGCGATGGCCTCGGTGCTGATATGGGCGTAGACCACATTGTACAGAGTCACCCCCAGGGCCCAGAGGCCTTCATTGAGGATCACCGGGGTGGTAGTCTGGAAAAACCGGGGATAAAACTCCCGCCGCTGCCGGATCATCTCACCCAGAGGCGCCGCCGCACTCATGCGCTTTCCATACACGATCAGCAGCAGCAGACCGCACTCCACCCCGCGGGCGATGACGGTGGCCAGCGCCGCGCCCCGGACCCCCATCCTGGGCAATCCCAGATGGCCGAATATCAATAGATAATTCAGGGTCGTGTTGATCGCCAGAGCCAGCATACTCACCGCCATGGGGGCCTTGACCTGCTCGGTGCTGCGCAGAGACGCGGCATAGACCTGGGTCACCGCCATGGGCACATACCCGATCGCCGCGATCCGCAGGTATCCCGCACCCAGTGTGATGACCTGGGCGTCCTGGGAAAAAAGACTCAATATCCACCGGGGGGCCGCCACCCCTGCAATGGCAAACACCAAAGACAGGACGGCGCTTAGCCCCAGGCACAGGCCCTGGACCCGGTGTATGGAGTGCAGGTCCCGCTTGCCCCAGTACTGGGCCATGAATATCGCCGCGCCGCTGGATATGCCGAATAAAAGCAGCATCAGCAGAAAAAAGAGCTGGTTGGCTAGACCCACCGCAGCGATGGCCGCGTCACCGAGCTGCCCTACCATCAATGTATCGACTAGATTCAGTAGAGTCCCCACCAGGTTTTGGAGCGCGATAGGCGCCGCCAGAGAGATCATCTTCCGCCAGAAATCATCTGACTTGACTGTGATACCGTCCATTTTCCGACTCCTGCAATAAATAAGTCATAAAAGCATATCACAGCTTTTTTGTACCGACAATACTTTTTTTGTATGCATAGAAAAATCTGGGCAGATACGTTTCGATGGGCGCTTGACCCGGTGGGATCTGTGGCATAGTATCCTAATGTACGTATATGATTCGGAGCAATGCCATGGAAAAAAACAATTCCATCGGATACGGCGGCAGAATAGCCGCTGCCGCGGGGCATTTCCGATCGCGGTTCCTTTATCTTTGCTGGCAGTAAACGCTATCCTCCCTTTTTCGGGATTGAAAACATGCATGTATATATCTCTGGCAGTCGGTGCGCTCATTGTCATATTTCTAGTCGTCCTGCGGGCAATCGAATTCAGGCAGGACCAAAGGATGGATACTCATTAGCGGAGACACAGTCATGAAAAGTTCTATACTGGGGGATGGAAAATACGAATGCCAGTCCTGTGGCGGCCGGGAAGTGACTGCCCATGACACCGCTTGCCGGATCTGTGGGATACGCTTCACAAAGTCAAATAATGTTGAATAATGACGAAGCAGTCTGGCATCGCATTTATTATCATCTTTTTTTAGCTATGCTGGTTATCGCCGGCGGGTCATGGATCGATCGCACCGTATCGTATCCATCGAGGGTTAAAAACAACTCGATCTCATCGGGCGTAAAGGCCCGCAGCACCGCCGGGTCCTCGATCACTTGCGTTTCCCTGCCCGCCTCTTCGATCCGGTAGGTGGCGTGCCAGTTCCATGTCCATCCGCTCTCTCCGTTGACGCTATTACGACTGGTACGGGTATAGGTCCTGGGGCCGCAGACACAGACCGATTCCATATCCGTGGTGAAGTCCGTGAAAATGTCTCCGGCATGAAAATTGTCAAACACCAATAGCCCTCCGCTGTCCAGATGCCTGCCCATGGCCGTAAGCGCCCTGTGGACATCCGCGTTGCGGGTCATATAGGTGAAGCTGCGCCCGGTGACCAGTACGGCGTCGAATGTCTCACCTATATCAAAGTCCCGCATATCCCCCTGGACGAATCGGCCATCGGGGTACGTCTCACGGGCGATGGCAAGCATCTCCCCGGAAAGGTCCAGCCCGGTATAGGCGTACCCGTCTTTGATAAAGTACGGATACAGATTGCCGCTGCCGCACCCGATCTCCAGCACACTCTCGCAGCCGTATTCCCGGATCAATCCCTCAAAAAGCGCATACTGTGACGCATAATCAAAGAGGGTCTGGTACATCTCGTGATAGGCGCGGGCGAGCTCCGTATATAACTTGGACATTGTCCCATCCTCCGATTATCTACAGGAAATCCACCCGTATATCGTTCACTGTGATCTTGGGCTCCCCCAGTGGACGGTTCACGAAATGCCCGTGGCAGTCCGAGCCACCGGTGATCATGAGCCCTTTCCGGTCACAGTAGTCCACATAGTACCGGGAATCTTCCGCCGGCACCTGAGAGGAATAGCACTCCAGACCGTCGATCCCCATTTCGGCCCAGCTCTCCAGCTCGGATTCTTTCATCCGCGCCCGCTTGTACACGCTGGGGTGAGCCAGCATCACCCGCGCTCCCGCCCTATGCAACCGGGCTATGGTTTCTGCCGGAGAGGGAAATACCATGGGCACACCCCGCCGCATCATCAGGGGAAAGAAATCCCATTTGTCATCGATGATCCGACGATCCAGCAGGTACCAGAGGGCCTTCCACCCGCCCCGCTGTCGCTCATGGATATAGGCCTCATAGTCCTCTATGGATATCCCCGCATACTGCTCCGCCGCGTATGCGATGAGATCGTGATTGTAGGCATCCCGCCTGCGCCGGTTCTCCGCCGGGATGGCCCGCATATCTTCATCGTGTGGATCAAAGGCATAGCAGGTGAGGTGGTATTCCCGCTCCTCGTATGTAACAGACACCTCCACCCCGGGGATAAAACGCTCGGGCAGGGTGTCGCGCCGATCCCACAGCGCCAGGGTGCTGGCCAGCTCGTCATGGTCGGTCA
>ENA-ORCX01000472-ORCX01000472.1-marine-metagenome-genome-assembly--contig:-NODE-472-length-14189-cov-3.010629_pt1 | contig 14189 bp, 16 predicted proteins | sample MGYA00248630_ERZ508518 | MGnify/ENA primary metagenome ERZ508518 (study PRJEB26188, sample SAMN06268768) | marine metagenome | isolation source: Bioluminescent Bay, La Paraguera, Puerto Rico | place...
AGCGGCAAGACCTGCCGTATGTGCCATTGACTGGTACAACAATGCTGAAGCTTGGGCGGAAGCATTACCATTGACCAACATATTGCTGGACGTTACCGAATCCAGAATGTGTGGATTCACACCTGGTAAAGTAGCCATATTTTAAATCCTTGCTTTAGTATTATTTAGTTCCCTATTCTATTTAAGCGGTGGCGGCTGGTGCCTTATCGTCGTCAGAGATATCCTCACTGGCTTCTCCTGTAGCGGCACCACCCAATGCATAAAGCATAGTAACACCCATTGTAGTAGCTGCTTGGTGTACTACATTGGACTGTTGTTGCATGGTTACAGCATTACCAGCAGCTATACCAGCTACATTGGCCATCGTTTGGTAAAGTGAGCCCATAGCCATAGCTGGGGATTCACCTAGGGTTTTTACATTTACTGCAGTTACAGCATCAGTAATCTGTGGATTTACTCCTTGTGTAGACATAATTTAGTTAGGTTTAGGTTATTTTTATTGATCTTGATTTTTTCGAGTTAATCAGAGATATCCTCACTGGCTTCTCCTGCAGCAGTGCCACCCAATGCATATAGCATAGTAACACCCATTGTAGTCGTTGCCTGATGAATCAGATTGGCTTGCTGTTGAGTAGTGACAGCATTACCGGCAGATAGACCTGCCAGATTTGCTTGAGTCTGATAGAGAGTTCCAAGTGCTTGTGCAGAAGCATCACCGAGAACTTTTACGTTCGATGCTGTAACAGCATCTGTTACTTGTGGATTTACTGAAGTTAAGCCATCAGCCTTAGCATTTTCATCTGTTGGTTCAGCCATTTTTAATTCGGTTTAATGTTTAGTTTTTTGGAATTAACCCTTCCTTTAATATTTAGAAGAGTCCGAAAAATAGACGATTTGGTAAGTCTATTGGTGATAGTAGAACCCCTCTTTATTTAGCATTTAAAACCACGAAATCATTCATCATAATTACTCATAGCAATTGCTAGTAATGTGTCAGAAGGAATCTCTGTAGTGGAATTGTTCTTTCCATCACTCTTTCTACGCTTCTCTTCAATTCCAAGGCTTTGCCTTGGAACAAGATATTTGTAGGTAATAACGGAAGTTTTATTTACCGCATTCATTACAATCACCTATGGATTAATATTCAGACCAAGTCTGTGGATCTCCACCAACCGATACTGGATAAATATCAGCTACATCTATAGTGAAACGGTAACATTTCTTTGCTTTTTCAATTCGTTTCTTAGGGTGGAAGAAGGTTAGTTTAATATCTTTTAGAATACTATTCGGTCTCTGAATCTGCGAATCTACAACATCAATCTGATCCAACTCATAAACACCTTCTGAGTCTTTAAACAAATCTGCAAAGCAACTTGCTGCTGAAAACAAATTCGTCCCAGCATAATTAATGGCTCGATCTTCATCGGTAACACCAAGATTTTTAAACTCAAAGTAGATCTTTTTTAAGAAATACCTGATTTGTTCAACAACTTGATCTTTATTATCAACTGGCTTTTCCTTTGCTAAACCAGAAATAACACCTTCGACCAAATCATCCACAGTCCAGGCATTCAGACCACACAGCCGGCATGAGATCACTGGAACTACGGTTCCATTGTAAAGCCTTTGTTCTCCAACAACTTCACCAGCAACCCCGATCCGCTCTACCGTGTGTCGAACAATAATGTTGGGATCAATGAATTGATCCTCAGTATCCAGTCCCCAATACAGTATTTGTGCTAAAATACGATAGAATTCATCTGCATTTACACCACATGGTCTAAGAACATAAATTGGATTATTGTCCTGAGTTATGGTCCATGTTAGTTCTTCAGCCCATTCCAAATTACCAGGCTCATTTGGATCCCTCATTTTCGATCCAGATTGTGCATCCCAAACAGGGCATCCTAAAAAGAATTTAGAAATATCAATTCGAGAACCAATGCTTTTATTCTTTCCCAAAAGCTGCATGAATGTATCCATTCTAGAATCCGTTAGAAAATCAAAACCCAATGCACCGAGACAATATACTTTTCGGGAAGTATCTACTAAACTTGGCGTTATGGAGGAAGATTCAGATATCTCTTTACCGGAGTCACGAACAAGACCACCCATTGATTCGGATGGATGGGGTTCTGAAACATTTTCTCCTCTCTGTAGATACGCATAATTTGGAATCGGCATACCCGGATAAAAAGATGGATTCATAGTTTGATAGTTCGCAGGAATCTGAGGATACGAAATCATAGGATTAATAACATTTGGAATACCAACAATCTTTGGCACCTGGTTTCCTATTTCCTGGGAGGTGGAGATTTCTTGCGTATTCGAAGGAGGTGTCAAAGGAACCTCACTGTCGGAAGCATTTACCGAGTTTTTATTCACTGCGGTTTCTTGATTTTCGCTCATAGAACTGTCCTTATTTATATAATTGTTGTTCAAATATTTACTTTCTAAAAACTGATAAATCTTCTGTAGATTTAATCTACCTCTCATTATTAACTTAGGATTTAGCGATTCCTCCGAATGTCCCTGTTCTGCAGTCTCAAGAACCAGAGACCTTGCTTCATAAGGATCGACTCCACCCCCAAACTCTTTCTGAATAGAAAGTATCAAGGCAATAACTCCAGATACTATTGGGGTGGCAAAACTGGTACCACTACGATAACCGATTGATCCACCTACCATTGCCCCAGGGATTTGAGTTCCTGGAGCCAAAATCCCATCCTCAACGCTTCTGGAATGGTTACTAAAAGCGGCTGGTTGACTATCCCAGTTCCCCGCGCCAACTGCCAGCACCCAATCTTGATCCGCAGGTGATTGCACTTTACTACTGGAATCATTACCCGTAGCAGCAACTACCACGCGCTCAGCTTTTTTACAGCGCTTGATAGCATCCTTAAGGTGCCTATTTGCATTGGGATCTACACTTCGACTCCCTCCACTAATATTAATGATATTAGCACCAGCATCACATGCTTGATGAATTGCTCTGGAGAGTTCAATTGGTGAGCACCCTTGAATGGAACCATCTTTGTTTTGTTGATATACAGGAAACGATAATAATTGAATTCCTGGAGCTATTCCCGAGTAATGAGATTCCCAATAACCTCCAATAATGCTAGAAATATGAGTACCGTGATCCCCAGGTGAAATCCCCTTCTCTACCTGCTTTAACCTTCTATGCTGGAATACAGGATGACCCAGATCAACCGCCGTATCAATAACTGCAACCTGGATTTCCGGAGACCCTTTTGAATGCAACCACATTGATGACAAGCCAGGGATGGCATTTCCATTGTTCCAATCACCCAAAGAGGGACATGAGTCAGTATTAGTCATATAAATGTGAGAATGGTAAGATCCTGGACATAAAAGATGCCCAGGATCTTATGGTATTAACTACTTAGCCCATTACTGCGCCTAATGCACCTTTAGCAGCTTTTCCGAGGATATCCAACCAGCCCGCAGGACAAACAGATTCGCCCTTAACAGAACCGAGATTTTGCATCTTTTGCTTGCAATCGAAACTGCCAGCTTGTTTTGGTACCAATGTTCTAATGGATTCTACTTTTTTCATTTTTATGTGAGTGGGTGTTCATTTAACGATGCAATCCTATGCAAGATCTGCATCATGAATTCTAGAGATAAAAAACCCTACAGAATAAGATTACATTGTATTCAAAAGCAGTGGTAAGAGCGCTCCAGCGGCAACGCCGAGAAACGCCGGAGTAACCTGAGAGGATTGGTTGCACGAGAGCTTGTTTAAAGCTTCTATTCGATTTATCCCCTCACTCTGTCTAGGTAAGATTTTCTCATGCGATATGTAATTCTTCATATAATAAGCCCTCATCATTAACATGATTGCATATGTGCTGCATTCAGCTTCTGTAAGCGAGTCCTGAGCAAATAACCGCATTGAAACGATTGAAACACATATAAAAACGCGCCTACTATTTAGACGTCTGAAGCCTATTTATGTGATGATACACATCTATTATCTATAAATTCATAATTGCTCTTAATGTATCCTCTTTCATGAGACGCTTCCGCGCATATTCAACCCGCTTTCGAGCTGTATTCTCCTGAATAGACAAAGTACTCGCTATGTCTTTGTATTCTAGATCATCTCTAAACCGCAGAATAGCAGTTATCATAATGGACTCAGGCAATTGATATAAATAATCTAACAGGATCTCGTATAACTCCCTTGATTCAAGGTCATCAAAAGGCATTTTCTCTCCCTCAAAACTCAACTCCTCAAGAAAGTAAACCTTAGAGTCTTCCTGCTCTACAACTTCCCGAGCCATACGCCTTGAATTTTGCCTCTGGATATCGTTGCAAACATTCTTAACCACAATAGATACCCATGCCATGGGATTTCTAAGCTCGGGTTCCTTCTCTGCCCAGCACCTTATAAGCTTCATCATTGCGATGCTGAGAGCCTCCTCAGCATCGGTGTGATTTCCCAACATGTAAAAGCATCGCTTTAACAATGTTTGATAATTTTGACTCCAAAAGGCCCAGAAGCTGGCAAGGCACTGGGGATCGGTTATCGGTTTTTTTTCATGTATGTTTCGAAGTAAATTAACTAAGTTTAATAAACTACTATTGATAGACGCTTTATATGTAACATGTGTGATAATTCCTATTATTTAATATAGGCAACAAACCCTACTAAATCTATAAAACTTTGTGTATCTTATAGTATAACGTCCCTTAAAGATATATGTATAAAAGAGTTATACAGACAAAACAGGGCAATCTTAATTGATTGCCCTGCCTCTTGCTCATTACTGTGTATCTATTTCGTATCAACTGCCGAAATCTATTAAAGGGTCACCGAACGATAAACATGCAACTGTCGTGAACTATCCCCGGAATCAAAAAGTTGATCGCCCTCTATTCCGCTTTTACTGATTTCGAGAACTTTAACGGTGAAAAACAATGAGATTGCTTCGCTTGGATCAGTATTATCTTTAGTATCTTTGATAAGCTTTTTAATTTATTTTCCCAAGCAACTTATCTATAGTGTCGTTAACTAATCTATCGACGATACGTTTCTATTTTTGTGATCTAAATATGAAGATTTGTTTCTCGATTTAGGTGCAACAAGTGCTGAAGCCACACAGCTACTATTTACATTTACAGCTGTACACAGAGGATCAAGGATCGGGTCAGCAGCCAAAAGTAAAATTGTGGCCGCCCCCATATGCAATCCTAGTGGATCCATTAATATAGCGAATACGCCTATGGCTGCAGTCCCAGGTAATGCACTCCCAGCAACCGCAGCAAATACGGTTCCTATAACCAAAATAAGATACTCATTCGCGTGTAGCTCCAGTCCACTTAACTGAGCGAAGTATATTGCACCAACTCCATAATAAACAATATTACCAATAGGATTAATACTCATACTTAATGGAACCACTAACTCACTAGTCTCTTTATCGACTCCCAACTCTTGGTGCAAACCTCGTAAAGCAGATGGTATGGATGCATAGCTACTTCTTGTACCAGCAGCGATAAATACACACTCTCTCAGAGCTTTTACACATGAGTAGAAGCTTATATTGGTTTTTAGGGATATTAGAAAGAATCCAACAAACAAGAGTCCTGTACTAATTCCATAGAACACTGCAATCATCTTTCCCATGGAAAACAGAGTCTTCACCCCCATATTAGCAACTTGGTCAGCAAAGAGGGCAAACAAGCCAAAAGGCATAGCATACATAACCCAAGAGATAAGACGTATAAGAGCTTCAAATGCAGCATCCATCCCCATTACGACAGTTCTGGACGCATCCGTACCATCATTCAGCCCCAGAGCTACTCCAAAGAACATGCAAAAGATTAATATCCTTAAGTTTTCTCCCAAACTTAAGGATGAGAAGATATTCTCCGGAACCATATCAATAAAGAAATTGGCTATGGTCATCTTCTCCCTCTCTACTCCTATGGAGTTACCAGACAACTCCGCTGTAGAAAGGATTTTTCCCAACGCTTGCATAGCATCGTTACTAAGTCCCTTTCCAGGTTCACTAATAGTCCCTATAATTACAACAAGAATTGAACTGAGAAATAACCCAGCAAAAAAAACAAAGAGCAGCTTTCCAAGATAGTCTTTTACATCACCGCGAGAAAACAATTTCCCAACACTTGAAACCATTGCACATACAATTATCGGGAGTCCACACATCTTTAGTGCAGAAAGAAACAGATCTCCAATTGGTTTTATTTTGATTGAAAATTCAGGAAAATGTAATCCAACAAAAATACCGCAACTAATGCTAAGAATAATAAATAGCAGTGATTGCAATATCCGTAGAACAATTTTACCTATGGGTTTAGTTCGCTGTGCCATGTATCTGTCTCTATGTAGTGGTGAACAAGATGCTCCAAAAAACCATCTTCTTTTATTTTCTTCAGATATAGATTCAACCAAGTCTGAAAATCCTCATTTTCCATGGGAATAGCCATAGCTATTGTATCTGGCCTATCTCTCATGATAACTGCCTCAACATCGATAGCCGCATCTTGATAAACGTTGAGAAGGTTTTTGATATCCATCTCATCACTTAGCATCGCAAAAATTTTTCCAGATTTAACATCAGTAATGAGAGATTCATTAGAATGATAAATAACCACTTCTGCATTCGGGTAATTTGCTTGAGCAAAACTTACAGCAGCCGCCCCATCCAGAGCTCCAATTTTCACACCTGGAAAGTTCAGTACATCATCAATATCATCCCCTAGCTTTGATCTGACTTTTAATAAACGGTTGACTAATGCGGCCTGATACAAACTCACATAAGGATCAGAAAACCGGACGTGAACACCTCGATCCAATGTGTTACTCAGATAGGATATTGCTATATCTACTTGCTTATGCTCAACCTGATAGACGATTTCATCAAATGTCTTTACAGTTCTAACAAACAACACTTGGAGGTTCAGCTTATCAGCAAGATCTCTGGCAATATCAATGTCCAATCCAGCAAGATCTCCGTCTTTATTAACATAAAAAAATGGAGGCCAATCCTCCTGGCTCAAGGCAACAGTTAAACATCCATCCTGCTGCACAGATTGAATACCATTTACATCTCCAAGTAAATAAAGCGTGTGTAATAGGAAGAATACAGCTACACACGTTTTTTTTAGCCATTTTAAATTCATAATCCCCTCCCTATTTAGAAACTGTAAAAACCCTACTACGATGAACATGCTCATAGTTACGATATCTAGGATGCGGTTGTTCGATCCACTCATATTCCTTTATGGAGTTGATCTTGAAATCAATCCCCTTAAGCAAATCATGCGCTTCAATTTTTGAATAAAAGCGGTAGTAGAAAGCTTCTTTATAAAGATAGATCCCTTGGCACAATTTCCGCATCCCTTTTTCTAGTATACCATCATCAAGATCGGGAATATTACAGATAAGATGTCCCCCTCGGCGAAGGATTCGGTATAGCTCATGCAATACTTTCTGAGGTTGCGGAAGTGTTTCCACCACATCCCACAGTAGAATCAGGTCAAAAAAATCTGATATATAAGGGGTCTTATCAAGAGAACATATATCAATCTCCACTTTCTGTTTCAAAGAATCATCAATTTTTGAAATCGCACTTGGAGATACATCACATGCAAAAACGTTAGCCTCTGTGGATATCAGGCAGCTTAAATTTCTCCCCTCACCTGTAGCAGCATCTAGTAAATTACTGCTTTTAAGTATTGGCTTCTCTATTTTTCCAATAACATCCTCTAAATAAGGAAAAGGTGCCTCACCCCAAATACTTTTTTCTGTTGAACGGTATAACTTATCCCATGCAGAGATATTTGAATCCTCAATCCTCTTTACATCCATAATTAAGTATGCCCATTTAAAATGAAGTTGTTACCGATATAGTGAAAAAGGAAAAATCGCGCCCTCCTTGGTATGATGAATCAATGCTATTACTTGCTCTATTTCCCGTAATATTAGCACCAATAAAAACATCATAAAAACTGCATACATTTTTTCTAATACCTAGCGAAAAAAGATAATAAAAGAAGTCACTTCTTGATACTTTATTAATATACCCTAAAGAACATTTCCCCTCTAAATAAATCCCCTTTATTATTGAATATTCATGGTTTATCGAAAAAACCATATCGTAATTATCACTAGTTTCATTGTACTGCAGCTCAAAACTTGGTGACAAAAATACATTCGCAAAAACTGATGTTATAAATATATTCTCATTACGATCAGTATCTTTTGAATAGTTCCATAAAGTATACCCCAAAGACCAGCTAAACATAGTTGATAAATTGTAACTCAAAGAAAAATAAGGATCCGTTTCATCTGAAACTTCACTTTTAGAAATATCAAAAGTGGACCACACTCCATAGTTAAGTCCACCCCAGCCATATTCATGAGTAAAATCTATAGATGGCTGAAAACAATTTCCCGTAGACTTAATTCCGTTAGACACATAAGCCCCAGATAATGCCAACGTATATGAAGCATTAACATTTTCAGAATTATAAAACTCATCACCCAAATCTGCACCAAAAACAATAGTTGAGCAGACCATAGTAAATAAAATTAGTAGTAGATATTTTATAGTCATTTCGTCGTATTAGTTAAAGTTCTCAAGCATTAACTAGAAGAGATGCTTTTCAGAAAAAAAGACGATTATAATATTTAACTCGTGATAATTAATAATGCTAATCACATAAGTTAAATATTAAACGTCAAATATTAGAAGGACTTTAAAATATAAAAGCATTATTAATGAAGATAATACTATATATTATAATACTACTAGCAACAGGAAATATTTCCATATACGGAGAACAAGAGAACAAACAAATAAATGTTGGAATCATAGACTTTCCTCCATGTGTATATGCAAACAATGGTGCACCAATAGGATTTGACATAGACATATGGGAAGGGATTGCAAAAGGGGAAAACATCAATTACAATTACGTAATAATTGATGATTTCAGTAAAACCTTTGAATACATAAAAAATGGAGACATTGATATCGCTATTTCTGGAATAGCTATAACAAATGAACGAGAAAAAATCGTTGATTTCTCACATCCTTATTTAAAGAGCGGTTTAAGCATCGTCACAAAAAATAAGAAATCAGACCAATCATTTTCACTTAAATCAGTCTTTTTAATGAAAATGTTAGGATCATTTTTACAATGCATGAACTCTTCTATCATTGCACAACTAGCCCTAACTTTACTTGTTCTCGTTCTTATATTCGCCCATATTCTCTTCTTCTTAGAGAGATCAAAGTACTCAATTCTAGATTACCATATACGTAAGAATTACTTCTGGGGAATTTTTGATGCCATATATTGTGTAATACTATCATTCTCCACAGGGTTTTGTGATCCAGAATCGAAACCTCTCCTGGCTCGAATATTCAACATTTCAATGATCATTGTCGGCATCTGCTACTTCAGTGTTTTCACTGCTTTGCTTTCAGCCAATTTCACTTTTGAGAAAATTAAGCCCGATATTTCAGGACCAGACGATTTATCTGGAAGGCTTATCGCAACACAGAAGGACACATCAAGCATTAAACCTTTGGAAAAACTCAACGTAGAAATCCTTTCACTAGATTCTATAGATAAAGCATATGATCTGCTCCTTCGAGGCAAAGTAGAAGCAGTCGTTTATGATACACCTAGCATACTCTATTTTGCTAATAACACAGGAGGAAACAACGTAACTGTTCTGCCCGAACTGCTAAAGGAAGAGTTCTACGCTATCGCTGCCCGTGAGGGTGATCCAATTCTAGAGAGTATAAACAGGCAACTCCTATTAATGTATGAGAACGGCCAATACAAAGCCATATATGATAAGTGGTTTGATTAATGTAAAATATGAATGATGACTTCAACGAATCACAAATCATACAAACGCAGAGTCATACAAAATAGTTCAACCTAGTAACAACTCAAAAGAGAGATAAACATGGAAAAAATACGACGATTTGATCAAGGTGAATCAGCAATTAAATATGACATAGAAATTAGAGGAGGAGTTTGCCTTGGGGTGTCAATGCATTGGCTCAATCTTTGCGCCTTAAACAGCCCCCAAGGAACCCCGAAAAGGTACTACGAAGGGCTGGAAAACGAAGGATTACTCTCAGAATGCAATCTTATCGAGGAAGGTTATGGAGTTCATAACAGCCTCGGTCTGGGAAGTGACCCATCTTATAATGTAGACTCAGCTATCTCATGGCTGAAGAAAAAAGGACTAAACCATCAATCGCAAAATGATATAGGTTTAGACTACAAAAAGCAGTTCAAAGTAGCCGGATCTGACTTCATCACAGAAAGAAACATAGGAAACATATCAGAAACAGTTTTAAGATCTTCAAACCGATACTTTATTCTGCTCTGTGCTGGCAGCATGTTCGGAACTACTGCCGGTCATGCAATGGCGTTCATGAGGCATCATTCACTAATAGGAAAATCCTCTGTCAGTGAGTTTGTTGAGCCAAACAATGGAATATACAAATTCAGCAATCTGAGTGATCTAAAGAGCAAGCTTCACATCTTGCTAAATGACTACAAAGACACGAATTATTCCCTATTAGCATTTTCATAATGATATACTAAACGTAAAGTCCACAAAAATGTGACCTTTACGTTTAAGTTCCTCAAATTTCTAATGAATTATATCAACAAGGTATACGTCCATACTTGAAGAAAATAGCAGTGAACTGTCACTGAGTTTAGGCAATGAAGGTCGTTACCGATGTGTTACAAAAGACTCTGAACATGCCCTAGAAACCATAGCAGTAGACATCAACCGCATCACAGAAACGCCCAGCGATACGGCTCCCCTATCCTGCGGAGGTTTTATGTAGGTGGTCAACAAGTCGTAGGTGCAAGGCTTCCGGGGATTTCCTTAAACCTTGATGTAACGATCAACGGCGTAGATGGCTCTGATAGCAACGCTGCCAGCCAAGTAGATGTCCAAACCGCCATAGATCAAATCCACACTGCATTATCCGAGATTATAGATCGCCTTGGCTCCAGAAATGGTCATGGGCTTATAAAGTAGTATTTTGACAGCAGGAAGATCACATGAAGCTAATTTGTGTGATCTTTATTTTTAACCTACTCTTATTTGCCGATTTCTCCGATTTTGTGAGTGGTTTGAATTCAGTTAAGACTGGGCAGCCAGGATACAAACAAGCCGCTCAGTAAAATGTAAATTTTCTGTCCCTAAAACGGGCATTTATAGGGCAAATATTTACAAAACCGAAATACTAAAGGCTACAAAGAACCCCCTTCCCTTTCATTATCAATAATTAACATACACGTTTACATTTCTAGTCTATGTATATGTGATGTCCGTCATAGACTCGGGCATTTAATGAGAGTTTAGTGACCGAGAGACATTTGTAGAAAGTATGCTATGTTTGTAATTTAAAATCTGGCAGCCTACTACCATTCAAAATGAAATACCTTTTGCTACTCATTATTTCAACTTTCATATCCTCACTTGCTTTCAGTGCTGAGGGAAACAGTAAAGTGATGAGCAAGGATACTAAACCAGATACAGAAAAAATTTCTTTGGCTACTTGTGCTATAGAAGAAACAAGTGCTTGCGCTTTAGACTCAAATGTTGATTTAGGTAAAGTCGGCACAATACAAAAGAGGGATGAAGAGTGGAAAAAAATTTTAACTCCTTTGCAATATCGTGTAAGCCGAAAACAAGGAACTGAACCTCCTTTCAAAAACAAATATTACAATAACAAGAAGCCTGGTATTTATTTCTCTATTTGCAGCGACACACCACTTTTCAGCAGTAAAGATAAATACAATAGTGGAACAGGCTGGCCCAGTTTTTCGAGACCACTGCCAAATGCCCCCATAAGCTCCACATTAGATACAAGTTACGGCATTAAGAGGTTTGAAGTACATTGCTCCGTCGATGGTGCTCACCTCGGACACGTGTTCGACGACGGCCCACCTGAAACAGGGAAACGGTATTGCATTAATTCAGCATCATTAAAATTCGTAGATTACAAAAATCTTAGTGATGAAATGAAAGCAAAGTATTTCCCAAACGGTCTTTAGTTTAGATTTAAATATATTCCGTAATCAGATGCTAATCGATAGCTTTTAAAGCCGCCTTAGCACCGATTGACTCAGAATATTCAGCATCTCCTCTTTATCCACTAATCCAAGAATGCTTCAATCCTAGGGATAAAGCTCTCCCCTTCGTCTTCTAGGAGATAATGACCGGCTTCTTTGCTGTATTCGGTTTCGGCGTTTGGGAAACGCTTTGTCCATTCATGATAGAATGTGTCGTTGAAGCAGAAGTCTTTTCCGCCCCAGCATATCAGCATTGGTTTTCCACGCAGCAAATGTACCTGTTCATCGATCGCCTTAAGGATCTCGTGGCTGTGATGTCCTTTACGCAATGGAATATCGTGAACAAACTTGAGTGTCGCAATACGATTCTTCCAATTATTGTATGGCAACAGGAAACCTTTTTTCACGATTGCAGACATCTTCGTTTTACTGACAGCCATGGTGGTTGCCGCACCTGCAAAGGCATTAAAGCCACGTATGGCGGCTGTGCCAAAGAATGGAATCTTGCAGACATGGATACGGAACGGGATTTCTTTGGACAAGAATGCCGCCGTATTCATCACTACAAAGCGACGGAAGATTTCAGGTCTGCGTGTAGCAACCCCGAAACCGATTGCACCTCCCCAATCATGCACTATCAAATCCGTAGACTGGATATCCAAGGCATCCAATAAGGAACACACGTTCTTGATATGGTTTTCCAGAACGTATTTGTATTTCTGGGGTTTATCGGAAAGTCCGCAACCAATATGATCCACAGCAATGCAACGATGACTCTTGGAAAGTTGCTTAATGACGTTTCTATAGAAAAATGACCATGTGGGATTACCGTGAAGCATGAGAACGACAGGGCCTTCGCCTTCATCTACATAATGCATCTGATGTCCACCTTCTACAGTGTGGAAATGGCTCTCAAAGGGATATTCTTCTTTTAATATTTCGGGGATTTCTTTGCTCATGGTTCAGCCTACCATTCTACACCTAGCATCATGCAGTTCAAACCACTTCCGATGCCCAATAACGCCAATTTGTCACCTGATTTCACCATGCCCTGCTCTACCGCGTGTGCCAAGGTTGCAGGCAATGATACGGAACCTACATTCCCAAGAAATGGATAGGTAACAAAGTCCTTTGCCTTATCCAATTTCAATGCATCAAAGAGTTGTGTTTGATGCGTTTTGCCCACCTGATGGCAGATGTAGCGAGTAATTTGCTTATCTGTCCACTTGATCTCATCGCAAAACTGTTTCCAAACATTCTTAGCCAGCTTGATACCCGCTTTGAGCAAGGCTTCCGCGTTGGTGGCCATTTCCAAACCATTCCCATTGCTGGCAGCACCGCCCATACAAAGCTTGTTGGCCTCAGAGTCCGCTTGTACAACTGCGTTTCGGAGGTATCCGTGAGGCGTTTTCATACAATCCTCATGACACAACACCGCCGCTGCCGCACCAGCACCTATCGTTAAATTGGCAAATAAAGGTTTTATGGTTTTACGCGTATGCTTTTCTTCGAGAAGCCGATCTATTGTATTTTCGAGCAGAGGTTTGCCGTTCTCACCGCTAACAATCAAGGCACGTTTGATTTGACCTGATTCAATTAGTCCCGCAGCCAGAGACATCGCATTGGCAAAGCCCAAACACGCATTGGAAACGTCCAATACTTGTGCGTTCGGAGAAAGCTCCAATAAACCATGCACAAAAGCCGCTGTAGCTGGCTCCATACAATCACGACATACTGAGGAATGAATCAAGAGATCGATTTCATCCTTCCCAAACTGCGATTTTGCCAATACTTTTTCACCCGCTTCTGCGGAAGCCTCAGATGGACGTATATCATTGTCCCAAAAATGACGGCTTTGTATGCCCGTCATTAGTTCTAAACGCCCTTTAGGAAGCTTCAGACGCTCATACAGAGGAGTCAGACGTTCTTCAAGCTCATCTGTGGTAAAGGCTTTAGGTGGTTGCACATAGGCAATACTCTCGATGCATACTTTATTGAATTGCATGGTCTTATTCAGGGCGCATGGCCAAATCGACCAGCTCTTCATCAAAATAGTTCCAGTCCATACCTGC
>ENA-ORCX01000473-ORCX01000473.1-marine-metagenome-genome-assembly--contig:-NODE-473-length-14147-cov-3.392466_pt1 | contig 14147 bp, 16 predicted proteins | sample MGYA00248630_ERZ508518 | MGnify/ENA primary metagenome ERZ508518 (study PRJEB26188, sample SAMN06268768) | marine metagenome | isolation source: Bioluminescent Bay, La Paraguera, Puerto Rico | place...
GACGGCAAGACCATCCTGACCGAGGCCATGCTTTTCAATGCCAAGGTGACCGACCGCTTTGGCAAGGTGGAGGACGGGACCACCACCACCGATTTTGATCCCGAGGAGATCAAGCGCCAGATATCCATCAGCGCGGCATTCGCCCCCATGGAGTGGAACGATCACAAGATCAATGTCATCGACGTCCCCGGTTATTTTGATTTCGCCGGCGAGATGCAGATGGCGCTTCGGGCGGCGGATAGCGCCGTCATCGTGCTGAGCGGCGTATCGGGGCTGTCGGTAGGGGCCGAAAAAGCCTGGGAAGACTGTGTGGAGAAGAAGATCCCCCGGATATTTTTTGTAAACCAGATGGACCGGGAAAACGCCAATTTTATGAAAACCCTGGATGAATTGAAGGAAAAATACGGCACCGCCATCGCGCCCTTTCAAGTGCCCATCGTAGAGAAAGAGCACTTCAAGGGATTTGTCAACGCCGTGGATATGACCGCCCGGGAGTTCGAAGGGGGGAAGGTCAAGGAAATCCCCATTCCCGATGATATGCAGGATGCGGTGGCGCCTATCCGGACCATGCTCGTCGAGGCGGCCGCCGAGACCAGCGAGGCATTGATGGAGAAATACTTCGACGGCGAAGAGCTCACCGATACGGAGATCCAGGACGCATTGAAGAAAGGCATCATGGAGGGAGATATCGTTCCCGTGCTCTGCGGCTCCGCCCTGCAAAACGCCGGGGTCCAGGTGCTGATGGACGAACTGGTCGAAATCACGCCGTCTCCCGCCGAGCGCCCGGCCCACAAGGGCACTGATCCCCAAAACGGGGAAGCGGTGGAACATCCCGTGGACGCCTCAAAGCCGTTTTCCGCCTTTGTATTCAAGACAGTGGTTGACCCCTTCGTGGGAAAACTGTCGATCTTCAAGGTCGTCACCGGCGAACTGAAGCCGGGCATATCCCTATACAACGCCAATAAAGAAGCCAATGAAAAGACCGGCACACTCTATATGCTCGTCGGCAAGAAACAGCAGCAGGTCGACGTGATCACCGCCGGGGATATCGGCGCCGTCGCCAAACTGCAGCACACCGAGACCGGCGATACCCTGTGCACCGCCTCCGATCCGGTGATCTACGAGGGGATCGACTTCCCGGTGCCCATGCTCAGTATGGCGGTCTACGCCGAGAAGGAAGGGGACGAGGACAAGGTCTTCGGCGGGCTTACCCGGCTGGAGGAGGAGGACCCCACCTTCAAGGTAGAGCAGAATTCCGAGATCGGCCAGGCCATTATCTCCGGGATGGGCGAGATGCACCTGGATGTGCTGGGCAGCAAGCTCAAGGATAAATTCAAGGTCTCGGTCCGCTTTGAGGAGCCTAGGATCGCCTACCGCGAGACCATTCGCAAGCCATTAAAGGCCGAGGGCAAGCACAAGAAACAGACCGGCGGGCACGGCCAGTACGGCCATGTCTGGGTCGAATTCGCCCCCTTGGATGACGCCGAGAAGCGATTCGAGTTCGTAGACAAGATCGTGGGCGGCGTGGTGCCGCGCCAGTACATCCCCGCCGTGGAGAAGGGTCTTACAGAGACCATGGACAAAGGCGTATTGACCGACTACCCCATGACCGGGCTGCAGGCCACCCTGTACGACGGCTCCTTCCACAATGTCGACTCCTCCGAGATGGCATTCAAGGTGGCGGCCTCCCTGGCCTACAAGAAGCTCACCGACGCCGATCCGGTTCTTCTGGAGCCCATCATGCTGGCTGAGATCATCGTCCCCGACGACCATATGGGCGATATCATCGGCGATATGAACCGCCGCCGGGGCCGCATCATGGGGATGACCCCCATCGGCAGCGGCAAGCAGAAGGTCGAGGTCGAGGTGCCCCAGGGCGAGATCGCCAAGTACGCCACCGATCTTCGGTCCATGACCCAGGCCCGGGGCAGCTATACCCTGTCCTTCCTCCGCTACGAGGAGGTGCCGGCCAATCTCGCGCCCAAGATCATAGAGGAAGCCAAGAACCGGATGGATGAAGAATGATGCTTCACGTAACGACCGGGCGCCCATAGCGGCGTCCGGCTTTTTTTAATGACAGGGCGAGGCCATACCCCAGATCGGGGGATTGATGGCCCGCGCTTTGTACAAAGGCGAGTGGGACCCGGTGTCTCCCGCGCCTTTGTTTTACGATGTATTCCATCACAGAGAGGACAGACATGACAGAGAGATACGACGCGATTGTGTTTGACGTAGACGGGGTGCTGGTGGACAGCGAGCCATTGCACGCCTGGGCCTGGGGGGAGGTCCTGACCCGGTACGGCATCGAGGCCGAGCCGGGGGAGATCGACCAGTTTATCGGCATCCCCTGTACGGTGATGCTTCAGTACTTTCAGGACCGTGGGGGGGCGCGCCTCCCCGATACCGCTATCAACGACAAGCAGGCGCTCTTTGATGAAGTAATGCCCGCCCGGCTGACAGCCATGGCGGACGCCCCCGAAGTCGTACGGGCGCTTCATCGCAGGGGCATTCCCCTGGCCGCCGCGTCCAATAGTCCCGCTCCCCGGGTCCGGCGGATGCTTTCCGCCATCGGGGTCTGGGAGTGCTTTTCCACCGCCGCGGGGATCGACGAGGTCCCCCGGGGCAAACCGGCCCCGGACGTATACCTGTTGGCCTGCGAGCGGCTGGGGGTGGAGCCGGACCGCTGCCTCGCGGTGGACGATTCTCCCACCGGTATCGCGTCCGCCGCTGCGGCGGGGCTGACGGTGTGGGGATACGCCCATGATTTTTCGGAATCGGTCCTCATGGATGCGGGGGCTGGCGCCGTCATCCGGTCCTTGTCCGAGGTGCTATCCATATAGGCATTACATATACGTATCGCTTCCTTCAAATAGTCCTTGTCCATCCCCCTGTGAATTGTTATCATAAAGTGGAAAATACGCAGGGGAGATAAGGCAATGCTTGTATCCGTCACCCTCAATCCATGCATTGACCGCCTGGCGGAGGTTCCCGCTTTCACCTACGGCGGCATGAACCGGGTGACCCGCAGCCGGTCTGACGCCGCGGGCAAGGGGGTCAATGTCGCCGTCGCCTATTCGCATCTCGGAGGGGATAGTCTCTGTACCGGGTTTCACTATGCGTCCGGGAGCGAGCGGATCACCGGTCTGCTGGATACCGAGGGGATTCCCTCTGATTTCGTTCCGGTGCCGGGGACTGTGCGCACCAATTTCAAGATACACGATCACGCCACCGGCCGGACCACCGAGATCAATGAATCCGGCTGCCCGGTGGGGGAGGCGGCCATCGCTGCCCTGATAGACAAGATCGGCGAGCTGGCGGAAAAGGCAGACACAATGGTCTTCAGCGGCAGCGTACCCCCGGGCGTTCCCTCCGGTATATACCGCACCCTCACCGGGATCGCCCGTGACGCCGGAGTCAAGTGTATCCTGGACGCCCAGGGGACGCTGCTGCGTACCGGGATCGAGGCCGGTCCCGTGCTCATCAAGCCCAACCTCTATGAGCTGGAGTCCACCTTTGACCTAAAGATCGGCGATACCGCCGAGATCGTATCGGCCGCCCGGCGCATCATCGGCGAAGGCGTACCCATAGTTGCGGTGACGCTGGGGAGCGCCGGGGCCGCCATAGTGGATGCGGACGAAGCCTGGTTCGCCCCGGCCATTCCGGTGAAGATCGGGGGGCTGTGCGGGGCGGGGGACGCGGCGGTGGCGGGATTTTGCCGCGCCATGGACGAGGGCCTTTGCCTGGAGGATATCCTCCGGTACGGGGTGGCGGCGGCCACGGCTTCCGTGATCCTGCCGGGGACGCGGCTCTGCACACGACAGGATTTCGAGCGATACCTCACCCGGGTGGCGATAGAGCCCCTCTGAGGTTTGACAGGCATCTCACTAGACGGGTACAATGTAGCGTACTTGTCCCATCAGTTCCGCATAAGGAGGAATATACATGATCCTGGCGATGAATATAGGCAACAGCAATGTGGTATTGGGGGTCTATCGCGGCGATACGCTCGCCGACTACTGGCGCATGACGTCCAATATGGGCCGGACTTCCGACGAGCTGGGGATGCTGGTGCTGGACTTGTTTGCCAGCGGCGGGTTTGACAGAGGCGATATCACCGATATCGTCATCTCCTCGGTGGTGCCCAATATGATGTATCCCATGGAGCATATGTGCCGCAAATACTTCGATATCGAGCCACTGGTACTGGGCATCGGCGTCAAGACCGGGATCAATATCAAGGTGGACAGTCCCCGGGAGGTGGGCAGCGATCAGATCGCCTGCTCGGCGGGGGCGATCGTCCATTACGGGTGTCCCGCCATCATCGCCGATTTCGGCACCGCCACCACCATCTGCGCGGTCAACGGCAAGGGGGAGTACATCGGATGCAGCATCTCGCCCGGCGTCAAGATATCCATGGACACCCTCTACCGGCGCACGGCCCAGCTGCCCCGGGTGGAGCTCGACACCCCCGCGCACTATATCGGCAAAAATACGGTGGAGGCCATGCAGTCGGGGATCGTCTACGGCATCGTGGGACAGGCGACCTACCTCATCCAGCAGATGAAGGAAGAGATGGACGAGCCCGATATCCAGGTCATCGCCACGGGCGGACTCTCCCGGCTGATCGCCCCCCATGTACCGGTGATCGATCAGATCGATCATCTCCTGGCCCTAAAGGGCCTCAAAGCCATCTACGACCGCAATAAGCGGGACGAAAAACGGTCATACTGATATATTTTACATGAATGCTTTGTGTAAATACCCCATATGTATGTATAATAAATACTATCAGAGAAAATGAGGTGAAGACATGGCGCAGAAGATCGTATGTGATCCCCAGGATATCGAGAAGAACAAGGCCTACGCCGTATTGGCGTACATAAGCATTTTATTTCTTGTTCCCCTATTGGCAGCCAAGGACTCGCCCTACGCCCGGTTCCACACCAATCAGGGACTGGTGCTGTTTTTGCTGGAGGTCGCGTTGAATATACTATTGGCGATCCCCGTACTCGGCTGGATTTTGGCGCCGATCGGCTGGATCGCGGTGGTGGTATTTGCCGTCATGGGTATTATCAACGCCGCCCAGGGTGAGTGCAAACCCCTTCCCATCATCGGCGAGATCGAATTGATCCGGTAGTGCCAGATAGCGTATCGAGAGAGATACGCTATCGCTGCGACACGGACCTGTCAAGTGACAGTATCCTTTTATAGGATGTATAGCGGCTTAGTAGCGAATAAGGGGGTAAATGATTTTGGCGCACTGTAAGTATTGCGGAAACTATGTGGAGGCCAGCGAGCGGGAATGCCCTTCCTGCGGCGCACAGATCGATCATCCAGAAGAACATACGACTGATATTGATATAGCCGATAATATTCATCAGAGCACCGGGGACATCCTCTATGAGGCGGAGACCTCCCGTCTTGCGTATATGCCTGCACTCAAGAGTCATATTGTGCCGTCGGTTATTTTCACCGTGTTATTCCTATCGCCCTTCTGTCTCGCGGCATTCATTTTCGGTATCCTGGTGAAGATCAGGGTGAGATCCGGGGATGCGGACGGGGCGGTCAAGGCGTCGCGGTGGGCAAAAATATTGATGTGGATCGGGATCATCGTCGGCATACTGATGTATTCCTTCGGGTCCCGGCTTGCATCATAATTCATATAGTATTCGGATAATTATATAGGAGGTAATTTTATGTATTGCGGACAATGCGGGAACCAGATCAATGACGACGCCAGATTCTGTCCCTCCTGCGGCGCGCGGCTGGATCAGCCGGGCCAGTCACCGGAGTCTTCCCCGGCCCAGGACGCGGCCAACCCCATGACACTGCCGGATTCCGGCCAGGCCGTGGCCCGAGGCTACGAGGTGCATACCCCGCCGCCGGAGCCGATGCCCCATGTCAAGAACTATCTGGTGGAGTCGATCCTCTGCACCATCTGTTGCTGCCTGCCCTTTGGGATTCCGGGGATCGTATTCGCCGCCCAGGTGGACAGCAAGCTCAAAAGCGGGGATGTAGATGGAGCCAGGGAGTCCTCTGAGAAGGCCAAGAAATGGACGCTGGTGTCCTTCGTGCTTGGGCTGATTGCAAATATCATTGCCATCCTCCTCTACAGTACGGGCTCCGTTGCTAGAATCACCTGGTTTTGATGCCAAAAAAAAGACGCCTAGTGTGGGCCCTCGCCGCATTGGCGGCCCTGCTCATCGGGGGATATATACTGTACCGGTTCGATCCGGGACAGAGCGGGTTTTATCCCAAATGCGTATTTCATGAGATCACCGGGCTTTACTGCCCCGGATGCGGCGCCGCCCGGGCCTTTCACGCATTGATCCACGGGGATTTTCTCGCCGCCCTGGACTTAAACCCCCTGCTGGTGATCGCCCTGCCGGTGATCATCGTGATGATCATACTGGAGATCGTGGGTTATTTTCGCGACAGGCGCTACGGCCTGTTCCCGATGTGGCAGGCCCTCGCCCTGGTGGTGGTGATCGTGGTCTATACCGTACTGCGCAATCTCCCCATAGAGCCCTTTACCTATCTCGCCCCGTAAAATAAAAAAACCGGAGGGATCCATGATGCCTATCGTCAAGAGAGAAGCCGCACCCGATGGATACACAGAGGCCGTCCAGGGCGTGTTCCGCAAGACACTGGTCCATGGGGAACGCACGCTGATGACCGAGTTCAAGCTTTTGGCGGGCCATATGCTGCCCAGCCACAGCCATCCCCATGAGCAGACCGGCTATCTGGTATCCGGCCATATCGTTCTCACCGTGGACGGTACGCCCTACGATATGCGGTCCGGGGACTCCTGGATCATCCTGCCCGGTATCGAGCATTCGGCCCGGATCGTGGAGGATTCGGTGGCGGTGGAGGTGTTTTCTCCGGTGCGGGAGGATTATCTGCCGTAACACGGTATATCTGCAAAAACGGATTTGCTTTTGTCCGGTTTCAATAGACGTGTTATTGTACCCAACACAGGGAGGATTGACCCGGTCAAGCGGGCCGTAGGCCTTCCCCCGTTCTTTTGTCATGTCTCGCCAATTTACATCCGCCTGATAATATGCTATGATTGACCTTGATTTCACCCCATGTAGAGTAAGTCTGGTGCGCGTATTGGGTATTACATATGCGCACGGGAAGCGAGTGGATGGTTTGGACAGGTTTATGCAGTTCTTATGGTTTGCCGCCAAGAAGCTGGCCGCGGGCCTCATCATAGTGTTTCTGCTCATATCCGCGGGATTCATCGGCTATGACTGCGCCAATGTATACGTCATCGTCCACGACGGGATGACCCAGCGCATGGAGGTGATCACCGAGAATGCCTCCGACCCCTCGGTGATGAATAAATACTTCACCCCCCAGGCCATATACGAAGACCCCATGCTGGAGGGCGCTGTTCCCGACGGGGTATTGGTTGAGGACTACAGCTATTCGCTTCGGATCAAGAAGCTGTGGGTCTGGCCTTGGAAGAGCCGGACTCGGATCACCGTTCTGGACGAGGTCTCCCGGGAAGAGTTCGCCCCGGTGGAGGAGGGGGGATACGTCCCCGACAGCCTGGACCTGGGCACCGGCGAGATGCGGGTCAATCTCATCAAGGAGAATGGGCGCTGGTTTATCGATCATATCGAGCGGCTGCGCACCCAGACCGAGCTGGAGGCGGAAGAGGCATTGCGCAACCCGGCCACACCGTCGCCGTCTCCCGAAGACCAGGCGTCCGAGTCCCAATAACACACGTACACGACATATAAGCGGCGGATGGGATTCACCCATTCGCCGATTGTTGTATATCATCATGAGATAGAGGGGGAAGCAAGGGATATGCCGTATTTATCGATCGCCAACAGCACCCTATTGTACGCCATAGGGGGCATCATCATCGTGTTCGTATTGGTGCAGAGCTGCCTTTTTCTGCGCAAGGCCTGGAAACAGGGCGCAGCGCTTGGGATGGAAAAGAAGAAACTGATAGACACCGTCAGAGCCAGCGCCACATTTTCCATCGTCCCCAGTATCCCCATCCTGCTGGGGCTCATCGCCATGGCGCCGGTGCTGGGGATTCCGTTTCCGTGGATACGGCTCTCGATCATCGGTTCGGTTTCCTATGAGCTGATCGCGGCGGGGATGGGGGCCGAAGCCCTTGGGTTAGAGGGGCTGAGCGATCCCGGATTTGATGCCCTGGCCTTTTCCAACACCATGTGGATCATGACCATCGGGATCATCTGGGGACTGGTGTTCTGCGTCTTTTTCTTGAAGCCCTACCAGCGCCGCCTGCAAAAGGTCCGGCAACGGGACGCCGCCTGGGGGGAGCTGCTCATCATGGCCTTGTTCCTAGGGCTGATCGCCTCCTTCTTGGGCCCCTTTGTGACCACCTTTGGGATCGATACACTGACACTTGTGAGCTCGGCTCTGATCATGCTGTTGGTCGGACTCGTGATCCGGGTCACCAAGGCCAAATGGCTCACCAATTTTGCCCTGTCCATAAGTATGATCGCGGGGATGGCCCTGGCCGTCCTGTACACCCATCTGTGGGGTTAGGGGGATAGTATGAAAAAAGGAACAGTCATAAGCTACGAGGATCAGATCCATCGCCTGGGGCGTATCACCGGTATAGCGGCGCTGCTGCTGCTCTTCGCCGTACCCACGGCGGTCTGCGTATACTTCGATATCTGGCCGCCCCTGCAGGGTTTTTTGAAGGGGCTGGGGATGGTTTGCATGATTTACCTGCCGGTGGGACTGGCGGAGGCCCTGACCTACACCCCCCTGTTGGGGAGCGGCGGGTCCTATCTCGTATTCGTCACCGGCAATCTCACCAATCTCAAGATCCCCTGCGCCACCATGGCCATGGACGCCGCCGGGGTCAAGCCCGGGACCGAGGAGGGGGATGTGATCTCCACCATCGCCATCGCCGCATCCTCCATCGTGACGACTTTGATCGTCCTGGTCGGCGTTCTCGCCATCGTACCCTTGCGGCCGGTGCTGGAGTCCCCGGCCCTAAGGCCCGCCTTTGACAATATCCTCCCGGCGCTCTTTGGGGGCTTGGGGGCCTACTGGATATCCAAGCAGTGGAAGCTGGCCCTGATTCCCCTGGCGGTGGTGATACTGGTATCCATATTCCTGGATCTGGATATGTTTGTGCTGATGGTCATCGGTGTCCCCATATCCATCCTCGCCGCACGGCTTATGTACCGGTCCGGATGGATCAAGGGAGGGGAGTAGCGTGATCGGCTGGATGATCGCAGGCGGTATCGTCCTGCTCGCAGCGGTAGTGCTGATCCGGGCGTTTCGGATGAAGCCGGAGCAGACGGACAGTGGCGCCGCCTGGACAGCGCCGGAGGCGACAGACCCTGCCTGCGAGCACCTCGCCCGGGCGATTCGCTGCCGCACCATCTCCAGTAGTGAAGGGGATATGGATATGACCCCCTTCTTGGAGCTGCACAGGGAATTGGAAGACATGTACCCCCTGGTTCACAAGCACCTGAAAAAAGAAGTAGTGAATCAGGGCAGCCTTCTGTATCACTGGGAAGGCGCCGAGCCCGCCGCCAAGCCCGTCTTGTTCATGGGGCATTTGGACGTGGTCCCGGTGGAGCCGGGCACCGAATCCGACTGGGCCTACGACGCCTTTTCCGGCACTATCCAGGACGGATATGTCTGGGGCCGGGGCGCCATGGACATCAAGGTCCAGGTCATCACCGTACTGGAAGCGGTGGAGCGTTTATTGGCGGAGGGGTTCACACCCGCCAAGGACATATATCTGGCCTTCGGCCATGATGAGGAGCCCGGCGGCCGCCAGGGCGCGGCCAAGGTGGCGGCCCTATTGCGGGAGCGGGGCGTCCGCTTTGAGTTTCTGATGGACGAGGGGGGCGTCATCGCCTACGGGGCGCTGCCCGGGGTATCGGAGCCCGCGGCGGTGATCGGTATCTGCGAAAAGGGATACCTGAACGTGGAGATGACAGCCCAGGGAGAGGGGGGCCACGCCTCCCAGCCCCCCGAGCATACCGCACTGGGGATACTGGCGCGGGCCGCCGCCCGGCTGGAAAAGAGACCCTTTCCCCGCAAGATCACTGCCCCCGCCAAAGCAATGCTGCGATACGCGGGGCCCCATATGGGATTTGTGAGCCGGCTGGCCATCGCCAATCTCTGGCTCATGGCCCCGGTGGTGAAGGGCATATTCGGCGGGACGCTTACCGGAAACGCCCTATTGCGCACCACCATGGCGGTGACGGTGGCCCAGGGGGCCCCGGAGCCCAATATACTCCCCCAGACCGCCCGGATGGTGGTCAATGTCCGCATTGCCCCCGGTATGACCGGAGCTGATGTCCTTAACTATATGAGAAAGGTCATACACGACTCACGGGTGAGGCTCAAGCCCTATCGGCTGGACGAGCCCTCCCAGGTATCCTCCGTCGAGACCCGGGCCTTCGGGCTGATCCGGGACGGGGTGGCCGCTGTCTGTCCCGAGGCCTTCGTGATGCCTTACTTAATGGTGGCGGGGACAGACGTCCCCAAGTATGAAGATATCGCCGACGACTGTTACCGGTTCACCCCCTATACCGCGGACAGCGAGGATCTGGAGCGGATCCACGGCACCGATGAACGCCTGTCCACGGTCAATGTCGCACGGTGCGTAGCGTTTTATCGGCACGTGATACAGAATATCTAAAAGAGGGATCGATAAATTGGGATGGCTCTTAGCGGCGCTGGGCGCCGGTGTCGGACTGGGCGTATTGCTGCCCAAGGCGGTACAGAGAAGCGGCAAGGTCATCAGGGTGCTCTTAAGCGTCCTGGTGGCGGCGCTGTTGTTTTTGATGGGATTGAAGATCGGCTCGGACAGGGGTATCCTGTCCGCTCTTCCGGCCCTGGGGCTTAGGTCTCTGGCCCTAGGGGGCCTGCCCCTGGTATTCAGCGTGCTGCTCGTATGGCTCTTGACCAGGAGAAAAGGCTGATGCTCTATCTGGCGCTGGCGCTCCTGGCGGGAGTGGGTACGGGGCTGTTGCTGCATGTGGATCTGACCCGGGCCGATGCATATCTCAGGATCGCGCTAATGGCGCTGGTGTTTTTGATCGGCCTGGGGCTGGGGAGCGACTGGAAACGGATCATGGGCATTGTCCGCCGCCGGGGCCTTCAGATGATGATGATCCCGGTACTCACAGCGATCGGCAGCCTCATGGGCGGCGTGCTGGCGGGACTTCTGTGCGGGATGGTGTGGCGCACGGGATTGGTCATCGCTTCGGGATTCGGCTGGTACACCCTCTCCGCCGTTATCATCGGAGACGCCCTGGGACCCGAGATGGGTACGCTGGCGTTTGTAGCCAATATCGTCCGGGAGGTGCTGGCCATTATCCTCATCCCCTGGATCACCCGGCGGGCGGGGGGCGCGGCGGCCACGGCTTCGGCGGGCGCCACCGCCGTGGATGTCTGTATGCCCGTCATCACCCGGTCGGCAGGACCCGATTGGGCGGTGCCCGCCTTCATCAGCGGCGGGGTCTTGAGCCTGCTGGTCCCCGTACTGGTCCCGGTATTCTTGTCTATCTAGAAAGGGAGATTTCTCATGGGAGTCAAGTTCGGCCGTGAATACGCGGCCATCATAGCGGAGTTCAGCCAGGCATTGGGACCGGTTGAGGCGGTCGCCTCGTTTCTTTCCATGGATGCCGAGGCGTGGGAGGCCCTGGGAGATGCGGGGCGCATGGACTGCATCCGCACCGTCGCCGATGATCTATTCTACGCCCTGGGCGCCGAAAAAGAGGTGTCTATCGGTTCGGCCCGTATTCTATATGATGAACTGCACCACCGGATCCGCGTCCATTATGCCGGCGGCTCCGAGGTGGACATCGATTTGACAGACAGAGAGTGATAGCATGATTAAACGATTCGCCAAATACTACCGGCCCCATATCGGGCTGTTCGCACTGGATTTTATCTGCGCCTTTTTCCTGGCGGGGATGGATCTGGTATTTCCCGTGGCATTGCAGCAGGTGATCGACAGGGTACTGCCCAGCGGCGATCTGCGCCTGCTGTGGTGGATCGGAGCCGGGTTATTAGTCATGTACATGATCCACGCCGTGTTTGAGTATATTGTCAATTACTACGGGCATATGGTTGGATTGCGGATCGAGTACGATATGCGCCGGGATCTGTTCGATCACATCAACAAGATGAGTTTCAGCTATTTTGACAATACCCGGACCGGGCATATCATGTCACGGCTGGTCAACGATTTAAACGAGGTTACCGAGCTTGCCCACCACGGTCCCGAGGGATTCTTCATCGCCGCCGTGACCCTGCTTGGCTCTTTTGGCATCATGCTCTCCATGAACTGGCAGCTCGCATTGATCACATTCGCGCTGATCCCCATCATGTTCTTCTTCGCGTACAAGATGAACCGCAGGATGCGCCAGAGCTTTCGGGATGTCCGGGAGAAGCTCGCCGATATCAACGCCCAGGCTGAGGACAGCATCTCCGGTATCCGGGAGGTCAAAGCCTTTGACAACGAATCCTACGAGCGGGAGAAATTTGGGCGCGGCAACCAGAAGTTCAAGGAATCCAAGCAGGGCGCCTACCGAAATATGGCGCAGTTTACCTCCGGCATCGATATATTCATCAATACCATCCGGCTGATGGTGATGATCATCGGCGGCGTGTTTCATCTCCGGGGGATGCTCACCATTGGGCAATTGGCGGGTTTCATCATGTTTGTGGGGATATTCCTGCAGCCACTGCGGATGATTTTGAACCTGCTGGAGCAGTACCAGCGGGGGATGGCGGGGTTCAGACGCTTTATTGATTTGATGGACGAGAAGCCCGACATCGAGGACGCTCCCGACGCGGTGAGCGTGGGCCGTCTGAAGGGGCGCATCCGCTTTGACAAGGTGAGTTTCAGTTACCTTGCCCACGAGCGGGTATTGCGGGATATCGACCTTACCATCGAGCCGGGGCAGACCATCGCCCTGGTGGGCCCCAGCGGCGGGGGCAAGACCACCCTGTGCAGCCTGATCCCTCGGTTTTACGAGGTGGACAGCGGTCACATATGCATCGACGGCACCGACATCCAGGCCATGACCCAGTCATCCCTGCGGCGCAATATAGGCATCGTCCAGCAGGATGTGTTTCTATTCTCCGGCGCCGTCCGGGAGAACATCCTCTACGGCCACCCCAAGGCCAGCGATGACGAGGTCATCGAGGCGGCCAAAAAAGCCAACGCCCACGATTTCATCATGGAGCTGGATGACGGGTACGATACCTATATCGGCGAGCGGGGTGTGAAACTCTCCGGCGGGCAGAAGCAGCGGCTGGCCATCGCCCGGGTGTTTCTGAAAAATCCGCCCATTTTGATCCTGGACGAGGCCACCAGCGCCCTGGACAATGAGACCGAGCGGATCATCCAGCAGTCCTTGTTCCAGCTCTCCCAGGGACGCACCAGTCTGGTTATCGCCCACAGGCTCTCCACGATCGTCAGCGCCGACAAGATACTGGTGCTGGGGGATGAGAGCATCATGGAGGCGGGCGCCCATGACGAATTGATGGCGATGGGCGGCCACTACGCCCGGCTGTACAACGCCCAGTTCGAGGGATTCATCCCCGACATGGCATAGCATTGCGAAAGGAACGGGTATGCGCATCGGTCCACTTACCATAGACTCTCCGGTGCTGCTCGCCCCCATGGCGGGGGTGAGCGACCAGCCCTTTCGGGAGATCTGCTGCTCTCAGGGGTGCGGCCTTGCCTACACCGAGATGGCCAGCGCCAAGGGACTGATGTACGGAGGCTCCCGCACCCATCCCCTTATTGAGATCGGAGACGGGGAGCCCCGCGCCGCTATACAATTATTTGGTTCCGAGGTCGACTCCCTGGTATCGGCGGCAGAAATGGCGGACAATGATCCCAAGGCCGCACTTATTGATCTCAATATGGGATGCCCCACCCCCAAGATCGTCAAAAACGGGGACGGGTCCGCCCTGATGCGGGACCCGCAAAAGGCGGCGTCCATCATCCGGGAGATGGCCCGGGCCATCGCTAGGCCCCTCACCGTCAAGATGCGTCTGGGGTGGGATAGTGATCACATCAATGCGATCGAATGCGCCCGAATGGCCCAGGAGGCGGGGGCCCAGGCGGTGGCGGTCCATGGACGTACGCGGGACCAGTACTACGCGGGTCA
>ENA-ORCX01000474-ORCX01000474.1-marine-metagenome-genome-assembly--contig:-NODE-474-length-14124-cov-3.538264_pt1 | contig 14124 bp, 15 predicted proteins | sample MGYA00248630_ERZ508518 | MGnify/ENA primary metagenome ERZ508518 (study PRJEB26188, sample SAMN06268768) | marine metagenome | isolation source: Bioluminescent Bay, La Paraguera, Puerto Rico | place...
GGAAAAGCTCGGGGAACTGGCCGCCAATCACGTCAGGATTCTGCTGGAAGGGTGAGGCATGGATAAACCAATTAACTACGGCTACCCGGTAATGAAAAATCCAAATCACAATGTCCAAATTCCAAATAATACCCAAATCCCAAAATCCAATTCTCAACTTCGATTTATATCAGAGGTCTGAAAATTGATTGTTTCGCAAAAAGTATCAATTCCATTTTTTCGTCATTCCGGCGGAGGCCGGAATTTGTTGCACCATCATGTCATTCACTTGAGGAGAAGCCGGCTTTCGCTGGCATGACGGGCAAAAACAGGATACCCTGTTGAATTGCGACACAGCCGCGAAAGCTGGAATCTATTGAAATCAAGGTGATAAAGATTCCGGATCAAAGCCTGTCCCGGACACCGATCCGGGATCCGGAATGACAGCCAAGGTACTTATTTCCGTCCGCCCCGCCGATGCTCGGCGCGGGACAAAGGGTAAAATAAAACTACTACTAATAAAACAAGCCGCCTGGCCATTGGCCGGGCGGCTTGTTTTTCAGGGAAGACAAATGGACGCTACGAGGAGATTTTCTCTACCCGCGTTTTGATATATTTCAGCAGTGGTGTTCCGCCCATGTCTTCCGTGATGTTGGGTTTTTGAATCCCCGGCGGGTTTTTGCCGCCGAATTGGGGAAATTTGGGGTCGCCTTCCAGGCCGCGCTTGTGGCCGAAGCCGCCGGCCGCCCCCAGAATCCCCGGCATGATGTCCCAGGTGGGGTGGGCCTTGATTTCCACCTCGCCCCAGGGGGACTTCAAGCGGACGAGATCGCCTTCTTCGATCTGCAAGTCGTGGGCGTCCATCTTGTTGATCCACAGGGCGTTGGTGCCGTTGGCTTTCATCAGGCCAAAGTCATTGAAGGTGGAGGAGTGCTCGTGCCCGAAGACCCTGAAGTTGCCGAAGAGGAACGGGTAGGTTGCATCGGTGGCCAGATCCGGCGGGCCGTCATGATGATTGGGCAGCGGATCGACACCTTTCTCCTGGGCGACCGGGTTCACGAAATTGTACTTGCCGGTCTTGGTATTCCCGGATGACCCGTAGCCGTCCGGCGGATTGAGGGAACCCCATTCTTTGTATTTGTAATAGGCGGCCTTGTCGGTGAGGACATAGCCCTGTTCCTTGAGCTGGTCCAGGGTGCAGGGCAGTCCCCGGAGCTGGTTTGCAAAGGCTTCTTCGATATTTTTCCATGGAAAATGCTTCTCCAGGCCCAACCGGCGGGCCAGTTCCACGGTGATCCAGTACATGGGTTTGGTTTCAAACAGCGGCGTCACCACCTCCGCCCAGTAGCTGATCTGGGCCTCGTAAAGCCAATCGGGTTTGATCTGGCTCTGTTCCAGCCAGGTGCTGTCCGGCAGGACTACATCGCACAGCAGGGCCGTGTCGCACATGAAAGCGTCGATGCAGACCTTGAATTTCATCTTCTCGATGGCTTCCGTGATCGCGGCCTCATTGCCCCAGCTCAATACCGGGTCGCCGAAATAGCAGATCATGCCATCCAGCTTGCCGGATTCCACGTCGTCCAGCAGATAGGCGGGGGCCCAACCGGCCCACATGCGCAATTTGTCCAGTTTCGGCGCATTCCCCTTGGGCGGTTTTTCCTGGCCTTCGCCCCAGGCCGGTTTCAGCTTGCGCTTGAACGGAAGGGACGGGCCGCCGGGGGCATCGAAGGTGCCGCACAGCGCGTTCAGGGCCTGGAGGGCGGCAGTGGCATACATGCCGTTGGGCACCTGGGCCAAACCGGTCCAGGACATGGCCCCCTTGGCCGTGGCCTTGGCAAATTCCAGGGCAATCCGTTCGATGGTCTCGGCCGGCACACCGCTGATCCGTGAGGCCCAGAGGGGGGTTTTGGGCAGATCGTCGTCTTCGCCCTCAATGGGCTCAAACTCCGGTATATCCTGGTTGAAATCCTGTGGTTCGGCCTCCTGCGCCCGCGACGTATCGCCGGTATTCCGGCCTAAAAAGCGCACTTCGTCCGCCACAACCTCGGTCACATAGCGCCGCTGCCCTTCCTGGGTCTCGTAGTTGCGGACCTGGATACGGCCCGCCACCGCCACCAGACGGCCCTTGGAAAGATACTTCCCGCAGGTCTCCGCCAGCTTGCGCCAGGTCACGATGGGGATAAAATCAGCCTGATTTTCCCCGTCCCGGCTGGTGAAATTGCGGTCTACCGCCAGTGTAAAGGTACATACCGCCACGCCGTTCGCCGTGTAGCGAAGCTCCGGGTCCCGGGTCAGGCGGCCTATGAGTACGACCTTGTTCAACACAAATATACCCCCTTTTCGACTATTCGCCCTGGCGAATGGTCATGTAGCGGATCACGGGATCTGTGATCTTGAAGACACGTTCGAGCTCCGCCACCACTTCAGGTCCGGCACTAAAGTACACCAGTACGTAGTACCCTTCCTTGAAATCCTGGATGGGATAGGCCATCTTGCGTATGCCCCATTCCTTCACTTCGCCCATCTCGCCGCCCTGGTCTTTGATAAGGGCGGAAAAGCGCTCGATGAGCTGTGTCCGGGCTTCTTCCTCCAGATCGGGCCGAAGGATGTACATGGTCTCATATTTCCGCATCCGAATTCACCTCCTTTTGGTCTATGGCCCCACAGCAGCGTGTGGAGCAAGGATGTCGCAATTTCGTATTATATCATCGCGCTTTAGGGGATGCAAGGATAAACAAGCCGCTAACAGGATGAAACAGTCTCTTTTTTCCAATAGCCTTGCTCTTTTAAAACTGAAACGGCATTTTTAATCTTTTCATCAGTAAACTTCTCTCCCTTAATTGCCTTTACTTCTTCTAATATAATGTTTTCATCATTATCACTAGTATTGTTTGCCACGAAATCTGTGGTGGTAATTACTTCTAGTTCAAAAGCTGATTGAATAGGAAATGCATCTAAAACTTCTTTTATTTTTTCTTTCTCTTCTTGTAAAAACACATTATCAATTATTTCTTCATCAATGAGACGTATGGTATGACCTCTACTCGACTTATCAATATCAAGCATTCCTGTCATCACTAGAGAGTACAAAGAATTATCTAATTTAGAGCTATATGGACCATAGTAGTGAATGGAGTAATCAAATCCTAAATTTACGCCTTTTTTTTGTATTAAATAAATTGTTTTCTGTAAAGCCTTTTTACAGGGGTATGTACTTTTGCTTAATTCTTTAATAATATAAAGCAATTTTGTATTCATTTTTATTCCTCCTATATCATGCCGGAGTATTTAAATCAGAAATCATTTCATTTACCCGTTTGCATACTTGTCCAACCAATGATTGATCTGTATATATTCTCAATATATTTATTCTTTCTGTCAAGGTGCTGATAATATGAGATTGTTCTCCTATTGTACTGGGCATATTAGTATGCTGCAATATGATAGGGATTACGCCTTCATCCGTTAAATCATAATTACGAGGGATTTTATGCGGCATTTTATCTGCGGAATCAAATAGAAAATTAGTTTCTCCAAATTCCCTCTTTAAATTATTACATATAGAATTATAGATTTTTTGATCACTCCTGTCAGCATGCGTTCTTGTCTGATATACACATTTCATTATATCTCTATTAATTAATTTTAAAGCAGTTTGATTCATGCTGCTTTTTGCTTTTATTTTACTCCATATATAGCCATCATCATAATTTAAATAATCATCGATATTCGCAGGATAACACCCAGCCGGCAAAGTATCTTTTAAAAAATCAACTAATGTAAGATCAAGATATCTCCTTGTCTTATGAAAATATACTTGAATAAACATAAAATAACGTGCAAGAACAAATTCTTCAAAGGCTTGAACGCCTCCTTCTTCTATGGCAAGTTTTAAAAAGCCTTCTTCATGATCCTTGTACATTGTTAAACAAGCAAGAAGTCTATCAAGATCATAACTTCCATATTTGACTCCACAATAATATGAATCACGCAACAAATAATCCATTTTATCGCAATCAAGTTCGCTATCCATAAATGTATTGAGAAAAATAAAATCAGGATTGCTAATATTTGTCCCACTATAAATTGAGCAAATTAATTCAGGTGTAATATTATATTCATCTCCATATTTTGAAACAAACCCTGCTCCAATTTCATTAATATAATCAGCAATTTCTGTTGTCTTTATAATTTCATAGGTATAATGCTCATGTTCCTTTCCTTCAGGAAAAACCTCTTCGGAACCGTGGGAAAATGGAGCATGTCCCAAATCATGCAACAAAGCGATTAATCTAAGGATTTGCTCATACCATTCCTTTTTTTTATCAGAAAAATACTCCTGATTTTTCTCACATACCGTGCGAAACGCCCGTGTAACTAAATGCATGACCCCTAAAGAATGGCCGAACCGTGTATGCTCCGCTCCATGATAAACTAAATATGTTAAGGAAAGTTGTTTAATGCTTCTGAGACGTTGGAACGGTTTTGAATCAATAATTTTTCTTTCGAATGGCCTAACTTGAATAAATCCATGAATCGGATCTCGAAACTCACAGTGTTCCAATCGTTACACCACCACATTTATTGATACATATATGATAACACAAATGTAATTAAATGCAATAATATGTTCTTTTTACATACTCTTAAAGAATCATACTAAGCCCTACTCTATTACATACCTGCGAGTAATTCCGATATCAGTCCCAGCAGCCGGTGGGTCTCCCGGCCCCCGGACCGGTAGGCGATATCGTTTGTATTGACCCATTTCTTGACCCTGCCAAAGAAGTCGTCCATCTGGTAGATAACAAAGCGCTCGAACCCGGCGGTCTTGGCCACATGCTCGCAGGCGGCCACCCACAGGTCCGCGTAGGTCCACTCGCCGGACAGTCCCAGCAGCCGGGCCAGCCGGGGCAGCAGCTGCTCAAAGAACGCCCGCTCCACCTGGGAGCGCTGGAGATTGAAGAGCTCGGCAATCCGCTCGGCCCTGTGCGCCACCATCCCCAGGAAACGCCTGAGTACATAGGTATCGTCATGGGGATTGTCGATATAATAGAGCCGCCCGGACAGATCCTTTAGCACCCGCAGGGCGTCGTAATACCCCAGCCGGAGATTGTACCGGGCCCGCTGTGCAGAGAAGTCCAGTATGCCTCCCAGATTCTCCCGGGGTTCGATAATGACGGTATTCACATCCGCAAGCCTGTTCTTTTTCAGAAAGCCCATGCCGATCCCGAGTATCCGGATGATAATCAGGTCGGTATACCCCCGGTCCAGCAGCATCCCGGCGGGGAGATTGTCAAAGAGTCCTCCGTCCAGATAGAGCTTGCCGTGGAGCCTCTCGGTCTTGAATACCGGCAGGTAGCAGCTCGCCAGCAGATAGTCCGCCAGCTGCCCCTCGGGAATGTCTTCCTTGAATACCCGCATGGCCTTCCGATCGCTTAAGGACACGGTCACTAAGCCGAAGTCCCTATCCGAGCGGCGGACCGCATCCTCGTCCAGATGGGCCCGGATCAATTGCTTTAAGGGGGTGATATCCATCCCCCGGATGCCGAAAAAATGTCGAATCTGGCGCCGCCACCGCTTGGCCTTTTTGCGGCTCTCCTTTTCCTGGGCTTTTGTAAGCTCCTCATCCGCCATGGTGGTGATCCGGCTCACATCCATATGGGACCATATATCCCACGCGCCCTCAAAATCGTCCATCACCATCATGACGCCGTTTAGGGACCCCACCGAAGAGCCAACCACGCCCCGGATGTGGACGCCCGCTTCGCGGAGCGCTTTCCAGGCGCCCACCTGATAGGCCCCCTTGGCGCCGCCGCCCTCCAGTACGATGCCATAGGAACGGTCCAGCGGTATCATTCGCAATGCCCCTCTTTCCTAATAAAAAAGCATCTTGCGCGATCAGACCGACACAAGATGCCTCAATACCGTCTAATGCAGGACTACTACTCCACCCGGAATTGGACGGTGGTGTCCGGGGTATCTCCATCGTTTACATAGATCTCTACCCGGTACGCGCCCTTGGGCCAGGGATAGCCGTCATTGCTGATGCGGCTGTAAAACTCATAGACATAACCTGCATGGTCCCCGTCCTCGTGGATGATATATTCCCCGTCCTCCGCATAGATCCACCGGACGGTAAGAGAATCCTCCGCGCCGAAGTGCAGGGCTTTCCCGTACAGGAGCAATTCTTCCTGATCGGCGGGATAGGCCTCCACGGACTGGACCTTTTCATCCTCGCCCGCCTCGGATCGGACCATCTCCGCGCTGCGGATCTTGGGCGATCCGCCGCCGCAGCCCGTAAGCGCCATAATTGCGGCCATGTATATAAGAAGGAATACACCAATCCTGCGTCTCATGAAGTCGTATCAATCTCCTATCCGTGTTTGATATCGATGCCGCCGAACATCGCCACACAGTGGATGTGCAGCACCGGACCCTCGGCGGCCTTATCCACCCGGTGGTCCACCTTGGCTTCCCAGCCGCCGAAGAGCGGCACCCCGCTCACCCGTATGCGCCAGTCCTTGGGCACCAGTACGTCGATACCCCCAAAGGTCGCCGTGAGCTCCAGGTATCCCCCTTCGGGGTCGAGGACGGCGTTTCTGAGGTCAATATCCGCGCCGCCGAATGCCGCGGACACGGCGCCGCCCTTGAAGGAAGGGCTGTCACAGGCCGCGTCTACACCGGAGAAGACCGCCGTATAGCTGATGGTGTCGGTGCCGTCGGCAGCGGCCCTGGCCCGGGCCGACTGGTGCGACCGGGAAAACAGTAGCGCCACGCCCACGATGATGATGATGGAAGGCCACAACAGCGTCCCTATGCTGACGGGCAGCAGGCTAAGCTCCCTGAGCTGGAACAGCACCCCCACCACAATCCATACCGCACCCCAGACATAGGCCGGGTTTTTCTTCAATATCTGGCCCAATCCGATCAATATAAGGATCACCGGCCAGTAGGTGCCGAAGATATCATTGAAATACATAACGCCGGTCTGATCGAGCACAAACCCGACGCCGAGAAAAATCAATATAATACCGATCCAATACCGAAACGACATACCGCTCACTCCTCCCATATGATGCCATCAGTATATCAAATCCATATGGGCGGGGCAATGGATTTTCACCGCAGTACGCGTCTGGCCCGGGCCACGATCCGCTGGCGGGCCGATCCCGGGGGATGGCAGGCCGTCAGTGTCAATGCGGTGTATCCCGTAGGCTCAGTCACGGACCAGTCATACCGGCCCACCACAAATATCTCCTCCACGGCATAGGTAAATCGCCTGTTTTCATCAAAGAGTATGATCTCATCGTCTTGACTCAGCTCGTCCAGCCGCCTAAACCAGGCCCCATAGGTGGTACGGTGCCCCGCGATACAGACATTGCCGTCTTCGAGATCGGGCATGGGGCTTTTCTCATACAGTCCCGGGCCTTTTTTCAGCTCGGCCACCGTGGTGCCGCCGATCACCGGGGCGTTGACCCCAATGGCCGGTATCTCTATCCACAGATCCCCATCCTGATACGCCTCCCTGTCCATGGGCGGGGGCGTCGGTATAGTCGTCGCCGCGGGAGTCTCGGTATCTCCGGCGGGCAGGGGGCTCGCCATATGGCTCTCTGTGGACATCGCCTCCGGCTCCCCCCCCGGCGCCGTGGGCGTGGGGGCAGGGGGCGGAGCGGTGTACTGGGAGTCCTCGATAGAGGCCAGAGACAGCAGTACCGCCATCGCCCCCAACACGGTCACCAACAGTGCAAAAACAGTCTTGTGCCTCATCGCCGGCCCCTGTTCATCACAGCCCTATGATTGTGCATACAACCTCCTTTGGACAAGCAGACATGTCCAAAACAGTATATGCGGGGGGATGGGGAGATACTCCAGAAAGGATTGGGGGTTTATGGGAGGCTTGGTCGATCGGGGGCGAATGAAGGGAGAGTGGCAGGAGCAGCGCCCTCGATCTTACGCCATTTATGGATGTTTCCGGCATGAGAGGGCGGCCCGATGCTCATCGGGCCCTACGGGCCGAAAAATCTGGTTTCCGGCGAACGAGTATGGAATGGCACGGCGGCCGTTCCCAACAATGTGAGCCGGGGGGCGAATCAGGACCCAGGCGTAGTGGACACCTACGCCGAGGGCTGAACGTAACCCGTAACGAAGCAGACGGCCTTTATCAGCAGCCTGTTACAAAAAACAGGGACGGTTAACCGTCCCTGTTTTTATTTGTTAATATGTTACTTCTTCATTTTGCGACGCCGTACCAGATACAACGCCCCGCCGCCGCTGGTGAGCATGCCGCCGGCCAGCGCCAGCCATTCCCACTCGATGAAACCGCCGGTCTTTGGAAGCTCCGCAGCGGGCGCGGCCTCCTCCGGGGGAGGCGTCCTGTCGGGCCAGCGGACCGCGTTCTTCCGTTCTTCACGGGGTTCGGGGGGATTCGGGTTGGTCGCCTTAGGCACACAGACACTCACGCTTGCATCTGCGCTTTCAGTCGGTATCTCTACTATGGTTGCAGTGTTCGCAAACGTGCCGCATTCCTCTGCACCATTACCCGCATTGGTAAAAATAACAGGATAGTCGATGTCATAATGGCTCAATCCATCTGCCCCTACCTCCCACTGATTTCCAGTATAATCAGCAGTGACTTGCGCCGGCAAACTAGCTGTGGCGGTATCTGTAATATTGATGGGCTGAACGGCTTGCTGAACTGAAATTTCCTCAGAGTCAATGTTTTTGTCCGGTAGACCGACAATTTCTACCTCATATCTCACCTTATACTTTTCGCCTATGACATCTCTAGAATACCCAAAATCATGAGGCCCTTTGTCATATTGCTTACCATTGTTGCCGTTGTTCTCTATATTCTTGTTTTCAATCTCTACCCAATTGTGATTCCAGAAACTGTAGACTTTGATTCGAATTGTCCTGATTTTTATTCCAGAATCTTCTTTTACGTCTACTGTTAAGGTGCTATTTAACTTTTTAGTTGTGCTAAGGGCATCTTTCCGGTCTACATCAATCTGATAGTTAACGGTGGCGGGTTGTCCAATCGGAACACTGACACTGTCCGGTGCAACCGTTTTTGAAATCGTCCAATTATACACCGTCGTCTCAGTTGCTCCAGCAGAAATACTTAACGAATAATCGTTATTATTTGCCAGTGCAGTGCTGCCAAATCCCAGTACAAGCGCAAGGGATAGGGCAAACAGGAAATAGATGCGCGCGCGTTTCATATATTGTTCCTCCTAAAAAATAATTTGGACAAACAGTCTTGTCCAAAATATTGTATGCAGGAAAAATGCATATATTCCCAAAAAATAACGGGGACAATAGGAAGTTTCGTCGACGGGGCCCGATTTGCATGTGTGAATATACTATATGTATACTGTTGTGGCAGGAGGCGATGGCGTGAACAAGATAGTATTGTATTTTGTGATCAATGTATTACTGGCTTCAACCTATGGCTGTGCCTTTTTTAGGGACAGCCCGCCTGCGATCGACGCCAGGCAGCGGACCTCCTCGGAGGACGCGCAGGTCTTGATCGATGAATTATTGCCAGACAGGGAATGGGAGATACGGGAGATGACCGCCGATGCGCTGTGGAATGAGATGGGCGTGCAATTGTTCACCAACGTATCCGCGGAGCAATACGAATATGTATTCGCCATAACAGGGGATACGGCCCGCATACTGAAACACCACTGGGGCGCGTACTATTTCGACTATGCCCTGGCCGACATGGACGGAGACGGCCAAAAAGAAATGCTGTATATCTATGACTGGGGCTCCGGGATCGTCCGCTCCGAGATGGGGGTATTGAAACCCGACGGCAGCATCGCCGAAATCATCCCCACAGAAGAAGCAACGGGCATATGGTCCATCCGTAAGCCCCAAACAGAACATGATGGCATCACCTGCGAGGTGACCTCCGCCATGGGAGAAAGCGGCGCAAAAAAGGGCCTATGTATATATGAAAATGATGGATATGTATTTGATATAGAGGAATGACGCGCTACGATAGGAGCCGCCACAATCCCCCCGCGCCCGAATACATAAAATACAGCGAAAACCCCGCCATGCAGAGTCCCAGCAGGGTGATAATCATCCGGTACACCCGGTCAGAAAGCCAGCGCCGCCCGGTGGCGATACCGGCGGAGATCAAAGTAAACCAGGCGAGGTCGGCCATCCCGTGGCCGGTGTAGAAGACCGCCACCCCCATAAACCCCAGTCCCTGGGCCAGGGACAGGGAAGACAGCCCCACCGTGGCCCACCACAGCAGGAAATAGGGATTGGAGGCGCTCAAGGCAAACCCCGCCCCGGCCAGGCGCAGGTATGTCCCGGAGCGCTTGGCCGCCGCGCCGGTCTGTGATTGCTCCAGGGATATCTCTTTTCGCAGGGCCCCCCGGATCATGCCCACACCCATCCAGGCGAGATAACCGCCCCCCAGGATGCCGATGGCGGCGCTCACCCAGGGATTGATAAGCACTTCTTTCAGCCCCACAAAGAGCAGGCCCACCACCAGCAGCTCCAGCACCACATGGCCGGCCACCACCGCGGGTCCCGCCCAGAACCCCTTGCGCAGGGAGCCCTCGATATTCACCGCCAGCATGGGGCCCGGCATCATGGCGCCGGAAAGTCCCATCACGAAGGACGCGCCCAGGATACTCAGCACAGTCCGAACCCTCCAATGCTATAGATGTACACTATTATAAAGAAAAAGGGCTGTAATGCAAGAATACTTGTGCGGCTATAGGCAATATCCTATAGATATTTTCATTGACAATGCGCTATAATATGGATATATATCTACATACAGGAGATGACTGCATGAAAAACGCCATTGTCATGCTCGGAAGCCCCAGGCGCCGCGGCAACAGCGAAATACTGGCCGAAAAAGCCATGGAGGGAATCAAGGAAGCCGGAGGCGCCTGTGAGGTGTTCAGGCTGAATACTATGAAAATACGTCCCTGCCAGGCATGTAAATACTGCCGGAGAGAGGGCCATACGCTATGTGTGATCCATGACGACATGGATCAAATCTACGCCGCGCTGGCGGAATCCGACGTGATCTTGCTCGCCTGCCCCATCTACATGTTTACGGTCACGGCCCAACTCAAGCTCTTCATGGACAGGTGCTTTGCCTGCCCCGATCTGCTGGCGGGAAAACGGGTGGGGATACTGCTGACCTACGGAGATGCAGACGAGTATACCTCCGGGGCCGTCAACGCGATCAATACCTTTAAGGATGAATACCGGTACGCCCAGGCGGATATAATTGGGATCGTACACGCCAGCGCCAACGAAAAGGGCGAGATCCTAAAAAACGAAAAAGCGCTGGAGGAGGCGTTTCAATTGGGAAAAAACTTGTTTTTGAATACACCATAAAATATAAGGGTATATAGAAAATGGAGGACCCGGAGCAATCCGGGTCCTAAATATGTTCTCTTTTTGCTCCTTTTCTAATTAGAAAAGGAAAGGAGCGTATTTTTATTGATACGTGACCGAAGCGAAAGCGAAACCAAGGAAGAAAATAACAGCGCCATCATAATCACGATGGCGCTGTTATGTTTGTAGGCTTTATCGGCAGCCTGGGGTTACTCGGCTTTCAGCTCGGTCCACAGCTCTCCCATATACGCCTTGGTCTCCTCCGGCAGGTCCAGGAACACATCGCAGCGCTCCAGTACATCGTCGGGGGGATTGTAAGCCTCCATGGAGGTCAACGCGGGGTCCAGATTGTCCAAAGCGTCCTGGTGGGTGGTACTGTACCCCACCCATTCGGTGTTTTGCAGGGCGATATCGGGACGGCACAGATAATCGATAAACTGCTGTGCCTCGGTGACATGCCGGCTGGTCTTGGGGATCACCATGCAGTCCACCCAGACATTGCTCCCCTCTGTGGGGACGCTGTAGGCCAGATCCGGGCTGTCCACCATGACGCTCACCGCCGCGCCGGACCAGGTCAGGGCCATGGAGGCCTCCTCGCCCAGCATCATATCCATCATCTCGTCCACCACATAGGCCATCACCAGGGGCTTCTGGTCGATGAGCAGTCCCTGGGCCTCTGTCAGTTCGGATTCGTCGGTGGTGTTGATGGCGTATCCCAGACGGCGCAGCGCCGGGACAAAGGAATCCCGGTAGCTGTCCACCATCAAAATCTGTCCCGCGTACCGCTCATCCCAAAGGATCTCCCAGCTATCCACAGGCTCCGTCACCATTTTGGTGTTGTAGAGGATGCCCAGCGTCCCCCAGAAATAGGGAATGGAGTAGGTATCGTCCGGATCGTACTCCATATGCATAAACCTCTCCTGGGTGTATTGGGCGTTGGGGATCTGATCAAAGTCCAGGGGCAGGAGCATGTCTTCCGCAATCAGGCGCGCCACCATATAGTCGGAAGGAAAGAGCAGATCGTACTGGGTCCCGCCCTTTGTGAGTTTCACATACATCTCTTCATTGGTGGGATAGACCTCGTAATTGATATGAATACCGGTCTCTTCCTCAAACTGGGTAAGGATGTCCGGGTCCATGTATTCCCCCCAATTGTAGACATTGAGGGTGACATCACTCTCAGGCCCTTCCCCATCGGAGTTGGGTCCGCATCCCGCCAGCAGGGCGGCGCAGAGTATCAGCGCCATAGCCGCCAAAACAGTTTTTTTCAATGGATTCTCCTCCTAAATAAATAAATTCATTTATACCATAAGGCTCTGTTCGGCCAGTTCGTCTCCATTTTTCTTCTTGCCGCCCCGCTTGGACAGCAGATTAATGCCTATGAGCAGCAGAAGTACGCTCAGAAACAACAGCGTAGACAGGGCGTTGATCTCGGGCTTGATCCCCCGCCGGGCCATGGAGTAGATCTCGATACTGAGATTGGACACCCCCGAGCCGGTGGTAAAGAAACTGATCACGAAATCGTCAATGGACAGCGTAAAGGCGATCAGAAACCCGCTCATGATCCCGGGGAATATCTCGGGCAGCACCACCTTGCGCAGCGCCTGCAGGGGGGTGGCCCCCAGGTCCATGGCCGCCTCCATGAGCCGGGCACTTGAGCTGCGCAGCCGGGGGGCGACGGACAGTATCACATAGGGGATATTGAATACGATATGGGCCAATAGCATGGTGCCGAAGCCCAGGCGCACCCCCAGGGATACGAAAAACAGCATCAGCGCGATCCCGGTGACGATATCGGGATTTAGGACCGGGAGGTAGTTGACGTTTATGGCGGCCTTCTGAACCCGGGGCTTCATCTGGCTCAGGCCGATGGCCGCCGCCACGCCGATCACGGTGGCGATAGCGGCGGAGAGTACCGCAATCACGAGGGTGTAATATAGCGCCGAGCTAATCTGCTGGTTGTGAAAGAGGGCCCTGTACCAGTCCAGTGTAAAGCCCTCAAAACGGCCCCGGGATTTGCCGGAATTGAAGGAATAGGCGATCAGCACCGCGATGGGGGCGTACAAAAAGACAAAGACGCCCAAGGCGTAGAGCCTGCCGATCCATTTTTTTACCATGGGCTCACCCCTTCCTCCCCGCCTCTCTCAAACCGGGACATGATCCCCATGCTGACCAATATCACCACGATCAGTATCATGGATATGGCGGAGCCGAAATTCCAGTCGCCCTGGACCAGGAACTGCTGCTCCACGAGATTGCCGATGAGCATATACTGCCCGCCCCCCAGCAGCCGGGAGATCACGAAGGTACTGACCGCGGGCATAAACACCATGGTGATCCCCGAGGCGATGCCGGGCATGCTTAAAGGTAAAGTCACCTTGGTAAAGACCCCGGCGCTGCCCGCCCCCAGGTCCCGGGCGGCCTCGATGAGGCTTTGATCCATCCGGTGCAGCACGGTATAGATGGGCAGTACCATGAAGGGGAGAAAATTGTACACCATCCCCAATACCACCGCCACATCGTTGTACAAAAGGTCCATGGCGGGCAGGCCCAGAAACCCCAGGAAGCGGTTGATGAGCCCGTTATTGCCCAAGAGTGTCATCCAGGCGTAGGTCCGCAGCAGAAAATTCATCCACATGGGGACCAGAAAGAGCATCAACAGCAGGTTGCGGACGGCTTTTTCCCGTCCCGCGATGAACATCGCCGCAGGATAGCCCATAATCAGACAGATCGCCGTGGCCAGCAATGCCAGCCAGATCGAACGGGCCA
>ENA-ORCX01000475-ORCX01000475.1-marine-metagenome-genome-assembly--contig:-NODE-475-length-14121-cov-2.968527_pt1 | contig 14121 bp, 11 predicted proteins | sample MGYA00248630_ERZ508518 | MGnify/ENA primary metagenome ERZ508518 (study PRJEB26188, sample SAMN06268768) | marine metagenome | isolation source: Bioluminescent Bay, La Paraguera, Puerto Rico | place...
AAGGACTGGGAAAATGGTACCGCAGTAATTATAGGGAAAAGCCAAATTGCAATAGATCAGCTTATAAAAAACCCTCCTGACGCCGTCATCGTAACGGAAGCAGACAGAATATTTGCAGACGATATAAACGAAAAATTGGAATGTCCTGTATACTACTATTCAGGATCTCTAATAAGCATGTTGATCCGGCTCCCAGGTTGCTTCCCTGCTTCTGCTGCATTGGTAAAGGAATTTGTCTCTGTAGACAAAAACGCTCTGGAAAATGAATTCAGTCAAAAGATTAAAGAGTCACCTTGGGGACTCATGGTTGTAGATGAAACGGGAAAGGTGTTCGGATCTATCTCGGCAATGGATATATTTAATACACCACGACCCAAAATCAGCTTGGTTGATCATAGTGAAAAAGGTCAAAGCATAGATGGGTTACAGGAAGCCGAAGTTCAGGAAATAATAGACCACCACAGACTGGGAGACATAGAAACAATCCAACCTCTAAGAATGGACGTTCGTCCCTTGGGTTCGACAGCATCCATTCTTTACGACTGTATCGTGGACGCAAATCTCGAAATCCCTACCTCTATAGCAAAACTACTTTTAGGCGCATTGATCGCGGATACACTCCTGCTAACGTCACCCACATGTACACGGATTGATAAGAAAATAGCCATACAACTGGCAGCATCAGCAGAAGTAGATCTAAGAGATTTTGGGTTAGAAGTTCTTAGGCAAAATGATGAGCTAACAAGTGCATCTCCAGAATATCTGGTGCGTAAAGATTGTAAAAGCTTCACCTATGACCAAACATCCTTTCTAGCCTCACAAATCGAAACCGTTGATTTATGTGTTCTCGATGAGCAAAGAATGAGCAACTTGAAAAATGCATTTGGAAATCATGTCCTCCAATCAGGCGTAAATTTTGGGATATTAATGATTACCGATGTAATACAATCAAAGAGTAAAATCATAATCGTTAGTGATAGCTCAAAATGGGAGCAGATACTTGTTCCTGAAGACGTTTTAAAGGCATCTAAGCCTTGGATTATTGAACAGTTTGTTTCCAGAAAAAAACAACTGATTCCGCTGGTTCTGAAAACAATAAAGAATAAATTGAAGTGAACAAGCCTCAGCTCAAACGTATACTGCACATACCGAGACGCTTCAGCCAAGATGAATGGGGAGGGACTGAGGCTGTAATCAGTAATATTTGCCAGATTCAGGCACAACAGGGACTTCAGCCAGAAATACACACATCCCTGGCTTTATCAAAGAATAGATCAGATAATTTACATGGAATCCCAATTCACAGGTATTCATACTGCTATCCGTTCTTTGGACTATCCAAAGAGGACAAAATCCAGCTAGATAAAAAAGGCGGAAACCTGCTTTCATGGTCATTATATAGAGCCTTACGTAAGGCGAAAGGGGTTCGTATATATCATGCCCACGTAACCAAGAGAACGGGAGCATCTGTTCTTAAAGCCGCTCAATTAGCACATAGGCCGTGTATTGTAACGTTGCACGGAAACATGTTTGATGTTCCTAAAATGGAAGCAACAAATGTGGTGGCACCTCAAGAAGGCAAATTTGAATGGGGGCGCGCATTCGGGGCTTATTTTGGCAGTAGAAGCATGCTTCAAAACGTCGATGCAATCCTCTGTGTGGGCTATTCCGAATACGAAAAAGCATCTGTAGCACTCGGAGCAGAGAGAGTTCATTTCCTCCCAAATGGAGTCTTTCCTGAACGCTTCAAATCAACGCCAGAAGAACGAATGTTCACGCGTGAAAAATTGGGCACTCAAAAAGATGAATTTCTCTTCGGCTGCATTTCACGGATAGATCCTCAAAAGAACCAACAGCTTTTGATACAATCCTTCTCAAGACTCGCAGCAAGCAACCCAAAAGTAAAACTACTGCTCTGTGGTCCTATCACCAATCAGAGTTACTTCAATGAATTAGTAGAAACAAAAAACTCTTCAGGATTCGGAGATAGAATCCTAATCCTACCTCCCGTAGAGCCAGATTCCAAAGAACATAGAGGCTTGTTTGCGGCACTGGACGCATTTGTTCTGCCATCACGCCATGAACCCTTTGGAATAGTTATTTTAGAAGCATGGTCAGCAGGGAAACCTGTCATTGCAGCCAATATTGGGGGTCTTTCGCGTTTAGTTAATGACGGCACAACAGGCATCCAATTTAACTGTGATGATGGTGAAAGCCTTCTCAACGCAATGCAAAAATTGCTTGAAGAAAAAGATTTTCAGCAGACAAGCGTCAAAAACGCTCAAAAGCAAATCGAACAATGCTACACCTGGCCTCAGATAGCCCAACAACTGGAAAACATATATCAGCAAGTGGAGCAAAAATATGACTGAATACCCTAAAAATATATCTGTTGTCATGCGTTCCTATAACGAAGCCTGGGCAATACACGAAACTCTCAAAGAACTTTTTAATCAGGATTACAGTGGCAACATAGAACTCATCGTGATTGATAGTGGTTCTACGGATGGTTCCCACGATATTATACAGAAGTTTGCCCCAAAAGAATTCATCATTTTAGAACCAGGAACCTACGTCCCCGGAAAAGTTCTCAATCAGGGTTTTCGCTTAGCCAGTAATGATTGGGTCGTGTTTCTAAACTCCGATGCCACCCCCGCCAACAATCACTGGTTAAAAGAACTACTGAATACGGCATTGAAATCTAAAAACTTGGGCTCTGCTTTCAGTCGGCAGATACCAAGAGCCGATTGCCAAGCCGTATATGCCCATGATTACGAGCGTTGTTTTGGTCCCAACCGGGAATCTAAAAACTGGGATCATTTCTTCAGCATGGTTAGTTGCATTGCTTATAAACCTACCTGGGAAAAAATCCCGATTAGAGAAGACCTTCAGTATGCAGAGGATGACGAATGGACAAGGAGACTAAAAGCTGAGGGCTACGAAATAATCCTGGCAGATGAATCGGTGGTTGTCCATTCCCACAACTACACACCTAAACAAGCCTATAAAAGAGCGATGGGCGATGCCTTGGCGGTTGCCAAAGCGGGTAACGCCCCCAAAGGGAAGCTATCGTGGAGACACAATGTATTTATCCCCACAATAAAAGATGCTCTTAAAGATTTTGCTTACTGCAAAAAAGAAGGTCGCCTCAGAGAATGGGTTCATGCCTGGAGAGTCAGGTATCAGCAGCGTATGGGGAGAATGCATGGCTACCTACAAGGAAGAAAAGAAATGGAGGCTCTCCAATCATGAATATTTTAGTTATCAGCAATCTCTACCCTCCCCTAGGTATAGGTGGGTATGAAGAACGTTGTCTACACACCGTTAATGCTCTTCGTGAAAGAGGTCATACCGTAAATGTCTTAACCTCAAACCACAAGTTAACAGATAGCTCTCCCAAAAATGAAAACGGGGTATATCGAGAGCTACAAATACATGGATTCTACGGACATCCGTGGCTTCCAATTCATAAACTTTACAAACTGGAAAAGAAAAATCAAAAAATACTAAAAAGACATCTCAGGGAATTAAGTCCTGACGTGGTTCATGTCTGGAATATGGGGGGTATATCCAAATCACTCCTATTAACACTGGAATCCACCGATATTCCCCTTGTTTATGATATTTCCGATCATTGGATAGCCCGTAGCTTGATAGCGGATGTATGGCTATCATGGTGGAACGAACCCGGTTCTATTTTCAGAAAAGTACTGAGAGGCATTGCTAAAACAATCGGATTAAAGAGCCTAATAAGCAAACAAGTGCCAACAAACTCTGTTTCAGACTTACGGTTTGATAACATTTACTTCTGCAGTGCATTCATGCGAAATCTTACCGTAGATAAAGGGTACCCGGTGGCACACGCTGATGTAATTTATTGTGGAGTTGAATCAGAACTCTTCAAAAAGAAGAAAACGTATCCACCCGTTGAAAGATTTATATGGGTGGGACGTTTAGCAGAAGACAAAGATCCCCTAACAACAATTCGCGGGGTTATAAAGGCACGCAATGAATTGGGTAAAAGCCTAACCCTTGATATCTACGGACGTGGAAGTAAAGAGTATGTAGATCTGCTCAAAGGAGAAATCGACAGTTACAATGCATCGGATTACATCCACCTGAAATCGGCTACACATACAGAGATGAGAGCACTCTACGCAGACTACGATGCCTATATTTTCTCAAGTAATTGGGGTGAACCGTTTGCCCTGACTCCACTGGAAGCCATGTCTGCCCAAGTTCCTGTTATAATGTGCCCCGACGGAGGTGATGCAGAGCTATTAGAGGATGGCTTAAATGCATTAGAGTTTCAAGCTGGCAATCCTGAATCTCTGAGTAACGCGATTAAAAGGTTGGTTCAATTGAAAGGTCATGGGCAATCCATCGCTGAATATGCCTACAACGATGTTATGAACAAATATACCGTCGATATCATGACCGCAAAAATTGAATCCTATCTACAATCTGCAATCGTAGACGATGCTTGACCTCATTAAAGCTATAATTCTAGCCACCAGCTATTTCATCGTAGCACCTGTTGGTGGCATGATTATAGCCAAAGACAAGCGCATGGAGGACTTTGCGGTTGTTCTACTGATGTTCTTACTTGGGCTACACATTAACACGACGGTGTTGATGCTGGGCTCTATTGAGTGGTACCGAGGTGTTACCAAGGGCTACGAATTTACAATGATGGAAGTCTTATCCATCAGCATCATATTCGCCACTATATTCAACGGGAAAAAGAAGTTCATATGGCTGCCAATGGGAACCTTATTGTGGTTTCTTTACGTATCGGCCAGCAGTCTCTCAATCCTTACTGCTTTAAATACGAATTATGTTCTAATGAGCATCCTTAAGCACGCTAAAGTATGGTTGATTGTCTATGCAATCGCGAACTATGCCCGAAACAGGCGTGATATTCATGTAGTACTTACAGGACTATGCATCATGCTTATCTATCAATTCTTCATTGTAGCCAAAATGAAGTGGATAGATGGATTCTATCAGGTAAGAGGCCTCTTTGAGCATCAAAATCCTTTGGCCATGTTTACTTACATGGCAGTATTCCCCATACTCGGGGCTGCAATGTCTCCTTCTGTCAGTAGATTCAGAAGTTTGTTTTATCTATTTACCTATGCTTGTTCCGCAATTATCGTTCTAGCCTCTCTATCACGAGCCTCTCTCGTATTCTTTGCATTTGGCAGTATCGTGATGATCACGATGGGCTTTTTCGATAGAATCACCAAAAGGCGTATTTTAATCGTTTCTGTCATGTCATTTGGAGGAACACTTGTGCTACTCATGACAATAGGAACCATATTAGCCCGTTTTAATGATGAAGGAAATCAGGCCAGTGGGGAAACAAGAGATGTGATGAATTTAGCGGCAAAAGCAATGCTTGACGAAAACCCTCTAGGTATTGGCTGGAATAATTTTGGTAAGGCGATAAATCATCCCTATCACTACGGAGACGTTATCGATAATTGGAATAGAGAACGTGGCCAAAAAGTGGATTACGATTATGCAAAGGGCGTTGTAGAGAGTCATTACTGGCTGTTGAAAGGAGAAACCGGATGGCTCGGTTATCTGACTTACATGCTCTTCATTACAGTCGTTACATTTAAAACAGTACCGCTGATATTAACAAGAAGAGGCAGTTTGGAAGCTTCTATCGCTGCGGGTATCCTTATCGGATTCAGCATTACGTACGTTCACAGCAGCTTGGAGCGTGTATTAACCCAAACAAAGAACCTGGCACTATGGATGACTTATATTGGACTTTTGGGAGCCTGTGTTCGATTGATTCCTGAAAAACTAGAGAAGAAAAAAGAGTTCATAGAACAACTATTACAACCGAACAACACAGAAAAATAAACAGGTTACAACCTAGCAAGAGCCATACTCTACGCACCTTAAAGTCGTCGAAAAACTGCCATATGGCAGACCACAAGAGCATTCCAATGGCAGACCCTGTAAAAAACCACAACGGGTAATAGAGTAAATCTATAGCATCTCGTTCCCATAAAGGGAAACCTCCTACATCAGTCCAAAAGGCATGACTTTCACGCCATATAGTACCTAGAACCAAAATACAAACCATTACAAAGCTGAATACAACAGCAAGCCTGTATAAACCGCTCGACTGCTCTCTTTTGAAAATCAACGCCACTCCTCCAGTGCAGCGTTGAATGATTTTTGCAGAGATACAATCGAATGAGACGTATAAATCTTATTTTTCAGACGTTCCAGCAACTCACCGTCAGCATTGCGAGCATTTTCACAGCATTGAAGCATGGCTTTTACATTTCTATATGCAAAACGCCATTCGGGAGGCAACCAATCACACATACCATCTCGATCTGTTGATATAACTGGTTTTTTATTCGCCAAAGCCTCCAACATAACAAGAGGAACCCCTTCGTATCGTGAGGGTAGCATAAGCGCATCAATCGCGCTGTAAAAAGGCACGGGGTCACTCATCCACGGTAAGTAATATACATTTGGCATATTTTCCACCAGCCGCTTTAACATCTCATCATCGGGACCACTTCCTAAAATAACAAGAAACTCATCAGGATGTGTTTTTGCACGCTCACAGAATACTCGAAGAGACATATCCTGCCCCTTTTGTTTAAATTCCACTCTACCCGCTTGCCCCCAGAGAAAACCATCCTCAGGCAAACCTAATTGCTTTCGGACATCTTTCTGTTCAATGGCGTCGGCATACGGTTCTAAAGGAATCCCATTCTCCACTACCTGTATTTTCTGCTTCCTTGCGCCATAAGCTCTAAGCATTTCTGCTAAAGTTACAGATATGGTTATAAAGCCATCTGGAATGCCATATAAACGTTTGCAGGTAAGGTCTCTGATTGTCCCCAACTTGGCGCCCATTTCCGCATGTTTGTGTGGCAAAGGTATGTAACTGATTATAGGACACTTTAAATACTTTTTTAGGAAGAAAACAGAACAGCTTTGTTCTATATTTCCCTGAATAACCAATAATAAATCCGGACTAAAAGACTGAATTTGTTTCAAAAGCAAATGCTGCTTTCGTTTAAATAAACGGCTTCTCAGTGCCTGGAATTTTCTGGTTTCCGTAGCAGCGAAATCTATGTTTAAGCACTCCTCACCTGCTTTACTCTTTATATCAGTCCATCTGGAAATGTTCTTCTCATTGTTAGGGTTCAATAGACCCAGAATTTGCCAACTCCCGTAAAGACAAAGTCCTTCAACAATGCATGCAGTCATAACCTGATGACCACCATAATCCATATTATCGTCTATTATGAGTAATTTTGGAGTATTCATCTATGGTAGAGGTAGAAGTGGTAGAAGCCCTTTAATAACAGGTTCAAGCGTCCCGTTTTCTTCAAAAGGCTGTATCAGAACTAAAACAGGTTCGTTAATTTCTCTAAAAAAGATCCACCTTTTCAAAGTAGCCTTGTACCAGTACATCAAAGGGCTATAAAAAGCGGAATTTCCATCTGAATAGAAAAACAATGCCTCACTTGTTATGCCTTCCGCCTTCTTTAACCGGAGGTACTCTGCTCGCCCACCTTTAATTCTGGTTTCATTGTAGGAGACAATAGTCCACCCTGCCCCCCTGAAACAATACCTAGGATCATGAACAGCCTGTCTATTTCGAGAACCATCAATTATTGTTAGCGCATACAAAGTTCCCTTCCACGAATAAATAGCTTTATAAGCATTTGCCTCACCTATGATATCCTTTTCAAAGTCTGTTAATAAAAGACTGCGAGACATAAACCCAGGGCCAGAACGAGGGAAACTTGCTAACCGTTCTGATGCATCTGCTTTATCCATCAGACGCAACACTGACGCAAAAAAAAGTAGCATTAGCATTGCTCCAAACAACGCAATTGTTTGCTTATGGTTCATATAATCGAATCCTATAATAGAGACTGCTTCCAGTAATAATAAGAGCTATGGCAAGATTGATCCCTACAATTGGTTTTCCAAATAAAGATACAGTTAACCATGCCCAAAACGGCATCCAGAGTAACGAGTAGAAAAACAAAGTAATTTTCCACTTAACGCTTTTAAGTGGTAAGCAAAGGATTAAACTGAATGCGATATAAATGGGAAAATTGAGACTTCCCAAAATACCCAGAAATAATAAACAAAAGACGGCAATATACCCGTAAAAAGCAGACGAGTCGCATAAACAGGAAAATCTCCATAAAGGGATAACTGCGATAAGCCATAAAATAAAAATAAGCACCCCATACTTCATTGATGGATCATTTATCCAAGCAAAGTAAATGCATCTGGTCATCCACAATGATATGCCGGCAAAAACAAACCAACAGATATAATTAATATTGCTGGATTTCATACAAATTTACCCATCAAAACTGATTCAATTCATCATTAATTAGTGTTAAATCTGGTATTTAGGATCCTTCCGAACAAATAATGTGAAATAGAATTCTGCTCCATGTCCAAGCTCGCTTTCCACACCAATTTCGCCGTTATGAGCTTCAATCAGCTTTTTGGCTATGGACAGGCCAAGCCCTGTTGAGTTCTCACCTCCCGTTGGTCTCGCACTCAATTTTTGGAAGCGTCCAAAAGCAAGATCCTTATCCTTATCATTTAGGCCAGGTCCTTCATCTTTTACACTAACTCTGATCTTACCAATGAAATCTTCTTCCTTATATTCCAGATTTATCCACACATGCTTGTTGTCAGAAGAAAACTTTATCGCATTCGAAAGGAAGTTATCTATCACTTCTCTGATTTTGATGGGATCAATCTCAACCATCATCGATCTTGGAATATTTAACTGCAATTGAATCTGTTTTTGCTGAGCAAGAGGAAGGGACTGCTCATATACATCTCGAATAACTTGAGTAAGATCCGTTTCTTCAAGATTCAAGACAAGCTTTCCAGACTCAATCGCCTCATGATTGAGAATACCATCCACAATATCTCTCATATGCTGAGAAGATTGGGAGATCATATCAACAAACGATATAAGATCACCTTTTTGTTTCTTTTCACTTTTTACCCCATCCAGCATCTCTCGGAGAAATTCTGAGAGACCAACAATAGCACTTAAAGGATTCTTCAGGTCGTGACTTGCAATACTTAGGAATTCCGATTTCTCTTCATTCAACCTCATCAGTTTAGCCGCTTTTTGACTCAACTCTATATTCGCTTCTGCCAACTGTTTTGCTAGATGTTCTGTTTCCCTTTGGTTACGAAGTCGCTCTTCCTCGATATTCTTCTCCTCAGTTATATCCATCATGACTCCATTAAAAAGGTACTGTTCTGTGGTTTTCTGAACACAGGCCACAATACGATACCATCTCAACGTTTCACTTGAATCATATACACGAACTTCGCATTTAAAGTCATTCAATGTTCTTTTGGATTGCATCAATTCTTTCACCAGAACTTTTCGATCCTTTTGATAGAACTTTAACAGGCTCGAATCCTTTAAAAGATCACTGTCTTTAATACCCAAAAGATCCTCTACTTTTTTACTAATATAGCTGAGTCCAATTCTCTTTCCTTCAAATGTTTCAAACCATTGGAAAATAATACCAGGAGAACTGTGAGCAATAGCTTTGAATTTTTCATCAGATAATTCCAAAGCACGTTTTGTATAATAATTCCTATAATTTACTCGTGCTAGGATTTCAGTAACAAGCAACGTTACAATTAACAGGGAAACATAGCATATGATAAGAAACGTTCTAAGATCCATCAAAGTAGACCTCAAATGATAGTCTTTGATGACAGATGCAATAATCCAGTTACTTTCCATGGAGATATGTTCAGAAGTCTCTCCCTCGTGAAATAGTTCAGGAACAATAATCCTATAAGCTCTAATCGTATTATCTCCATGATTACCTACACCTAGAAGAGAAGACTGATCCTCTACGTCTTCACCTAAAACGTCATCAGAAATATAAAAAGCCCACTTATTTTCATCCGTTGGTCCGGCGATCAATTTTTTAGAACCATTAAAGAAATATAGGTTTTGCCCCTTTATTTGTCTTAGGAAAACAGATGCGGAATAGTTAACCACCAACACACCTACCGCTTTTTCATCTGAATCATAAACGGGAACTGCAAAACGAAGAACAGGGTTATAGGGAATTTCAACAACTCCCTTTTCAAAATTCAAATTCACATCAGAAATATAGGAATCGCCGCGACCTAACGCCAAAGTTTCTTTGAAGTAATAACGATCTCTTTTATTCTGTAATTCGTTTTCAGGAACAATATATATACCATCCTCAGTATTATTTATCCTAAAGACTTCATCCCCCTGAGCATTAATAAGCCTAAGTTGATTCACCCCATAATAATTCTTTATATAAGAAATATAGATATGCTCCAAAGTTGAACATTTTTCAGTGTCGCCTAGGATCAAATCCACAACGTTATTCATCTCCGATAGAAAGTGAAGGTCATGAATGCACCTTTCCATATTTGAAATAAGAAAAGATGTTTCTTCGGCTACCTTATTATTTTCATTCGCAAAAACTTCTGACGAATACACCGTTTTACGTTGCTGATAATAAAAAATAAAGAAAAACGTTACAATGGCTATAATGACAAAAGCATAGAGATAATACTTCCTCCAAACTTTATATTTACTGATAGGGGTCAAAGTGTCCATTTCTACGTAGGGAAGGCATAAAGAATAAATCGATTGTAAAAATAATTTATCGTATTCATATGCAAAATCAAACGATTTCACCGATTCCTCGGATTTCCATCCTGAAAATCTGCTTTCGACCCTACCGCCTCTTTCTATAGATAAAAGCTGGGGAACAATAATGTCCCCCAGCCGTATTATCTATGCTGCTGTTTGTCTATGCTTGTTCAGCTAATATGAGAATCTAACTAACTGAAACTATTTTAGGTTAGGTAATAAAGGTTCTGATGAACAAGAAATGGAAGCGTTGTACAACGAATCCATCAAATTCCCCATGGAGATGTCATTCTGCAAAAGGATATCTCGAACAGATTGTCGGGGTGAGCTTACTTTTATCTGGTTTTCTTTAAGAACCTTCAAACTGACTTCGACGTCCCACCCCATATACATGATAATACTTGCAATCGGAGCTTTTCCAGCGGATCCGTAAGGAGGGCTCCCGTATTCCCGAACATCTTCCATCTTTATACTCCGCAGACCTTGCGAAATCTGTTTCATCGGCGGATAGGACATTATTGTTCCAACACATACATAAACCGTTACCAACAATGAGAGAACTAAGGATAAAGAAACGTTAAAACGCCCCTTTCTCTTTTTGGCCTTCAAGTAATTCCAAATTGGCTTTCGGTTAAACCACACATGTGGGAACAGTAAAAATGAAAACAAGAGTCCCGTCATGATATGCAACCCATTCCATTGACATCTACTAAGCCATAAAAACCTCCAGGGACAAAAATGCCCAACATGGGATGGGGGTGCGAAACACAAAACAATACTGCTAACAAGGAGACAAATCCCTGAAAAACAAAGGGTCAAAGATACGGATTTCCGGAAAGTCCTCATTACTCAACCACCTCTCCTGTATTATTTGTTTCGTTAGAGAATGTCTTCACAGAAAAAGGAGAGTTCTCCTGTATGAGAGTTCCGCAGGCTTTTCTTAATACTAAACGGGCAAGAGAATGATCATAAATGGCCTGATAATGTAGCCCCATTGCATTTGTTAAAGCAGCCCGTGCATCAATAACATCAATTTCTGTATTCACTCCATTGCTATAGCCAATTTGAGCCAAGCGTAGGCCTTCTTTTGCCAAATTTAGGTTCATTTGCTGGGACTCAACAAACTCCTCCGCATTATTAAGATTTAGCAATGCCTGGTTAACTTGAAGAGCAACACCTTCCTGAGTATTCAGTAATTCATATTGCCTCATACTCAATTTAGCTCTCTCTTCTTTCATCTGCCCTTCCCTTTTAAAACCATCAAAAAGCAGATACTCGAAACATACTCCTGCAGACGCATAAGAATCCCATTCATCAATCGTCTTTTTGTAGTGGTCTGGGTTTGACCATCCACCGGAAGCAAACGCATTTATCTGAGGAAGATAACGACTTGAGATTAATCTCACTGATTCTTCCTGCATTTTTACATTTGTATATGCCTGCCCTAAATCAGCTCTGTTTTCATACGCAATACGTACGGCTTGTTTAAAAGCAGGCTTTTCCTCTTTGTAAACAAGTCTGCCCGATAGCTCTACATGGCTGCTCTGGTCAACTCCCATTTCTTTCAAAAGCTGAGTCATAGACATATGTAGTGCATTCTGCTTCTGAATCATTTGAGCTTGATATAAGGCAACATCCACGCGAGCCCTCAAAACACTGTACTCCGTCGAAGCTCCATTTTTGCGTTTTTTCTCAACTTCATCTAAATAGGCTTCTGCAGAAACCACTGCATCTTGAGTTACCTTTAACAGCTGTTGAGCCAATAAACTCTTATAGTAATTCAGCGTAACATTATAGAAGGTAGTTTCTACCTGCTGACGGATAAGTTCGTCATTATAAAAAGCGAGCAATCTGGCTAAACGTCTTTCCGTGGAAAGGGCACCGCCACGATATATCGGTTGTTTAACAGTGATACTGGTAGAATACTCATTCAACGCCCCATAAACTCCTTTATTATAAGCATCGTCATCATAACGTGTATAGGAACCCAAAAAAGAAATAGTTGGAAGAAGTGTGTTTCGGGACGCTAAAATAGTTCCTTGAGAAATTCCCTTTCTTTGGAGAGCGGCAAGCAATTCTTTATTATTTGCCAACGAAAGCTTTAAGGCATCCTCAAGAGACAAAGCACCATCAATACAAGGAATATCCCTTTCTTCTATATTTCTTTTCATCTCCCATTGATTATAGCCATGAGAACGCGAATCTAGGATTTCACGATTCATATCTGCAGTAGAAATACATCCACCTAGCCCTGAACAAATCCCAAATAGTAAAAAATATTTATTTCTGAACATACTACTCTACCTCTTTCCGTTGCACCTTAAAAAAGATACAATAAAGGACAGGAACCACGACAAGAGTCAGAATCGTGGCAAAAGTTAAACCTCCCATGATCGTTACAGCCATAGGAGCAAAAAAAGCATCGCGAAGAAGTGGAAGCATTCCCAACACTGTAGTGAATGCCGCCAGACATACCGGACGAACACGACTTGTAGCAGAATCAATAACAGCAAGATATGCTTTCTTTCCTGCACCAATTTCCAGATTAATCTGATCCAAAAGAACTATCTCATTCTTAATCAACATTCCAAAAAGGCTTAAAAAGCCTAACATCGCCATAAAACCGAATGGCTTATCAGCGATAAGCATACCTGCCGTTACTCCTATAACGGCAAGAGGTAATCCCAGGAAGATGATCAATGGCTGACGAACGGAGTTGAAAAGCAGAACAGAAACAAAAAACATAGCTGAAAAAGCAAGTGGCACATTAGACATCAGTTTTGTATTTGCCTCAATTTGGTCTTCATGTTCACCACCCCATTCAAGTGAGTACCCTTCCGGTAATTGGATTGATTCAATCGGGTTCTGTAGTTCCCGAAGCAATCCATCAGTTGTCCCATGTATTTGCTTACAGAAGACTCTTAAGACACGTTTTCTGTTTAGTCGCTGTATTACAGGATTTTCCAATTCAATCTTTTGGCCTTTAGTGACTTCCTCTATAGGAACCCAAACATTCGAGTAATGACTCCATACATGTGTGTTATAGATGTTTTCAATACCTGTTCTTTGTTTTAGAGGAGGCCGCAAAATAATAGGAAGAAGATCCTCTCTGTTTCTATAAACCCCAACGACATTTCCAGAAAAGTTCATGGCTAAAGCCTGAGCAATATCTGGGCGGCCAATCCCCATTGCCTGAGACCTGACATCATCCAGTTGTATTTGTCTGACAGGGACAAGATTCCCCCAATCAGTCCTTATGCTTCTTGTATTCGGATGACGTTTCATAATAGATTTAACGTCTTCAGCTAATTTTCTTAAAACCGAAGCTTCCGGCCCACAGAGTCTTGCGACTACAGCACCACCACCAGGCCCTAATTTGAACGCATCGACACTTGTAACAGCAGATGAATGCTCCTTATTTAAGTAAGTAT
>ENA-ORCX01000477-ORCX01000477.1-marine-metagenome-genome-assembly--contig:-NODE-477-length-14092-cov-3.191866_pt1 | contig 14092 bp, 10 predicted proteins | sample MGYA00248630_ERZ508518 | MGnify/ENA primary metagenome ERZ508518 (study PRJEB26188, sample SAMN06268768) | marine metagenome | isolation source: Bioluminescent Bay, La Paraguera, Puerto Rico | place...
TAATATTAATGCTTATCGTATCAACACCATCAATACCATAATCCCTAAGAACAGAAACACAGGGGAGCTTACTCTTTAAAACCTCAACCGTTTCATTTTTAAAAGGATACACAAAAACAATACCTGCTAAATCTCCCAAACTGACCCTCTGAAACAATTTTCTTGTTTTAGAGGTTACATGCAATTCTTCAGGGTTCACAAAATGAATACTAAGGTGGTAAGAACTTATTCCAGCTTTTTCGCTCACCCCTTTTAGAATCTCATCGGTTGCTTTGTGATTAAAGACTTCATTGTTTGAGGCAAACAGTAAAGCGATCGTTTTCTGTGACTTTTTACGACCAGGATTTGTCTTCGGGGGTGCATAGCGATACCCCATCTGCATTGCCAGTTTTAATACCTTAGCTCGCGTGTCTGGATGAATCGCGGGATGGTTGGAAAAACATCGTGATACCGTAGTACGAGAAATATTTAACTTTTCAGCAATTGCCTGTTGATTAATTCTAGGCATTTAAAAGAGATATTTCATCGAGCCTTTTTCGTAAACAAAATAACTTGCGAGTGATACTTCCCGTGATCCAAATTCAAAACCCACTGATTGCTGGCCGTAATAAGACACTTCACAAGCATCTTATCATCCGAAAAGGTTTGAGGCGGCATCAAATGACAGTTCATCTTTACACGACTAAGCATGTTCTTAAAGGTCCCGGAAATCATATTCACAATTTCACCGGAGGCATCCACCAAGATTTGGTCACCTGCAAAAATTTCTTCTTTAAATGCTTCAAATCCCAGCGAATTCATAGCTAACTCCTGGACAAGTTCCCTCGGCATCTGAACACAGATAGTACCTCTAAAATCACCGGAAATATGAACGTAAGGAGACATGATAGCTTCTTTGGCAGAAGCCTCCAAGTCACTTTGCTTAATACCTGAAACATTCAATACAGGACATTTAAAGTTACCCTCAAATGCATGCTTTACGGATTTCTCCAATACTAAGCGAGTTGCATTATCAGATAACGTGTATTTTTTTTTACCTGGCATGTAAAAGGTTAACGGTGAGAGCGAAATTAACGCGGACGTTCCACAAATCCTGCTTTACGGTATGCTTTAGCCAAGGTTTTATAAGCAACCTTCTGTGCGGCACCTGCACCCTTTTTCAGAACTTCGTTTAGGTAATCCTTGTTGTTGATATATTCATTATAGCGTTGTTGGATGGGTTCCAACAATGCGATCACAGCATCAGCAACTTCGGATTTAAACTGCCCATAATTATAACCCGCACATTGAGTCTCCAACTCCTCTACAGATTTACCACTAGCAGCACTATAAATGTCCAATAAGTTGGTAATACCAGGTTTATTATCCGCATCTTTTTTAATTTCGCAACCGGAATCGGTAACTGCTGATCAGATTTACTCATTTTGGCCGTTGGTTCCTGCAAACTGCGGATACGCGCTCCAGTTTTAGGAATCAAAGGCTCTGGAATATTAAAAGTAGGAGAATAAGTCGTATTAAATTTTTGAGCCAAGTCGCGGGTTATTTCTATATGCTGTTTCTGATCATCTCCCACAGGAACCGCGTGAGCATTGTAGAGAAGGATATCTGCTGCCATTAAAACAGGATAATACAAGAGGCCAGCTCCTACATTTTGTCCCTGCCTCTTTGCTTTATCCTTGAACTGCGTCATACGCTCTAATTGCCCCAATGGACAAATGCACCCCAAAAGCCAAGCCAATTCAGTGTGACCAATCACATGGCTTTGAGCGAAGATATTACACTTTTCTGGGTCCAAACCACAGGCCATGTATACCGCCAAAGTTTCATAAGTTGCCTTACGAAGATCCGCTGGAGTATATGGCACTGTAATTGCATGCTGGTCTACAATTCCAAAAAAACAATCATACTCTTCGATAACGTTTACCCAATTCTTAACGGCACCAAAGTAATTACCAAGCTGGAGCTTTCCAGACGGTTGTGCGCAAGTAAGAACAGTTTTACGTTTTTCAGTATTCATTGAATGCAATTCCTAATAATGGAGTTAAGCGGTTTTCTTTAGCCAAAACCCACCCCACTTTCAACTCCATAATTAAACACGGGGGTCCATTGACTTTTATTCGGGTACGATTTACTTATTTTTGATAGTCTTCCTTCACTAAGAGGGTCATATGAACAAACCAGGGTCAGAGATTAACAATCTACAATTAGCCAAAAGTAAAATTGCTGAGTTGGAAAAAATGAAGGCATTCTACCTAAGCACAGATACTCTCAATGACTCCTGGTTTAAAAACATCTTAGATCAATACCCCGGCATTCTCTACTGCACAGATTTAAAGGGTTTATTACTGTATTTTAACAGACAGGCCGCTGCATTTATACAAAGATATTTTGCAACTCGTATGCAACTGGGAAGAGACTTAAAAGAACACCTTCCTGATAGCCTGGCAGAGAAAATACAAGAGCTTAGGAACGAAAGTATTCTTAAAAGAAAAAGCATTCCTAATCATTATCTAGAAATGACCGGAATAAATGGAGAGAATATCCGGGTAAGCTTTTCTACAACACCATTGATCAACGAGAGAAACGAAGTTTATGCGAATTTGGTCGTCGCAAAAGAAATATGCAGCAATGAACTCACTCCTGTGTATTCAAACCTGCAAATAGACTTACCTCATCTAAATGAAAAGGCTCTGGAAAACAAATTACTCTCACAGAACTTAGAAAATCTGATTTCCACAGAGACGCTACAGTCCCTACAAGATGCATTATCACTCTCTACCGGCCTTGCATTTGCCATTGCCAATAAGGACGGAACGTTGGTTACACGTATGAGTTTTTCTGAAAAAACACGCTGTAAATGCGAAAGTATTTATGAAAAAAACAGCAGAAAATGTAACTTGTTTAGAAAAAGAGCATTAAAAGACCACTCTAACATCAAACGTTGTCCTATCTTTCAATACTCTCAAAACATAATCCCAATCCACCTAGGAACAGACATCGTAGGGATGTTGATTATGGGAAACTTTCTCATGGAAGATCAGCAAGTCCCAGACTTCAGTGTATTCAGTCACAGGTGGGGAATTCCTGTATCCATATTAGAAGAAGTTTACCAAAATACACCAATCCTTGATCAAGAATCTTTATTTCAAAAAAAGAATATCCAAATTGCTTTTGCCCGCCATTTATCATCGATTCTTGAGACAAGCCTCCAATCAAAACTACTAGCATGTAAATCAGCTCTACAAAGGCAAAAAGAACACCAGGAAAGGAAAGCCAAGGAAGAACAGTCAAACTTTATCGCTTACATGAATCATGAGATAAGAACCCCACTGAACTCAATTATCGGTAGTGCCTCTTTATTGAAAGACTCTGAAAGTGAAAAAGAATCCAGGGAATTGGTAGAAGCTATTACCTTAGGAGGCGAAAACCTGCTAACCTTGGTCAATCATACATTGGATCTATCAAAGATTAATGCCGGGAAAGTAGTTTTAGAGCAAAATAGCATTGATCTTGAACATCTCATCCAGGAAATAAAAAGCCTCCACCAATTCCAAATTGAAAAGAAAGGAATTGCTTTTTACATCAAAGCAAAAAAGCTTCCCGATTGTCCCATAAAAACAGACAGGATGAGACTTCTGCAGGTTCTAAACAACTTAATATCTAATAGTCTTAAGTTTACATCCGAAGGAGAGATTTCAATAGAAATAAATACAGAAGTCTCAAAAACAGACAATACGGTTGAGGTAATAATAAGCATTGCAGATACCGGAATTGGGATAGAACCGGAAAAACAAAAAGACATTTTTGAACCTTTCACTCAACTACATGCATCCGAGTATCATGGAACAGGTTTAGGGCTTAGTATTTGCCGAAAAATAATGAAATTAATGAACGGCGGTATTAGCTTAAAAAGCAAAAAAGACGAAGGAACCACCTTTACCCTAAACTTTAGTTGCCCACTGGAAAACACAACAGAAGAAAACGTTCTCAATGATATTAAAAATCCTCCGAAACAGTTAGATCTAATGGTAGTGGATGATTCGGCCTGTAATCGGAAAATGACAATGGCACTAATGCGGCATATGGGATACGCACCTAGAGATGCAGGAAGTGGATTAGAGGCCTTGGACAGTATAGACATGGAACCCGTTGATTTGGTTTTATTGGACATACGAATGCCAGAGATGGATGGATTTGAAGTCGCTCGCATCTTAAGGCAAAAACAAGCTCGTTGCTCTCACAAAGAAATCCCTTTACGCATAATTGCGCTTACAGCAGACAAAATGAAAGTAAAAGAAGAAGACTGTAAAAAAGCCGGAATAGATAAATTGATGTACAAACCAATAACGCTACCGGCATTAGGTAGACTAATTAACGACGAACTCAACTTCTTCGATTAATCGAATTGACTCCAGCCTGGCCAAAACCAGATTAGCAATATGCAAACTGTTTGTGTTTTTTGTTCTTCCAGTGACAAAATTGATGGATTCTACCGTAGAGATGCCGAGAAACTGGGCACTTTACTTGGTAAAAACAAATATCAAGTGGTTTATGGAGGCACGACGACAGGTCTTATGGGAACAGTCGCCACTTCGGCTCAAAAGAACGGAAGCCATCTCATTGGAGTAATCCCTGAATCGTTGAAAGAGTTGGGATTAACCAACAAAGATTCCGATGAAATCCGAGTCTGCAAAGATTTAAGAGAGCGCAAAGGCATCATGGATGAGCTTTCAGATGCATTTATTGCACTTCCCGGAGGGTTAGGAACTTACGAGGAGTTAATAGAAGTCCTGAACCTAAAATTCCTCGGTTATCACGAAAAACCAATTATCCTTCTTAATCGAAACGATTTCTTTAATCCATTTCTGACTCTATTGGATCATCTTTTCGAGACCAAGTTTACCCCCAAAGAAATATTGGAACTCTTCGAGGTCGTAGAAAACGTAGATGCATGCATAGAAAGCCTTAGAACCCCAAAAAAAGCATCCATCACCTCGAAATATCTGATTCAGTCTAAGGTAAGTCAGAAAATATAATCAGGAACCATTCAGTTTCCGATAATCATAGAGATAACCCTGCAATTCTTTTGAAGCTTTCCGATGTTTCAGTTTAAGCTGGTTTACCAGCTTTCTTACCTGTTTTTGATTCTTATCCAAAACAGTGTCTTGCAACTGCCCTAAACACTGTAACAACCTATTAGCTCCCATTGACTCAAAAGAATTAATAAGAGAACCAATCATTTTTTGTTGATAAGCCCACTCCCTTAAATCACATGCTCTCTGCAAACAACGTATCGTTGAAGGTACCGTTTTCAGAAAAATATCTATAATGGCTTGCCCGTGATCAGCAGAACTCATCTCATCCCAGGATAATAATTCAGATGTTTTGTAGGGGTTAAACCAGTAATATTTCCCCTTATAGGTAGGGTTCTGTGCGATCTCCATAATAGAACAAATATTCTCATGATTCAGTGCCTCGGGATAAGCACACCGCATTCCTAACCTCAGCAGTTCTTCTGAAGAATATGAAACTGCTTTAGCAAAGAAACCAACGAATTCAACTCCTGAATTGCTCAGCTTGGAAATCTGACTGAAAAACAAACCTAAACTCTTATTACGCAAATCGATAAAAACATAGTCATAAGCTTCTTCCTCGAAATCTGCCAATTCTAAACCATAGTCCAGCTTTATTTGGGGATGATCAAACTGACTATGTAATTGTTCTTCATAATCATTGGAGACCAATAAAAGAACCCGTTTCATTTCCATACAGCGTATTTGTCTGCTTTCTTCAAGAGACACTTGCGGATAGGAGCCTTTACAAACAAAATCTAAGCGAAAACAACTCCCCTCACCTTCTTTGCTTTCACAGCTAACTCTGGCGCCTAGTTTTTCCGAGAAACTACGGCAAATACTCAATCCCAGGCCCGAACGAACGTCATGGTGAGGTGACTTGTTTTTGGCTTTATAGAAAGGATCAAAGACCTTCGGCAAATCTTCCTCAGGAATACCGACTCCCGAATCAATTACTTCAAAAGAGATACGATAGTCACCCTTTCCTCTAGGTTCTGCCTGACACTTCAGAACTACACTTCCTCCTCTTTCAGTAAAACGAAGTGCATTTGTTATATAATTGAGTAAAATCCTTTTTAAAATCTTTAAGTCAGAAACGATAACAGGAAAGATCTCCTGTACTGGTTCAAAACCAAAACTGATATTACGAGCGACGGCGACACTTTCGTATGCGGCAATCAATTCCTTCCCCATTTCAAGCAAGTCAATTGAATCTAGGTTCAGTTTATACCCATCTTGGCCAAATCTCCGAATTTCCAATAGATCATTTATTATTTCAGACATCAACTTGGAGCCTTTGGATAGATGTTCTAAATATCTCCTGACATCATCCATATTTTCCGCATTTTCCAACAAAGTCACAGATGCCTGTATTGAATGGAAAGGATTTCTGACCTCATGAATCAACATAGAAATAAACTGATCTTGAAAGTCCAACTTGTCTTGAAGTTTTTTAAGACAAGCACTTTCTGAATCATCTCTTTTTTCTATATTCTCAGATACTCGGTTACTCTTATTTTTAGAATCAGAACTCATATAAATTGAATTGCTTACAGCAGAACGCTAATGAGTATAAGAACCCACTTTCTAGGTTTTTACAAGCCACACGCCACAAAAAGCAACCAGAGAAGACTATCAACGATTCAAATCAAGTTTAATTTTTTCGGCCATTTGCTCAGCAAAAACAGAAGAGAAATCTTTTCCCAAAATCACCATACTGGAATTTCCTATACGAGGAATTAACAAACATTTCTGAGAATCTACCATTATACCAATGAATTGGCCATTTTTGGAAAAAACAAAATCTCCTCCCCCCGGAGCAAATGATCCAAACAACCTGCTAAACAGACGACTTTCTATATCAAAATAATGATCATCTTCTGAATGAATTTTAAAAGGAGCCTCTCCATACTTATCTCCAGAAGAAGTAATTAAAACTGCCTCTGGAAAACGAAGTGATTCACTTTCCAGCTCAAATGGGACAATATTCTCTTTCTCTAATAAGGCTGACGGAAGCCGAACTAAAGCCACCCGATGATCTGCATCCAGAAAATTGACCCCAGGAATATCATAACGATTCCCATTAATCTCAAACTGCCCTCTGATTTTTTGAACATTCTTTAATACATCAGGTTTAAATGGAGTATTCTGAAGAGTAAAAAGAGCATACGTATCACCTTTATATTTCAGAGGAATTGCCGATTGAACATAAGTTTTACGCTCACTTCCAAAAAGCAATTTCTCTTCTGTAGCAAAGCCAATGCGCAACTGATTATCCTTAAATCGATTATAAATCTCATTCAGAGATAGAGGAGTGCTTTTAACCAGTTCCTTTTTCAATTCATCACTGGATTGGGCAAGCTCGGATACATTTTGAGCCAAGTGACTTGCCCTCTGTTCTGCCTGCTCTTTTGCCACCCGTTCACCTTCGAGTTGCACCTCCAAGCGTTGTTGAGCAATCCCGGCACTTTCAAGCTTTGTTTCAAGTATCGCCTGCTGTTTTTCCTTATGGGCTAAGGTTTCCGTTGCAGCCTTAAGCTCATCGTTCTTTTTGGCTAATGCATTCTGCTGTTGTTTTAATGATTCTTGAGCAACCCTTAATCGTTCCTCTGTAATTGCCAAACTATCCTGCAAATTACCTTTTTGAGCCTTTTGTTGTTCTAAGTGACCTTGTAGCTCTTTCTCTCTAGCCAAAAGAGCCTCTTCTTGTTGTTTCATCTTCGCCTGATCGGATAACAACTGACTTTTTTCATCCGAAAGGGATTCAATGTTCTCTTTTAACTTTTGTTCAGCTTCGAGTTGTTTTTTAAGCAATGCTTCACGATGGGCAATTTCTTCTTCCTTCTGCTTCAGTACCTCATCACGTCGCTCTAGTTCGTCTTCTAAAGTATCACGCGAATTCTGCTCACTATCTAAAGACATTTCCAACAATTCCACTAAATCCGCATCTGCCTGAGCCTCCACTAGCTCTGCCTGAGGTTCAGGCTCTTCTTCCTCATCCGGCTTATTAAAATTTGCCAATGCAAGAAGGCTTAATAGCAGAAAATCGCATATTACCAATAGAATTGCGCGCGACATATAGCTTATTCCTTTGGAGTTTTCCCTTGTTCAACCTGCAAAAGCAAACGACGACGATAATTGCGCAGGTTAAAAATCTTTAAAATGGCAGTAAAAATAATACCAAACAAAGTAGATGCATATGCGGCAATCAGACTCGCTTGAACAATATCCATTGCCAGAAGGATCAACGACAAAACAGTTCCGCTGAGTCCCACATAAAGACCTAGTTCAAAGAGATTCTCTTCGTTTTCCAATAATTTAAGTTTCATCACTGCCGATAGTTTCTGTTTTCGAATCTCTGCAATTTTCATGAGATTGAAAACATAGACAACCAACTGCAGGAAGAAGAAAAGAAGCAGGACAATAATGGTTACCTGATCAATCATAACGGTTTCAATTTGTTGAGATTTAAGGGACTCCAAGGCATTGGCGACCACAAAATCCAAGGTTAAACTTTGCCCATCGTCCTCACTGAATTTCAGCAGCGATGGTTCCAAAACAAGCCATATTCCAATGGCAAAGATAAAAGCCATCAAAAGGTTCCAAACAAGAACCAACGGGCGTGTTCTCCAACGACGTTTTCTGATTTTGGCAATTTCCAATAAACGTTCCAAGAGAATAGAAAGAACAAAACCGGACGCTAGTAGGAGAAACATTTTAATACAAAGAGCCAAAATATGGTTTCTCGACGTAAAGGAGGCAAAAAAACTATCTGTAATAAAAGCCATTTTACGATCAACCCACTGCACCACAAGAGGAGGACGGTATAAAGGCTTATCTTGCTCTAGTAACTGCTCTATAGCCCCCTTTCCCCACTGTAAACTATATGCCAAAGCCTCACGCCCTTCATCAGGATTATGCTGTAGATAATGAACCAGGGCATCAGGAGAATCCAAAAGCAGTGCAGCCGCATAAAAAACAGGTAAAGACTTCACATTTGCCTGCATCACATGCGCTGCCGAAATAAAACTGTATAGATTGGGGCATATTTGAATGAACTCGTTGATCTGAGTCCAATCTAAACGAACTCCCAACCCCATCAATGCCTGATAGAACTGTTCCAGTTGTTCAAGCGCCTGAGGATCCTTTTCGGATGCATTGTCAATAATTGTCTCCAATTCTGATCTGAATTTCGGACTATAAGATCCATTTTGAGCAAGAAGAGCAGCCAAACCTATAGTTGCATCTAAAGGGGCTCCTGCCGTCGTATGAACCGGAGGGAAATGTGTATAACCTGTAAACTCTCGGGTGGAACAAATAGTCATAACCATTGGAATCCGGGATTCGCTAAGAAAACCACTTAATTCATCCCTCATAGTGCGAGGAATAAGCAAAGGAATAATAAAACGTTTATCAGGAAACGTCTTCCCCTGAAAACACATATTAAAATAGACTTCCATGTAAGGATTGCTACCTCCCGCCAACCATTGTGATGGCGCCTCATTCCGTAATGCTTTTATCTGCGCTTGAGCTGATTCATTTGGCGTAGCCATATAATCAGCCTCTCCCAGTATTTCAGAGATGCTGAACTGGCCTCCACTTAAATAACTGCGTGATCGTTCGACAAGCTGTTCAGTGGCTTTTCCAGAAGCTCTTAGAACACTGGGAGAAATCGCACGAAAATGTGATGGAACACTAATCCCCAACCATGCAAGGAGGAGGGCTAGAACAATATATAACAAGAGTTCTGTAAGTGTTACCAAACGCAAACGCGGCATACTATAAACGATAGCAGCCGCGTTTGAAAATACAACGGAGAAATACGTATTCTCCCAAAGCGGTAAGTGTAATTACAAAGCTCGATAGGAAGCACCTGCCATCGCAGACGTAAGGAATATTCCAGCATCGAGATCAAACTTTTCTTTGTAAGCTTTTTGCATAACCTGGGCAATTGAATCAGCTTTCTTTTTTTCAACAAGAGCAATGGCTGATCCACCAAAACCACCGCCTGTCATACGGCATCCATAAACCCCATCCAGCGATTTCAATGTGTCTACAATAAAGTCGAGTTCTTCACAGCTTACCTTGTAATCAGCACTCAATGAAATGTGACTTTCCAGAAGCAATTTGCCAAAACCTTCAAAATCGCCCTTTTTAAGCTTATCCACGGCATGATGCGTACGATCTATTTCAGTCATTACATGCCGAAACAATGGTTTCAACTCTTCGGGGACTCTCTCTAGAAGGCAATCATACTGATCCATGCTTAGCTCACCCAACGTATCCACATCAAACATAGAAGCAATCTTCTCACAGCCATCACGGCGTTGTTTGTAAGCACCATCAGCCAAGGAGTGATGCACCTTGGAGTCGATTACGAGGATTCCAAGTTCAGGATTCTGGAAGGGAACGATTTCATAGGAATTGTCCTTACAATCCAAAAGGAGAAGATGATCTGATTCACTGCAAATAACAGCCATCTGATCCATTATGCCACAAGGTACTCCCGCATAATTATGCTCTGCCTTCTGGCAAATTAAGGATTTATCGACAAGATCCAGAGTAACCCCAGTTACAGCTTCATTAATCGTTACAATTAGAGCTTCCAACGCAGCACTGCTGCTCAAACCACCCCCCATTGGAATGGTTGAATAAAGACAAGCATCAAATCCTTTTACTTCCACATCGGCATTTTGCAATTCAGCAAGAACTCCCTTGATGTAATTTTCCCACGAACCTTTTTCAGGGTTCATAGGCTGAGTATAGTCAATCTCTGCGAGTGTTTTATAACGCACATCCCATATACGAACAACGTTACTACCATTCGGACGAAACGCTGCTGCCATACCACATTCAATGGCTGTAGGCAAAACGACTCCACCATTATAGTCGATATGCTCACCAATCATATTTACACGACCGGGAGCTGAAGCAACAAATTCTGCTGGTGCGTCAAACTTTTCGTTAAATGCTGATTTTACAATTTCAAGAACAGACTCGAGGGGCTCGATTGTAATAATACTCATAGATTATGGAAGGATTAGGGCTAGTGTAGTGCAGACTGCAGCAAACAATGCATTAATGCTAAATAACAGCCATAAAATCAAGAATTAAGCCTTAGAGGGCAAAGAGTCAGCCACAAAAAAGCCCCGATTCAAGAAATCGGAGCTGTTAAAAGAATTGCAGTAAATTTTAAAATTTAAAACTAATGGCTGACTTTGCAGATAGCATATTTCCTATATCCACAGAAAAGCTTCCTACTTCCACAGTATCACCATCATTGTTTGTTCCAGTGGCTACATACTCATATGTGTCACCACTTTGATATGTAACTCCAAAACTCCAAGAGACACGGCGGTTTATATTGTAAACAATGTTTGCACTGCCCCAGCCTCCGTAAATCATCTCACTTTTGCTTTCATCTCGAGTTACGAACTGACCATTATCAAAGTCAAAATCAGAATCCTCATCGATGCCCGCCGGATAAATTTGCGTAAACAAACGGAAAGTACCATCAACATAAGTAGCAGATGCACCAGCAGCTAACTTTACAGACCATTTACGAGAAATATCAAACTGGAATTGCCCACCTAGACGGAAATCGTAGTAACCGAGGTCGACATCCCATACAGAACTCACTTCGCCTTCACTAACAATGGTATCAGTTATAGTATCATACACATATATTAAATTGCGTCCATCTTCATCATCCGCATCGGGACGAGTGTATACACCCGTATAGCTGCCATATGGATTATCGTCATCATCTATATCAATTGCATTGTCAAAATCAGCTTTATAGTAAGTACGATACTCAGTGATTGCTGCCGCTTGCCTCTCAGAACCACTTGACTGGACCCCATGGGAGGTGAATCCAATAATAGCAGCAAAACGGCCATTGTTATCAAAGTAGCGAGTGTAACTTACATCAATCCCGGGATTATAACCTTCAGACTCATCATAAGCAACAGGATCACTTGCTGTGGATTCATAATATGATTGATAAATGTAGTAATCTTTGTCCGATTGAGTTAGATTATCAGAAACAAAATTACCACTATCATCAAAATAACCTAACTGATCGGAAGTAGCCAAACTGAAATAACTAGTCCAACCATCCGTATTTGCAGAGTCATAAAGGCCGTAACAATACGTAACTGTCGTGTCATCCGAAGTATCATCAGGTGTATCATTATCATCGGTTGTTACCTTATGATAGTATGTACTATCGGCATAAACATAGCCCGTAGGATAAACAGTTCCGTATCTAACCGTATCCCCATCTTCATTTGTAGTCCATTTACGAGCGATAAGGCTCTCGGCATAACCTTTGGAAGAAAAAGATATATTAACTGAATTGTTCACAGAAAGACCGATAGTCAATTCGTTCTTATATACTTCCGGTTCCGGACTGTAAAATTCTTGAGCAGGTAACAGGGCGGGCGTTACTAGAGTAGCCCCCAATAAGAGGTTGCGTATGTGCATAGATGGAGTTTTTGAGTTGTATCAAATGTAGGTTATGAAGCAAACCGACCTTAATGGGAAACGCAAAGCCGGCACTATGTCAAACCCATATAGACAGCGACTTTTCGGAAGAGTGCTTGAAAAAGTGGGCGTATTGACATAATGAAACATACAAGAAATCATTTTTTACGTTATCGTGACTTGGGAACTATGCATCGTCTTGGCACTACTTGTTTTTGCCATAATCAGCTTTTTACTTGAAAAAATAAGCTCAGATTTCACCGCGTTTATTGTTTTTGCAATAATTCTGGTGGCCGGAGCAATACCGGAACAATCGGATTTACCGAATGTATCAGAGCTACTGAGAATTTTCTCAAACCCGGCACCACTGACAATTGCCGCTTTATTTATAGTCAGCACGGCATTGGAAAAGTGCGGAATCCTTGAAAACGTAGCCTCGATATTGGATGGGTTAGCAAAACTAGGATATATAAAAGGGCTCTTCCTACTGATAATCTGCGTTGCTGTAGTTTCAGCCTTTATAAATAACACTCCTATCGTTGTTATTTTTGTTCCTGTAGTTCTCTCCCTCGCGAGAAAAATGCAAGTCCCTGCGTCCCGAATGCTCATTCCCCTTTCCTATGCATCTATCTTTGGTGGAGTTTGCACCCTAGTTGGAACCAGCACAAATATTCTTGCCAGTAGTATGCTGGAAGCCGAAGGCCTTAAAGGATTTACCATGTTTGAGTTTTCAAAGGTAGGAATTCCTCTAATGATTATCGGCTGCATTTATTTACTTACCGTAGGTTGGAGACTGCTGCCACATCGTGAGACCCTTACTTCGTTGCTGAGCGAGGAAGAACGCAGAGAATATATTACCACCGCATTCATTGGCAAAGGTTCTAATATTGCAGGAAAAACTCTTTTGGAATCTGGTATTTTAAGAAAACACCGCATCCGAGTCCTGGAAATTATTCGTGATGACGTAGCAGTAATTGGTGAGGTAAAAAACACTCCGCTTCGCGAAGGAGATCGCCTGGTTCTCGCTTGTCGACCAAGCGGCTTTGTTCAAGCACGCAGTGTTGAGGGATTCCATTTAGATATTGAAGATTCTTTTGGCGTGGAAACCATTGCAGCCCACGAGGGAGCGATCGTAGAAGGTGTAGTCGGTCCAAGGTCAAAACTGATTGGGACAACTATTGGAGATATAAATTTCCGTCAGCGTTACCGTATGATCCCTCTGGCAATCCACCGAGGTGGCATCAATATGCGAAACAATTTTGAAGCTACGCGACTTGAATTTGGTGACACATTGCTTCTAATGGGAACAGATCAGGCCAGAGAAGAACTTCGCAAAGATAAAGACATCCTTCTGCTGGATCGTGCACCAACTCCATCACGTAGCTACAGAAAACGTATTCCATTTATTCTCGGTGCTTTGGTGTTAATGATTGCCTCTGTTTCTTTTGGTATCATGCCGATGGCTGCAGCATCCATAGGAGCCTGTGCCATCATCTTCCTCACAGGTATCATTAGCCTCAAAGAAGGATATTCCG
>ENA-ORCX01000478-ORCX01000478.1-marine-metagenome-genome-assembly--contig:-NODE-478-length-14086-cov-5.520951_pt1 | contig 14086 bp, 9 predicted proteins | sample MGYA00248630_ERZ508518 | MGnify/ENA primary metagenome ERZ508518 (study PRJEB26188, sample SAMN06268768) | marine metagenome | isolation source: Bioluminescent Bay, La Paraguera, Puerto Rico | place...
CAGCAGTGGGTACAGGCAGTACGCTCATCACAGTGGAATCAGAGAACGGCCTTTTTGATACATGCCAGGTCGCCGTGATCACGCTGTCTGTACGGTGTCTGTCGTGAAAATGGACGTGACGGGTGTGACGCTGAGCAGCACATCCGAAACGCTGAAAAAGGGTGCGACGGTAACGCTGAGCGCGGCGGTATCATCCGGCGGCGCGACGAATGCGGATGTGACGTGGAAGAGCACGAATACGTCGGTCGCAAGGGTAGATCAGAGCGGCAAAGTGACGGCATTAGCCGACGGCGCGGCAGCCATTACTGTGGAAGCAGACGGGAAGTTTGCTGTATGTGTTGTTTTGGTCAGCAGCGGTGCGAACGACGGCGACAATGACGATGGGGATGACGGCAATACAGGCGGTAGCGATACACAGCCATCGGCAACACCGACGGTTGCACCGACGGCAACAACAACACCGGCGGACAGCGGCGATAAAGAGGACGTGCCGGACACAGGCGATGATACACCGAAACCGACGCCTGCGCCGGAAGCGGTCATCATCACGATCGTGGTCGCTGATTTGCCCGAAGGCACAACGGCGGTCAGATTGCCGGACGGTACAGTTATTGAACTGGATGGCAGCGACACCATCGACATCAAAGTGGATGCGGAACAATTAAGTGACGACGGGTCTTTGGATGTGTATATCATCAATGCTCTAAGCAGTTGGATTTTCACGAACATGGATAAAAGAATTTCGCTTTTAGAAAGGTCGGAATGAATATGTTGGAAACAAAAAAACACCAAACAATCAGACGGCGCCCGAAAAAGACGCATGCCATGCTGTTCGCCGTTGTTCTGCTGGTCCAGTGCATGATGCCAAGCGCCCATGCGGCCATTACGATGGAGACAGCCGGGAACGCAGCCAACCGGATATCGGTGGGATGGATTCACTCCCTGGCGTTAAAAGCCGATGGAAGCGTTGCGGCCTGGGGGCGAAATATTGACGGCCAGTGCAATGTGCCGTCCAGCCTGACCGATGTGGTCGCCGTAGCGGCGGGAATGAATCACTCCCTGGCGTTAAAATCGAACGGAACTGTCGTGGCCTGGGGGCGCAATCTATACGGCCAGTGCAATGTGCCGTCCGACCTGTCCGATGTGGTCGCTATCGCGGCGGGAAGCAGTACCTCCCTGGCGCTAAAGGCGAACGGAACCGTCGTTGGCTGGGGAGATAGCGGTAGTGGAGGCAGTGTGCCGTCTGATCTTTCCGATGTGGTCGCCATCTCGGCGCATTTCCATCTTTACCTGGCGTTAAAATCGGATGGAACCGTTGTGGCCTGGGGGTGGAATAGTCATGGCGAGTGCAATGTGCCGTCCGATCTGAAAGATGTGGTCGCCATCGCGGCGGGACAATCTCACGCCCTGGCGTTAAAGTCGGACGGAACAGTCGTGGCCTGGGGAGATGAAGATGACTCAAGTGGGATATCCGATCTGACCGATGTGGTCGCCATCGCGGCGGGAAGCAGTCACTCCCTGGCGTTAAAATCGGACGGAACTGTCGTGGCCTGTGGAGGCTTTTACGACGAAGGCAATGTACCGTCCGATCTCAGCGATGTGGTCGCCATCGCGGCGGGACAATTTTGGTCCCTGGCGTTAAAGGCGGACGGGACCATTGTGACCTGGGGAGATAACTTTTACAACCAACGGAATGTACCGTCCGGTCTCAAACTCGGCAGCCGTTTAACTGACATACTGATCAACAACGGCGCATTGCCTTTTGATTTTAAACCCGGCACTTTCTCTTATGCACTGAGTGTGCCCGATGATTATGTCAGCATCGGCATATCGCCTTTTGCAGATGACGATATCCAGATAAAAGTCCAGGGTGAAACAAAAGCGAGCGGTTCGACAACGGACATATCTTTGAGTCCGGGGGAAACCATCGTCACAATAGACGCCATTGAACCCGATACGAGTCTTACCACTACCTATACCCTCACGGTCACCCTTAAGAAGCCGGTGGACAGTGTGACGCTGTCCAGTAACAACGAAACGATGATCCATCATGATACCCTGACGCTGACCGCGACGGTCTTGCCGGAGGACGCCACGTATCCCGATGTGACATGGGAAAGCGAAGATGACGCGGTCGCGACGGTGGATACAAACGGAAACGTAAAAGCAATGGGCGTGGGCAGTACGACGGTCACGGCGACAGCTGACGGCGTGTCGGATACCTGCGACATCACAGTGAACGAGAAGCCGGTGACCGGTGTGACGCTGTCTCCGGAGTCTCACACATTGGGATTTGGGGATGCGGACACCAGCAATGATACCGTGACATTGACCACGACGGTAACGCCGTATAACGCCACGGATTCAACCGTGTCGTACCAAAGCTCCGATACATCAGTGGCGACAGTGGATGAGAATGGTGTGGTGACAGCTGTTGATCTAGGAACCGCGACGATCACGGTGACCACCACAGACGGGGGGCACACTGATGAATGCGCCATTACCGTGGCGCGGCTGGTGACAGGACTGAGCGTAACACCTGAAACCAGTACCTTAATTCTGGGAGACGCGGACACCGGCAATGATACCGTCACGATCATACCGACTATTGAGCCCGATGACGCCACAGATCAAACAGTATCCTATGAAAGCTCTGACCCATCAGCAGCGACAGTGGATGAAAATGGGGTAGTCACGGCTGTCAAGAGAGGCACTGCGACCATCACGGTGACTACCACCGACGGGGGCTACACCGATACCTGTTTTATCACGGTAGAGCAGCGGGTCACAGGGGTGAGCGTAACACCTGAAACCAGTACGTTGGTTCTGGGAGACGCGGACACCAGCAATGATACCGTGAGCGTATCAGCTACCGTATCTCCGGCAGATGCCAATGACAAGACCTTTACATGGGAAAGCTCTGACCCGGCTGTGGCTACAGTGGATGCATCCGGCGTGGTGACGGCAGTGGGCGGAGGCAGTGCGACGATCACGGCGACCACCACCGACGGGGGGCACACCGATGAATGCGCCATTGCGGTAGAGCGGAGGGTCACAGGGGTGACGCTGCCCAGCGATTATGTATGGATGACCCATCATGACACGCTGACGCTGACCGCTACGGTACTGCCGGATGACGCCACATATTCTGGCGTGACCTGGTCAAGCGATAATACGGCAGTGGTGAAAGTGGATACAAACGGAAAGTTGACAGCGGTGGACGTAGGCCATGCGACCATAACCGCCACAGCCGGTGGACAGTCGGACAGTTGTGTGGTGGTGGTCACCGCGAAACGCGTCGCCGGTGTGAGATTGAACGAATACGCAAAGACATTGGCTCCGGGCGATTCGTTTACACTGAAAGCGACGATCCTGCCGCAGGATGCGACATCCAGGAACATCACGTGGGCGAGCAGCGACGGCAGCGTCGCCACGGTGAACCGGAGAGGAAAGGTGACTGCGGTGGGCATCGGCACAGCGACCATATCCGCCAAAACGCATGGTGCTGCGGCGTTCTGCACCGTGACGGTGGCGGCGGAAAAGGCTGCCGCCCCGGCCACCCCTGCGGCAGAGGATGTATCTGAGAGTTCTCCTATATCGACCCCATCGCCGGAGCCTGCTGCGAGCCCTACCCCTGTGCCCACAGAAAGTGCCGAACCGAGTGCATCCCCGAGCCCGGCGCTGGCGGCAATACCCGTAAGGATATCTGATCATGATGACGAGACTGGTCTCATCACCTTCGAGATCGATGTAAGTGCCCTGCCGGAGGGGACCAAGGCACTGCAGATGCCGGACGGTACGGTGATCGAGATCGGCGATGGAGATACGCTGGAGATCATGGTCACCCAGAGTACCCTGGATGGTGAGGAGGTCGAGCTGCTATTGCTGGATGATGAGGGATTGCCCATGGCACCGGTAGTACTGCAGGCTGGGACCGATACAGCCGACGGACAGAACGACGGCAGGCCGATATTCCTATGGCTGTTGATCGGCATCGTGGGCATAGGCGGCGCGGGGGCAACTTTCTATCTGTTATGGCGAAAGGGGCAGCGCGCTTAAAATTAGTAATTGGATAGATGATCTATGAGGGGCTGATATACATAACAGCCACAAAGCGGCTTACATACTATGCAAGCCGCTTTGTGGCTAAGGGTAAGAGCGCCTGACCTCTTGAATCCCGTTCAAGCGCGCACCTTACCGATATATTCAAAAAACATTGCGGGTTAAGGCTTTTCTCATTAAAATAAATTTCGTTGTCTTCTAAGTACTAAGGCTATCCCTAATTGTGCTAAATCTTAAAGATTTACTAGATTGTATTATAAGAAGAAACGACAGCATGGTGCTTTAGATTTTACAACTTAATTTGATAGCATTTTGATAACAAAAAAACTGCTATCGTCAAATAATATGGATAGCAGGTATAGAAAGCATAGGAAAAAGCGCAATAACCTAAACATATATGTTTAATATATGTTTGGATTTGCTGAGTGGGAATAAGAAACGAATCCCCTTAAAACCAAGTAAAGCAAGGTTTTTCGGGGATTTTTCATGTAAATTAATAACAATATAATAACAGAAAGTATATTTCTTATGCCATTGGGGATGTTGGAATCACGCCTCACCATCTTCTACAAGCTGTGAAGTTGATCCCGCCCCGCGAAAGCAACTATTTGTGGATATATTATCACGGGCGTAATTTGCACCGTCATGGTAGAAAGCGCGAACGATGATCCTTGGCAAAATCTGAAGGAGCGGGCATAGCTTATTCTTCTTATTTCTGCCTACTTATTCAAATAGCATAACTGGCGCGCCCCCTTGAACCCCATTCAAGTGCGAGGCCTCTCGCTTTGTCCCCAAATAGTTTGTGGCATACCTGTTTGTATTGGTCTTTAACTCGCATGTAATAAGGCTTTTTCGGTGCTGTGGGCCCGGAAAGTACTGAGATATAAGGCTCTTTAATTGATTACGGCATCCCGCTGTGCTGTAATGATGGATAGACGTTCGTCAATGGTAGAATCGCCCTATATTTAGCAGTTAGCAAAGTGTCTGATGTCCTTGATGGGCATGGCGGCAGTCTGCTCGTACAGATCTCTGTTGGTCTGAATTTCGGGCGTGCCTATAAAGAGATACCCTTCCAACGACTCCCTGTCGACAACCGCAGAGGCTATCTTGGAGCCGTCCGATATGTTTTGATAGGTGGTGCCACCGACACCTTCGGTAAAGATGAGCGTTTCGTCATCGAGGACCCGCGTTGAGTGTTTGGGCGCGTTGTTCGGAATACCGTTTTTGCTGACCGTTGCGTAGACGCACTGCTGGGTGCTCACCATATCCTTCATTTACTGCGTTAGTTTGGCCATAATTCGAATCCATTCCTAAAAATTTTTGGCTTTTACTTGCGCTTCTTTGATCGCGTCTCCGACAAGAGCATCCACATCGTTGCCGATTACATCCAGCCCGTCCGCGTAGATCGTGGTGAAATCCGAGATGCCCAGGAAAGTAAATAATCCGCGCAGATATCTGTCGCCCATTTCCAGGGAGCAGAACGGCTCCTCGGTATATGTCCCGCCTCTCGTGGCAATATTGACTGCCTTTTTCCCCTGGCACAGGCCCACGGAGCCTTCCTCGGTATACTTGAACGTGATGCCGGTGACGCAGATATAGTCGATGTATGCCTTTAAAACGGCGGGGATACTCAGGTTCCACAATGGCTCAGCGACGACATATTTATCGGCCTCGGCGAACTGGTAGGCGTATTTTAGGATCGGATGATTTCTGCTCTCTTCAGTCTTGGGACCAAATACGGTGTTGATATCCTCCACTGACAAAAACTTTATGCCCTCCTTATATAGATCCAGGGTGATGATTCGGTCTTCGGGATGATTTTTCCTATAGCTTTCCACAAAGCTGTCGGAAATTTGAAAGGTCCTGGATTGGCCTTCCGGTTTTGCGTTGGCTTTAATATAGAGAACGGTACTCATTGTATTGTCCCTTCTGAAGGTATTATTTGTAGCTAGTTTGATCCGAAAACGTGAATACTATCCCGAGTTCTTGGGAAAAACCAATATAGTTGACAAGGAAACCATTGCAAAATATAATAGTTTCAAAGAAAACCGTTTGAAGGAGCTGTCGGCTATGGAGAGTTTCGGTAGGTATTGTGCAGCTATATATAGACTCAGCCAAAGCATATTCAACCATAAGTTGAAGGAGCTGAAGATCAGCAGCGGTCAATATGATTTTTTCCTCGTAATAGCCAAAAATGAAGGCATCAACCAGAAGGAACTTGGTGACAGACTTTATGTGGAAAAATCAACAACCGCAAAGGCTGTTAAGCAGCTAGAGACCAAAGGATATGTATACAAAAACCAAGTTGAGAAAGACAAGCGATATTCAGCGCTGTATTTAACAGAGACGGGACGAAAGGCCTCGGCGGCGGTTGAATCTGTTTTTTCAGAAATGCTAGGTATTTTCTCAAAGGACATATCAGATAGTAAGGTCGAAGAGACCGTACGCGTGCTGAAAAAAGTGATACAAAACCTTCACGAAGAAAAAAGAAAATACATTGGAGACTAACCCGCAGGAGGACAGCATTGATGGATAGAGACGCGGTATTTCATGAGAAAGTTCCACTTTGGACCCGGGACTTTATATTAATATCAATCGCAAGCTTATTAATTACCCTGGGATTTCAGATGCTTCTACCGGTACTGCCTGTTTTTTCAGCGGAGCTAGGCGGATCGGATGCTTGGGCGGGTCTGGTCGTCGGTATTTTTACCATTTCCGCTGTAATCATGAGGCCGATTGCCGGTCGATTATTAGACAAGCAAGGCAGAAAAGGCGTGTTCCTGATAGGCTTACTGGTATTTCTTATATGCGTTGTGGCATACAATTGGACTTCAACCATTTTGGTACTGTTGATACTTAGGTTTATCCACGGTTTTGGCTGGGGCGCTTCCAGTACAGCCTCCAGTACTATCGCTTCGGACATTATTCCTAAATCCCGGCTGGGTGAAGGCATGGGCTTTTTCGGATTGACAAGCACCCTTGCCATGGCCGTGGCTCCCGCGTTAGGACTTGAACTCCTCAGCGGCTATGGATTCAGCACTGTTTTTTATATTTCCGCGGGATTTGTGTTGCTTTCTATCTTTATTGCGTTGCCTATAAAATATCATCAGCCTGACGTGAATCCAAAATCCGGAACTGATCCATTGTCAAACCCCGAAAAAGCGGGAATCATTGAGAAATCGGCCATTCTTCCCGCCGTTGTCATATTCTTTGTGACAATGACCTACGGAGCGATTGTCTCCTTTATTGCACTGTACGCAGGCCAGAGACAAGTTGAAAATATAGGATTGTTCTTTACCATCTATGCTGTCGCATTACTGATTTCACGGCCCTACTTTGGCCGCTTGACCGACAGAAAAGGTACTTCTTTTGCGGTGCTTCCGGGTATAATTTGTGTAATACTTTCAATGTTCTTAATTTGTTCTGCCAATTCGCTCATTGTCTTTCTGATAGCCGGGTTTATATATGGGATTGGGTTTGGAGCTATCCAGCCGGCGTTGCAAGCGATGTCCGTACGTAAGGTTGACCACTTGAGGCGGGGCGCCGCGAACGCCACTTTCTTTCTTGGTTTTGATCTTGGGATTGGCGCGGGCGCCATCCTTTGGGGTATAATAGCTGAGCATTACGGCTACCAGTTAATTTACCTCCTGGCCATAATTCCCGCTATTGTGGGAGCGCTCGTCTATTTTGGATCAATGAAAAGACGAAACAACAAAACTCCTTAACACACTGCGTATCGTTTTCTCTGGTATCGGGATTGCAATGATTCAAGTGACCTCGTGAATCTCGTTCAAGCTCGCACCCATGCCGATCCGTGCCAAAATCGTTATATTTCAAAGTCTTTTCTCATAAATGTAGAACAAATTGTATCAAAAGTACTAATAGTTTTTGAGCAAGTACTGATCCCCAAAAAAGCCCCTCAAAGCCAAAACCTCACCTATTTTAGATGGAGGACAAGCCCGATAGGATGCGAAATATACTGGCATGGGCTTAATGATTATGCCAATACAGAAAACCGGAGACTCAAAGAACTAAAAGAAATCAGCGGAGTTGTCTCAAAACTTGAATGTGTACGTGGAACAAGGTATAAGGCCAGAATTGCAGTTCTCAAGGATTATTCAAACGTTTGGGATGCTGCTTCAGATTGTTGCCATGACAGAGTAGATTATTATAGAGGCGTAATTTGTGTCAACGCCGATGTAAAAATGTATGTTTTCGGCGGTTAAATTTTGTAGGTTTGTGGCGGGAAGAAGAAGCCCCCTTTAGTGCTGATCCTGCTCGAACAGCGTATTCACAATCTGTTGTTTTTGTTTCATAAATTCCTTTCGTTCTTTGAGCCAGTAGCTCTCGCCTTTGATGTTGATGACGGTGCAGTGATGCAGGACACGGTCGAGAATGGCCGAGGCAATGGTCATGTCGGCAAATACCTCGTTCCACTGCGAGAAGGTCTTGTTGCTGGTAAAGATGGTGGAGACCTTCTCGTAACGTCTGGCGATGAGCTGAAAGAGAGACCGTTTCAAAGATCGTGTAAACCTCCAAGATGGTGTAAAATAAACACACCATAGTGGAGGTTTAATTATGGCAAAACGCAAAACACTCACAGCGGAAGAAAAACGACGCAAGGAGCTGATCAAAGAGCTGCTTAAAACAACACCGCTTCGAGACGGGCAAGACTTGAACGACATTATGAAAGAATTCATCGATGAGATGGTAAACGGCAGCCTCGAAGGTGAATTGGATGATGAACTTGGATATGACAAATACGATGTCGAGAACAAAGAAACCGACAATTCTCGAAACGGGTTTGGGCATAAAACACTTCAAACCAGCTATGGCGATGTAGACATCAAGGTGCCGCGAGACCGGCAGGGCGAATATGAACCCAAACTGGTTGGCAAGCATCAGAAAATGCTGAATGATGAGATTGAGCGGAAAATCATCTCCATGTATGCCAAAGGCATGACCACCGGCGACATGGAAGCGCATATTCGCGATTTGTATGGGTTAGATATCTCGGACAGTACGATCAGCCGAATCACAGATAAAATACTACCCATTGCAAAGGAATGGCAGTCAAGACCGCTGGAAAGTATCTATGCCGTTATCTACATGGACGCCATTCACTATCATGTACGGCAGGACGGGCGAATAATCAAAAAGGCCGTGTATATTGCGATTGGCATCAATCTTGAGGGCATCAAGGACGTATTAGGCCTATGGATAGGCGAAAATGAGAGCTCCAAGTACTGGCTGACCGTGATTAATGAGATGAAGAACCGGGGCGTACAGGACATTCTCATCGCCTGTGTCGATGGCTTGAGCGGCTTCTCCGAGGCCATCAGCGCGGTATTCCCTAATACAGAGATACAAAAATGCGTGATCCATCAGATACGCAATAGTACACGGTTTGTTTCTTACAAAGACGTAAAACCGCTCATGGCGGATTTAAAAAAGGTTTATACGGCGCCAAGCGAAGAGGCCGCTCTTTCCGAACTGGAGCAATTTGACTCAGCCTGGGGTGAAAAATACCCGAAGATCGCGCTTTCATGGCGTAAGCATTGGGCCGAACTATCCACCTATTTCAAGTATCCCGCAGAGGTCAGAAAGCTGATCTACACCACAAATGCGATAGAAGGGTTCAATCGCCAGCTCCGAAAAGTGACCAAAAGCAAGAGCGTGTTCCCGACCGATGATAGTCTATTCAAAATGCTATATCTGGCCACTGCCGATATTACAAAAAAATGGACGGGCAGACGTAAAGACTGGGGGCAGATATACTCCCAACTCTCAATATACTTCGAAGAACGCATAACGGAATAAATAAATACCATGCTATGACCGGCAGATCAAGGTCAGGGGCTTCGCCCCTTCCTACCTTGACATGCCGTTTAAGCATGGTGTACTGTAACGAAGAGGGTTAAGGACAAATATACCCTTAACCCTCATACAATAATCACTTGTAATTACATCCATTTTGGAGAATACACGAATTCTGAAACATACCCCCGGAAAGCGCTGCGATACAAGGGCTTTTGAATAGTTACGAGAATTTAATCGTATTAGTACTTACTATTATTTTATTTTCTGTACACATATGATAATGCAAAAAGGATGTTGTAAGTGGGCATAACACGTTGCACTCGAAATAAAGCTATCCGCAAGATACTAGGGGATCTTCCTTCTCCGTCACGGTTCACAAGGCACACTACTTTTTTATATTCCCCCCTGTTGGTTGCTAGCATTTTCGGTTTCGTATTAATCAATATTTACATTAGCCCTATGAAGAAAATATCTTCTCTCTGGGGATAACAATTAACCACAGAATATACGGCAGCCATCCATCTAAACTATACTACAGGCACTGTATTTCCATCCATTCAGGTGTTTCATCCTTTTGTCTTTTCCTATATTCGCCCGGAGACATAGCCTTCAATTTCTTGAAGACGCGGTAAAATGTCTCCACCGAGTTGAATCCTACAGTGAAACCGATCTCATTGATTTGCCTATCCGTGGTCAATAGCAGTGCGCAGGCGTGATAGATGCGGATCTCATGGAGCAATTGCACGAAGCTCAATCCGTTTTGAATCAGCATCTCACACAAATAATTCTCATTGTAATGAAAATACTGCGCCACGCTGGACAATGTGATGTCTTCGTTGAAATGAAGGTGCATGTAATAGATGATTCGCGCGTTAATAAACGAATGAGTGGTCTTATTGCGATCTGTATTATTGAAGTATAGTTTCCTGTAGTTTCCTGGTGAGATGCCCTTAACCCGCTTGAAGGCACGGTAAAAGGACTCCAATGACTTGTACCCGACCAGAGAGGCAATCTCGGACACGGACATCAAAGGAAAAGGTAGAAAGGCGCAGGCATTGCGGATGCGTATTTCCTGCAGCAAATCCTCAAAATGCAGTCCGGTATATTTCATCAGCGATTCGTTGAGTCTGGTTTTACTGTAATGGAATTTATCTGCCACTTCGGTCAGCGTGATCTCCCGCTCAAAGGACTTGTGGATGAACTCGATGGCCTTCCAGATGTTCTGCTCCTCTTGCCCGTCCTTATCGGCACTGGGCAGTGCCGCTCTCCTGATCCGGTCGAAATAAATAATAATCTCCGCTATTTTTGCCTGGATCAGCGATTCCTTCCAGGTTTTCATATTCTCGTGTTCGTCCTTCAGGTCGGAGAAGATCCCGTGAATTTTCTCATAGTCTTTGGATGCGAGAGATATAACGGGGGGCAGTGTCTTGTCCTGTAAAATCATGTCGCTCAGCTCAAAAGAGGGATTGTTCTCATCCAGGAGAAAGTCCAGGGGAAAATGGCATTTGAATATTTCCAGCGGGTCTTCTTCATTGGTCATAACCTCATGGATATGCCAGGGCAGCAGGGTGCACAGACTGCCTCTTTTGAGCTGGTATTCCACTCCGTTTATGATCTCTGTTCCCTGGCCGGATAGAATTAATTCAAGTTCTACGAAATCATGACGGTGAGGGAAAATATCGTGAGGAAGGGCGCCGCAGCTCACATAATACGCGGTGTCCATGGTGGAGAAGTGTTGTGAAGTCAAGCATACAGGGATATCGTACATCGATTTCTCTCCCTCCATAGTATTGTACATCTATTGTACATCTATAGTAGCATGTCGGCAAAATTCTGCGCAATCTTTACTCGAAAAAAACACGGTTTTGATGTATATGGCTGAAATAATGACAATCCTGCGGCCGGTATCGTTGCTATACTTGATGCCAAGTCACCATATCTCAACAGAATAAGGGAGGAAACGGAATGAAGACAATTGATCTGAACGGCACCTGGCGCATGAAATCCGTGTCCGGGAAGGAGTGGATCGACGCCAATGTTCCCGGTACGGTATTCGGCGCCCTGCTCGACGCGGGAAAGGTGGAGGACCCGTATTACAGGGACAATGAATTGAAAGTGGCGCCGGTATTTGAACAGGATTATGAGTACAGCCGCGAGTTCTCCGTGGGCCGTGATGTATTGGCCCATGATCAGGTGATACTGTGCTGCGAAGGTCTGGATACCGTCGCATCAATCACTATCAATGGGAATACACTGGCCGACACCGACAATATGCACCGGACATACCGGTTTGATGTAAAGGCCATGCTCGCCGAAGGGAAAAATACGATCAATATACTGTTTCGCTCGCCCGTGGCATTTGCCAAAGAGATGGCGGAGAAGCACAACCGCATGGGGCTCATGGGGGGCAGGGGGATCGAGTTTATCCGCAAGGCCCAATGCATGTTCGGATGGGATTGGGGCTTGGTGCTGCCCGATTCGGGCATCTGGCGGGATATCTATATCGAATGCTACGATGCGGCGAAGATACGCGACATCCATATCCTGCAAGACCACAGGCAGGGCGAGGTAGCGCTGGATATCCGGGTGGATTGCGCTGTATGGGGAGACAAGAGTCCGGCATTCACTGTGGAAATCACGTCGCCAGACGGTCAAAAGCTATGCGCTAAAGGCCCTGCAAAGGCGGCAAACGGAGACAATCGCGCATCCGTCGTGATCACCGACCCGAAACTCTGGTGGCCCAACGGCTTTGGCGATCAGCCCCTGTATCAGGTGGACGTGCGGCTAACGGATGGGAATACAGAACTCGACACACGGCGCATGCGGATCGGACTGCGGACGATACGCCTGCGGCGGGAAGAAGATGCGATCGGCAAATCATACGAGTTTGTCGTAAACGGAAACGCAATCTTTATGAAGGGGTCGAATCTGATCATCGAGGATGCGCTATTGGGGCGGCGGTCCCGGGAGCGGACGGAGAAGATGATCAAAAGCTGCGTGGACGCCAATTTCAACTGCATCCGGATCTGGGGCGGCGCCAATTATCCCGAAGATTATTTCTATGACCTGTGCGATCAATACGGGATCATACTGTATCATGACCTGATGTTTGCATGCAATTTCTACCCCTCCGATGAGGCATTCCTTGAGAATGTCAAAGAAGAGGTTTCCGGCAATGTCAAACGGGCCAGGCATCATGCGTGCATCGGTCTGTGGAGCGGAAACAACGAGATCGAAGTGGTGTTTCAATTGGCCGTCAGCGACAATCCTGCCATCGCCGCGATGCGCAAACAATTCGGTATGCCGGAGATGGAGGAGAGCCTCAAAACACAGATCTATCGGGATTATCAAAAAATCTTCTGCGAGGTCGTCCCTGAATTGCTGGGTGAAATCGATCCCCAGACGGACTATGTCCCTACCTCGCCGCTTGAGCAGGATTCAGGCAAGGATTCCGGTAAGGATTCCGGCGGTACATCCCTTTTCTCCAATGCCCTCTACGGGGACGCCCATTACTATGTGGCATATGACAATATCGCGCCGTATCCCACCATCCGAGACAGGAAATTCCGTTTCGTGTCTGAAATGGGTTTCCAGAGTTATCCCAGCTACAAGACCATCCGGGACTTCACGCTGCCGGAGGACCGGAAGCCTGACTCTCAGGTCATGCTCTCCCACCAGAAATGCAATAACGGCAATCCCATCATCGAAGCGTATATGGAGCAGGACTACACGGTGCCGGGAGACTTCTCCCTCTATGTGTATGAATCCCAGATACTGGCCGGTGAGATCCAGCGGTATGCGGTGGAGCATTTCCGGCGGCATATCGGGCTCTGCATGGGGGTCATCACCTGGCAGCTCAATGACTGCTGGCCCGCCGTATCCTGGGCAGGATTGGATTATTATGGGCGGTGGAAGGCCCAGCAGTATTATACCAAACGGTTCTACGCGCCGATCCTCATATCCGCCAAGGATGAGGGGACAAAGATCGACCTGTGGGTCAATAACGACACGCTGAATGATATCAAGGGGACCGTAGACTGGAAGCTGATGGACAAGCAGTCCAAGATCGTCGAAGAGGACAGCGTGCCTGTCGAGGTCGGCTCCTGCCAGGCCATAGAGGCCGTCACTCTCGATTTCAGCGGCAGGGTAGCGGACCCGAGCGAGCGGTATGTGGAATTTGCATTTACTATGGACGGCGAAACCG
>ENA-ORCX01000480-ORCX01000480.1-marine-metagenome-genome-assembly--contig:-NODE-480-length-14054-cov-2.398440_pt1 | contig 14054 bp, 10 predicted proteins | sample MGYA00248630_ERZ508518 | MGnify/ENA primary metagenome ERZ508518 (study PRJEB26188, sample SAMN06268768) | marine metagenome | isolation source: Bioluminescent Bay, La Paraguera, Puerto Rico | place...
GGTCCTCGGGCCCGTCGAAGACGGGGGCGGTGGCGTGGAAGGCAAGAAGGTGCAGCCGCCCCTGCGGCGTGTCCACCGGCAGGTCCCAATGCGCCACCGACGACAGGCGCTGCACCGCCTGCGCCTCGGCGCTGGGAAAGGGCTGTCCGTTCAGCCGGGGCAGGGTGGCGCCGGGCAGATCGGCCCAGGGAAGGGGGGTGAAATCGCGCATCTCCCCAACCGCGATCGGATAGCGCGACAGCACCGCCATGCCGCCCTGCCCGGTGAAGCGCCCGTAGCCCTGCGCATCGCGCGGCCCATCCGTGCGCCCGTCGCCGTCGAGGTCCACCCCGCTGCGCCGCCCGCTGTTGGGCGGCCCAGCAAAGCGGTAGGGATAGTCCAGCCCGGCGCGGGCCAGCGCCCCGGCCAGCGCGTCCAGCGCTGCGCCCTCCAGATCATAATCGATGCCCTGCAGGGCGATCACGTCGGGCCGCGCGCTGGCGATCACCGCGACCACGGCCTTGACCTGCGGGTCGCCCTTCAGGATGTCGCGCAGCAGCAGGCCGGGGCCTGCGCGGGAAAGCTCGGTGTTATAGGTGGCGACGCGCAGCGTCTCGGCCCGGGCCGGCACGGCCAGCAGGGCCAGCGCCAGGATCAGGCCGGAACGAATTCGGCCTCTTCCGCGGGCGTGGCCCGGCGGCGCTGTTCGCGGATCATGCGGCCGATCCGGCCGATGGCGATGCCGCGCATGAATAGGCTGGAAGGCAAGAGCGCCCATGCCGAAATCACCCAGATCATCGTTTGCGAATTATGCAGCGTCACCGGGCCGAAGGCGATGGTGGCCGCCTTGGCCACCGCCGGCACGACGAAGGGCAGGATAAAGCCCAGCGCCACGTTGAAGCGCGCGTCGCGGGCCAGCCGGTCCACCACGTCGCCGCCCGCTGTGGGGTCGAAGGTGGGCAGGTTGATCCAGACGTTGAAGGCGCCATTGCGCGAGGGCCAGTGATTGACCTGGATCAGCAGGATGAACACCGCCAGCGACAGCAGCGAGATCAGATAGGCCATGCCGGCGGCCATGCGCACCAGCTGCACGTCCTGCAGCGAGGCGTCGGGCGGCAGCATCAGCAGAACCAGGCTCACCGGGGAATAGGGGAAGTCGATGATCACGCCGACCAGGGCGCCGACGGCGCGCACGAACTGGGTCAGGGGGGTGGGGCTGGATTGCCCGAGATAGATCATCGTCAGCAGGAACACCGTCACCAGCATCGAGCCGAAGCGGATGCGGTTGAAGGGCGGCGCGTCTCGGAACTCGACCAGGCCGGGATACTTCGCGGAATATTCGAAGAATGTCAGCCCGGCCGCGAACAGCGCCACAAGCGCGACGATCTGCGTCGCATCCGACGAGACGTCGGGTAGCAGAAGCGAGGGCGTTGCGATCAGCAACACCACGAGGAATGCGCGCACGATGGCGCCTGTCAATTGAGCAATCACTGCCCTGTGCCCCCATTCTGGCCGGACGCGATACGTTGCCGCGCCCTTGTCCCGCATGGATCCGTCTTTGTGACGGCGTGCCTCATATTGGCCTCATTTTTGCCCAATTTCGACTCGCCCGGCAAGAGGGCGTCCAAGTTAAGGAATTCTTTGCGGCTTTTTCGTGGAGAAACTGTCACCACTTTGCATCAAAATGCCGAAAAAAAGGGGCCGCCCGGTGGGGCGGCCCGCAATTCTTGGGGTTTCCCGGGGTCAGACCCAGGGGCGCTCGGTGGCCATCTTGTTTTCAAAGGCCTGGATCGCCGGGGCCTTTTCCAGGGTCAGGGCGATGTCGTCGAGGCCATTCAGCAGGCAATGCTTGCGGAACGGATCGACCTCGAAGTGGAACACCTCGCCGTCCGAGCTGGTGACCGTCTGCTCTTCCAGGTCCACCGTCATGCGGGCGTTGGCGCCCTTTTCGGCATCCTTCATCAGGGCGTCCACCTGCTCTTGCGGCAGCACGATGGGCAGGATGCCGTTCTTGAAGCAGTTGTTGAAGAAGATGTCGGCAAACGAGGTCGAGATGATCGCCTTGATGCCGAAATCCTTGATCGCCCAGGGCGCGTGTTCACGCGACGAGCCGCAGCCGAAGTTGTCGCCCGCGACGAGGATCTCGGCCTCGCGATAGGCGGGCTTGTTCAGCACGAAATCGGGCTTTTCGTTGCCCTCGTCGTCATAGCGCATCTCGTCGAACAGGTTCACGCCCAGGCCCGACCGCTTGATGGTCTTCAGGAACTGCTTGGGGATGATCATGTCGGTGTCGACGTTGATCAGGGGCAGCGGGGCGGCGACGCCGGTGAGTTTTTCGAACTTTTCCATATCTTGTGTCTCCTGCCGCCGGGGGCGGCCTATGAACTGCATATGATTTCCATATGAGTCCGATATGACTTTTGGCGTTGTTCCGCCGCTTACATCAGCTCCCGAACGTCGGTCAGGCGGCCGGTCACCGCTGCCGCCGCGGCCATCGCGGGCGACAGCAGGTGGGTGCGGCCGCCGCGGCCCTGACGGCCCTCGAAGTTGCGGTTCGAGGTCGCCGCGCAGCGCTCGCCCGGCGAGAGCTGGTCGGGGTTCATCGCCAGGCACATGGAGCAGCCCGCCAGGCGCCATTCGCAGCCGGCCTCGATGAAGATCTCGGCCAGGCCTTCTTCCTCGGCCTGGGCGCGCACGAGGCCCGAGCCGGGAACGATCAGCGCGCGGATGCCCGGCGCGATCTTCTTGCCCTTCAGGATCGCGGCGGCGGCGCGCAGAACGGCCTCCGCGAGATCGGCGGCGAACATGAATTCCCGCCGGGCCGTGCCGTCGCCCCAGATCTCGACCGTCTCCTGGCCCTCGGTCTTGGCGATGTGCATCTTGTGGATGATCGCGGGCACGAGATGCGAATGCGCCGGGTCGAACTTGTCGTGGAGGCCATAGAGGTTGCAGGGGATCAGCGTCTTGTACTGCGCCGCCTCATCCTCGCGCCGGATATACTGGCACAGGCGCGTGGCAAAGATCTTGGCCAGTGCATAGCCCTCGTTCGTCGGCTCCAGCTCGCCCGAGAGGATCATCTCCTCGCGCAGCGGGTTCTCGGCGGCCCGGGGATACATGCAGGTCGAGGCGAGGTTGAGGATACGGGTCACGCCGGCCTGGCGGGCGGCCATGATCACGTTGCGCCCCATCGCGGTGTTTTCCTCGAGGAAGGCCACGGGATGACGGATATTGGCCTGGATCCCGCCCACGCGGCCGGCGGCATGGATGACCATGTCGGGCCGGTGGCGGTCCATGAAGGCCGAAACCGCGGCCGCGTCGGTGAGGTCCAGCGCGCGCGACCGGGGCGCGAGGATGTCCCATTCCGCCGCCAGCGGGTGGTCCTGGATATTCCGGCCCACCATACCCGAACCGCCGGTCAAGAGCAGCGTACCGCGTTTGCGCATGGCTGACACTCTCAGTCCTCGCGCGACACGGGCAGTTCCAGCCCGTGATCTTTCAGAAGGCGCGCCCGCCGCGCCGCCTTGAGGTCCTCGGCCACCATCTCGGCGCACATTTCCTGCACGCTGATCTCGGGCTCCCAGCCCAGCTTCTGCTTGGCCTTGGCCGGATCGCCGAGCAGCGTCTCGACCTCCGCGGGGCGGAAATAGCGCGGATCGATGCGCATGATCACGTCGCCGGGCTTCAGCGCCGGCGCCTGATCGCCGTCGATGGAATCGACGACGGCGATCTCGCCCAGGCCCTCGCCCTCGAAGCGCAGGGTGATCCCCAGTTCGGCAGCGGCCCAGGCGATGAACTGGCGCACCGAGTACTGCACCCCGGTGGCGATCACGAAATCCTCCGGCGCGTCCTGCTGCAGCATCAGCCACTGCATCTTGACGTAGTCCTTGGCGTGGCCCCAGTCGCGCAGCGCGTTGATATTGCCCATGTAGAGGCAGGGCTCGAGCCCTTGCGCGATATTGGCCAGCCCGCGGGTGATCTTGCGGGTCACGAAGGTCTCGCCGCGGCGCGGGCTCTCGTGGTTGAACAGGATGCCGTTGCAGGCATACATGCCATAGGCCTCGCGGTAGTTCACCGTGATCCAGTAGGCGTACATCTTGGCCACGGCATAGGGCGAGCGCGGGTGGAACGGCGTGGTCTCGGTCTGCGGCACCTCTTGGACGAGCCCGTAGAGTTCCGAGGTGGAGGCTTGGTAGAAGCGGGTCTTCTTCTCGAGCCCCAGGAAGCGGATCGCCTCGAGCAGGCGCAACGTGCCCATCGCGTCCACATTGGCCGTGTACTCGGGCGATTCGAAGCTGACCGCCACATGCGACTGCGCCCCGAGGTTATAGACCTCGTCGGGCTGCACCTCCTGCAGGATGCGGGTCAGGTTGGAGGTGTCGGTCAGGTCGCCGTAATGCAGCTTGAGATGCGGATTGACGTCATGCGGGTCCTGGAAGATGTGGTCGATCCGCTGGGTATTGAACAGCGAGGCCCGGCGCTTGATGCCGTGCACCTCATAGCCCTTTTCCAGCAGGAATTCCGCGAGATAGGAACCGTCTTGGCCGGTAATGCCGGTAATCAATGCTTTTTTCGTCATTTGCTCTCAGCCGGAATCTTCTGAAAATTGCGCTTTCTCGGGGTCGACATCAATTCTTTCCTATTCCGATTTTGGAGAACAGCTCGCAACCGCCCTCGTCGCAGAACCGGCGGAGTGTCTCATAGTTGTAACTGAGCAGCCCCTCCATCTCGCCCCTCATCCTTTCCATCTCGGCATTGTCCAGGCGCGACAGCTCCTGGGTCAGGGCGAACAGCGCCTGCATCCGCGCCTTGGGGTCCGTGATGTCGTCATAGGATTCGTCCCAGAAATCCGAGAATGTCCGGAATCCCAGTTCGCGCATGGCCTTCAGCGTGCCGGGCTGCCCGATCAGGATGAAGGGGGACAGGGTGGCGATCGGCTTGAAGATCTTCTCGGTGAAGCGGAGGATGTTATGGCCGGTGTCGAAATCCGATTCCGTGACCAGGTGAATGTAGGACTCCTTGAAGAAGTCCTCGTCGGCCCGGTTCACATGGGCGCCCCGGCCATGCATGTTCAGGGTGTCCCGGTCGACCAGGTCCAGGTATTTCGGCAGCTTCCGGGCCAGGCGCCGATAGGCCTTGCGGAAGGCGTCCTCCTCCATCGCCCCTTCGAAGAAAGCCTTGTACAGCGCCGGCGCCTCGAGCCGCTTGCCCGGCACGTTGGGGGGCAGGTTGCTGAGCGAGTGGTTGAAGGAATAGTTCACCCCCTCGAAGCCGAACGCCTCCTGCATGTGGATCAGAATGGCCAGCCGGTGCGGCTTGGGGATGTTGTTCAGGCACAAGAACCGGTTCGCGCGCTGCGCGGAGAATTCCTTTTCCGGCATGCTGAACTTCAGGAAATGCGTGTTGAAATGCACCACCTCGGCATCGACATCCCCGGCCGCGCGGCCCTCGGCCGAGATCGCGTTGGAGAAGTTCTGGCTGATATAGGTGAACCTGACCTTGTCCAGCCCCAGCCGCGCCTTGACGTCGCGATAGACGCCGAAGGCCTTCGTCTCGTCGAACAGCGAAACCTCGGCACCGCAATCGAGGACGATCTGAACCGGCAAATCCGCAGCGGCCAGGACCGCGGCCAGGCTTTTCGCGAAAACGGAGGACACGTAGTCGGCGCTTTCGGCCTTGTGCGGAACGCCGGCGTCGATCCAGTAGACCACCCTGGGCACCGGCCCCTGCCCCAGCGCGGCGGTCTTGGGCCTGGGCAGCGTTTGCACGATGTCCTGCACCGAATTGCGGAACAGCTCCCCCACGAGGATGAAGCGCTCGCCGCCGATTTCGTGGCTGAAGCGCCAGTTGACCATTTTCCGGGCCGCCTCGTCGCCGCTCAGGGCCAGGGAAAGGATCTCGGGCGAGAAGAAATCCTTCTGCTCTCCGGTCAGTTCCTTGAGGGCGATGCGCCCGGCCACCTCGCCGACATCCAGCAGGCCCCTGCCGATGAGAAAGAGTTGGAGAACCGGGCGCACCATCTCGTCCCCGGCAAAGGCAACCCCGCCCTCATAGGCCTTGCGCAGGACCTCGGCGAACCCGGCCTCCAGGGCGAAGAAATCCTCGGCCTTGCAGAACAGGCTGATGTCGTGCATCTCGCGGATGCCCCGGATGACCCGAAAGAGATCGTCACCCCCGACATCTCCGGGATGGTCGGTCACGTAGGCCGTCGCCTCCTCGAAATAGCGCCGGGAATTTTCGTCGGCATTCGCCCGGTTCTTGCGCACCCGCAGGACGGTCTGCAGCGCGATCCGGCGCAGCAGCCGCCGCACCGAGGGCGCGGTGACGGAGGGCAGCACCCTGTCCCTGTGCTCGAAGAAGAACTCGGGCGCGCCGCCGTTTCTCATGTAGAGAACCAGCAGCCGCGCCGTCAGGGCGGGAGAGAAAAAGCCGGCCAGGGTTTCGATCAGCCGCAGCGTCCCGGCCTTGTCCCGGGCGATTTCCTCGCGGATATATTCGAAGAAGAGCCTCGAGAAATTCCTCTCGCCCATCTCGGAGGCCTGCCGCAGAAACGGGCCGATGGCGTCAGTTGTTTCTGAATTCATTCAGTTCTTGTCCCCTTGCAAGGCGCCGCCCCCGGCCGCCGGCCGACCCATCCGCCATTCGTTCGGAAAGGCCCGGGCGTCATTTGCCCCGCCCCTCTCGCAATTCCTTCACCTGACGCTCCAGGTTCTGCAGCCTCCGGGCCTGGTCCAGCGTGATCTCCAGCATGTAGTCGAACAGCCGGTCGCGCATCTGCCCGGGGTCCGGCCGGGCCGGGGGCGCGGCCTGCTGCGCGGTCAGGTCGATGCCGAAACGGTCCCGGAACTGGTCGAACAGTTCCTGGCGCTCCTCCACGATCCGCGTCGTGGAGCCATAGTCGAAATACTTGGACAGCGCCTCGTCGAGCGTCGGAACGCTCTGGCTGCCGCCCATCACCGCCCGGTCGAACAGGCGGGGCAGCACGTGCTTTGGGAAGCGGTTGTTGAACAGCGCCCGCAGCAGGATCTCGCCGTCCTCGCCGCGCTCCAGCACGCGTTTCTGCGGGATCACGATATCCACCCCCGCGGCCTGCGCGAAATCCTGCACGATGTCCTCGGCCTGGTCGTAATTCCGGACCTCCAGGATGCCGCTGATGCGCTCGTCCCACTCGATCAGGCCCTTGTACCAGCGCACCAGTTGGCGGGCCTTTTCCTCGTAGCCGGGGACCGGGCCCTCGCCGGTCTTGTCGCGAATGCCCCACTGGACATAGGCCGAGGGCAGCCAGCTCCAGGGGTTGCGGGCATAGCCGATGGCGCGGACCTCGATCTCCTTGCCCAGCTCCCCGAGGAAGGGCTGCAGCGCCCCGCTGTTGCCCGAGAAGGCCTCGTTGGACAGGATGAAGGTCTCGGTCCCCGCCTCTTCGGCGCGCCGGCGCAGCGCGCCGAGAAAGACCTGCGCCTGTTGCCGCAAGACCTCCGGCGGCTGGCTGTAGAACTTGTCCTGGTTGCTCACGCCGCGGAAGGCGGGGTCGATCATGTCGAACCACATCCCCAGATATTCGACCTTCTGCGCGCGCAGCATCTCCGCGCTTTCCGACAGCGCCCGCTGGATCGAGCTCGACCCCGTCTTCCCCATGCCGATATGGAGGATCAGTTTCATGTCCGGATTCCCTCGTTTGCAGGGCGGCTTCCCGCCTCTTCCCCGCCCGCGCGGCATTGCTCGATCATGCGATAATCCGCGGCATAGGCCACGGCGACGTCGTTCCGGACGCTGTCCGGGATCGTCCGGGCCCCCGGCCGCGTCCTGGAGGTGTTCTGCGGGTTGAGATCAACCGCGTTGATCATCGTATAGGCGCCGGTGCCGAAGATCCGGTCGAAGATCCGGCGGGAATCGCGCTGGAAATCCTCGACGAAACCGACCTCCATGTCCGGCACCTCGTCGAAACAGACCTGCTTGCGCTGCAGCCGCCAATGCTCGTCGAGGTCGCGCAGCGCGGGATCCTCCCGGACCCGGGCGGCAAAGCCTTCGATGGTCAGGAACTCCTCCACCGGCACCCCGGCCGCCACGCCGAGATGGGCCCGCACCTTGCGGGTGAAATTGTTGTCGCGCCGCAGTTTCTTGTGGAAGGCCGAGGCAAAGCGCGCCACCGGGTCGCGGACGAAGCAGAATTTCAGGACATCCGGCGCCTCCAGCATCTTCTGGAAGCGCTCGTAGCCCAGCGATCTCGGCGTGCGCAGGATATTGGCCGCGCGCTTGTGGATGTCCTCGGCGCGGCGCATCTCGAAATCGATCCCCAGCGCCCGGGCCGTCGACTGGTTGAGCGAGGCCTTGAGCGTCGAGCAGGCGCAGATCGGGTTCGAGAAGAAGATGAATTTCAGCTCTTCGCAGATATGGACCGTGTAGTTGAACTCGGCCTCTCTGGGGAAATTCCGCATCATCCGCGTGACCGTCGACGTCATCCCGGCTGCCCCCCCCGCAACGATTTCGGGTCGGGTTTCAAGACCGGCCCCAATCCCGGAAAGGCCAGCTTTGCCTCCGGAAAGGAATGCCGCGGCCTCTCACGATAGTCGGTCACTTCGCGATCTCCTTTTCCAGCCGCGCGCTCAGCGCCCGCGTCGCGGCCGTCCAGTCATGTTCCTGCATGTCGGAAAAGGCCTGGCTTGACAACCTTCTGAAGCGGTCGCGGTCCAGCGACAGCGCGCGCAGCGCCTCCAGCCCCGCCGGCACCGCCTTCTCCGGCGGCAGAAGCACGCCGTTCTCGCCGTCGCGCAGAACCTCCGAGACCGCCCCCACATCGGTGGCCAGCGGCACCACCCCGGCGCGCATCGCCTCGAGGATGGTCAGCGGCAGCCCCTCGTAGCTGGACAGCAGGACGAAGGCATCGGCCCAGTCGAAGGCCGCGCTCAGCTCTTCCGGCGTGGTCAGGGGCGGTTCGATCCGCTGCGCGAGCTCGGGCTCCAGCGGCAGCCCGCCATCGTCGGCCAGCACCAGCTTGCCGATGACGCGCCAGTCGATCTGCAGCCCTGCTGCCGTGCTGGCCTTGATCAGCGCGCTCAGCCGGTGCAGCCCCTTCTGCCGGTCGAGCCGCCCCAGGTACATCACCCGCAGCGGGCTGTCCCCGGTGCGGGCCAGGCGGCTGTCCTGGGCCCGTTTCAGCCGGCCGGGATCGACCGGGAAGCCCGGCGCGTTGGGCACCGGGACGATCTTTTCCGAGGGCACGCCCATGGCGTGGCACCAGTCGCCGAGCCGGCGCGAGCAGGGCGCGAACACGTCATGGGCATGTTCGTAGGCCAGGCTCAGATAGGTGTTCCCCACCGGCCGCCCGGTGACCGACAGGTCGTTCAGATGCAGCGAGGTCACGGTCTTGACGCCGTGGCGCCGCAGCTGGCCCATGATCCCGGCCACGGCCCCGCCGTGGCAGTTGACCACAACGTCCAGCCAGTACATCAACGCCACCGCCCGGTCATGCTGGCCGGTATTCGCCCAGCCGGGGATCTCGGTCCCGAAATAGCTCGTCTCCCCGCCGCCCCAGGCCGCGAAGCTGTCGTCGTTCAGGAAGTTCACGGTCTCGAAGACGTCGTGCCAGTCCGGGCCGATGGCGCCGCTGTGTGCGGCCAGCACGAACAGATGCGGCACCCAGCCCTGCGCCTTCAGCCCGCGGGCCATGTTCAGCGCGACCTTCTCGACCCCGCCGAATTCCACCAGCGGCAGCAGGAAGCCGATATGCCGCCGCCCGTCCGCCAGCCGGGGATAGGGGGCGATGCCGCTGAACTCGCGGCGCAGGATGTTGTGCGGATTGGCGCGCCAGCCGATGCCCGGCTGGCGCCAGTCCCAGTCCCGCTTGCGTTCCTGGCGCCAGGGCGATGTCCGCATGCGGTGCATCAGCGACAGAAACTCGAAGGTCGCCGCCGTGACCTCGAAGCCCCTCCGGAACTCGGCCGCGTTGGGCAGGTCCATCTCCAGCGTGGCGAGCTTCGGCAGGCAATGCCGCGAGGGCAGCGAATCCAGCCAGGCCGTGTCGCTATCGTCGAGGACGTCGATAAGGGTCTTCTGCTCCACCATCAGCAGCGGCGCCCGGTTCTGGCGGCCGTCGCACTCGGAGGATTCCGAATAGCCGTGCCGCCCGCTTTTCGAGCCGACGGTGACAACCGCGACATTCGCCCGGCGCAGCATGAGCTCCATCTTCCACAGCACCCAGTGCAGGCTCTTGCCCCGCCCCAGCGCCTCGAGCGCGGCAGAGGAGGTCACCACCAGATGCGACGGCACGTGGTAGCGCTCGGGGGACATCCGGGCCCGCCAGTAGAGCCGGTCAAAGTCGCTTTGGCTCATCCTCGGCGCGTCGGCGGTCGGGTCCACCGCCAGCAGGAACTCTTTCCGGTCCGACAGGTAGATGGCGTAGCGGGGGCATTCCTCATGCTCCAGCGCCACCCGCGACCGGGCCTGGAACAGCGCCCTGTGCTTGGCCTGCATCACCCCCCGGATGGCCGCGCCGTCGCGTTCGGAATCGGCCAGCATGCTTTCGGGACGCTTGCGGTAGAGGAAACCGAAATCCTCCAGGTTGCGGCCACGGAACCCGGCCTCGGCGGCGCAGAGGAAGAAATCCCAGTCCTCGAATCCCTGCTTGAATTCGGTGTCGAAGAAGACCCCGGCCTCGAACACCGAGCGGCGGATCAGGCTGCCGGCCTCGCAGATATTGAGCTGGGTGTGAAGCAGCAGCGAATACGCGCCGCCGAAATCGACCTTCTCGCCGCTGCCGAACATGTCGATATTGGGATAGATCCAGCCGGCTTCGGGATGGTCGTCGAGCTCGGCCATGGCGCGCGCCATGGCCTGCGGGCGCAGCCGGTTGTCGGCATCCAGCATGTAGATCGCCTCGACCGAGGGCAGGTTTTCCAGCACGTGGCGGATGCCGAAATTGCGCGCGTCGCTCAGCCCGCCGTTGGGCTTGCGCAGATAGGTGATCCGGTCGGGCCAGGCCAGCGCGTAGTCGCGGCAGATCTGCTCGGTCTCGCGGTGCGGACAGCCGTCATTGACCAGCACCAGCCGCAGCCCGAACCCGGCCTGCTGCTCCAGCACGGATTCGATGGCCTCGCTGACCAGCACGGAATGGCGGAAGATCGGAACCACCACGGCCAGGCGCGGGGCGGCGGGGGCGGCGGGGCGAACACTCATCTCGCGACACTCCCGCCGGTCAGCTCGAGGCCAGCAGGCGGAAGAAACAGGCCGCCGGCGGGGGCGTCCTGCCTGCCGCCTTGGGCAGCCGGGTCATCAGGTAGAGATCCGACCGCTCCTCGGTCGGGGCGGCGAGGAAGAAGTTCAGCTCGCCCCATTGCGACGGCGCCAGCCGGATCCAGTCCGAGATCTCCATCTCCTCCAGCAGGCCGGCCGCCGAGGCACCGCTGCGCCGCCTGGAGGCCGGCAGCACGCCGATCGCATATTCCACGTCGGGGCCCTGGGCCTGCTTGGTTTCGCCCCCGCCCAGGATCTGCCGCACCCCGGCCGGGCAGGCGCCGGACAGCCGCGCCAGCCCGACCCGGCCCGGCGCGGGCCGCACCACCAGGCCGCCCAGGTCCTGCACATATTCAGCCGGGCCGAACATTGGCCCGACGGTCTCGGCCTCCATCAGCACGGCCTGGCCGATCACCCATTTGCGCGCCGGCGGCGCCGCGGCGGGCGCATGGCCTTCGGCGGGCATCACCGCCTCGGCGCCGGGCAGGTAGCGCCAGCCCCGCATCGCCAGGATGGTGGCCTCGTCGCGCAGCGCCCCGTTCAGGCAAGGCAGGAAGCGCTGGTCGGGATTGGTCACCGAACAGGCCAGGTGCAGCGGCGCGGCACCCTCCCATTGCAGCCGCAGCCGGACGGATTGCGCATCCGGGCCCAGGGCCACGTTCAGCGACAGCCGCAGCAGGCCCGCGCGCAGCGCGTCGGCCGGGATCGACCAGCCCGCCACCACCCGGCCGCTCTCGGCCAGTTCCAGCGTCGCGGCCAGACGCCCTTCGCCCTGCGGGATCGGGTCGGCCACGACGACAGCGACGTCGCTCAGCCCCACGCTGTCCTGCGGCAGGCGCTGCTCCAGCACGTCGCCGGACTCCAGCGCGCAGGCCCCGTGCGCGGGCAGCGGCGCCAGGTCGAAAGACATGGTGCGCTGCGACCTGACGGTGTCGAAGAAGAACCGCTCCAGCCGGTGAAAGGCCGATTGCGTCTGCTCGTGCATTTCGCGCAGCTGGACGAGGTCGCGCATGAAACCGGCGGCGCGGCGCGCGGCGCTGACCTGTGACGCGGCCAGTTCCGCGACCAGCCATTCCAGCGCCTCGGCCCGGCGCGCGGCCACAGGCGCATCGCCCTCGGCCAGCTCCAGCAACGCCGGCGCCTCGACCCCGAACCGCGCCTTCCAGAAGGCGGCCAGGCGCTCGGCCGCGGCGCAACCTTGCGGCGAAATCGCCACGGTGCCGACGGCGCCGAGATAAACCTGGTCGGGAGGCAGCGGCACACCGTCCAGCCGGAACCCCGCGCCCTCGTCCTCCTGCCGCACGGAAACAAGAGAAACCGGTAACTCCAACGCCGCCGCGGGCTCCAGATCCATGTCGGGGACAAGGAGTAACGGGCGGTGACAATCCGTATTCATAACAACCTCAGACCGGGAACCAGGACACGCGTAAGATGTGTCAGACCTGCGAAACACGTCACCTTGTGGCATGATCCCGCGATCAGGGCAACCGCAGGTCCCGCCTATTCAACCCCGGCACGGGCTCAGGCCCCCGGCGGTATGGAAACCGCGGCGGTCTGCCCGTTTTGCAGGCAGGCCAGGAAGCCCCGCGCCGTGTCCAGCGCCTCGCGGATGGTGACATCCATGTCGAGATAGCGATAGGTGCCCAGCCGCCCGACGAAGCTGACCCCTTCGGTCCTGGCGGCCAGCGCCTCGTACTCGGCCAGCAGCGCCTTCTCCTCGACCAGGCGGATCGGGTAGTAGGGGATGTCGTCCTCGCCCGCCGCGCGGCTGAATTCGCGGTAGCAGACCGTGCCCTCGTGCTCTTCCCAGGGCGAGAAATGCTTGTGCTCGGTGATGCGGGTATAGGGCACGTCGCGGTCGCCGTAATTCATTACCGCGCAGCCCTGGTAGTCGCTGCCCGCGTAGGTGAAGCGCTCGAAATCCAGGGTGCGGTAGCCCAGCCGCCCCAGCCGGTAGCCGAAATAGCCGTCCAGCGGCCCGGACCAGAACACGTGGTCGTGCCGCCCGGCCTGGTCGGCGTCGAACCAGGTCTCGAGGTGGACGTCGATATTGGGGTGGTCGAGGATGCGTTCGACCAGCGCCGTGTAGCCGTCCTCGGGCATGCCCTGGAAGCGGTGGAAGAAATAGTTGTCGTCGTAGTTGAATCGCACCGGCAGGCGTTTCAGGATCGAGGCCGGCAGCTCGGTCGGCGAACAGCCCCACTGCTTTTCCGTGTAGCCCTTGAAGAACGCCTCGTAGAGGTCGGGCCCGACGAAGCGCAGCGCCTGCTCCTCGAAGGTCTGCGGATCGGTGATCGAGGTGTCGGCCTGTTCGGCGATGAAGGCGCGCGCCTCATCGGGGCGCAGGGTCTTGCCGTAGAACTGGTTGATGGTGTGCAGGTTGATGGGCAGCGAAAACACCTGTCCCTGCGCGGTGGTCTTCACCCGGTTCTTGTAGGGTCGGAACCGGGCGAAGCGGTTGACGTAGTCCCAGACCTCGGCGTCGTCGGTGTGGAAGATATGCGGCCCGTAGACATGGACCATGACGCCGGTCTCGGGGCAGCGCTCGGTATGGCAATTGCCGGCGATATGGGGGCGCCCGTCGATCACCGTGATGGCGTGGCCCGCCTCGGCCAGCTGCCGCCCGATCACCGCGCCGGACAGCCCGGCCCCGACCATGAGAAATTTCATCGCGCACCTTCCCTGTTGCCCGGTTCGCCCGGCTAATCAGGCCATAAGCAATCGCCCCCCCGCACGCAACCGCACAGGGCCGCCGGGCGCCGCTTCCCGGCCGGGAATCGCCGCCCTGTTGAAAAATGGGGACGGCTCTGCCCCGGGCCTCGGTGGCTCATCAGTGGTTCATCAGCTCC
>ENA-ORCX01000481-ORCX01000481.1-marine-metagenome-genome-assembly--contig:-NODE-481-length-13961-cov-3.196269_pt1 | contig 13961 bp, 11 predicted proteins | sample MGYA00248630_ERZ508518 | MGnify/ENA primary metagenome ERZ508518 (study PRJEB26188, sample SAMN06268768) | marine metagenome | isolation source: Bioluminescent Bay, La Paraguera, Puerto Rico | place...
CATATTCGCGAGCCGAGTCTCGCCAGTTATGCAAATTGTCACACCGTGTATGTCATCACTGATCACCTCTGTTAGTATCACCATAAACCTTGACGGGGAGTGAATGTCAAGGAGTATCGAAACAAACGGCTGTATTGAGTATTATTTGCACAGAAATACTCTCCCGCCGGATGCGGCAGGAGAGTATAATTGCCTATTAAATAATCGTTTTTAGTATTGCAGCACTTCAAAACTACTAATTTTATCGTATATGAGATACTCGTCCCGGCCGCTAAAAGGACCGAGATTGCAGTCTTTCCCGATGGTATAAACAGGATTTTCCGTCCCTTCACTGTTGATCCAGGATAGAAAGGCATTGACGTCCGAGAAAGGCATCTCATATTCCTTGATCTCCCCGGTGACCATCGTAACCCGCAGCAGGGCATTGTCATAGGAAGGAACAACGTAACTTTCGACAGATGACAGAGAGGCAGGATTTGCCCCGCCGAATGCGTATATCGTTCGATCTATGATTTCCGTCGGTATTTCCTGGCGTCTGACTGCCATGGATGGCAACGTCGTCCATGCATTGGTCTCAGGATCATAGACTTCAAAAGATGACAAGTACGAGTCAGGATTCGTGTCCGCATCGCCTCTCCCGCCAATCACATAGATTTTCCCACCTGCGATCGCCGTACCAAACCAAGACTTGGCTATGGGCATGGAGGTGGCTGCCGTCCATGTATTGCTATCCGGATCATACACCTCAACCAGCGATACCGTATTGATGGAATCATATCCACCCATCACATAGATTTTTTCATCAACGACCGCTGTCCCCATCCCCCATCTCGCCCCTAACATGGATGGCAGCGCTGTCCATACATCGGTGCCGGGATCATATACTTCTGCGGATGATAGGCTGATGCCGCTGCCGCTGCTGGTATCACGGCCACCGATAGCATATATTTTCCCATCGATAACTTCTGTCCGAAAATAATGCCGTGCGGTGGACATGGAAGACAATACTGTCCAGGTATCCGTACCCGGATCATACACCTCTGCCGATGATAGACATACGTTGCCGGCGCCAAGCCCGCCTATGGCATATATCTTCCCCTCGATGACTTCTGTCTGAAAATTATGGCGCGGGGTCGACATGGACGAAAGGGCTGTCCAGGTATCCGTATCCGGGTCATACCCTTCCGTTGATGACAAGAATGCACTGCCAGCGCCAAATCCGCCTATAACATATATTTTCCCATCAATGACTTCTGTCCTAAAAGATCTTCTTGTTGCCGCCATAGATGCCAGGGTTGTCCACGTATCCGTATCCGGGTTATACATTTCCGCTGATGATAAGTACCCGTCGCTGGTGCTATATCCCCCCAAGGCATATATTTTTCCGTCAACTACGCCTGTCTGAAAACTACTGCGATCATCAGACATGGCTGTGAGGGTGCTCCAGCTTGGCTCTAATACCGTCATATCAGGCATGATACATGTTCTCCTTTTCACTGTATTCTTTCAAAGAAAATAATACTAGAAAAGAATCATCCATCTATATGGGCATTTACATAGATAGTTTGGTTATGTCCAAGCCGTAAAAAAGCCGATACCAGATGGTATCGGCCCATATAACTGTGATATATTTACAGTTCGCGAATGACATCTCCCAATATCCGTATCCCCTCCTCGATCTTCTCGGGCAGGGCGGCGGAAAAGTTCAGCCGGAACCCCGGATTGGGAGCGTCCATGTCTGCCGCGAATGCGCTGCCGGGGACGAATGCGACCTTGCGGGCGGCGCACTGCTTCACCAGCGCGGTGGAATCACCGCCGTCCTTCAGCGTGCACCAGATGTACAGCCCTCCCTGGGGACGGGTCCATGCGACCTTGTCCATGGGCAGGTAGCGGTCCATACAGGCCAGCATCCACCGGCATTTCTCCCCGTGGACAGCGCGGGCCTCCGCCACGTGCTTATCCAGGCCATGGCGGCGGTCGTACTCCATGATCATCATCTGGGCGAGCAGATTGGTATGGACGTCGTTGACCTGCTTCACCACAGTCATGCGGCCGATGACGGCCGAAGGACCGCAGGCCCAGCCCACCCGCATGCCGGGGGCGAGCATCTTGCTGAAAGAACCCAGGTACAGCACCCGTCCCTCTGTGTCGAGGGACTTGACCGTCGCGACCGGCTCCCCTGCAAACCGCTGCTCCTCGTAGGGATTGTCCTCCATAATGAGCACATCGTATTGGGCGGCCAGATCAAGCAGCTTCTTTCGCTTTGTGAGGCTCATGGTGATCCCGGAGGGATTCTGAAAGGTGGGGATGGTATAGATCAGCTTGATATGGGGGTTGGCCTTGAGGGTGTCCGCAAGCGCCTCCATATCCATCCCGTCGCCGTCCATGGGTACGCCGTACAGACGGGTATTGTAGGCCCGGAACGCGTTGAGCGCCCCGATGAAGCTGGGGGCTTCCACCGCCACCCCGTCTCCTTCGTTCAGCAGCACCTTGGCCCCCAGGTCGATCCCCTGCTGGCCGCCGGTGGTGATGAGCGCCGCGTCTCCGTCTTTCAGGATATCCTTGCCGCTCATCCGGTCTATCACCCAATCCCGCAAGGGGCCGTACCCCTCGGTGACGCCGTACTGCAGGGCCGGTACGCCCTGGTTTATCAGAATGTCCCGGGCGATCTCGGCGAGCGCCTCATGGGGGAAGCACTCGGGGGCCGGGATGCCCCCGGCAAAAGAGATCATGTCCGGCTCGGAGAGTATCTTGAATATCTCGCGGATGGCGGAGCCCTCCAGGCCCTTGACCCGCTCGGCCAGATATGGATCGTACTGCATACCTATTCCTCCTCTAGTATCTGGGCAATGGCGGCGCACACCGTATCCATGTCCTCGTCGGTGCCGATGGTGATGCGCACATAGGGGGCCAGCCGCTCTGGGGAACTGAAATACCGCACCAGTATGCCCTTCTTTTTTAGTCCTGTGTATAATGCATGTCCCGTGAGCCCGGGAGCGCTGACCATCAAAAAATTGGTCCGGGAGGGCAATACCTCGCAGCCCATATCCGTAAGCGCCACGGTGATCCTGTGCCGGGTTGCGCAGATACGCGCTGTCTGCTCCCCGAGGTATTCCGTATCCCTGAGAGCCGCCGCGCCGGCGGCGTTACTAAGAGCGTTCACCGTGTAGGAATTGAAGCTGTCCCTGACCCGGCAAAGCCCGTCGATGAGATGGGGCTGCCCCATGGCAAAGCCCACCCGCATCCCGGCCAGCGCCGCGAACTTGGACAGTGTCTGGACCACCAGCAGATTGGGATACCCTGCGATGAGCTCTACCGCGCTGTCCCCGCAAAAATCAATATAGGCCTCGTCCACGATAACCACGTCGCCGGGGTGGGCGGCGATGATCTTCTCCACATCGGACAACGGCAGGGCGATCCCGGTGGGGGCGTTGGGATTGGCGAGTATCACGCCGCCCTCGCTCCGGCACAGGGCGTCCACGTCCACCGAGAAATCCGCCAATAAAGGCACAGTCCGGTAGTCCACATCGAACAGCCCGGCGTATACCGGATAGAAACTATAGGTAATGTCGGGGGCGTTTAGAATTTCGCCCCAATAAAAGGCCATAAAGGCAAAGGCAAGCACCTCGTCGGAGCCGTTGCCCGAAAAGACCCAGGCCGGATTTATCCCCCTGGCCTCCGACACCGCTTGGGCAAGATCCGTACACCGGGGGTCCGGGTAGCGCTCGATCCCCCGGGTCAATAGGGTATGCTGGATGGCATGAAGGACCCTGGGGGAGACGGGATAGGGATTTTCATTGGTATTGAGTTTGATAAAAGTCTGTCCCTGGGGCTGTTCCCCGGGGACATAGGGCTGCACGCGGCGCGCCCGCTCGCTTAAATACTGCATGGTACCCCTGCCTAACATATATATGGGATCACTGATTGGGTCTGATGCGCGGATTGCCGAGGATATTGGCGGGTACGTCCTGCTTCACAGGCCATACCACACGGATATTTTTTGTCCGGCAAGGCGAAAAGCGCAGGAATACCGGGTGGTATGCCATGTGGTGCAAATTGCGCCAGCAAACGCACCCGTTAACGTCCTGAGCATTTTCAACAAAGCCAGGCGGAAAATATACCGGCAGGACGTGTATCAAGATTGGATCAGTGATTCCATACCATTGTACCATACTTTAAGGGCTTTACAAGCAGTTTAGGCTTGGATACAGGGACATGGCCTTAGTCTTTGTTTTCTCTTGTTTCAATAGATCGGGGGCATTGTCCCGGATATAGGCGAGGCAGGCCCGGGCCATGAGGAAATGCCCCTGCTCGTTGGGATGCATCCCGTCGGCGCAGATCTGGTCCCGGAAATCCCCCCGGGCCAAAAAGGGCCTGCGCACGTCGATATAGGGGACGCGATGCGTAAGGGCCGCCTGCTGGATAGCCGCGCTGTACTGCTCGTGCCAGCTGTAGATATGCATGACGGTCCCCAGCCATTTGAGTATATTCTCCCGCATGGGCTCGTCCCTGCCCACCCATACAAAGAACCGCTCTGGGTCCAGGGGAGGCAGGCTCATCAGCACCGGGGTGCATCCATGGTCCCGGCAGTACAGGATGGCTTCGTCCAGAATGCGCTCGTACTCGGGGATGGGGGTGGCGGGAATATGGTCTTTGTCCGGGGCGGCGGCCACTGTCTCCCAGTCAAAATTGCAGTCGTTGCCGCCGAATTCGATCAATACGATATCGGGCTTGCCGCTGGCGATATCCCGCTTGAGGCGGTCGAATCCGTGCCGGATGGTCTGGCCGAACCGGGCGGAATTTCTCAGAGGACCGGCCAGATACGGGGCGATGAGATCGCAAAAACCCTTGTGGCTGTGGGTATATCTCTTGCGGTCCGGATCATATATGATGCCCTTGGCGATACTGTCTCCCGCTACCAATATTTTTGATTTCATTTCCCGATCCTCCGGTTCTTGTATTTATTTACGTAGTATTTGTTACTATGTGTACTAGTCTATCATAATGGAATGTCTTATGCAACAGTGAATGCTCATGATTTTAAGTATTTCCTATCGGGTATTGTCACATGCATCATGAAGCATTATAATTATTGAGGGAGGTAATACCATGAAAGAATTGGAGCAATGGCTCAAGGCCTTCGGAGAATTTGAACAAAAACACCAGATCGCCGTCAACGACATCCCCTCCATCGATCTGTACATCGACCAGGTGACGACCTTCATCGATGAGAATCTGGGCTTTTTCAAACGGGACGAAGAAGACAAGATACTCACCAAGACCATGATCAATAATTACACCAAGCAGCAGGTGCTGCCCCCGCCCCACAATAAGAAATACTCGAAAGCCCACATGGTCCTGCTGATATTGATCTACCAGCTCAAGCAGGTCATGTCTATCCACGATATACAGACACTGCTCATGCCTGAAAATCCGGGGGAGGCGCTGACCGATCAGGAAAAAAACGGTCTCACCGGGCTATACGAGCAATTTCTCATGCTGCAGCGGGAGCAGTATCAGAAGATACCGGAAGAGACGGCGGCGTTGTCTGAGCGAATCAAAAAACAGGCAGCCGATATGGATACAGCAGATCCGGACAGGACGGCTTTTCTGCTGCTGGTACTGTGCCTCATCTCCCAAGCCTCCGCCCAGAAATTATTGGCGGAGCGCATCATCGATACCATATTTGCCTCGCCGGAGAAGGACGACAAGCAGAAGTCCGATAAAGAAAAGGACAAAAAGGATAAAGAGAAACAAAAGAACAATGATAAGAAGAAGCAAGGCTGACGCTTGGCTTGGCGTAAATATCGCCACGGGAGATTGAAAAGAAAACGAGCAGGCATATACCGGACGATACCCACCCATGCAACGGGTGGGTATATCTAATAGAAGCGCCGATTTTATATACCTGCCATATCGCCCCTGCAACTAGTTGCGGACGCAATCAATATGTGCTATATTAGTTGCGATAGCAATCAAGTGAAAGGGATGATCCGGATGCAAAACCAGTCAATCGGCAAGTATATATCCTCGATATATCGGTATCAAAGCATTCTCATCAACAAACAATTTCAGCCCTTTGGCATCGGCTGCGGCCAGTATATTTTTTTAATCCATATCGCACAAAACCCGGGCATCAATCAGAAAGACCTGAGCGAGCGCGTCATGATAGACCGCGCCAATACACACAGAGCCATCAAAAAGCTATCGTCGCTGGGCTATATCCATACCCATAGAGATGAAAACGATAAACGGATCATCAAATCCTATCTGACGGAAGAAGGCAAGGGATTCTTGCCCGAAATCAAGCGCGGCTTAGCGAACATAACGGATAGTATGCTCGAAAACTTCGATGACGCACAACGAACAATGATATTCTCACTGTTGGAGAAAATAGAACAAAATGTCCAAGACCACGTGCGATCACAACGAGAGGAACAGACATGGCGGCAAACAAAAGACTCAATATAACACAAGACCCTGTCACTACAGTACTAAGCAGACTCATGATCCCCATGATACCCGGCATCCTGGGGATGGTCTTATTCAACCTGGCGGATACCTACTTCGTCGGTCAATTGGGTACGCTGCAGATCGCGGCCCTATCGTTTACTTTTCCCGTGGTGCTGGTGATCAACAGCCTGAATGCGGGCATAGGCATAGGGGCTTCCGCTGTCATCTCAAAGGCGGTGGGCGAAGAGGAAAAAGAAAAAGTCGTCCGTCTGTCCACCGACAGCCTGACCCTGGGCCTGCTCATTTCCATCATCGTGATGACGGCCGGTGTATTGACCATCACCCCTTTATTCAGGCTATTGGGGGCGGATGAAGCGACGCTGCAATATATAAAAGAGTATATGCGCATCTGGTATATCGGCGTTCCGTTTGTGGTGATCCCCATGATCGGAAACAATGCGATCCGGGCGCTGGGAGACACCAAGACACCGAGCATTGTCATGCTGGTCGCCGCAGGGATTAACATTGCTTTCGATCCATTGCTCATCATGGGGGTCTGGTTTTTCCCCGAGATGGGGGTATCCGGCGCCGCCCTGGCCACCGTGATATCAAGAGCCGTAACACTCTTATTTGCCCTATACATATTAATCATACGGGAAAACGTGATCTCCCTTAAGAAAATACATATTCGAGACCTATTGCAATCCTGGAAGGCTATCCTCTTTATCGGGATGCCGAATGCAATCGCCAAAATGATCATCCCCCTGGGAACAGGTATTATCACTGGTCTGATCGCGGCCTACGGGACCAAAGCCGTGGCGGGGTACGGCATCGCCACCAAGATCGAATTCTTTGCGATCAGCGTTATCAATGCATTGATCGCGGTAATTCCCGTCTTTGTGGGGCAGAATTTTGGCGCGAAAAAATACGACAGAATCAAACGGGGCTTCTCGTTCAGTGAGAGATTTTCCATCATAAACGGGATCGTGCTATATGCCGTCCTGGCGGTTTTGGCGCGGCCCATATCCCGGCTGTTTACCAAAGATCCCGGTGTCATCGATACCATCGTCCTCTATCTGCGAATCGTACCCGCCGGATATGCCTTCATGGGGATCGTACAGATCATCAACGGCATATACAACGCCCTGCAAAAGCCGATCAAAGCCGCCGCAGTCAATCTCACGCAGATGCTCGTCGTGTATGTGCCGCTGGCTGTCCTGGCTTCCAGGTTCTTTGGGATATATGCGATCTTTATCTCTCTGGCGGCATCTTATGGGATTGTGGGGATCGTAGCGCATACCAGACTCAAAAACGATCTAACTGTGCTGAGGGACGGATGACCGGAAAAGCCTCTCCATTCATGTAACCCCCCTAAAGCAAAAATACAGAGGCAGTTACTGCCTCTGTATTGTGGATTGTATACAGATTGTATGCACGTGTGCGTCTGATCGCTCACTGGAGCAGGGGTCTGCCCTCCACCACGCCGCGCAGCAGACACGTCTCCACATACGGGGCGGCCGCCTGGCGCATGGCCTCCAATTCCTCGGCGGGATAGGGCCTCTCGCCCAGCCGCAGGTCTATGACTTCCTCGGAAAACTCCGGCCGCTGGTACTGCTGGAGGGCATACTGGCGCGCGCCCTCGATCCACCGGCCGATAGCCACGATATCGGTCCTGGTCAGCCGGGGGATCACGGTGGTCCGGAATTCATAGGGGATGGCGTCCTCCATCAACAGGTCCACGCTCTCCCCGACGGCGTCCATATCCACATCCACGCCGCAGATCTCCCGGTACCGCTCCCGGGGGGCCTTTATATCCATGGCGATATAGTCGAAATACCCGCTGTGGACAGCGTCTCTCAATGCCTGGGGATCACTGCCGTTGGTATCGAGCTTCACCGTGTAGCCCAAGGCCTTTACCCGGCCCGCAAAGTCGATGAGATCGGGCTGCAGAGTGGGCTCCCCGCCGGTCAGCACCACCCCGTCCAGCTTACCCACCCGCTTGCGCAGATAGGCAAACACCTCCTCCTCGGAGATCACCTGATCCTCGGGGATATTGCGGATCAGGGAGCGGTTGTGACAGTAATAGCAGTCGAAATTGCACAGGGGGGAAAACACCACCGCCGCGATCTTGCCGGGGTAGTCGACCAGTGATGTCTTGCCCAGACCCGCTATGCGCACCTAGCATACCTCCCTGGCGTCCAGCTTGAATTTCTTGCGTTCCTTGTATTCCTGCTTTTTGCCGGTATTGAAGTTCTTGACGGGACGCAGATACCCCACCACCCGGCTCCACACCTCGGTCTCAGTCCCGCAGGAGGGACAGGTAAAGTGCTCTCCCCCGATATACCCGTGCTCGGGGCAGATGCTGAATGTGGGAGTAAGGGATATATAGGGCATCTTGTACTGGGTGAATATCTTCTGAATGAGGTTTTTGGCCACCTCGATATCGTCGATCCGCTCGCCCAGATACAAATGCTGCACCGTGCCTCCTGTGTAGAGGGACTGGAGGTTGTCCTGCAGATCCAGCATCTCGAATATATCGTCGGTGAAGCCCACCGGGAGCTGGCTGCTATTGGTATAATAGGGGACGTCCCCGGTGCCTGCGGCGATAATCTCGGGGTATTTCTCCCGGTCCAGCTTGGCCAGCCGGTAGGCGGCCCCTTCGGCGGGGGTCGCTTCGAGATTGTAGTACTGCCCGGTCTCCGCCTGGATCTCGGTGAGTATGTCCCGCATATAGCGCATCAATTCCTCGGCGGTCTGCTGCCCCTCCGGGGTGGTTACGTCCTTGTCCATGAAATTCAAAAGCGCCTCGTTCATCCCGATGATGCCGATGGTATTGAAGTGATTGAACCAATACTGTCCGGTCTTCTCCCGGATATTGCGCAGATAATGGGCCGAATAGGGATAGAGATTGCGCTCGCTCTGGTTCTCGATGATCTTGCGCTTGATCTCCAGGGATGTCTTGGCCACCTGCATCAGCCGCCACAGCCGGGCCTTGAATTCATTGAGGGAATTGGACATATACCCGATCCGGGGGAGATTGACGGTCACCACTCCGATGGACCCTGTCATGGGATTGGAGCCGAAGAGCCCGCCGCCCCGCTTGCGAAGCTCGCTGGTATCCAGCCGCAGCCGGCAGCACATGGAGACCGCGTCCTCGGGTGACAGGTCGCTGTTCACGTAATTGGCAAAATAGGGGATGCCGTATTTGCAGGTAATCCGCATGAAGTCGTCCACCACCGGATTGGACCAGTCGAATTCCTTGGTGACATTGATGGTGGGAATAGGGAATGTAAACACCCGCCCCATGGCGTCCCCCGCCAGCATGACCTCGCAGAAGGCCTTGTTGAGCATATCCATCTCGTCCTGGAAATCCCCGTAGGAGACATCCATCATCTCGCCCCCGATGATCACCGGCTGGTCCTTAAGCGTAGAGGGCACGGTGATGTCAAAGGTCAGATTGGAAAAGGGGCACTGGAAGCCCACCCGGGTGGGGACATTGATATTGAACACAAACTCCTGCATGCACTGGCGCACCTGCTCGTATGTCATATTGTCGTAGCGGATAAAGGGAGCGCAATAGGTGTCGAAACTGGACCATGCCTGGGCCCCCGCCGTCTCTCCCTGGGTGGTGAACGTGGAATTGACGATCTGGCCCAAAAAGGCGCGCAGATGGCGTGCGGGACGGCTCTCCACCTTCCCGTAGACGCCGCCGAACCCGTCGGTCAGCAATTGCCGCAGGTCCCACCCCGCGCAGTAGGGGCCGAAAAACCCCAGGTCGTGGAGGTGGATCTCCCCGTTTTCATGAGCCTGGCGCACCTCGGCCGGGTAGATCTCGTGGAGCCAGTACTGCTTGGTGAATGTCTCGCGGACGTAATTATTGAGGCCGTTGACGCTTTTTTGGGTATTGGCGTTTTCATTGATATGCCAGTCCCGGTCCCCCAGGTAATCGCCGAACATCTCGATGGTGGCGCCGATCAGGGCGTTGATCTCTCTGGCCCCCCGGCGCTTCTCACGATACAGTATATAGGCCTTGGCGGTCTGGGCGTGACCGTTCTCGATCAGCACCTTTTCCACGATATCCTGGATGTCCTCGACCTCCGGCACCCTGTCCTTGTATTTGAGCTGGGCGATCTCGACGACCTGATCGGCCAGCCCCGCCGCCCGGTCAAAGTCATGCCCTCCGCAGGCGGTCGCCGCCTTGAAGATAGCCCAGGTGATCTTCTCCTTGTGAAACGCCTCCTGGCGTCCGTCTCGTTTTCTTATTGTTGTCAACATGTCCGCGCCTCCTTAGTATTCTTGCCGTTTTGCCCTCAAAAAGAGGAAGAAAATAACCCCTTCTCCCAAAAGGGGAATTTTTCGATTATGTACTATATGTGGGTAAGACCGATTATAGCATACACTATGTATGGTGTCTATGACTCAATATAACCTAATTTTCGCCAAGTCAAACAAGAATCCTGCATAAGCCGAGAAAAACTTTCCTTTTTTTTATGGCGCCGCCAACATCTCGGTCGGGCTTTCCTGATTGTCTGTCAAAGGAATCGGTTGGCAGACATGTTTTATCAGCCTGATTTCCAATATATTTTACGATTGACGCGCCATCGTTGACAGTACATTTCCCGGAATGCTATGATCTATACAGAAAAGAAGAATATGGCAAACAAAAAATGAATGAGGAACCTGCATGAAAACGACACTATATTATTTCTCGGGGACCGGTAATTCCCTGCATGTCGCCAAAGAAATCCAGCGCCGCCTCACAGACTGTGAATTGATCCCCATCGTCAGCGCCATCGGGCAAAACCGTATAGAGACCGACGCGGAAGTCGTAGGTATCGTTTTTCCCCTCCAGGGCCCCACCTTTCCGGTGGCGGTGAGATTTTTTCTCGAAAAGATCGATCTATCCAATGTGAAATACATATTCGCGGTGGCTACGAGGGGCGGCACCACCTGCCGCATCCGGGAGGAAATCGACAAGATACTAAAGAGGCAGGGTAAACGGCTGGACGCGCATTTCATCATCACCGTATTCAATAACGACCCCAAGTTCAAGAGCGGTCAGAAGAGCTATTACTGCCACCCCATAAGTCCGGAAGAATTGCGGGATAAGACCGCGGAGATACAGGCGAAATGCGATGAAATAGCCAGGGTGGTGGAAAACAGGGAGATTTCCCATGAAAAGGACAGGGAGTATATCTTCCGGTACGGGGGATTGATCGAGCGGTTCATCATATGGCTGATCAATGGACAGAGCAAAAAATCTATCCCGGATTATTTCTATACCGACGGAAACTGCACCGGATGCGGACTGTGCGAGCGGATATGTCTCTCGGACAGGATCGCCGTGGAAGACGGAAAGCCCTGCTGGGATGACAATACCATCTGCTATATGTGCTACGCCTGCCTGAATTACTGTCCTATGAGCGCCATCCAGATACGCTCCAAGTGGTATATGAAGTCCCACACCACAACCGAAAAACGGTATGAGCACCCCTATGCAAAGGCGGGCGATATACAGAAGCAGAAAGAGGGCGTAGACGTACATACCGTACAGCATACCGGATCAAACGGATAACGGTCAGCACAGATACTGTAAAGCCCGCACAGTGCGGGCTTTTCTAATATAGTACATAACATACACCCTATAGGGTGGGGAGAAGGCCTGGAAGGCTAGGCAGCGGACACGAGTGCTAGGGAGCGTATACAAAGCATACGTGACCGAAGCGCTCGCGCCCGAACGACGCATAACAGGCCTTGTCGCCGCCCGACTAATCCAGCAAGTGTTGCATATCCCCATAAGCGGGAGAGCCGTGCTCGCTCACATCGAGGCCTTCGCGCTCTTCCCTCTTGTCCACGCGGATCCCCACGGTCTTTTTCAGGATGGAAAACACCACGAAGGCGGCCGCCGCGGCGAATAGGGCGGAGGCTACCGTGCCCAGGGTCTGCACCCCAAGCAGTTTCCAGCCGCCGCCGTAGAAGAGCCCGCTCTCGGTGGAGAACAGCCCCACCATGATGGTGCCGAACATACCGCATATGCCGTGGACCGAGATCGCGCCCACGGGGTCGTCGATGCGGGCGACATGATCGAAGAAGGACACCGCAATCACCAGCAGTATCCCCGCTATTGTCCCGATGACCAGGGCTCCCGCCGGGCTCACGGCGGCGGTGCCCGCGGTGATGGCCACCAGGCCCGCGAGGCATCCATTCAGCGTCAAGCTGGCGTCGGGCTTCTTGTACCGGATCCAGCTATAGAGCATGCTGCTGATCGCCCCGGCGGCCCCCGCCAGCAATGTGGTCACCGCGATATGGGCGATCGCGGGGGTGGTGCCGGATAGGGTACTGCCGGGATTGAACCCGAACCAGCCGAACCAGAGGATCAATACGCCCAGGGCTCCCAGGGGGATAGAGTGGGCGGGAATGACACGGGGCCTGCGCTCGGGATCGTATTTGCCGATACGGGGGCCCACCATCCAGGCGCCCACCAGTGCGGAGAAACCGCCCACCGCGTGGACCACCGTGGAACCCGCGAAATCCACGAATCCCATACCGGTGAGCCAGCCGCCGCCCCAGATCCAGTGTCCGATTATGGGATAGGTAAAGGCCGTGATCAGGATGCAGAAGAATAAATAGGCGGAAAACTTGGTCCGCTCGGCCATGGCCCCCGAGACGATGGTGGCGGAGGTGGCGGCGAAGACCGCCTGGAAGAACCAGAATCCTTTCAGCGGGATATCGAAGTCAAACAGAGACCCATTGCTCAGGGCAAATCCGGCCGTGCCGATCACGCCGCCCAGGTCGGGGCCGAACATCAGGGCAAACCCCACCAGGTAGTAGCAGACCACCCCCAGGGAAATGGTCATGAAGTTCTTCATGATGATATTGACCGCGTTCTTGCTGCGGGTAAACCCGGTCTCCACCATGGTGAATCCCGCGTGCATGATAAACACCAGAAAGCCCGCCAGCAGGGTCCACATGGTATTGATGGAGACCTCCAGATTGACGGTCCCCTCCCCAGCCCAGGCCGCGGCCGGGAAAAGCAGTGCCCCCAGCGCGACAACAACAAGCAACATCCATCTCTTTTTCATATGCGCTCCTTTCACCAACCGGAACGAAAGAAGCCGCCTTACCATAAAAAAAACGCCCGTTCAAAGACATATGCCTATAAACAAGCGTCAAATACATCTCTGACCAAGCGTCGTTACTATGGTCCGGCGTCACTCCATTGCGCACCGGTTACCTTTCATATTCAACTGCATTATATTATACATTCCCCAGGCAAAAAACGCAAGTCGTGACTTGCCGGCCTTCACTTTACCCCGTAATTTGAATACGGAAATACACTTTTTTGCCCTTCCGGACCATAACGGCGCCATCCTGAATATCGGATTCACTCAGGGTATGGCCGATGTCCGAGATCCGTTCGTCATTGACGTAGATGCCTCCCTGCTGGACCAGGCGGCGGGCCTCCCCCTTGGAGGACGCCAATCCCACATGGGCCAGCATATCCACGA
>ENA-ORCX01000482-ORCX01000482.1-marine-metagenome-genome-assembly--contig:-NODE-482-length-13952-cov-3.374414_pt1 | contig 13952 bp, 16 predicted proteins | sample MGYA00248630_ERZ508518 | MGnify/ENA primary metagenome ERZ508518 (study PRJEB26188, sample SAMN06268768) | marine metagenome | isolation source: Bioluminescent Bay, La Paraguera, Puerto Rico | place...
CCTCGCGGAGATCCCCCCCGCCATCGAGGTGTTCGCTCCCACATGGCTGGAGGTGGGGATGAACGACGATACCGGCATGGCCCAGCTGTACACCGTCTCGGAGCTGGGCCGCACCACCGACTACACCGGCTATGTGGATACCGCCCACCAGGCCGGCGCCCAGGTGTGGGTCACGGTGATGAGCCTGACCCCGGCGGTCTCCGACGCCCTGATCCATACCCCCGAGGCCGTGGAGGCCTTCATCGACAAGTTGGTTACCGTGTCCAGGGAGTGGCGCGTAGACGGCGTCAACCTGGATTTTGAAAATATGAACCCCGAGCATAAATACGACTACAACGCATTCGCCGCCCAGGTAACGGAGGCGCTCCACCGGCACGACCTGATTGTCTCCGCCGACGTCACCGTCCCCCTGGGATACGAAGACCCCTCCAATTGGTGGCAGTGCTTTGACCGGGCGGGATTGTCCGAGGCGGTGGACTACGTGGCGGTCATGGGCTACGATCAGCACACCGAGGGGGCCGATCCGGGCCCCGTGGGGGGGCTGGACTGGGTGGAGGAAAAGATCCGTCTGACCCTGGAGGAGATCCCCTCCGACAAGCTGCTGTTGGGCGTACCCTTCTACGCCAGGGATTTCAGGCTTCTCTCCGACGGCAGTACCAAGGTCATATCGGTCTGGCGCTCCCAGGTGGAGGCCATGCTCGCCGAGGACCGCTACACCAGCGGCAGCATGGAGTTTGTGATCGAGGAATGGCACGTCAAGAATGAACGCCAGCCCGGTTCCGGGGTCCTGTATCTGGAGTTTACCGACCAGTACGGCACCCTCCATAGGATCTGGTATGACGACGAGGTATCCCTCGCCGCCCGGGCGGCCCTGGCAGACAAATACCACCTGGCGGGGGTCGCGGCCTGGCAAATGGGATTCGGACGGGATTCATACTGGGAAGCCCTCGCCTCCGAACTGCCCGAATAATGAGAATACCCGCCTGCGGCTCTCTTCGATACGCCAGCGCTTATCGTATCGGTCTTTAATTCTGTTTTACACTGAATACCTCAAGCCTCTATTTGGGCCGCTGAATGGTGGGCTAAAGCGGTTCCCATTCTCTATTCTCTTTTATTGAATCAGCGTGGGCCGCAGCTGTGCCTGCCTCATGCCAGTAATGGGTAAACCAGTCTCGACTTTAGGTAATCCGAAAAAAAATCAAAAAATTTTTGTATCCCATGAATAAGGAAACGCCTGCCGGGACATCATACTAATGCAAGTTACCCAAACCCCCAAACCCCTTAATACGAGAGCCGCTAATTCTACAAGCGGCTCTCCCCCTTTTTGGGCCGGTCCGGCGGCATGCAATACCGCCCCCCTTGCGTCGCAAGAGGGGCGGATGTGTAGGAGATTTTCTTATTACGGTTAGGCCCCCGACACGCTTAAACTTTTGATCCACAGAGAGGGTGAGCCCAGATAGGCCGTCCCCGGCATTCCGAAGGTGAGGTCCGATCCCACCATGGCCACGTCCTTGAGCATGGCGAAGAAATTCCCCGCGATGGTGATCTGGTCCACCGGCCGGACGATCTTGCCGTCCTCGATGAGATACCCCGTGACCGGCAGGGAGAAATCCCCCGACACCGCGTTGAGTCCCGAGTGCAGGCCCTGGACGTCGATGATCAAGAGCCCCCTGCCCATCTTGCCCATCATGCTCTCCAGGGACACTTCCCCGTTCTCGATATAGAAATTGCTCGGGGCGATCCCCACGGTGGCCTTGTAGGAGGGCTTGCTGGCGTTGCCGGTGGACGCCACATTGTCCTTGGCTGCGGTCTTTACGTTATGCAGATAGGTGGTCAATACCCCCTTATCCACCACCCGCTTGTACCGGGTGGCCACCCCCTCCCCGTCAAAGGACGCAGAGGCCAGCCCCCCCGCCATGAATGGATCGTCGATGATGGAGACCGTGTCTGCGGCGATGGACTCATTGAGTTTGCCCTTCAGCAGCGAGAGCCCCTTCTGGACAGCCTCGGCGGAGAATATCCCGCTGAACGCCCCCAGCAGATCCCCCGCCACATCGTAGCGCAGGATCACGGGGTAGACGCCCGCGGGCACGCTCTTGGCCCCCAGCAGACTCAGGGCCTCCTGGACCGCCTTCTCCGCCAGCTTCTTGGCGCTGAACTTGCCAAAGTCACTGCCCGCTGCAAATTTCGCCCCGGTCTTGATGTCCCCGTCTTCCTTTACTACCACAGACAGATAGGCGTAGGCCAGGTTGGCCCGTTCGTACAGATCCAGCCCCTTGGTATTGAGCATCCGGACCTCGCCCATGCTTTCCCCGTAGATGCAGTAGTTCACCGCGCTCACCCGCTGGTCCTGATCCAGGGCCGCCCGCTCCAGCTCCTTGGTGAATGCGATCTTGTCGGCCACAGGGACCTCATCCAGACCCGGATTGTACACATCGACTTGATGGTATGCATCCGAGCCCGCGTAGATCTCCTGCTTATCCTCGCTGTCGATCACCGCCGCCGAGCCCGCCATCTGCTCGACCAGCAGTTCTGCGCTCTCCTCGTCCAGCTTTTCAGAGTAGCTGTATCCCATCTTGCCGTCCATAAGCCCCCGCAGCGAGATCCCCCGGGACTCGCTCAGGCTGTAGTCCGCCATCTCCCCCTGAAAAAACTTGATCTCGAGCTGCCTGCCCGCCGCCCCGAATGCCTCCATATCTGCGACGCCCTTGCCGTTTCCCATTTCAAATAGGCGCTTTGCCATCTGATCCCATTCCATCAGGACTCCTCCCTTCCGCCCACGGTGATGGACTCTATCCGGATGGTGGGCTGCCCCACATTGGCCGGGACCGAGCCGCTCACCGAGCCGCACATCCCCTGGCCGTAGTCCAGGTTGTTGCCCACCATATCGATTTTTTTGAGTACCTCTTCCCCCTTGCCGATCAGCGTCGCCCCCCGTACCGGCTTATCGATCTTGCCGTCGGCTACCAGATACCCCTCCATGACCGCGAAATTAAAATCCCCCGTAGCCGGGTTCACCGAGCCGCCCCCCATATACTTGGCGTAGAGACCCTTTTCGGTGGCGGCGATGATCTCCTCCTTGGTGCTCGTGCCGTTGTCGATATAGGTATTGGTCATCCGGGAGGTGGGGGCGAATCGGTAGGACTGCCGCCGCCCGGACCCGGTGGATTCCATCCCCATCTTCCGGCCGTTTAGGCGGTCCACCATATAGCCTTTCAGTATCCCCTTTTCGATGAGTACGTTCTTTCTGGTGGGGTTGCCCTCGTCGTCGATGGCGGTAGAGCCCCATGCGTAGGGGAGGGTCCCGTCGTCGATGGCGGTCACCAGGGGACTCGCCACCTGCTCCCCGATCCGGCCCGCGTAGACCGACGTTCCCTTGGCCACCGCAGTGGCCTCCAGGCCGTGGCCGCAGGCCTCGTGAAACACCACCCCGCCGAATCCATTATCGATGATCACCGGCATGTGCCCGCTGGGGCAGGGACCCGCGTTCACCATGGTCACCGCGATCCGGGCCGCTTCTCTGGCGTAGCCCGGTACATCGATCATATCGTATAGCTCAAATCCCCGCGACGCCCCCGGCCCGTAAAAGCCCTCCTGCATCTCCCCGTCCTTGGAGGCCACCGCCCGGATGGTCACCCGTGTGCGGATGCGCTCATCCTCGGCCATGAGCCCCTCGCTGTTTACGATCAGCACCTCCTGGCGGGTGTCTCCGTATCCCACCTGGACCTGAGTGATGAGTTCATCGTATTCGCGGGCGGCTTTGTGCGCCGCCCGCATGACTTCCACCTTTTTTTGCAGCGGCAGGCCGCTTGGGTCCTGTTCGATTACGTTGATCTTTTTCACATCCTGCCGGCGCAGTGTGATGTCGGTGTCCTTTGACGCCCCCTCGATGGCCTGGGCCGCGTCTTTTGCTAGCTGTATCAGCGACGCCCGGTCGTTTTCAGAGGTATAGGCGTATACGCTCCGGGTCCCCCTATACAGCCGCAGTCCCACCCCGAAGTCGATCCCGGACACGGCGGTCTCCACCTTGCCCATGAGCATGGAGATGGAGCTGTTGATCCTGTTTTCCACAAATATCTCACAGAAATCGGCCCCGCCGGATAGGGCCGCGTGCATGGCGTCCTGTAGCCAATCCCGGTTCAGCATATTGGCCTCCTTGTCAGTATTGAAATACCCCATCTAGTATACCACAGGGAGGAAAAGATACCCTGCTATAAGGCGGGAAATGCTCATAAAAAAGGGACGTATTCTCATACGTCCTCAACAAACATGCTTGCATACTATACATCACTATATTTATTGTCATCCGCCCACATGTTCCCACACATCATTATCCGCTATGCTGAAGCTCGCCCGATCAAATACGATTGCATACCCCAGTTCGACCGGCTCCTCACTCTCCGCGTTCTCCACAAAATTCACAATGAGCGCCCAAGCCGTCTTGATTTCCTGACTATCCTTGTTCTGTAGTACCTGCTTGTCCATACTCTCCGCGTCCTTTTTGTTCATCTCTTCCGCGCCCTGCTCCGCGATGTATGCATTGACCATTTTCAGATCGGCGCGGCTCACAGTGGATTCGGCTCCGCACCCCTGGCAGACCGCCGCCAACAGCACGACGGCTGCGAGCAAAAAAAGTATATGCCCTTTATTTCTCACAAAATCACCCCTTGCTGCAATATATACCTAAAATGTACCCTTTTTCCATGCAACGGTCAATAAATAATTTGTAAATTTTTATAAATTATCTCTCTATCCTCCCTCCCCCATATTTTTTTATTTAATACCTTGCAAAACACAATAGCATATGCTATAGTGTACCTGCTTAAGCAAGTTATCAGACAATACGAGGAGGCGGATCATGAATATCCAATTCAAAAAAGGGGTCCTGGAGCTCTGCGTCCTGTCGCTGCTGGCCCGAAACGACTGCTACGGGTATGAGCTGGTCAACCAGATCTCCGAGAATATACTGATCTCGGAGGGGACCATCTATCCCCTGCTGCGGCGGTTAAAGGACGAAGGGTATGTCACCACCTATCTGGTAGAGTCCCAGGAGGGACCCAGCCGCAAATACTATCAATTGACCGAGCTGGGACAGAAGATAAAGAACGATTTGAGCGAGGAGTGGGGCGACTTCGTCAAACGCGTCAATAGGATTGTAAAAGGGGGTGCCACCGATGACGCAGCATGAGTTTATCGATAATTTGTCCCGCTACCTGCGGGGATTGACCGAGGAGGAAAAACAAGATATCCTATCCGATTTTGAGGAGCACTTCGCACTGGGCCGGGAGGCGGGCAAGAGCGAGGAAGAGATCGCCGCCGCCCTGGGCGAGCCTAAAAGCCTGGCCCGGCAGTACCGGGCCGAGACCATGGTGCGCCGCGTCCAGCAGAAGCACTCTGTGGCCAATGTCTTAAATGTCATCATCGCCGCCCTGGCCCTGGGTATGTTCAATCTGATCTTCGTACTGCCCCTGTTCTTGGCGGTCCTGGGGGTGTTGATCGGGCTGCTGGCGGCATCCTTGGGCGTGGCGCTTGGGGGGCTGGGGGCCGCGATCGGGTCCATCGTCGCCCTCATCGCTCCCTGGGGGATACCCGTAGTGGTGTCCGGCGTGGGTTTTTTCACCGGCATCGGCCTTTGCGCCCTGGGCATATTGATGGGCGTCGGGTGTTTTTATGTCATCAAGTACACGGGTATGGGCCTTGTGAAATACGTCAAATTCAATATCAATATTGCCTCTGGCAAGAAGAAAGAGGAGGAGTAGACCATGAAACGATTTCTGATCATCGTCATCTGCGTGATGCTGGTGGCATTCAGCCTGGCGGCGGTGCTCTGGGCCGCGGGAGGCCAGGGCATCCACTTCGGCGACTGGGAGAATACCCCCTGGAACCAGGGCCCCGCCAGCAAATATGGGACGGACATCAACCAGACCGGGGAGAGCGATATCGGCGGGGTAGACTCCATCCGCATAGAGCCCGTGTCGTCCCCGATCCATATCGAGCCCGCCGAGGGAGATACGTTTACCGCACACCTTCTGGGCACATTCTCCGCCAATAGGGAAGACGCGCAGCCCAAGCTGATCGTGAAGAAAAGCGGCGGCAGCCTCACTGTGGAGGTCAAATACCCCCATTTCTACGGTCTTTTCAGCAATGCCGAAATGGATCTGACCGTGAGCCTGCCCGCAGAGTATGCGGGGGAACTCTCTCTGGAGACCTCATCGGCCTATGCCGAATCCTCCATGCCCCTTGCCCTGGAGCGATTCAGTTTCAACTCGGTCTCAGGAGAGATGAATATCTGGGATATCACCGCCAGGGAGGCGGAGATATCCACCTCCTCCGGCCGTGTCAACACACAGATCAAGGGCTGCGAGACGTTTGAATTCAATTCGGTCTCCGGGGATATTGAGGCGGATATAGACGCCGCCAGCGTCCGTGCCTCTACGACCTCGGGCCGCATCGTACTGCAGGGCCTTACCGGTGGGCTAATTGCCAACAGCATATCCGGCAGTGTCACCGCGGACTTCGCGGCGCTGACCGAAGATGTCAACGTTGACAATACCTCCGGCCGCGTGTCGCTGACGGTCCCCGGGGACAGCGGTTTCTCCCTCCGTTACGAGACCGTATCGGGGAGCTTCCACTCCGATCTCCCTGTGACCATGACCGAGTCCAGCCCGACCAATATCGAGGGACGTGTAGGCGAGGGCGGACCCAATGTCCGCGTCAACACCATTTCCGGCGGACTCAATATAGCGGAGTAAAAAAGCGATATGGAGGGTGTGTCCAGTAGGGCATGCCCTCTTTGTATCTCCGGGAAAACCACCCCTATCGCCTGTATCGGCGCATTTCCCTGTCGCAGGCGGGCGGATCACCAGCAAAGCCTTTATATTGCATAAAAGAGAATGCTTGGACCACCTTATTGGTATAGACGGACAGGCAGGGGCAGGTATCCTCCCTGGCGCCGGTTTTCTCTCCTCTTGCCGTATGTTACCATAGGACTGATGGAGGTACTACAATGAAAAAACGATGTTTTGCGCTTATTATATGCCTGCTCGGCATGATGCTCGCGGGCTGCGGTACTGCCGCGCCCGAGGCCACCCCGAGTCCCGAGGCGACTCCCCAGGCGAGCCCTTCCCCCGAGATCACGCCCCCCGCCAGTCCTGAGGCCAGTCCCTCCCCCGAGGTCTCCCCGGAGACCGAGGAGGGCGTCGTCCTACTGTACTTCGCCAATGCCGACGCCAGCAAGGTGGTCCCCGAGGCCCGGCAGGTGCAGATCCCCCAGGATATCACACAGGCCGACTACATCAAGCTGCTGTTGGAGCAGCTGATCGCGGGCCCCGACAATACAGATCTCGCCCGGACCATCCCCCAGACCGTGGAGGTGCTGGACGCCCATGTGGACGGCCCCAACGCCCATGTGGATTTCTCCCAGGAGATGATCAGCGACCACTCCCGGGGGGCGGCGGGAGAGGCCATGACCGTCTACTCTATCGTCAGCACCGTAACCGAGCTAGAAGGGATCGAAGGCGTCATGATGACGGTGGCGGGCGAGCCCATGAATATCGAGCACATGGTGATCGACACCCCGGTACAGCGGGATGACAGCATGATCGAGCAATAGCACGTATATGGAAAAGAGGAGATCATTTCCGATCTCCTCTTTTCTTACGCCTTCTTACCCCTCAATATTGGCTAGATAGATCCTCTCCCTGTCCTGTCCGGTCAGTATCCGGTCGATCAGAAACGCCGTCAATAGGAGGCTCCCTATATTCGCAGCGCACCGCACCGCCGTGAAGGCAAATCCCAGGGAGGATATCTCAAAGAGCAGCAGGGGGATGCGGACACTCACCGAGGTGCACAGAAAGACCAGCACGTTCATGATCCGGCTTCCCTTTCGGACCAGCATCCCCGCCACCGGCAGCAGTGCGTAGAGTGGCAGTGCGGTGACGGTCCCCAGCAAAAATGAGACAGCCACCCCCCGTATGCCCGAACGCTCCCCCATGATCCGGATCATGGACTCCCGCTCCACCCACACGTCCAGCAGGCCGATACAGACGAAGACCGGCGGCAGATTTATAAGAAACGTCAATGCACTCTTTCCGGTAAAGACGAGAGCGTCTGCGCCCGTCCGGGGGAGCCATATCAGCAGGCACACATTCAGCACGAGGACGGATACCAGAAAGCCGTATTGCTTGATAAAGCCCTTCATCGCAGCGCCGCCCCCACCGCCAGAGCCGATACAAATGAAAACAATAGCGCCAGCAGATTGCGCAGCCAGGTCACCTTCTTGCCGAGGTATCGCATCTCCAGGGGCATGGTCACGACGCCCACCGTGGTCAGTGTGGATATGAATACCGCTACCGGCATCACCCCCGCCCCGTTCTGCAGCAGCTGGGCGGCGATGGGGAATGCGATCAGCACCGGCACCGCCGCCGCCGAGCCCAGCAGCGCCGGGACCAGCAGTCCTTTCGCGCCGGATTCCCTGCCCATGAGCGTCTCGATGGCCTCAGGGGGCGCTATTGCCAGCAGCATCCCCATCAGCAGCAGTATGGCGCCGAATTGCGGCAGCACATTGACAAAGATCTTGCTCGCCTTTTTCAGTGCCGATCGGGTCTTTTCCCTGTCTTTGCAAAACGATAGACTCAGCAGGACCGCCGTCACCCCATAGAGGGCCAGGGTAAATGCCGTGTTCATACACATCTCCCATGCTCTTGCATTTCCCATCGATCATACTATAATCATATGGGGAGGTACGTTGCCCATGCAACCAAATACATTGAACGCCTATATACCCGTCCTCGGCAGGACCGGCCTATTTGCAGGGCTTACGCCACGGGAGATCGGGGATATGCTCCCCTGCCTGGGACCCCGCCTGGTGCGGTACGGCCAGGGGGAGACGGTACTGTGGAAGGGTGAGCCGGTCGTAGATATCGGCATCGTACTCGCGGGACAGGCCCGTTCCGTAAAGACCGACTATTCCGGCAGGACGGTGATCGTCACGTTGCTCAGACAAGGCAGCTACATCGGCGTCTTGCTGGCCGCCAGCCGCAGGCGCCTAAGCCCGGTCTCCATCGAGGCCCTTACGCCCCTCACGGTATTGTTCTTTCCCCTGGCGTCCCTGATCCGCCGCTGTCCTAAATCCGGCCATCGGCATGAGCGCCTGCTTCTCAATATACTCGACGGCATCGCCGAGAAGGCGCTGATATTGCATGATCGCAATGACTGCCTCATCCGCGCCACCGTCCGGGAGAAGGTTTTGACCTATCTGAGGCGGATGGCCGGAGAGCGGCAGAGCCACGCATTCGCGATCCCCCTGGACCGCAGCGCCATGGCCGAATACTTAAATGTCGACCGCAGCGCCCTATCCCGGGAGCTCTCCCGGATGCGCGCCGACGGACTCATCGACTTTCACAAAAATACATTCAAGCTGCTCACATAAAAAAACAGCGCATTTGCGCTGCCAGGGATACGCACGTATCAGGCGGCCTAGATGGCCCGAGATGCTAGGCGGCAAGCTTTCCAGTGAGGAAGCGTATTCGTTGATACGTGACCGAAACCAAAGCGAAGCCAACGACGCAGATCGGGTGATATCGGCCGCCTTTACTCGTAAAAACCTGTAACAGTATACCCCTCGTCCTCCACCGCCTGCTTAAGATCGTTCTCATCAAATCCCGACCCTTGGACCGTGGCCTGCCCCGCCCGGACGTTCACATCCACATTGCTGATGCCGGGGATGTCCCGAAGCGCCGTCTTCACACTGCCAGCGCAGTGCTCGCAGCTCATTCCGTCTATCTTGATCGTTTTTTGCATACCGGGTTCCTCTTCATGATTGATATATCTACTCTTCCCCGGTATGCGGCTCTTTACACCTGGGAGCGCTCTGACGACTCCGGGACTCGTTTCATTCTGGAAAACGACATCGCCCCAAAGAAAAAGAGCAAGGCCCCATACGTTACGATACCCATCACATGCCCCATGATATTGATGGCGCGGGGCACCGCCTCCATGCTTATATTGCGGGCCAGAGTCATGAAAAATGCCGCAAACCCGAAGGCATATCCCAACTGGATGACATTGGCCGCGATCAGTACGATGGCGGCGGCACGCAGCACCCCGCCTGTCCTGGGGTGACAGAGCACGATGATGCCGAAGGTGAACCACGCAGCCTGCTGCAGCAGAGAAAATCCCCGTACCAGGGCATACCGGCCACTGGTGAGTACGTCCTGTATATACGCGGTATCGTATCGGCCCAGACTGGATAGAAAATGCCCGTAGCTACCCAGAAGCTGCACCCCTGCTGTGATGAGAAATATGATCGCAAACGCCCTGATCCGATTGCGCAGGCCGTAGGCCAGCAGGATCATGATCCAGGCCGCCCCATGCAAAAATGTCTCGATGCCCGCGGCGATATGCGCCATGCGGCTGCCAGCCAGCCTGCCGCCCAATAGGACGGGCCAGATATAGGGCCACGCCGCCGACCAGACCAGCATCCACAAAAGGATCGCCGCCGCCGGCCAGAAATAGTTTTTTGCATTCCCCTTCAGGTAAAACAATGAAGCGCTCTCAGATGTCATATCGTACTCCTTTACGATGTCACGTGCACTCAGTATACACCAAATGACGGCACACCGAAAATTCGATTATCTTTTTAGTATACGTACTGTATGATTACCTATATATATACTTGGAGCGGGATGATCCCATGGACCTATATAGGGAATACAAGGACCTGTATTACAGGGAGATCGAGAATTCCGACCGGCTCAACGGCCGCGTCTCCACCTGCCTTTCTTTTCTGACCATCATCGGCGCCGGAGACGTGTTCATCATCAAGGAGCTGGTACGCCTCTATCCCTTTGCCTCGGCCGTATCCTTTGGATTCCTGGGGCTTTGCCTGTTGTCTTTCGTATCGTTTTTGTGCTGTATCGCCAGTTTCATCCGGGCCTACACCGGGTACACCTATCACTATTTTCCCACCACCGGTATCCGGGAGTTTATCGCGGATACCCGCCGCCGCACCCGGGATCGACAGAACGGACAGCAGATATTCGACGAGTATGTAGAGGACAGCATCGGAAATTTATATATACGGTGCGCGTCCCACAATATGCATGAGAATATGCGCAAGGGCAGCCAGTACAGAATCCTCACGGTATGGATTATCCGGACATTCTTTATAATCCTCGTTAATTTCCTGTTCTGGGTTGTCTGTTTCAGCAATATAGAGTAGAAAGGGGTGATAGGATGAACGACTGCAAAGAGGACAAAATGAAAAAGGAATTGCCAGACCCGCCGCATCCGGTGAAATTCATGGAGACCTTCTCCACCAATCTGCAAAAGCTGATGAAGGGGGAGAAGCTAAAACCAAAGGAACAGCAGAACTGAGTATACGGCTCTTCCTAAAAAGCCGCCTGTGTGCAGGCGCTCCATCCATCCGGGGATACGGCTGGATGTCCTAAACGTCTCTTTATTTATGACGGGCGCAGGGGCCCGGGGCAGTTCTAGCTCGGTATTCATCATTAGCCTTTCCCTACATTGTTCCCGGTATGGTATTATGATATGCCGTCGAGCGCAGGGCGGTACTGTCACCCCATATAACAAGCCCCGCCGTGTCCGGCGGGGCTATACGTTTATTCTTCCCTATGTGGTTTGTTCCGTTGCATTATCAACTGTATCTTTTTTCATTTCCGATACCGCCATTGCCCATAAAAAATAGATTTGGGAAGCGCAATAAAAGAGAGCGACTATAACGAAGAAACCGAGCACCATCAAACCTAATTTAGCATTCCCCAAATTTTGAATCAAGGACTGAAACAATGGTTGGGCAACTGGCAAATACGCTATGATTAGTATTTGGCCAATCAGCATCAGGATCGAGGCTTTTTTCAACGACCTGCCGGTTTTCGGATGGCACAAAATTACCACCATGAACGCGATCCATACCGCCGCCGGTACGATTGTGTAGACCCCCGAAGCGAATAGTTCCTGCGTATACTCGGATATAATCCTGATGCAGGCCGCAATAAAGTTAGTTCCCGCCACGATAAAATACATGATCTTAAATGCCTTGACCCGATTGTATAGACCGTAGGGCAATAATATCAACAACCAACCCGCCACAGGAAGTACTTTTAAAATGCAGGACAAAACCATCGCCGCCGTGGAATCTGCGCCCAGTTCCGTTGTATGCGCAATCAGTGAGTTTACTGCCCTCCCGATCAGGGAAAGAACAATGAACAATACTATTATCCATATCGCTCGTCGAAACAAAACCTTGCCCTTACTCCCCAAATACCCTGTATCCTCCATGGAAGGAGTATCCGTGCTCATACCCAATTCTCCCTTCTAAAATCTGAAAACGATGAGTGTAGTCTGGCTTGTATAGTAATGTAAAAATAAGCACCGCCGGTCTACCGGCAGGGCTATACGTTTACTCGATCTATATGGTTGCTTCCATTACAGTATCAACACAGTCCCTTTTCATTTCTGATAGCGCCATTGCTCGGAAAAAATAGATCTGGGAACCAACTAAAAGAATAGTCAATACAAATGAAAAAAACAAAATACTCTCTCCCACCACAGTGTTATCTTGATTTGGCAATTGTAGCAATGACAGGGATGCTGCACTATAGGCAATGACCAGGGCATAGCTTATCAGCATAAAAATTGAAGATTTTCGAAGTTTCTTACCCGTTTTAGGGTGGCACAATACCACCACCATGAACACGATCCATGCCGCCACGGGCAAGTATCCTACCACATCTGAAAGGGTATGAATGACTGGGGAGAATAGTTCCTGCGTATACAGGGTATATGATTTACCGAATGCAGAGATAAAGCTTGAAAAAGACCTGAGAAATTCAGTCCCTGCAACGATGAAAAACATGATTTTAAATGCCTTAACTCGATTATTTGCTCCATAGGGCAATAGAATAAGCAGCCAGGCTGCTATTTGGAACACTATCTGAATGCCAGCGAAAATATACATAATTGTGGGATTTGTATCCAGCCCCACTCTCTTTAGGATTAATATATTAACAGCCCCCACAACAACAGGGAATATAATCAGCAGTATTACTAATACCCACACCGCCCGTTTAAACAACAGTTTACCATTGCTACCTAAATAACTTGTTTCCACCGTTGAAGGCGTCTCGGCACTCATTTCCACTTCCCCCTTCTAAAATATGGATACTATGATTGTACTCTAATTCAGACAGTTTTGTAAACCAACCACGAAACCCATGGGCTCTGCCCCTGCGTTGCTCTTCTGCCGTAAATTACCCTGCCGACAAAACCCGTAGGGCCCGATGCCCCCATCGGGCTGCCTTTTCCCGCTACAAACCACCCTCCCGATAAACCCGTAGGGCAAGGGCTCTGCCCTTGCTTAATAAGTGCCCGTTTTAGCATAGGCTTTGAAAGAAGTCCTGCAAGCGTCTCTGCCGAGCCTTGTCCTTTTGACGGACCAAAAGGACTAAAAGTCCTTTTACCTGTCGATGTCGCGGCGATTCCCTGGGGTAAAAGGCCAGAAAAAATGGCGTTCACGCAAAGCGCTCCCTCGCCATGGTGAAATATTGTACCATGGCTCGGTCGGCTGCTACGCCTTATTTTTTCTTTTGCCTTTCGCCTCCAGGCCGCGCCAACGCCCGGGGCTTATCCGGGTCGCTCTTTGTCTGAATGCTCCGTATGTTACAAAATGCCGGGAACCTTGCTGGGAACAGCCAACCTGTTGTTCCACGTCTTTGGCCCCCTCTGAGGAGGGGGCTGTCACCGGCAGGTGACTGGGGGAGAGACCGGGAGTCAAAGGGGGCGCAAGCCCCCTTATACAATACCACTTGCAAAACCATGCCCCCGGCGGGCATAAAAAAAGGGCCCGCAGAGTGGTGGACTGAACCCCAAGAAACGGACATTGAAGAAAAAGGGCCTCCTGTCGTAGGATAAAGCGACAGGAGGTTTTTTAT
>ENA-ORCX01000483-ORCX01000483.1-marine-metagenome-genome-assembly--contig:-NODE-483-length-13940-cov-3.248287_pt1 | contig 13940 bp, 10 predicted proteins | sample MGYA00248630_ERZ508518 | MGnify/ENA primary metagenome ERZ508518 (study PRJEB26188, sample SAMN06268768) | marine metagenome | isolation source: Bioluminescent Bay, La Paraguera, Puerto Rico | place...
AGATGTGATGACGCCTCATCACCAGAAGTATTATGGAGGAGATGAAAAAATGCCTGAGGCAACAGATACGGAAAACCCAATTCCGGTCTTCTTTCCTGCCGTTCCCCAAGAAAAGAAATTTGGCTTCTATGTCATTCCAGTTCATGGCGGGACTGATGCGGATACCCAGCTAGCCATGGAATGGCTCAAAGAAGGGCTGACGGTCAACGGAATCGGAGCCAAAACCAATGCTGGCTACGGCTGGTTCGGCGAAAAAGAGAAAGAACCAGAAAGAATTGACCACATAGCAGAAGAAAAGGGGTTAGAGGTTGTCCATGTAGAGCACAAAGGAGACTATTCCAAAGTAACCTTTGAAAAAAAAATAATGGAACTCGCTAGCAACCCAGGTCAATACAACAAGCTAAAAATTGAAGTCGAAAACCTAAAAAAGCCTGAAAATATAGATTGGCTTAAAGAATTCATCGAAAAGACTAAAACAGGTAAAGATTATAAAAAGCTACGCAGCAAAGATTGGTATACAGATCTAACCAAGGAGGTCAAATGAACCAAAAAACCTACGAGATAGAATTCATTACGCCTTGTTTTTGTGCTGGAGAGGATCAAACCGTAGCCGAAGTCAGGGCTCCTTCCATCCGTGGTCAACTACGCTGGTGGTATCGGGCTCTGGGTGGTTTTAGAGTGCAAACAGGCTCCACCAAAGATGCTGAAGCTGAAATATTTGGTTCCATATCAGAAAAAAAAATTCAGAAGAGCAAACTCGTTATTCGGATTATAAATGAAGAACTAGTAAAAGAAAAGAGGACTATAGATGACTTTGGTTGGCAAAGCATAAGTAGTAACTGTGGTTACCTTTTGTTTAATTTAAGACCTACGAAGGACCAACGAAATTCAAATAAATTACCGAAAAAGGGCGTCATATTACCCCACCCAAAGTCAAAAGTATCGATTAAACTCATATGGAAGGGAGATTCTAACTATTGGAAGTCCATCCAAGCCTTATGGAACGTGTTTACAACATTTGGATCACTTGGATCACGCTCGCGTAGAGGATTTGGGTCTATAAATAGTTTATCGGACTTAGCTAAAATAGATACAGCTTATCTCACTCGCTATTTCAAAAACCCAGAAAACATCAGCATAAAAAAATTCGATAATTATAATCCTGGTAACTGGGAAATAGCGTTAGAAAGCCTAGGTCAATGGCTCAAGGAATGGAGATCTCGTGGACGATCTGGTCAAAACAAAAGAGAAAAGGACTCATATCCAGGATTCAACTATGCTGAAAATGATCACGACCTAGGGGTAGAAGTTCTTTCTTCTGGTAAAACAAATAGGAAGGCAAATAGAGCCTCAATTGGCCTCCCTATTATTCAACGATATAGTAAAGGAAAAGGAACTCTTAACTGGGATTATACAAGTGGTGATGGTGAAACCGGACGTTTTGCTTCCCCAGTGATTTTACGTATCATCAAACAAGGGGATGACTACATTCCATTAATTATATTTGTGGATATTTATCAGTGGGGAAAAACCGATCATTTAAAAATAAAACCTAAGGGTAAGCCAGTCAAAGTAGAAGTAAGCCTAGCTCTCTATAACGAGATGAAAAATGATACAGAACTTATACCGTTTTTAGACTAATCAACCAAGCATTAATGGAATTAAAATGAGCACACTCATAAAAGAAAAAGCACTAATTTGCAGTGTTGGCGGGTCACCAGAACCCATTATTTATACAATAGAGGCACAAGGGCCAACCCAAGTCGCTTTTTTCTGCTCAGAAGATAGCTATTCTATAGGCAAAGAAGTCTTGGACCATTTTGTAGATAGAAAGTTTAATGTTGATATAATTAGGTTAACGGATCCTGAATCATTAACGGTTTGCTATAAAGAAATACGAGAAGGAATGAATGCTCTTATCAAAAAATGGAACTTACCTCTTGAGCAAATCAACCTTGATTACACAGGTGGAACCAAGACAATGAGCGCAGCAATTGTTTTAGCTGCTGCGGAAAACTTGAGTCATTTTAGCTACATTGGAGGATCCGACCGGGACAAAGGAGGTATTGGTGTCGTCATCAACGGCAAGGAAAGGAGATACATTCAGTCTAATCCATGGAAGGAGTTAGCAATCAGAGAAATTGAGAAAGCTGGTATCCTATGGAATAGCCAACAATACAGCTCATGCGCTAGCTTACTGGATGATATCTCGAAGAAGATCCCCCAAGAGAATAGAATTCCTTTCAAAACTCTAAAAACAGTTGCTGAAGGACTGGCAGCAAGGATGGCCTTTCACTTACACCCTTTAGGCAAAGATCGAATGCATAGTGGTGCTAAAAATCTACTTAAATGTCACTCATCAACCAGGCCTTTACAAGAATTCTGTACCAAAGCACTTGAAAGATTTAAGTCGTTTAACCTTTGCGCAAATAAGAAGGAAGATGCGAGCCAAGGGGACTATAAACGAACGCTTGACGAATTACTAGATAATGCAATTCTTACCTCAAAAATGGGACGTTACGAAGATGCTTGTGCAAGACTCTATCGCTATACGGAATTACAAGCCCAAGTATGGTTATGGAAAAAAACAAATGGAGCCTTCTATTTAGGTAAGTTTGTCAAAGGACGTAGTGATCTGCCTCCTGAATTGCAAAGCATGGAAAAAGTAAAAAATGCCACAGATCTCTCTCAGATATGCTTTGCTTTAGAAGATGATTTTTATGCCTTATCTATATTAGGGCATGCACCATCACAAAGACTCAAGGAAGACTTTCATAGTCAATCAAAGTGGAGAAACGCAACTTCTCTTAGAAATCACTCTATTTTAGCTCATGGTCTAGATAATATAACCAAAAAGAAGTTTATAACCTACTGTGAAGCAATCGAAGATTACTTTGATGTTTCCCTAGAGGAAGCTTCACTCCCTGTTCCTATCTGGAATGATGATTGGTTGCTTCCAGCTTAGCCAGAAACCACTCTAATAGCTTGTCTTACATATGGATAGAGCCCATACTTTATGCAGAAAGACTTTTTAGGTCAGCAGGTATCTAACGCCAAAAATGGGGGTCTGCTGACCTGTTTCATATCTCTTTGTTGTTCTTTGATTTAAATCACTTTTTCGTTAGTTTCAAAAAATACATAAGCATAGCAAGATGAGTCAAAAACCGTTAGCAATCGAAACCCTATTTTGGGGATTTGATAGTGAAGGACTTACAACATCGCAGTCTTGAGACTGCTGAATGCCGACAGGCATTGGTGACGATTGGAATCACTGGCAGACCACTGCTAATAGACTGTAGTCTTGAGACTGCTGAATGCCGATTTAATATAATACAATGGGGATGTCGGGGAGCGATTCTCCGGCATCTATTCACTAAAAAGTAAAAGGATAAAAATGCCTGTAGCCTACCTTACTACGAATGGCTTAAAAGTGAGCCTAACTTCGGAGCGCTTACATGTAAGTGTTCCTCGCGAGAGAGATGGGGCTGTACCACAAAAACGGTTTATACCACTCATTGATATAGAACATGTAGTGGTAGATGCTGGCATATCCATTAGCACACCTGCCATAGTATCTCTTTTACACAAAGACATACCGCTTCTATTTCTCTCGCAGGGACGCTTTCCGGCAGGGGTAGCCACACCACTAAACCATGCCACTACGGTGTTGGCAGCTCAGCTCGATGCCTGCCGCGACGAGGAGTTTAAGCTCAAACAGGCAAAGCTGCTTATTAAGGCTAAAATTACGAACCAGAAACGGGTGCTCCAGAGGCTAGGTGCCAATAGAAATGCTATTCCCGTAACCTCAGCGTGGTTCAATGCTATGATAAATCAGGCTATGGCCGCTAAATCGCTGGATTCTCTACGTGGCTTTGAGGGGACCACATCGGGCAGATATTTTGAAAAACTGGGGAACTACTTTCCGCAGAAATTCCCTTTTGAGAAGCGTTCTAGGCGCCCTCCACACAATCCCGAAACTCTTTACTCTCTTTTGTCTATACTCTTTTAAATGCTGAAATTGCTATGCATCTAAGATCAGGTGGCATTGAACCCGGTTGGGGGTTTCTACACGAGCCGGAAGACAGAAAGCCCTCGTTATCGCTAGACCTATTAGAACCCTTTCGATCCCCTTTATGCGATGCCTTGGTTCTAGATATGCTCAATCACAAACGCTTTGGCGAAGATGATTTTGAATATAAAGATGGTGGCTTTTTTCTGAAAAGAGGAAGTCGCAGAAAAGTATTTTTAGCATACGAACAAAGAATGGAGCGTGAGTTTAATTACGAGGTATATAACTATAGGACTACCTTAAGAAGCATTATCAAAGAAACAGTTCAACACCTTAAAAAGGTGTTTATGGAACGAGTTGATATAGTTCCTTTTAAAATGAATTAAGATGCCTAAAGAAACTTATATCTACAATGAAGATTGGTGGTACGATGCATTTGCAAGAACAGCAAATGCATCTGAACGAAGGGGGCATAAGAAGGGAGATAAAAGAATGCACTTAATCATCGCTTATGATATTGCTGATCCTAAACGATTAAAGAAAATCTCAGATTGCTGTGAAAATTATGGTGTTCGTGTCCAATATTCTATTTTTGAATGCCGTTTAGAAGCCGATAGATTTGATAAGATGTGGAATGAATTGGACTCAATGATTAACCAAAAAGAAGATAAACTTGTCGCCTACCCACTTCACGGGTCAAATGCTAGGAATATAAGGACTGCAGGAACAATGACATGCCAAGAAACTGTTGTCGCATATATTTTTTGATAATAGCTAAATCAACCGTAATGGAAAATCCATAAATGCCGAAGATGGTCGACACCATCTTTAAACAAACAGGACGAACAAGCTGATTGACAGCAACTTTTAGAATCCTAAAAAAGAACATTTGAATGCTCAAGCGCTAATATTCTTATCCATGATTTTGGGTCGGATAAGCAGAGATTATCTTGTCTGTTAACCAAAACATTTAGAGAAATAATACCCTACTCTTATTTTGAGATTTCTCCGAATTTGCGAGTGGTTTGAAGCCGGTTAGGACTGGGCAGCCAGGATCCATTTATGAATTTCGGCTACCGATGATATCGATGGTCTCAGCAGCTAGAAATATCCCGATCGTCCAACGCCTAAACCACTGAAGTGTTTTGCAATTCCCATGTGCCAACACACCAATCGCGGTGACATTTGCTACGAACCTTTCAGCGGTTCCGATACTATATATTATATTTCATAATCAACCAAAGTCTTATACTGTTGGAATAAGTAAAGTCTCTCATAGATCTAGTATTTCACATAAAGTTCCACTACTCATATTTCTTATCTGTAAGAAAACTAACCCCTGCAATTCCAGTGAAAGAACATCAACCCTACAAATGTACCTCAATCATCGCATTATTCGCGATTGTATTTAGCTTCTTAAGCTTATTGCCATCATCTCTCAGGGCAAGTTTAGGAGACGTTAATCCCATAGAATTTGCTCCTTCAGAAAACTCACTGATTTTAGTTAAGGATGGAAAAGCTGCACCAATTGTAGCAGAAGAAACAGATTGGGCGGGAGTTCTTCGAACAGCTACAGATCTGCCTCAAGACTTTAATCGTGTGGTTTCTGTTTTCCCTGAACTTAGATATAAGCTTCCCAAAGAGGCAGAAACAATTATCCTCGTCGGAACTCTAGGAAAGAGTCAGTTAATTGATTCTTTAGCTAAGGATGGCAAAATAGATGTCAGCGATATCAAAGGGCAATGGGAATCCTGGGTAACCACGACTGTAAAAGCTCCTTTTCCTGGAATTAAAGAAGCGGTTGTAATTGCAGGTAGTGACAAACGAGGAACCATTTATGGTATCTATAATTTGTCACAACAAATTGGAGTATCCCCTTGGTATTGGTGGGCTGATGTAACTCCTATAAAAAGAAACGAAATTTATTTTACTCGAGGTACCTATCTTCAAGGTCCTCCTGTAGTTAAATATCGAGGAATTTTCATTAATGATGAAGCACCTGCTCTTACTGGTTGGACTAAAGAAAAATTTGGTGGTGTTAATAGTAAATTTTACGCACATGTGTTTGAATTATTACTACGTCTGAGAGCTAACTACATGTGGCCGGCAATGTGGTGCAATGCATTTAATACAGATGATCCTGAATGCCCCCGTCTGGCAGACGAATATGGTATAGTAATGGGAACGTCACACCATGAACCCATGATGCGCTCCCAAAAAGAATGGCAGAGATATGGTAAAGGACATTGGAATTATGAAACCAATAAAGATGTCCTTAAAGAGTTTTGGAAATACGGAGCTCACCGTAATCGCAATTACGAAAACATGACAACAATTGGTATGCGTGGTGACGGCGATATGGCAATGAGTGAAACAGCTAATATCAGCCTTCTTGAAAATATTGTTGCCGACCAAAGGGAAATCCTAGTCGAGGAAACAGGCAAAAAGATTGAAGATATTCCGCAAATGTGGGCACTCTACAAAGAAGTTCAAGATTACTATGAAAAAGGAATGCGAGTTCCTGATGATGTAACCCTCCTTTGGTGTGATGACAACTATGGAAACATTCGCCGCCTCCCCTCTTTTGAAGAACAAAAACGATCCGGTGGTGTCGGCATCTACTACCATGTAGATTATGTTGGTTGGCCTCGTTGCTACAAGTGGTTGAACACAAGCTCTATCACAAAAATTTGGGAGCAGATGCAGATGGCTTGGAAGTATAAAGCTGATCGAATATGGATCGTCAATGTGGGCGATATCAAGCCTATGGAATTCCCTATCGAGTTTTTTATTTCCTATGCCTGGAATCCTGAAAAATAGCCCTATGAAAAGCTGAATGACTATACATACTTATGGGCCAAAAGAGAATTTGGAGAAGAGCATGCACAAGAAATTGCTGATATTGTGTCAGGCTACACAAAACTAAATAGTTCTGCTAAACCTGAATTTATTTCCAAAGATACATTTAGCCTCATTAACTATGATGAAGCAAAACAGGTAGCTGATAAATGGGAGAACTTAACTTCTAAAGCCGAAAATCTATATGAAGAAATGCCAGAGCAAAAAAAGGATGCCTTCTTCCAATTGGTTCTATGGCAGGTAAAAGCATCGGACATAGTAAACAAACTTTATATAGAGGCCGCATATAACAATCTTTACGCTTCCCAAGGAAGAGCAGAAACAAACGCCGCCGCAGATAAAACGCGTGATCTCTTCAAAGCCGATGCTGAATTAACAGATAGGTACAACAAAGAGCTATCCAATGGAAAATGGAATCATTTGGCGGATCAAACCCATATTGGATATAATATTTGGCAACAACCTCCTTTAAACGCGATGCCTGCAATTAGTCAAGTACACCCCAAAAGCTACGGAGACATTGGGGTAGCAATCGAAGGGATGAAGCACGCATGGCCTGAAGTTATTCCAGGAATGAAATACCCAACTCTACCAGCAATTGATTCCCTAGGAAATCAAACTCGCTGGATCGAAGTATTTAATCGTGGTAACAGCTCAACAAGTTACTCGGCTTACGCAGATGCACCCTGGATAAAGCTTACTCCAACCACTGGCGATATAGAAAGCAAATCCAAAAGAATCCATGTTTCAGTTGATTGGAATTCAGTTCCTGAAGGTAAAAATACCGCCGTGGTTAATGTTGTAGGTCACAATGGCACAAGAGCCAGGATAAAGGTTCCTGTAATTAATTACGGCAAGCAAATTATTACCAAAGACTGCTATCTCGAATCAGAAAAATATGTATGCATTGAGGCACCACATTACAGCAGAGCAATTGCAGACAGTGAAATAGAATGGAAGACACTCGAAGGTTATGGGAAAAGCATGGGTGGTGTGAAAGCATTTCCTGTAGAAGCAAAAAGCAGAAAGCTATCAAAAAATTCCCCTCGACTGGAATACGATTTCTACAGTGTAACTTCTGGGAAAGCCAATATAGAGCTATACCTATCAACCACTCTAGCCTTCAATCCAGATCACGGGTTAAGACTAGCCATTTCTATCGATGATGGAGCCCCAAAAACGATTGACTTAAAAATTCCCGCTGGTGATGGACAAGAAGCATGGGGGAAAACAGTCTATGAAGCAGTTCGAAAAGCCTCTGTAGATTATACTATTGAAACTCCAGGAAATCACACCCTGAAAATATGGATGATTGATCCCGCAATCCTAATTCAACGGTTAGTTCTCAGCTTTGGGGAAGTAAGAGAGAGCTACTTTGGCCCCCCGGAAAGCCCATATTATTCTAAAAAATAATTCAACTCAAGGCACCTCTGAAATATGGGGTGCTTTTTGGTATAAAAACAAGGTGTATATTACTCTAGTTCAGCTTTTAACTTAATAGCCTGATCAAGCAACAATTCAGCGTTTAGCCAATCATACCATACACCTTCATTATGATATGTAAGAGGTATCTTAGTATGTGTTTTTACCATTTTCATCACTTCCTCAAACTTCTTTTCAGATAGAGAATAATTTCCTTGTTTCATCAAAATCATACTATCAATACATTTTGAGTAAGCTATTCCACTTTTAGAAAATCCTTCAGAATTATTAGACTTTTCCAGCCAATAGCCTGCCTTCTCGTAGTCAGAGATTCTATAGTTCCAAAAGGCAAGATTAAGACAACGCCAAGTTTGAATATCTGTAAAAGGTTTAGGCATCAAATTTCTCAGAGAATGTTCAGCAATATCGGCAAAAGCCTGAAGTTTTGATTGACGTTCCGAATTAAGAGGAAGAAAAGAACATATTTTTAACAAATGCTGACATGTAATCGGATTTTCATTACCCTCAAAATGATCTAACAACAGATCACAAAAAGAGTAATAATCATTTAAGTGACCTCCTTTAATCATGACTGCTGTAACAGGTTTTAAATTTCGGGTTAAATTATCAGTATTTGTCGTATCAAACTGATAAACTCTGTACAAGTCCATGAGACGAGCCGCCGCTGTTTTCCAATCAGCCTTCAAACCATTCCACCATATCAAAGCTTCGAAAACTTTCGTCGCTTCTAAAGATGGCTCCGATAAAGGAGTACTCATTTTGTTTATTTCCTCATTTGCCTCAAAGTAATTCTTCTTATCAAGCAATATGGCCGCATAAGCAACATGAGCGCGTTCTTCAGCTTTTGCTCTCAACGTCGATTGAACATGCTCAGCATTTTTAGCCCTTATATAGAGCATGGTTGATACAGTAAAACCTGTGAATAAAGTAACTAAAATAGAGAGAAGAGAGATAGCAATTAAACGGTTTCTAATAAACCACTTCTTAAATACATAAGATCGAGATATAGGGTACGCATTAACAGAGAATCCATTTAAGTAGTTTTTGATATCATCGCCCAAATCCTGAGCAGACCGATACCGATTTTCAGGATCTTTAGACATTGCCTTCAAAACAATAAAATCCAACTCCCGCAAAGTGTTCTTTCCAGTTCTTTTTACTCTCTTCAACGAACTGGAAGGCAGTGGAACAATCCCCTCACTGATTTTGGATCTCATAACATCGAGACCTGAATTAATAAGCTCCTGGTTATCGAAAGGAGGCTTACTTGTAACTAATTCATACAACAATGCACCAATACCATACACATCAGTTCGAACGCTGATTTTCGAAGCATCACAACATATCTGTTCAGGAGACATATATGCTGGAGTACCAATTACTTCGCCATAAGATGTATTATCAGAAGAAAAGCTCTCTGGACTAGCGGTTATTTTGGCTATCCCAAAATCAATAACTTTCAAAAGAGGTTTCTCATCGACATAGGTAACCAATACATTCGATGGTTTTAAATCTCTGTGGATAATTCCTTTTTCGTGGGCATGCTGCAACGCAGTACACAACTGACACACCAACTCCAAACGATCCTCAAGGGTTAAATCATTGCTTCTACTGTATTCGATAAGAGTGGCCCCATGAACTAATTCCATAACAAAATACGGTCTCCCGCAATCGGTAATACCAGCATCATATATACTGGCAATATGAGGACTGTTCATCTGCGCCAAGATGTGAAATTCCACCTTAAAACGTCTTAAAATAGACTTACTATTTAAGTCATTCCTCAAAACCTTAAAAGCAACTTTTCGTTGAAAGGGTTTCTCCTGACTAGCTTCGTAGACAATACCACAAGATCCCTCGCCAAGCTTATCAAGTAATGTGAAACCGTTAATTTGGTTACCTAGACACAATTCATTATCGGCACCTACATCAGAAACAAAACTATTGTTACTATTTGCTTCACATTCAAAAAGTTCATTCGACTTTTCCAGATCCGTCAGCATCAACTTAACTTCATCCAGCAAAGCTTCCGATTGACATTGAGACCTCAAATATTCTTCACGTTGCTCTAAATCTATATACTCAAGAGCCTCTAAAAAAAAAGCTTCAACCTTATTTGAATCCAAAACATCATCCCTTCGTCTCTTTTGTTACCCACCTGTAAAGCCAAACTTTAGCAGCCTGCCAGTGACGCTCCACTGTCTTTTCAGAAACATCTAACTCTTGAGCAATCTCCCCATTACTCAAACCAACAAAAAAGCGAGCCATAACAATTTGAGCTCGGAATCGATCTTTTTTCTCTAGCTCTTCGACCGCTTCATCAACCAGTAAAACCAACTTATCAGGTATCGGAAATTCTATCTGTTCTATAATAGATTCTTCTGCTCTAAAAAGCTCTCCACCATGCCTAAGCCTCGCTTTTCTTCTCGCATTATCAACAAGTATATGACGCATAGCAATTGATGCAGATGAGAGAAAATGCTGACGATCATTCCAATCTTTTTGATTTCTTGTAAGCTTTAACCACGCCTCATGGGCAAGCACCGTTGCCTGTATAGTTTGACCTGCAGGCTGACCAATCATTCGCATTTTAGCAATTTGCTTCAGCTCATGATAAAGATCCTTAATGGATATACCTGCATCTGTTGAATGATCTCCTGATTCCATCTCACCACACGTCTGCAATAACTATATTGACTCCATTATCTCCCGATAAGATGTCTCATAAAAAGTGAGACTAGCACTTTGCTTTTTTTTTCAAAGTAAATGTCTGTTTTGATTGATAAGAGGCGTTAATCCAAGGAAAGGCACCATCTTCCTGCTTAGGAGCAATTAAAAAGGTAGCCAAAATACATTAAATATCAACACCCTACACTTTCCTTGCGTTCATGAATAAAAGACATGTTACTTTAGCACAAATAGCAGAAAAATCTGAAAAACATATAACTACAGTCTCTTTGGCAATAAGAAATAGCCCCAAATTATCTAAAAAAACACGAGAAAACATACAAAAATTAGCTAAAGAAATGGGCTACAAACCAGACCCGTTACTTAGAGCTTTATCTTCCTACAGAACAAAAAACACACCAAACCACCCTGTAATAGCTTACCTGACAAATTGGAATTCTCGATGGGGCTGGCGAGATACTTATGCTCACCCAACTTTTTATGATGCAGCAAAAAAGGCTGCCGATAACCTAGGCTTTCAACTAGAACATTTTTGGTTAAGAGAACCTGGTTTGACGCATAAACGATTGAATACAATATTTAAAACTCGTGGAATAGAAGGCATTATCGTTGCATCCCATGTTGTGGAAATTGATGACACTTTAGAATTTGAATGGGAAAATTTTAGCGCTGTAAAAATTGATTACTTTCCTCACAAACCAAACCTACATGTAATAACTAACAACCAACTCCAAATAACCAGATTAGCCGTACAGGAAATTATTAAATTAGGTTACAAAAGAATAGGTTTTGTTATTGATGAAAATTGGGACAAAACAGTCGATAATCTATATGCAGCAGGCTTTTATTGGGAACAGCTAAAGATAGATCAAAATAATAGAATCCCTCCTTATTTAATTCCTGGTGAAACTACGATAAAAGAATGGATTATAAAGTATAAACCAGAAGTTATCATTGGGAAAAAGAGTATCGTATACCCTATATTACAGGAAATGAACTTAAAAGTCCCAAAAGATATTGCATTTGTTGATATCTTTAATGAAGACCAATCAGGAGAAATCGCAGGTGTTAAGCAAAATCATATTCGTGTTGGAGAATTGTCAATAGAAATACTTTCCTCACAAATACAACACCGGATAAAAGGAATTCCTGAAGTATCTACAACAACTCATGTAGATGGAACATGGATTCCAGGAAATTCTTTACCACCAAAGGTATAAAAATCTATCATATAATGAAGCTGGTAACATAAAATGCTACCAGCTTTTTAATAAGTAGAGAACATTTATTAGTGTACCAAACAATCCAACATCCTGTTTCTTATTTAAAATCAATCACTTCACTTTTTATTCTATTAGATTTAATAGATCTTTATGCTAAAGTAATTACTATAAATAAAATTATATCTAGACCACATATATCCTCCAACTTAATTTATTAGTCTAGCATTAGAAATAAAACAGAATCATTCAGAAAACAACTAGTATCAAAAAATTGATTACAACAGATACATAGAAGACAATATTTCGACATAAGCAGAATGAAGAACATCCTTGAGAAATAAAAGAAAAGGCTTCCCATAAAAGAGAAGCCTTTGTAATAATGATTTAAAATCAAATCAACGAATACTTAGAAAGTAAAAGTATTTGTCAGATATAATTCCTGACCTGATCGAATACGAACAGATGCATAGCTGCCGTCTGGCTGAGTTGAGATAGGAATCAATCCCTTTTTCTGGAAAGCATTTCTAACATTCAACTGAATTTTCCAATCAATCTTATCTGTAATCGGACGTTGATAACTAATCCAAAAATCGAATCCATCTTCAGTAGGACCATAATAAGGATTATCCAGATCGTAATTAGCAATGTACTGACTTTCACCTGGAAGAACAGGATAGCCTATAACCACCTTATCTTGCCAACGGTAAGCAGCACCAACACCCAGTCCCTTCAACAAGCCTTCTGTGAAGTTGTAATTGGTTACAATGTTGTAACGCCATTTACGAATTTCAGATGCTGCGGCATTTTCCTGAAGTTTTAAGAGGGTGTAATTATTACGCCACCCGAACCAATCCGTACGGATTTCGTTACCGAAATCACCATTCCAACGACGCATATCACCGGCATAACCACTCATTTGTTCGTCCATATAAGCAACGAACTCATCAAGAACATCACCGCCTACATTGAAGCGATTTGCCGTTGTCTTAGAGGCATTGATTGAGATACGCCAGTTTGGTGTTGGATTGGCGATAAACTCAAATTCATACCCTTCGGAAGCGGTATCTGATGTGACAGCAAATCCTGGATTACTTCTATTTCCATATGTTCCCAGAGTGCTGGCATCTGGAGTGTATTGAGCCGCTGGTATATCATTAGTTCCATGCCCTCCCTTACCTAATGCACTTTCTTCACCAACAGAAGTCATTGCATCTTCATAAGTAGTACGATCAGTCAATGCACTCGTCGTTGTTGGAGTATAATTCCATGCATCAAAGTATCCTTTGCTCTCCAAGTAGCGTTGAATGTCATTCCATGCATTAATCACGGCATCGCGGTGAGCAACGGCTTGTTCAGGAGTTTCAAAATAGGCATTTTCAGGCGCAGGATCGAGATCGTCATACCCTTCAGCAGTCGGATCTTGATAAGGATTCCATGTACCATTCCACCCTGCTACAGCCCGGCCTGTATCATTATCAATCCATGCGGGATGCCATGTGTTACGGGTATAACCGGAGTCCCAATCTTCTTTATAAGCATCTTCCCTCGTATCCCAGGTATAGGCACTCAAACGATACAGGAATACATTACGCCAAGCCAAACCACCTGCAACGGTGCTGGAAAGTGCATTGGTATTCATGTCTACGCTAGCACCAGTCATATTAGTTTCGTATTTCAAAGCGCGGAATGAGTATTTACCATCCTTGGTAGAAAGCAAA
>ENA-ORCX01000485-ORCX01000485.1-marine-metagenome-genome-assembly--contig:-NODE-485-length-13920-cov-3.363361_pt1 | contig 13920 bp, 8 predicted proteins | sample MGYA00248630_ERZ508518 | MGnify/ENA primary metagenome ERZ508518 (study PRJEB26188, sample SAMN06268768) | marine metagenome | isolation source: Bioluminescent Bay, La Paraguera, Puerto Rico | place...
AACAGCTTTTGATGATATCCTTGTTATTCGCAAACGATATGAGGATGCTCAAGATGACTTAGGACGCCTCGCTGTGGATGATCCACGATATGACGATACACTTTCTATTATTGGCGAGTTGCAGCATCGTTTGGAAGATATGGAGGCTCATAAACTAAGATCCAAGATTGAGACCGTTCTTCTAGGTTTGGGATTTAGCATGGGTGATATGGTGCGTTCCTGTTGTGAATTTAGCGGCGGTTGGCAGATGAGAATTGCCTTAGCTAAATTGCTTTTAAGAGAACCCTCTTTACTTCTTTTGGACGAACCGACAAATCACTTGGATTTGGACTCTCTGCGTTGGTTGGAACAATATCTAAAGCAGTACGAAGGAGCTATTTTGCTGGTTTCTCACGATAGAGCCTTTCTGGATGCTTTAACAAATCGCATATTTGCCTTATCTCATGGGAATTTGGAAGCTTATACGGGCAACTATAGCAAGTATGAAGTGGAAAGTAAGCTTCGAAAAGAACAGCAGGAAAAGGCATTTCAGTTACAGCAGAAACAGATTGAGAAAACTGAAGAATTTATAGAGCGTTTTCGTTACAAAGCGAGTAAAGCCAAGCAAGTGCAAAGCCGGATCAAAGCTTTGGAAAAAGTCGAACGCATTGAGTTAGATGATGAAGAAGGGGCTATTGGTTTTAGTTTTCCTTCTCCTGAGCGTAGCGGCCACACTGTCTTTAAATTAGAGAAACTGTGCAAAAGTTATGGTGATTTGGAAGTTCTCAAAAATGTTGATTTGGAAGTTACTCGTGGAGAGCGTATAGCTATTGTTGGAGCCAATGGAGCCGGTAAGTCTACATTGATGCGTGTTCTTTCTGAAACAGAAGGATTTGAAAGTGGTTCTTACGAGCTTGGGCATAAAGTGGAGGTTTCTTTCTTTGCTCAGAACCAGGCAGATGAGTTAGATCCGGAAATGACTGTCTATGATATTGCTTATGATGCTGCCTTGCCGAAAATGCGGTCCAGATTACGTTCTCTTTTAGGTTCTTTTTTGTTTCGGGGAGATGCTGTTTTTAAGAAATCAAAGGTCCTTTCAGGAGGAGAGCGCAATCGTTTGGCTCTTGCCAAGATGCTTTTGTACCCGGGAAATTTTCTTATTTTGGACGAACCGACAAACCACTTGGACATGAAATCCAAGGACATGTTGAAGAAGGCCTTATCCTCTTATGAAGGAACTTTCATTGTGGTTTCTCACGATAGAGATTTTTTGGATTCTATTGTCACACGAGTCATTGAGGTCAGTGAAAAAGGAATACGGTCTTTTCTGGGGAATATTTCCAACTATGTTGAAAGAATTGATGCAGAACGTGCTTTGGCCGGAGATACCGCTCAAGCTGTAAAACAGAAAAAAGGTGTATCCGGTGATTTAACTCCCAAACAGCGCCGGCAATTAGAAGCTGAAAAACGCAAAAAAATTGCACCGCTTAAAAAAGAACTGGAACAGCTTGAAGCAAATATTTTGGCTCATGAAGAATGTATTGCCGATTGGGAAGTCAAGATGGCTGATCCTGGGTTCTTTAAACGAGGGAGCGAAACAACAGAAGAAATTCGTGTTTACGAAAAAGCTAAGTTGGAGTTGGAAGAATTCATGCAACGTTGGGAAAAGTTAACTGAAGTCATAGAAGAATCTGAGTAAATCTTTACATGATTTACAGATCTTAATAGGGTCTTTCTATGTTTGAGTTAACACCGCAGGAGCGAAAGATCCTTTCCGTTTTTTTGCTGATCTTGCTTGTTTCAGTTTTGGGAAATCTCTTGTTATAAAAAAGAAGCTGCCTTGGCAGCTTCTTGTCATGAACAAACTGAAAAAAGATTAATCGCTTAGAAAACCTGAAACTTCATCTTCTTTTGGAGAAGAATTGGTTTTCTTGGGCTTATGATCCATATGAACCGTTGTGGAATGGTTTTGATATGATTCATTTGTTTTTCCGTAAACGATCTTATTTAGATCATCTATGATGTCATTTAGGCTATTTGCCTGGCCGCTAAGTTGTTGGCTGGCGCTGGCCGATTCTTCTGCTCCTGCGGCATTCTGCTGGGTAACTTGCTCCATTTGACTGACGGCTATTGTTACCTGCTTAATTCCTTCCGCTTGTTGTTGGCTTGCTGAATCGATTTCACCAATAACTATGTTTACTTGGTTGGAAAGTTGTAGGTTTTCCTCCATAGATTCATTTACTTTGATGCTGACGTCTGCGCCATGAATCGCTTTTTGTTGTGCTTCTGATAGGAGGGTAGATGTATTTCTTGCGGCTTCTGCCGAACGTTGAGCCAATGCACGGACTTCGTCTGCAACAACAGCAAAACCTGCTCCGGCTTCACCTGCGCGAGCTGCTTCGACGGCGGCATTTAATGCAAGAATGTTTGTTTGAAAGGCAATTTCATCAATCGTTTTATTGATTTTTACTGTTTCATCGCTGGCATCTTTTATCTCTTGAATAGATTGAGACATTTCCTGGATTCTACGTTGAACCTCTTCAGTGGATGCGCGTGATTCATTCATTAGCTGACTTGCCTTGTTTGTGTTGGCAGCATTGCCCTCGGTCATGGTGCTAAGTTCTTCCAGAGATGCGCTTGTCTCTTCAATGGAAGCAGCTTGTTCACTGGAGCCTTCTGCTAAATGTTGGCTGGAATTACTCACCTGATATGCTGCAGAATTAACTTCCTCAGAGCAGCTTGTCAGTTCTTTAACTGCATGAATCAAAGGCTTGGATATCTTGTTGCTAATGTATATGCCGAAGCCAAATATGAGAACCATTGCAACGGCGTAAAAAGAATTTATGACCAATTCGTCTGATCTCATACTGCGGCCTAATTTCTCTTTCAGAGCAGTCGTTTTTTTATCTAAGTGGCCGATATAAATTCCTGTTCCAATAAATATATTTGTTCCGGGGATTAGCTTCGCGTAACTGATCTTTGGTTGTACGCCTTCCCCAGGTTTATTAAACTTATATCTTACAAAGCCGCCGCCCTGCTGAGCCGCTTTACTCATCTCTTGGATAATATATTTGCCCGTTTCATCTACCATTTGAGATGCATCGGTTCCAACGAGACTTTTCTTTGTTGGTAGATTTACGCAAATACCCTCTGTTGTATAAGCAAAAAAATAGCCACTTTTATCATCAAAGAATCGAATGGGGTCAGTTATTTTTTCAATGATGGAATTAATCTCTGTTGTTGCTTTTGTATCCTTTATCAGTTCCGAAATCTCTTGAGTTTGGTTATCAACCAAAGTCTGGAGAAGTAGTTTTGTATGATCCAACGCTTCTTCTTGAAATACAGGATAGACTTCATTTTGAAAAAGTCCTCTGAGCTTTAAGTGGTTTATAAACCCAAGTAACAGTATGACTGCAAGGATTGCTGTGGGGATAGAGAGAATTTGAATTTTTAAGCTCTTTTGGGAGATATTCATGATCAACTAATGTTAGGGAGAGTTCCTTTGAGATGAGTATGCTTTTCGTTCTTTTCTTCGACTGATAAATGATTAAAGAGGATACATATATATCCTCTTTAATTAATAGCTTTTATCGTCTTAATCGCTTAGAAAACCTGTTGGAGTGTTGTCGGTTTTTTCCACGCCGGAAGAGCTATTTGTTGGTTTATTCAGTTTTTGAACTTGATTCGAAACTCTTAACGTATCGGCAGCTTTTTTGGCTCCATAGAGGATTTGATTTAACTCTCCTACAATGTCATCCAGATTATGTGCCTGGCTGTTTAATTCCTGACTGGCACTGGCTGTTTCTTCAGCACTGGAAGCATTCTTTTGGGTAACTTGTTCCATTTGGCTAACGGCTATTGTTACCTGATTGATACCTTCTGCTTGTTGCTGACTGGCGGCATCTATCTCACCAATAATACTGTTTACCTCTTCGGACAAACTGACGTTCTCTTTCATGGATTCATCGACTTTTGCTGTTATTTCAGCGCCATGAACCGCTTTGGCCTGTGATTCGGAAAGTAGTTTGGATGTGTTCTTTGCTGCGTCGGCGGAACGTTGAGCCAATGCGCGAACTTCTTCTGCAACAACTGCAAATCCAGCTCCGGCATCGCCTGCTCTTGCTGCTTCAACAGCCGCATTTAATGCTAAAATATTTGTCTGGAAAGCAATTTCATCAATTGTCTTATTAATTTTAACTGTTTCATCACTGGCAGACTTAATTTCCTGAATTGACTGCGACATTTCATTAATCCGAGCTTGAACTTCATGCACAGATCGAATTGCACGCTCCATTATTTCCGTTGCTTTTGTTGTGTTTGTTGCGTTTGCATCTGTCATGGAATTTAACTCTTCCAGAGACGCACTTGTTTCTTCTATGGAAGCAGCCTGTTGGCTGGAACCATCAGCTAAGTAATGACTCGCATCACTTACTTGACCAGATGCAGCGGTTACTTCTGAAGAGCAAGATCTGAGTTCGTTTATATTGCGGATCAAAGGAGAGGAAATGCGTGATGCAATATAGAATCCTACGCCAAAATTAAGAATGATTACGCCTAGGTATAAGCCATTTATTAGCACAGTGTTATCTCTCAGACTTACACTGAGATCCTCTTGCATTGCTGTTCTCTTTTCCTCAAGATCATCGATATAAACGCCACATCCAATCATGATGTCGGTACCAGGTATCATTTCAGCATAACTGATTTTGGGTTGAATTCCTTTTCCAGGTTTTTCCCAGTGGTATGCAACAAAACCACCACCATCTTTGGCGGCGTCAATCATGTCTGCTATCAGACGAACTCCATTGGAGTCCTTAAAATCGATATAATTTTTACCGTTTGCACTTTTGTTGGGAGGATTGTTTATACGGGTGCCATCAGACTTATACGTGAAGAAGTAGCCACTGTTGTCATCAAAGAAACGAGACGGATCTGTTATTCTTTCTATGACGTCCTGAGTTGATTCTTCTGGGTTTTTAGCAATTTCTGATGCAATCAGTTTTGCCTGTGTCTGTATTAAGCTCTTTAAAGAGGTTTTTGTTTGATCCAGCATTGTATCCTGAAAAACAGGATAGACATCTTTATCAAAAAGTTTGTGCATCAGCACATAGTTAAATACTCCTATTGCTGCTATGAAAAATAGCATTATAGCAGGAATAAAGAGAATCTGTGTTCTCAGATTCCAATTTGACATCTTCATAGGGAAACCTTCGTGATATGTGAATACAAGTTCTTATAAAACAGGGGGGAGATCGCTGCTTTATTCGAGACAAACCTTAGACGAAGGAAACATTACTCAAATATTAGTATTTTCAAGTGTATTACTGTTTTTTTAAGAGGAAACTATGATTATCGTCTTTTGAAGAGAGTTTTATCTGCTGGTTTCCATCGGTACAAACCTCTGGTCTCTATTCATTTTTGAAAAAACGATATAACTTGGGTTTGGAAGAGATGCCAGAAACTGACGGCCATAGGGCTTATTTAACAAGCGGCTGTCTAGTAATGTCATGGTTCCTTTATCTTTTTGGCTACGAATTAAGCGTCCTATTCCCTGACGAAATTGGATAATAGCTTCCGGTAGGGTCATTGAAATAAAAGGATTATAACCATTTGAACTATGCCATTCGCTGCGTGCTTCTATAATTGGGTGACTGGGGTTTTCAAAAGGAAGTCTGGTAACGATTACTTGAGAAAGAGCCTTTCCGGGAATGTCGATGCCTGTCCAGAAACTATCTGTTCCCAGTAGGATTGCATTTCCGGCTTTGGCGAATTTATTTCGTATTTCGCTTCTGGAACCATCTCTTCCTTGAACAAAGAGGCGTCGTTGTTGCTTATCGCAGATACCTTCAAGTTTGTCTGCGACTGCATTCATGTCATTATAGCTCGTAAAGAGGACTAAGCTGCCGCCGCTCACCTTGAGGGTGCAGTAAGTAACCATTTCGGTGAGCCATTCTAGATGAGCTTTCGGATTTTTCAGATCTGGATAAGGTGCATCTCCTGCAACATATACACGGACATTGTTTTTGTAATCAAATGGGGAGTCTTTTACGATCCCTTCTGCTCCGTAAGCTCCAACTTTATTCTTAAAATTTTCCAGTTGGGAGTTATCAGCTAAAGTGGCACTTGTCATTATAATGGATGTGCCTCGGTTAAATAGATGTTCCTTTAGTGCAGGAGCAACATCCAAAGGAGCTGTTCTAAGTGTTATTATGCTTTGGGCGCGTCCAGAGCGTTCTGCCCAATAAACATGCTTTTCCTGACTCATAGCGATGCAATCGTTGATTGCACCGTTATAGGAGAGCAATGTTGCACGGACTCCTTTTAATTCATCTCTGGCAGGGCCTTCGTCCAAGCGATTACAGGCATCACCCAATCTTTGTGCCAGAGCTGTTAAAGGTTCATGCAGAATGGGAGATATCCAGTCTGCTGCATGAATTCTTGCCATGCTTTTTTCGGGGAGAAGTCGTTCTTCAACTGCATCAAAAAAAATACTTGTGGTTTCAATGGCTTCCACAACTGCTTTCTGGTCATACGTGTCTCCATAGTAGCTCATTAATCCTTTTCTTCGTCTTGGGTTATATAGGCGAAGTAACAGTCTGTTTAAACCATAGCTGGAAATATGTTCTCCAAGGTGTTCTGTTGCTACAGATGGCACTGTGTGGGCTTCATCAATTACAGCAAAATCACCTGCATGAAGAATGCCCTTTTTATCATTGTTTGGGCCAAACCCTGCTCCTATAAGGGCAAAGAGTAAACTGTGATTGACCACAACTACTTGGGCTTGGCTTACTTCCTGACGTGCCTTTCGGTAAAAGCAGTTATGTGGCGTGCAATGTTTGCTGCTGCATGCATGCCCGTCTGCGTTTACCCATTCCCAAACTTCGGGGATAGGAGGGGGATTTAATTCCTGTATGCGACCGGTTTGTGTTTCTTTTGACCATTTTTCTATTCGCTCTAGTTCCTTTTGGTGAACAGATGGAAATAGCTCTGTGCGTGTTCTCAGGGCCTCTTGCAAGCGAGTTCCGCACAGGTAGTTCCCACGCCCAATGAGCATGGCAGTTTCAAATTCTGCATAAGGTCTTAGACTTTCAACTGTATTGAATAGCTTTTTGCAGAGCTTGAGGTCTTTTTGCAGGATTTGCTCTTGAAGGGCAATTGTATGAGTTGAAACTAAACACTGTCTGTTATTTGCTACCGCGTGTATAATTCCTGGAATCAGGTAGGCAAGGCTCTTGCCGACTCCTGTGCCAGCCTCACAGATAAATGGTTGATCGCTGCTCATGGCCTGGGCTACATGTGTTGCCATATTTGCCTGTTGAGGGCGGTGTGACAATTGTAGTGCTGATTCTAAGAGGCCATTTGGTGAAAAAATCTCATCCGTTAAGGTCGGATTATTTATTGTTTTTTCTTCCGTTGGGTTTGGTGTAGGCCTAAAATTGTCTTTGAATCCAATCACAAAATGAATCTAATTGGAATGGAAGCGTCACCAAGTAAAAAAGAACCATTTGTTACATTTAAGGTGATTTCGTTAGGTTTCTATTTCCGTAAATGTCAAAGAAACAGAGAAAAAGGTAGCCTATAAACCTTTTTCGTTGCCAAAAGAATGGAGTGATCTACCAATAGTAGACATGTCTCATGCCGATGTTGCTCCTCTTCTCCATCTACAGGAATGCGATATCCGCCTAGCGGAAATCATTCAAAGCCTAAGTGATTTTCCACAGGAAATTGCGCGATTTGAATCTCAGATTGTTGAGGAAAATGGCAAACTAGAGGCTGCGCGTGCGACCCATAAGGAAATGGAAGTAAAGCACCGTGAACTTGAGGGACGCATAGAATCAAATGAAGAGCATTGCAGATCACTTCGTACAAAACAGCTTAGTGTGAAGAAAAATGAGGAGTATCGTGCATTGGAAGCTGAAATTGAAACTACCCAGGCTAAGTCTGGAGAATTGGAAGATGAAGCTATAGCCCTTTTGCTTGATTTAGATGATTCTAAGGAAGTTCTTGATAAGAAAGAGAAATCTATTTCCGAGGCAATCACACAACTTGAGCATAGCATTGAAACGGTTAAAGGTCTCTTGAGTGCCCGTGAAGCAGAGCGTGACGGAGCTGAGGCTGATGTTGTTGCTGCAAGGGGAAAGGTGGCCGCTTCTGTTTTAAAAACCTACGAGTTTGTTAAAACACAAGTTAAGCGAGCTCCTTGGGTTGTTCCAGTTCAGGCTCATATATGCAGTGGGTGCCATTTGAAGGTTTCCGGTGATGTCGATTCAGCTATGCGTAAAGGTATGTCTTTGATACGCTGCAATAATTGTGGGCGTATTTTATACTAGAAACCTCTGTTTTCTGTTCTGCTTAGAGAGTCGCATTTGGTTTTTGTTATAAAACTCTATTGTATTAGCGTACTTTAATTTGATGTATTTCTGGAGATCTTGCATCTTTGTCTTTTTAACACATAAAAACACATATTATGAATTCCTTTTATACCTTTAAGAAACCAATGAAGTGGGGGGCTGCAACTGCCAGCTACCAGATTGAAGGTTCGCTAGACGTGAATGACCGTAGCCCATGTGTGTGGGATGAATTTTGCTCTCGCCCTGGAAATGTGCTTAACGGAGATTCTGGAATTTACGCCTGCGATCACTTTAACCGTATGGAAGAAGATGTGAAGCTTATGGCTGATTTGGGCTTGAAAGCATACCGTTTTTCAGTTGCGTGGCCAAGAATTTTCCCTGATGGCGATGGCTCTCCCAATCCAAAGGGATTGGACTTTTATAACAAGCTGGTGGATTTGCTTTTAGAGCATGGTATTGAACCTTGGATGACGATGTACCACTGGGATATGCCTCAAGTTATGCAGGAGCGTTATAAAGGGTGGCAGAGTAAGGAAACGGCAAAAATACTTGGAGATTATTCAGGATATGTTGCAAAGCATATGTGTGATCGGGTGAAGAATGTTTTTACCACCAACGAGATTTACTGCTTTGCTGATTACAGTTACCGGCAGGGGGTGCATGCTCCGGGACTTATTCTGCCACGAAAAGACGCCAATCAAGCAATTTACAATGGGTGTTTGGGGCACGGATATGCTCTTAAAGCCATTCGCGAAAATGCCCCTTCTGATGTGAAGGTTGGTTATGCCGAAAATACGTTCATTTATCAGCCCATATTTGAGCTTCCCGAACATATTGAAGCATCTCGAAAGGCGACTAAGGCGGCCAATTATGAGATTACAGATCTGATTGCTAATGGGCATTATGACCCCGCGTATCTGGAGCAAGAAGGTGAATATGCTCCTGAATTTACAGACGATGAGTTAAAACTCATTGGAGCGCCCGTAGATTTTGCCGGGTTGAATATCTATGATGTTCTTTATGCTGAGGCAGCGGATAACGAACAAGGGTATAGAGTTGTGGATACAACACCTGATTATCCTCATTTAGATGTTCCTTTTGTAAAAGTAGGGCCTCAGAAAATTTATTGGGGAGTGCGCCATTATAAGGAGCTTTGGGGATACGATAGTGTTGTTATCAGTGAAAGCGGTAGTGCCTGTAATGATGTTATCAATAAAAATGGTGAAATCAGAGATACAGATAGAACCATGTATTTGCGTTCTACTTTTATGGATGCACACCGTTGTGTTTCGGAAGATTATCCACTGGATGCATTTTTTGTATGGTCCTTAATGGATAATTTTGAATGGACATATGGTTACAGCAAGCGATTTGGTATTGTTTATGTAGACTACAACACACAGAAGCGAACCGTTAAGCTTAGTGGTGAATACTATAAAGAAGTCATAAAAGCGAATACTGTTCTTTAATTTGTTGTAAGAATTGCTTTACGATTTGAAGGCTAACACGACCTGTGTTAGCCTTTATTCTATAACCGAACTCAAACTAAAATGCCTGATAGAAATCAAAGAATATTTCGCTGGGCTATCCATAGTACTGGATTCATTGCTCACCAATTTGCACAAGGGCTTAAATCAGTTCCGAATGCTCAATTATATGCTGTTGCCTCTAGGTCTCAGGCCAATGCGGATAATTTTGCAGGTAAGTTTGGAGCAGAAAAAGCTTATGAAGGCTTGTTTTATCTGTTACAGGATCCATCTGTTGACATTGTTTATATTGCATCACCACATACGAACCATGTCGCGGATATCATAGCCTGTCTTAAAGCTGGAAAGCATGTATTGTGCGAAAAGCCTATGGCGATGGATGTTGCGGATGTAGATCAGGTTCTTAGGACAGCAAGAAAGCAAAAACGGTTTTTTATGGAGGCCATGTGGACGCACTGTTTTCCTGCCATGCAGAAAGTCAAAGATCTTTTGGCTCAAGGAGCCATAGGTAAGGTGCGTTGTATTGAAGCTGCTTTTTGCAACAATGTTCCTTTTGATGCTTCTAATCGTTTTTACAACAAGGAGCTTGGTGGTGGAGCTATCTTGGATCTTGGGATTTATCCGTTAGCACTGGCTGATTTCGTGAAAGGAGAATTCCCGGTAGAGATCGTTTGTCAGGCAGATATAGGCAAAACAGGGGTTGATGAGAACACACATATAAGTTTGAAATATAATGATGGGACGCTTGCTTCCTTGAAGTGTTCTTTTCAGGCGCATATGCCATATGTCGCATCTGTTTACGGTACCAGTGGTTCCATCGTTTTTCCTAAAGAATTTTGGAGGCCAACGATCTTTGAAATTAAAAAGGAAAACAAAGAAGCTGAGGTATATGAATTTCCATTAGAGGGAAATGGCTACAATTACGAAGCATTAGAGGTTCAAAGGTGCATTCATGTAAATTGCTTGGAAAGTCCGCTCTTTCCTCATTCTCGTAGTTTGCGTTTGATGCATCAGATGCAGGATTGTTTACAGCAATTGAATATTACCTATTCGAGATAATCCAACAGTTGAGGAGACTCTCATAATGGGAACTAATCGCTGATTTGGTTTTGGCAAAAAGTTTACAACAAAAAGGCCGTAGCAACGTTTTTAATATCATTTCGTATGCCTTTTTCTTGTGCCGAATAAGATAGAGTTTCGATAGTTTGGTAGTAAAATGTAACCAACTGTTTCTGAAATGGTTGCACCTTTATCGCTTGCTTGTTTCTTTTTTGTAGATTTTGAAAGATAATTCTTGAAATAGATTGATTATGGTTAGTTAATTTGTAGGAATAAGTAATTAAGTATTAAAAACAGTATTGATTATATCTCTCGGATTTTCTTTCTTTTAATGAAAAACCATTTCTCATATAAAGCATCTTTAGTGGCTGTAAGTACTCTTCCTCTTGCTATTCTATTGGGATGTGTGGCCTATTATTGGGGATTAGGTTTTATCTCTACTTTTAATGGAGTGATTGTGGCTTCTATATGTTTGATTTTGTTTTTCTATGAGGGAAATCGATTTACTGCTCGTTTTTTTATGAGAGCTATACCAACCGTAATTGTAGTTTCGGTTGCTTTGAGTATAAGTCTGCATCTTCTAATCGGTTATTTTTATCACTTAACAAATCACTAGTTATTCCTGTTTGATTTTATAAAAATAGAGACGAGGTCGTGATTTCTTGTGTCAGTGAGGTGAAAAAGAGATGAATCTCGTATATAGTCTTTTATGGAAATCCGTATTCAAAAGACTCTGTTAATTGTTCTACTATTTGTTTCCGGTTGTGTTAAAATGCCAGAGAATGTTTCTCCAGTTTCTGGGTTTGATCTTAACCGTTATATGGGAAAATGGTATGAGATTGCCCGCTTGGATCATTCTTTTGAGCGAGGATTAACTTCTGTTACAGCCACATATTCACAACGGAAAGATGGAGGTGTGCGTGTTCTCAATCAGGGGTATAACGCTGATAAGGAGCTTTGGAAATCTGCGGAAGGAAAGGCTTATTTTGTTGGAGCTAAAACAGAGGGATATTTAAAGGTTTCCTTCTTTGGTCCCTTTTATGGCTCATATATTATCCTTGATCTGGATAGAGAAAACTATGGTTATGCGTTGGTGTGTGGCCCCAATAGGAACTATCTGTGGATACTTTCCAGAACACCTGACTTAGATGGCGAAATTACGGATCGTCTCGTGCAAAAAGCCAAAGCTCTCGGATTTGAAACCGAAAAGCTTATCTATATAGATCATAAAAATAGTTTGAAGGAGAACTGATCAGTCTTCCAAAAAGAGTTCTATCTGACCTCTAACGGAATTGATGCTGTAGATGTGATCTGCAGAAAGAAGCTCTTCTCTTGTGATGATTCGCTCTGTGCATAATCCTTTTTCTAATAGCAATCTGCGGTAAGTTCCCGGTAATAGGCCACAAGAGATTGGTGGTGTGTAGCAGTGGCCGTTCTTTTCTATCATTATGTTACTGCGGGCTCCTTCACACAATTCGTCTTTTTCGTTGAAAAAGATCACGTCGTAGACTTCTCCTGACATAACGCGTTTCAGTGCTGCTTCATACCAAGGCTTGTAGCTGGTTTTATGGCGCAGAAATTCGTTGGAGCTATCGAGGGTGTCTTTACTGATGATTGCCTTGTTAACTGAGGAACTAGCTAAGTTTTCCATACTCATCGCAATGGAACCTGTGTTATCCATTATGTAGCGTAATTTTCCGTTACCTTGTGGTTTGGGAAACTGAGAGCGATCAAATGGAAAATCAAAAAACTTTGCTGTCTTTTCCATACGTTCCATGTGGAGATCGTAGTCAGTTACATGTCCGTTTTCAACGAGCATAGATTCTACGATATCAAATTTTGTCTGAATAGAGTTCATAAATTCTGTTTTTGTGTGGCACTCTTCCCATTCCCCTTTGGCTGAGCTGTCCCAAACAATTCCACTACCAACACTGTAAGTCCATCTGCTTTCTTCTTTGCTTTTTTGCAGCATACGTATTGGAACGCTGAAACATATTTTCTGAGGGTTCATATAGGCGATTGTGCCGCAATAAACTCCTCGCTGACGCTGCTCCAACGATTCAATGATTTTCATTGTTTCTATTTTGGGGGCTCCTGTTATTGATCCACAGGGGAAGAGTGCTGTTAAAATATCTTGAAGAGATGTTCTCTCTTTTAACCTTCCCTCTACAGTAGATGTCATTTGATGAAGAGTTGGGTGTGATTCAATACTGTAAAGATGAGGTACTTTTACACTGTCAAATTCGCAGATACGGCCAATGTCATTACGGAGTAAGTCCACAATCATAAGGTTTTCAGCACGATTCTTTATGTCGGTTCTAAGAAACTCTTTATGGTGGTTATCTTCTGTTTTTGTTTTCCCCCTTGGGGAAGTTCCCTTCATTGGTCGTGTTTGGATTTTCTTGTTTTCGATTTCAAAAAACAATTCAGGCGAAAAAGATAAAATACTTTCTTCTTTATTCTGGATAAAGGCAGAGTAGGGGGTTGGTTGTTTTTTTCTAAGTAATTGGTATAATTCCCATTCCGTGTATGCCGTTGCATTTACCTTGCATGGGTATGTGTAATTTACCTGATAAGTACGACCTGCTGCTATGGCTTCTTTTATTTTACAAATATCTCTGTGATAACGTTCAAAAGATATTACAGGTATGGTGGTGATCGTTCCTCTTTGAGAAATCTCTTGTGATTTGAATGTTTTTGCCTGGTTGAATACGGCAAAGTAAAGTAGAGGGAGTTGTGATCTATACTCTGAAGGTCGTGGCAGGAAGGCATGGTAAGCCTCATATCGAATGTAGCCAACCAAGTGTTTTTTCAGTCGTAGCGAATCCAGTCGCTCCAAGGCCGGGAAAATATCTTCTGTGGTATAGGCGTATATTTCTTCGATTGGATCAGTAAAGAGAGCGTCCCCAAAAACGAGCATAAAGACAGATTTCACTTTTGGAAACCTATGTCAATGCCATGAAAAAACCCGCATGAAATTAATGCGGGTTTTGTAAATTAATGTTGTTTGATTTCTCCGATTTTTTCTTCGGGAACTCTTTTAT
>ENA-ORCX01000486-ORCX01000486.1-marine-metagenome-genome-assembly--contig:-NODE-486-length-13912-cov-3.258836_pt1 | contig 13912 bp, 19 predicted proteins | sample MGYA00248630_ERZ508518 | MGnify/ENA primary metagenome ERZ508518 (study PRJEB26188, sample SAMN06268768) | marine metagenome | isolation source: Bioluminescent Bay, La Paraguera, Puerto Rico | place...
CGCACCTACATTGCACCGTCTTTCCATTCAGGCATTTGAACCTGTCTTGATTGAGGGTGACGCTATCCGTTTGCACCCACTCGTGTGTCAGCCATACAATGCTGACTTCGATGGTGACCAGATGGCTGTGCACGTTCCTCTTTCTTTGGAAGCTATCCTTGAGTGTAAGTTGCTCATGATGGCCACGCACAATTTGTTCTCTCCTTCCAGTGGTGATCCTATTTTGACTCCATCTCAGGATATCGTTCTTGGTTCCTATTATATTACCTTGGAACCACGTCGTGGACCGGAAGATGAACATAAGCTACCTCTTTTTGGTAGTGTAAATGAAGTTCTTTTGGCTGAAGCTGACGGTGTTATTCACAAACATGCCTGGATTCGCTTTGTAAATCCTGATTATGGTCGTGAGGGCACTATTTACGGTGAGGCGGATAAGAAAATTATCATTACGACTCCGGGACGTGTTCTCTTTAACACGATTTGGCCGGAAGCTATCGGTTTCGTAAACTTTGCCGTAGCAAAGAAGAAGTTGGGTAAGCTCATTAGTGACACTTACGAAGTTTCGGGTAAGGAAGGCGCTGTTCATACACTCGACCTCCTCAAGAATCTTGGATTTAAGATCGCTACCAAGGCTGGTATTTCTATTGGTATGTTCGATATGATTATCCCACCGGATAAGAAGGATATCGTAGCAAATGCCCGTGGTCGCATTAAGGATGTTGTTAATCAGTACAATAAGGGAATCATTACTGGTGGCGAACGCTACAATAAGGTGGTTGATATCTGGACTCAGGCAACAGACGACATTGCAAACCGTGTATTCAGCTATCTTGATGAGAACTTGGGTCGCGATGAAGTTAATCCTGTGTTCTTGATGATGGACTCCGGTGCTCGTGGTAACCGTCAACAGGTTCGCCAATTGTGCGGAACTCGTGGTTTGATGGCTAAGCCGTCCGGTGAAATTATTGAACGCCCAATTCTTTCTTCCTTCCGTGAAGGTCTTACCGTATTGGAATACTTTATTTCCACTCACGGGGCTCGTAAGGGATTGGCTGATACAGCTCTTAAGACTGCTGACGCCGGTTATCTGACTCGTAAGCTTTGTGACGTTGCCATGGATTTGATCGTTGACTGTGAAGATAACGGTAATCGTGCTGGTATCTGGAAGGCTGCGATTTATGACGGTGACGATGAAGTCGTTCCGCTACGTGACCGTATCATTGGTCGTTATGTAAGTGAAGACGTTATCAATCCAATTGATCCTGATGAAGTAATTCTTCCGAATGGTGAGATGGTAACTGAAGAAATTGCAGTTCGCTTTGATGAGTTGGGTATTGAGCGTGTGAAGATTATGTCTCCACTGACTCATGCCCATAACAACAAGCTTCCTGCTAAGGCCTATGGTATTAACCCTGCTACGAACAAGCTTGTAGAAGCTGGTGCGGCTGTTGGTATTATTGCTGCCCAGTCCATTGGTGAGCCTGGTACTCAGTTGACCATGCGTACGTTCCACATCGGTGGTATTGCTTCCGCTTTAGCCAAGGATAATGATATTCAGGTTCGTAACAGTGGTAACTTGAAGTTCCAGGGCTTGCGTCTTGTAGCAGTCGGTGATGGAAACACTTTTGTTGTTCTCAACAAAACAGGTGAAATTTCCATTGTTGATTCAAATAATCGCGAGCTTGAAAACTATAAGATGCCTGCTGGTGCCGTTCTCACTTATAGGGACGGTGATCCTATCAGCCAGGGTGATGTTTTGGCACAGTGGGACCCGCATAATGTTCCGATTATTTCTGAAAAGGGTGGTTCTGTTAAGTTTAGTGACATGATTCCTGGTGTTACGGTTAAGCGTGAGCTTGATCCTACTACAGGTCGTATTGCTACTACAGTTGTAGAACACAAAGAGGACCTGAACCCTCAGATTCAAATCGTTGATGTTGTTGACGGTCGCGAAAAGATTCTTGCTACCTATGCAATTCCTACCGGCGCTCAGGTGCAGGTGAATGAAGGTGACGAAATCGAACCAGGAACCATGTTGGCTAAGACTCCACGTTCTGCTTCTAAGACGCAGGATATTACTGGTGGTTTGCCACGTGTTGCTGAACTCTTTGAAGCACGTCGTCCTAAGGAGGCCGCCGATATGGCCAAGATTGACGGTATTGTTTCCATGGGAGGAACTATTCGTGGTAAGAAACGTCTCATTGTAACTGACGAGGAAACTGGAAACGAGGAGGATCATCTCATTCCTCACGGTAAGCAAATTACTGTGCAGATAGGGGATCACGTTCGTAAGGGGCAACACCTCACTGAGGGTGCTGCCGATCCACACGAAATTCTTGATATTCTCGGTCCGGCGGCTCTTCAGGAATACTTGGTATCCGAAATTCAGAAGGTATACCGTCTCCAGGGTGTTGTTATTAACGATAAGCACATTGAAACAATTATCTCTCAGATGTTGCGTAAGGTGCGTATCACTGATCCTGGTGACTCCGAGTTCTTCTGGGGTGAACAAGTTGATAAGCAAACATTCCTTGATGAAAATGAGAAGATCATTGAGGCTGGTGGTATGCCTAGTGAAGGGGAGCCTATTCTCCTTGGTATTACAAAGGCATCTGTTGAAACTGAATCCTTCATTTCCGCAGCATCCTTCCAGGAAACCACACGTGTGCTTACTGATGCATCCACCTTGGGTAAGGTTGACAGTCTGAAAGGCTTTAAGGAGAACGTGATCATGGGTCACCTCATCCCGGCTGGTACTGGTCTTCCAAAATACCGTCGTCTTAAGATTAACACGCTGGCAACTGCTGCCGATGGCTACGATGTAGCTGACTCGACAGAAGATGCTTCCTAAGTTTTTCTAAAACCTTTTCCGAAGGGCACTCTTCGATGAGTGTCCTTCGTTCCTAAAATCAAGTTAGTGTCAGGTGAGTTTTTCTATAAGTGGCTCTACGGAAGTGAAAAAGATTCCAAAGTTTTCAACATAGCTTCGCCACTTGTCAAATATGCCTCAGAGTCCCTGAAATTTGAAAAAACTCTTTTTGAGCTTGCGCAAAGTTCAGAAATTCCCATCGTCCACTAGCTTACAACATTTATTTCATGTAAACCAGCCCCTCTTTGGGGCAATGGTAGATTGAAAACACGCATAAACAGTACTTTTTGCTTGATTTATGGGTGCGGCAATCTATCGTCACCGCTTTTTCCACAAAAACAGCTTTATCATGCCTACGATCAATCAACTAGTCCGTAAGCCACGCGTTCTGAAGACCGCCAAGAGCAAGTCTCCAGCGCTTACACGTAATCCGTTTAAGCGTGGGGTATGTGTGCAGGTAATGACCCGTACACCTAAGAAACCAAACTCCGCTATTCGTAAGACTGCTAAGGTGCGCCTTACAAATGGCACTGAAGTCATTGCCTATATCCCTGACGAAGGTCACTCCCTTCAGGAGCACAGCGTTGTTCTTGTTCGTGGTGGTCGTGTTAAGGACCTTCCTGGTGTTCGTTACCACATCGTTCGTGGCACGTTGGACTGTGTAGGTGTTGAAAAACGTCGTCGCAGCCGTTCTAAATACGGTGTTAAGCGCCCACGCTAAATTTAACCTTTTATTGAGTATATAACAGAATGAGCCGCAGACGCAGAGCAGAAAAGAGAGTTCATACTCCAGACCCGCGCTACAATAGTCAACTCGTGAGCCACTTGATTAACGTCGTAATGATTGACGGTAAGAAGAGTGTTGCTCAATCCATTGTGTACGGTGCTTTTGAGAGCGTAAGTGAGAAGCTTGGTAAGGGTGATCCTATTGACCTTCTTCTTGGTGCAATGGAAAATATACGACCAAAGCTGGAAGTTAAGAGCCGTCGTGTTGGTGGTACTACTTATCAAGTTCCTCTTGAGATTCCGTTTGAGCGCCAACAAAGCCTTGCTTTCCGTTGGATGGTTTCTGCTGCTCGTTCCCGTAAGGGTTCTATGCGTGATAGCCTCGCAGCCGAAATCGTAGATGCTTACAATAACACAGGTGCTGTTGTTCGTAAGAAGGATGAAACTCACCGTATGGCTCAGGCAAACCGTGCCTTTGCTCATTTACGCTGGTAGTTTATAATTAAATAACTCGAGAATCATGGCTAAGATCCAACTTTCTGAAGCTAATGCAAAAGACCGTCTATCTCCGCTAGAATATCAGCGGAATATCGGTATTGCTGCTCATATTGACGCTGGTAAAACAACTGTAACCGAGCGTATCCTTTACTACTGCGGTAATGTTCATAAAATCGGTGAAGTGCACGAAGGTGCTGCTGTAACTGACTGGATGGAGCAGGAGCGTGAGCGTGGTATTACGATTACATCCGCCGCTATTTCTGCTGAGTGGAAAACTATTCGTGGTCCTCTTGAAGGCATCCCACACCGTATTAATATTATTGATACTCCAGGACACGTGGATTTCACTGCTGAAGTGGAACGTTCACTTCGTGTTCTAGATGGTGCAGTTGCTGTTTTCTGTGCTGTTGCCGGTGTTCAGCCACAGTCTGAAACTGTTTGGCGTCAGATGAACAAGTATCACGTTCCTCGTATTGCTTTCATCAATAAGATGGACCGCACCGGGGCTGATTTCTTGTCAGCAGTTGAGGATATCCGCACGAAGCTTAAGGGAAATGCGCATCCAATTTATTTGCCAATCGGCTCTGAAGAAAACTTCCAGGGCTTGATTGATTTGATCCGTATGCGTGCCCATATCTATACGGATGATGCTGGTCAGCATTATACTGATGAAGAAATTCCTCATGATATGCTTGCTGAAGCTAAAAGGCATCATGAAATTCTGAAGGAAGAGCTTGCTTCTTTCGATGATGAGTTGGCTGAGAAGTATCTCGAGGATGAAGAAATTACTGATTTGGAAATGATGGCCGCAATTCGTAAGGCTACATTGTCCATGAATTTCATTCCAGCTATTCCTGGCACTGCTTTTAAGAACAAAGGTGTGCAGAAGCTCTTGAATTCCATTGTTAATTATCTGCCTGGTCCAATGGATGTTCCTCCTGCGATCGGTCATGACTTTGATGACAATTCAATTGAGATTGCTCCAAATGATAATGCTCCATTGGCCGGACTTGCTTTCAAATTGGCTACAGACCCATTTGTTGGTAAATTAACTTTCTTCCGCATTTATCAAGGAACAATGCGTAAGGGTAGTGCTTTGATTAACCCACGCACTCGTAAGACAGAGCGTATTTCCCGAATGGTTATCATGCGCGCTAATGACCGCGATGATATTGAAGTGGCTCACTCTGGTGATATTGTTGCTTTGATTGGTACCAAAGATGTTCGCACAGGTGATACTCTTTGTGATAAGGGCTTGGATATTATTCTGGAACCTCCAACATTCCCGGAACCAGTTATCAGCATGTCTGTTGAGCCAAATTCCAAGGGTGACCAGGAAAAGCTCTCTATCGGTTTGCAGCGTTTGGCTGAAGAAGACCCAACTTTTGTTGTTTCTACAGACGAAGAAACTGGTCAGACAATTATTGCCGGTATGGGTGAGCTTCACCTCGACATTATCCGTGACCGTCTCTTCCGTGAATTTAAGGTAGAAGCCAGTGTTGGTAAACCTCAGATTTCCTACCGTGAATCTATTACGCATCCTGCAAATGGTAACGGTAAGTTTGTTCGTCAGTCTGGTGGTCGTGGTCAATATGGTCATGCCGAAATTAAGATTGAGCCAAACGAAAAGGGTAAGGGCTATGAGTTTTCTAACGAAATCGTTGGTGGTGTAATTCCTAAGGAATACATTAAGCCTACTGAAGAGGGTATTAAGGAAGCTCTTAATAGTGGAACGGTTGCCGGTTATCCAGTTGTTGATGTTAAGGTTCATTTGACCTTTGGTTCCTATCACGAAGTAGACTCTTCTGAAATGGCATTTAAGATGGCTGGTATTTTTGCTTTCCGTGATGCTATGAAAAAGGCTGCTCCTCAGTTGTTGGAACCAATCATGAAGGTTGAAATCACTACTCCGGAAGAATATGCCGGTGATGTTATGGGTGATATTAACCGTCGTCGTGGTCAAGTTCACAGCATTGAGAATAAGAGTGGTGCTACTATTATTACATCCTTTGTTCCGCTGGAAACTATGTTTGGATATTCCACAGATGTTCGTTCCCTTTCTAAGGGTCGTGCTTCTTATTCCATGGAGCCAAGTCACTTCGAACAAGTTCCTGCTCAGGTGCTTTCTCAGGTAGTTGAGTCACGTGCCAGCGTTGTTAACAATCGTCAATAAATTTTCCAGGAGACACCTAAAAAATGAACGGTCAAAAAATCCGTATTAAACTTAAAGGCTACGATTACCGAGTAATCGATCAAAGCGCTGTAGAAATTGTAGATACAGCCAAGCGCTCCGGCGCCCGTGTTTCCGGACCGGTTCCGCTGCCAACCCGCATTGAAAAATACACAGTAAACCGCTCCCCGCACGTAGATAAGAAATCTATGGAGCAGTTTGAAATGCGCACACATAAGCGTTTGATCGATATTCTTGAGCCAACTGCTCAAACTGTTGATGAATTAAAAAAGCTTAATTTGCCAGCAGGTGTTGACATTAACATCACTGTTTGATCTATTCTCCAACTTTCATACGGAAACTCGAACTTAAACGAAATTCCTAGAATCTCGTGTGTCGCTCCGAAAGCCGCCTTATAAAGCGAAACTCGGAGCTAGATACACTACGAATCAGGAGCTTTAACTAAGACCCACAGATTCCATATAAATTTTTAGCTAATGCAGGGCTAAATATTAACCCACAAACGGGAGGCTCCCTGCCAAATGAAATGCCTTCCACCTGCCTCTTAGAATTATGAAACCGACCCTTATAGGTAAAAAAGTCGGGATGACACAGGTTTATGACGAGAACAACGTTCTCGTTCCTGTTACTGTCATCGAGGCTGGGCCATGCCCAGTCGTACAGGTTAAAACTGTAGAGAAGGACGGCTATGAAGCTGTTCAGCTCGGTTATGGCGTTCGTAAGGAGAAAAATACTCCTAAAGCACAGCTCGAACGTTTTAAGGCCGCAAAAACAAGCCCGCTGGCTACGCTTAAAGAAGTGCGTGGTGAAGCTGGTGATGTAAACGTAGGCGATGTATTCACTGTTGCCCAATTTGCTGAAACCCCGAAAGTAGACGTTATTGGTAACACCAAGGGACGTGGCTTCCAGGGTGTTATGAAGCGTTGGGGCTTCGCTGGTGGTCCTGCTTCTCACGGTTCCATGTTCCACCGCCGTGGTGGTTCCTATGGTATGTGCCAGTGGCCTGGTGAAGTGCAAAAGGGTAAGAAGATGCCTGGTCAAATGGGTGTTGCCCGTCGCACAACACAGAACCTTAAGGTTGTTAAGGTTATCGAAGACAAGAACCTCATCCTTGTTAAGGGTAGTGTTCACGGAGCAAATGGTTCCACAGTTGTCATTCGCTCTGCAATCAAAGCTAAACAGTCTGCCTAATAGGAGAAACTAAGCGATGAAACTTAAAGTTTACACAACCGACGGCAGTAGCTGCACAGAAAAAGATTTTGCAATCGCCGAATTTTCCGACGAAAAGGGTCTGAAAGCTCTGAAGCAAGTTTTGTTGGCATACATGGCGAACAAACGTCAAGGCACTCACAGCACAAAGACTAGTTCCACTGTTCACGGCAGTGGTAAAAAACCTTTCCGTCAAAAAGGCACAGGTATGGCACGTCAAGGTGCTAAGACTCGTGTTCAGCACTATCATGGTGCTGTTTCTCACGGTCCACAACCACGTGACTATACTCAGAAGATCTCCAAGAAGATGAAGCAGCTTGCTTTGCGTCGCGCTCTATTTGATCGCGCTGCTGCTGGTGAAGTGGATGTTATTGAACGCTTCGAAGTTGCTGATGCTAAGACAAAGATCTTTAACGGCATCATTAATAATATTGATGCTCAGGCTAAGAAAATTCTCGTAGTAGATGATTCCTGGTCTGATACAACAATCCTGGCAGCCCGCAATATTGCTCGCGTGTTCATTTCTGACGCCAAGGATGTTAATGCTCTCGATCTTTCCAAATACTCCAAAATTATTGTGAGTGAAAAGGGTCTTGAGTGCGTTCTCAACCGTGCCAACGGAGGTAACTAATCATGATCCAGGCCGATAAAATTCTTATTAAACCGATCGTGAGCGAAAAAGCAGCTTTGGCAGCCGCTACTCACAACCAGTATACCTTTAAAGTGCATCCTGAAGCAAATGCGGTAGCAGTTGCTCAGGCTGTAGAACACGCCTTCAAGGATAAAAAAGTTGAAGTCGTTAAGGTAAACATCATTAACGTTAAGCCCAAGTTCAAGCGCAGCCGCACCCAGCGTGGTAAGATGAGCCGTAAGTCCGGTTACAAAAAGGCACTTGTGACGCTTAAGCCAGGGCAGACCATCGACCTGATCTAACACATTACGGAGATACTTTGTCATGCCTTTGCTTGAAAAACGACCTTTGACACCAGGAACACGTTTTCGTGTTCAGAATAAAACTGAGGTTTCCAAAAAGCGTCCTGAGAAAAAGCTCACTGAGTCTATTAAAAAGTCCGGTGGTCGTAATAATTATGGACGTATCACTTCCCGCCGTCGTGGTGGTGGTCATAAGCGCCTCTATCGTATCATTGACTTCCGTCGCAATAAGCTGGACGTTCCAGCCGTTGTTGAAGCCATCGAATACGATCCTAATCGCACCGCCAACATTGCCCTTCTGAAATATGAAGATGGTGAGAAGATTTACATTTTAGCTCCAAATGGCCTGAATGTTGGAGATACTGTTGTATCTTCCAATAGCAAGATTGCCTTTAATGTAGGTAACAACATGCCATTGAGCGAAATTCCACCAAGTACTAAAATTCACGCTTTGGAATTGCTTCCAGGTACTAAAGCACAGCTCGTTCGCAGTGCTGGTGCCAGCGCACGCTTGGTTAATATTGATGGTAAAAATGCTACAATTCGTATGCCATCCGGTGAGCTTCGCCTGATCAATGCACGTTGCCGTGCAACTATTGGTGAAGTTGGAAACGACGGTCGCCAGAAAGAAAAGCTTGGTAAGGCTGGTCGTAATCGCTGGAAGGGTCGTCGTCCACGTGTTCGTGGTGTGGCTATGAATCCTGTCGATCACCCAATGGGTGGTGGTGAAGGCCGCACATCCGGTGGTGGACACCCTGTATCTCCGTGGGGTCAGCTCTCGAAGGGCTTCCCAACACGTAAGAAGAGTAAGCCATCTAATAAGATGATCCTTGTCCGCCGCAACGGCCGTAAAGTAAAGCGCTAAGCGGGCGGTAGAAACAACTGAAAAACAAAGAAATTAAAGGACAAAACAATGTCACGTTCTGTAAAAAAAGGTTTCTACGTCGATCCCGGTCTTTGGAAAAAGGTAATGAAGGCACAGGAAACTGATGACCGTCGCCCAATTAAGACTTGGTCTCGCCGTTCGCTGATTACGCCGGAATTTGTAGGCCTGAACATCGATGTTTACAATGGTAAGCAGTTTTTGCCTGTCCATGTAACTGAAAACATGGTTGGCCATCGCTTGGGCGAGTTCTCTCCGACCCGTACCTACCGTGGTCATGCCGGTCACAACAAGAAATAACCTGCTGAATTATTAGTATCATGGAAGTTCAAGCTTTGACCAAATATCAGCGCATGTCCGCCAAAAAGATCCGCGAAGTCGCACGTGCGATTCAGGGTCGTAAGGCAGATGAAGCTTTGGAATTACTCCGCTTCATCCCGCGTAAGAGCGCTCGTCTGTTGGCTAAAACCCTTCAGAGCGCTATCGCTAATGCTGAAAATAACCACAACCTTTCTTCAAACAATTTGGTGATCGCCAAGGCTATTGTAGAAGAAGGCCCGACAATTAAACGCTTTAAGGCTGCTGCCCGCGGTTCTGCCAAGCCGATTAACAAGCGCACAAGCCATTTGCGCGTCGTGCTTTCCGACAATCGCTAATCACACGCCAAGGAGAACATTAAGTTATGGGACAAAAAGTAAATCCAATTAGTTTTCGCCTGGCAGTGCGCCGCGATTGGGAATCTCGTTGGTTCGCCAAGAAGCAAGATTACGGCGTAAATTTGGAGGAAGATTACCGCATTCGTGAATTGCTCACGAAAAAATTGCGCTTCGCCTCTGTGCCACGCATTTTCATCGAACGTGCTGGTAAGCGCGTCCGTATTAAGATCTTTACCGCTCGTCCGGGGATCGTAATTGGCCGTAAAGGTGCTGAGCTGGAAAAACTCAAGGAAGAGTTAACTAAGCTAATCAAGAAGGACGTTCTTCTCGATATTCAGGAAATCAAAAAGCCTGATCTCGTAGCCGCCCTTGTTGCACAAAGCGTAGCTCTTCAGCTCGAGCGTCGTATCTCTTTCCGTCGTGCAATGAAGAAAGCTGTTCAGACAACCATGAGCATGGGAGCCGATGGTATCCGTGTTCAAGTTGCTGGTCGTTTAGGTGGTGCTGATATTGCCCGCACTGAACAACAGCGTGCCGGTCGTGTGCCTTTGCACACTCTGCGTGAGCAGATCGACTACGGCTTTGCCGAAGCTAGCACTGTTTATGGTGTTATCGGGGTAAAGTGCTGGATCTGCACCGGACAAGAGAAAGTCATCAACTACTAAGATCTAACCCCGGTAACCATTTTCAGTCATGCCTCTTAATCCACAGAGAACAAAATACCGTAAGCAGCATCGCGGTCGCGTACGTGGTAACGCCAAAGGTGGCGATTACCTTGCTTTCGGAGACTTTGGTATCCAGACACTCGAGCGTGCTTCTATTACTGCTAATCAGATTGAAGCTGCTCGTATTGCTATTAACCGCTACCTCAGCCGTCGCGGTAAAGTTTGGATCCGTGTTTTTCCACACAAGCCAATTACCAAGAAACCTGCTGAAACACGTCAGGGTAAAGGTAAGGGTGCTGTAGAATACTGGGCCGCAGTTGTAAAACCCGGCACCATCCTTTTTGAACTTAGCGGTGTGCCTCTTTCGGCTGCGCGTGAAGCTATGCGTTTGGCAGACGGTAAAATGCCAGTACGTTGTCGCTTTATTCACCGCGAAGATGTCTAAAACCTTCAAGCAAGCTATATAGTTATGAAGAGTAAAGAGATCAAAGAGCTTTCCGCTAATGAAATCGAGAAGAAGATTCGCGAAGAACGCGAAACCCTTCTCCAGGCACGCCTGCGTAAGCAGACCGGTCAACTCGAGCAGCCACACCTGCTCAAAAAATTGCGTCGTGATATCGCCCGCATGGAAACCATTTTGGTAGAAAAAAATTCTGCTGAAAGCTAACACAAACCATTTAACGTAAAGAAACGCTATGTCCGAACAGACACGTAATAGCCGTAAAACAATCACGGGAGTGGTCACAAGCCGTGTTGGCGATAAATCCGTAAAGGTGACCTACGCATACAAGATTCCTCACCCACGCTACGTTAAGGAAATTAATCGTAAGACTGTGGTTCACGTTCATGATGAAAAGAATGAATGTGCCATGGGTGATAAGGTGGAAATCATGGAAACTCGTCCGCTTTCTAAAATGAAGCGCTTTCGTATTGTCCGTATCCTGCAAAAAGCTCCCGTTATTGGAGCCTAATTACAAAGTAAACCCGCTAACGCGAGGACAAAGTCCATGTTACAACTTTTAACATCGCTTGAAATCGCCGACAACACCGGCGCTAAAAAAGCAAAAATGATTCGCCGCCTCGGCCAGCCACGCAAGTTTGCCAAGGTTGGTGACGAAATCATCGTCAACATTAAGGAGTCTTCACCAGACGCATCTATCAAAAAAGGCACTGTTCAACGTGCTGTGGTAGTTCGCACAAAGGCTCCTATTCGTCGTGCTGACGGTTCTTACTTACGCTTCGACAGCAATGCTATCGTGCTTATCACTAATGATGGCGCTCCACGTGGCACCCGTATTTACGGACCGATTGCCCGTGAACTCCGTCAAAAGAAATTCATGAAAATCATCAGCCTCGCACCAGAGGTGCTCTAATCGAATATTGCGATGAAAGAACAGATTAAATCAGGAGACGAAGTAGTCGTTATCGCCGGCAATGAAAAGGGTACACGTGCTAAGGTTCTTCAGGTAATTCCTCAAAAGAACCGAGTTTTGGTTGAAGGCGTAAATAAGCGCAAACACCATGAAAAAGCCCGTAGCCAAGAGCAAGAAGGCGGTATTATTGAGCGTGAAGTTCCTATTCACATTTCTAATGTGATGAAGGCTGAAAAATATGACGCTCGTAAGGCTAAGTAAATTTAGCTATCGACAAATCGTAAAAAATTTAAACTATCCAGGCTCCGCATCGGCACGGAAACCCGATGCTTAACAAGGATCCATAGCCATGACACCCGTATTAAAGACACAATATCAGGAACAGGTCCTGCCAGAGCTACAAAAAGCTCTAGGCTTGAAAAACGTACACCAGGTACCTTGCATTGAAAAGATCGTGATTAACTCCGGTTTTGATGCTAACGTTGACCGTGGTGGCGTTGAGGAAACCGCTCGTGAAATCAGCCGCATCGCTGGCCAGAAAGCCGTCGTTACAAAGGCACGCAAATCTATCTCCAACTTTAAGTTGCGTGAAGGTATGCCTGTTGGCGTAAAGGTTACGCTGCGTGGGGCTAACATGTATGAATTCATGTACCGCTTGTTAGCGGTAGCCCTTCCCGGCATCCGCGACTTCCGTGGGGTAAACGACAAGTTCGACGGTCAAGGTAACTACACTCTAGGTGTTACCGACCACACGATCTTTGCTGAAGCTTCTCAGGATCACAAGCGCACCATCGGTATGGACATCAGTTTTGTAACAACTGCTGACAACGATGAAGACGGACGCCAACTCATGAAACTCATGGGTATGCCATTCCGTAAGAAGAACAGCTAACCCCATAAACGCAAACCTTAGGAATTTTTATATCATGGCTAAAAAAGCAATGGTTGAACGCAACAAGAAGCGCGAACGCATGGTAGAAAAGTATGCTGCCAAGCGCGAAGAGCTTAAGCGTATCATGAATGACCCGAACACCTCTGACGAGGAGTTCTACAATGCTCAGCACAAGTTGGCTAAGTTGCCCCGCAACTCTGCTCCTGTGCGCTTGCACAATCGCTGTTGCATCACTGGACGTCCACGTGCTTACATGCGTAAGTTCCGTGTTTCCCGTATCACCTTCCGCGAACTTGCCTCCCACGGTAAGATTCCCGGTGTAACGAAGTCCTCCTGGTAATCAAAATAGAAAGCAAAGAGCCATGTCAGACTCTATCAGCGATTTCCTCACAATTATTCGCAACGCAAGCCGTGCAGGTAAGGAACAGTGCCAGGGCAAATGGTCCAAGATGCACTGGAATATTGCTAACATCCTCAAAGAAGAGGGTTACGTTAGTGATGTAGCCGAAGGCCAAGACAAGAACGGATTTAAGAATATCGTCGTTACTCTTAAGTATGTTGATGATAAAGCCGTTATTACAGGTCTAAAGCGCCAGTCCAAGCCAGGTCGCCGTCTTTATTACGCACACAACGAGATTCCCCGTGTCCTTGGTGGGCTCGGTGTTGGTATTCTAACAACAAATCGTGGAGTTATCCGCGACCGTGATGCTCGCCGTCAAAAAGTAGGTGGCGAACTCGTTTGCACCGTTTGGTAAAGGAAACAGAACAATGAGCAGAATCGGAAAACTTCCCGTTGCCATTCCAGAAAAAGTTAAGGTTTCCGTAAACGACGGAGCTGTTAGCGTAGAAGGCCCAAAAGGCAAACTGGAAAAAACATTTAATCTCAGCCACGTATCCATCGTGGTTGAAGACAACGATATCAAGGTAAGCCCTGCGAATAGCAGTCGCCTTTCCAAGGCCATGCACGGAACCGCACGTTCCATTATAAATGGCATGGTTGAAGGTGTTACCAAGGGA
>ENA-ORCX01000487-ORCX01000487.1-marine-metagenome-genome-assembly--contig:-NODE-487-length-13906-cov-3.457011_pt1 | contig 13906 bp, 7 predicted proteins | sample MGYA00248630_ERZ508518 | MGnify/ENA primary metagenome ERZ508518 (study PRJEB26188, sample SAMN06268768) | marine metagenome | isolation source: Bioluminescent Bay, La Paraguera, Puerto Rico | place...
TAGGTAAAGACACACAAATGGTTTCCGATTCCAGTATTGTTGGTGATAATCCTGCTTATGCTTGGGTAACGGCTCTTTTTAAGATTATTTCGAATCCTTATGATTCCTTTGAGATTGTAGGTGTATTGCGCGAGATATTTGCCATCTCTGATGGCGAGATTGCGACATATGTAGATCGCTATTTTAAGTACAGTTCTGAGCATCCTGTTAACATTGTTCAGCCACATAAGGATGACTCTGATGTATATAGGAATTTGGAATACCTCGCGGCCTTGAGATCAGAAATGGAGCAGATGTCATTGCATGATGCACTTACTTGTGTTGTTGAAAGGACACAGCTTAGAGAGCGTCTTCAAAATATTCCCGGTTACAAGCCTGAGATTTGCCTGGATATGCTGGATCATATTTTTGAATTGGCAGATGGAGCCGAAGAACAGCGCCAATCACTTGATGAGTGGGTAAAATCTTTGGAAGGAAATTTACAAGCGGATGTTTCTGAAAATACGGTTCGCAGAGGTGCTATTCAGCTAATGACCATGCACAAGTCCAAAGGACTTGGTTTCGATACGGTTTTACTTCCCTTTAGCTACAAAAGTATCGGTGAAAAAGATCCCGCTTTCCCTAGATATTATGGAGCGGGAGATGGAACCGTTATCGTAGATAAAATTCACAAAACGTCATTTGATAATTTGTTGAGTGATTATGAGCAAGGAAAGCAGAAAGAATATGCCCGCCTTGCCTATGTTGCAATGACTCGTACCAAGCACACGCTGGTTCTTTTTGATGACTATAAACAGGTGAGAAGAAAAAGAGATAAATCTCCTTCTACTCTGGATTACATCGTTAAAGGAAAAGCGGAGAATAACTCCTATATTGAATCCCTTCCCGTGGTCTTGACAGGAGATCTAGAAATTCAACCTTACATAGAAACTGAGAGAGAGGTTCAGTGTCCTAAATCCCCAAACTATTCAGTAGTAAAGAAAAAATTGGAAAACTGTTGGAAGCGAGTAACGCCGAGTTCCTTAGCAGATCATTCTGAATCGGAATTTTTCCGTAAGCACATAGAAGAGGGGATGAGCAATGATTTTGAGGAAGGTGAACTGGAAAACGAAGTTGTAACCGATCCGGCTGCTTACGGTAATTGGTGGCACGAAACTATGGAGTTCTTACCTTGGAGTGAAGGAGTGGATTCGTGCAAAGCAAAGGCAGAAATGCGTTTACAGGAATGTCCAAATGCTGACAGGGGTTCTGGAGAGATCGAAAAGTTTTTTAACAGTGATTTATTGCAGGAAATCTTTTCAATGCAGGGGCAATGCTATTGTGAGGTTCCTATGCTTTGGGGGAATCAAAAAGGAGATGAAGCTTTCGAAGGCTTTATTGATTTTCTTTCAGTAACTCCTGAGCAAATTCTCCTAGTGGATTGGAAAACGGATCAACAATCGTTGGATCATATTGAGAAAACGTATAGAAATCAGATTTTAGCTTATAGAAATGCCTTGGAGGATACCTATGGCGTGGATATCAAAACCTGTATCTATTCCACACGACATGCCGAAACACTGATTTTAGCTTTATAAATAAAGCACAGCCGGAAAACTGTGCTTTACAAAATTGTTCTATGTGGAACGCCTACATGAGGCTTATTTTCACCTTAAACTCCTCTGTTTCGCCGGGGTTTAGCCAATGTAATCCCTTTCCGTGTTCGGCTGAATTAGGTGGAGCCATCCAAGGTTCGACACAGTAGAAAGGTGCATCGTCGGATTCACTCCAGGTGACAACGGCTGTCATCGGCGAAGGGACTTCAGAGTCTCCAATGGTCATAGTGACATCTTCCTCTCCGTTTTTAGGGCCAAAGGTAATCGTATTGAGTTTTAAATGGGTGTGGATACGCTCAATCATCCTGGGATCATCCAAGCTGTCTATTCCCTTAAAGGATTTGTCAGCAATAAGCTTTCCATCCGGGGCAGGAAAAAAGCCTTTTTTGGCCTGCATACACATGCGGTAGTCCTTGCGTTCCAAGCCCTCGTGCCAAGGTAGGGTAAAGTAGAAATGGTGTCCGGCAGCCCAGGGAATAGGGCGGTTCTCATTGTTTTTCAATGAAAGGATCACATCCATATGCAGTTCACCAAATTTGTAGGTAACTTGGAAATTGTAATCGTAAGGGTAGATTTCCTTGGCGGCATCTGTTGGGACTAATTCGGCGGTGAAGCTTTGATTGTCTATACTAACAATTTTAAATTCACCATCACGGGCAAAACCATGACGTGGCATTGGACGAACAAGACCTTCTGTATCCAACCATTGGTTTTCTATGCCCTTATGATAGGTTCTTGCACAGAAAGGGAAGAGAATAGGGTTTCCACCACGAACCTTATCAAAAGCAGTTCTTTCGGTAGAGTCCGGCCATTCGATAACACTCCGTTCATTACCACCCATAGCAATTTTCCATCGCATAAGGCGTGCACCCAATTCAGGTGCAGCGAGAAAAGTAGAGCTTCCAATTTGCCAACGAGAGATTTGGCGACCTTCGAGTTCAATGATGTCGTGCATAGTAAATCCTGTCCGAAGAACGTTATGTTAAGGGAGCCTTTGTTCGCAAGGTTAATTAAATAGGCAGCGAGGCACCTTCCTTTTTAATAAATTATGATATTAACTTACCACTTGTGCGTGCGGAGTCAATAAAGCCTCTGGATAGGTTTTCTTAAGAAGCGTTCTTTTTGCTAATAAACTCCGTGCAGTAAATAAGAATTGTGCATAGTGGTAAGCAGGCACCTGTAATGGTGGTTAATTCCCAGCCGCCTTTGGCATATGTCCATGTTCCAAGCGAGGAGCCTATAGCACCACCGATGAAGAAGGTTGCCATGTAAACACCGTTTATTCGGCTGAGGAATTCAGGTCTTAAGCTATAAAGTGCTCTTTGATTTGTTATCTGGCTTCCCGAAAGTCCAAAATCTATCACTACAGCTATCAGGACCAGTAATAGAAGTGAAAGGGTGGAGGTCCCGAGAACGAAATGGGCTAAAATAAATGCGAACAAGATTAGGCTATAAGAGACTCTTGCAGCGATTTTAGATAGTCCCATATCCCCCATACGTCCTGCAATTGGAGCAGCTGTGGCTCCTGCTACAGCCACAAAACCAAAAAGAGCGATACCTGCCTGTGACATGTGGAAGCGTTGACCTAACACGAGGGGAATTGCTGTCCAATAGAGGCTGAAGGATGAGAATAGAAAAAACTGATATAAAGCACGACGTTGCAGGAGACGTTCGGTACAGGCTAATTTGAACATGGAGAAAATTAGCTCAAAATAATTCATATCCGAGTGAGTGCGTCTTTGCGGAAGCTTTTTATGTAGTGCAAAGATAAGCAGGAACATTGCGACAGAGGAGGCAAAGAAAATGGTATGCCAGCCTGTGTATTGGGTTACAATACTGGTCAAGGGGCGAGCAATCATAACCCCAATCATAAGACCGCCCATAACCTTGCCGACAACCCGTCCACGAGTTTCATTTGTCGATAAATGGGATGCATAGGGAACAAGCATTTGTACCGCAGAGGCTCCCAAGCCTATAAATAGAGATGCTATAAAGAAGGTGAGAGCTGTGTTTGCTAGACCTGCTACAAAAAGGGCAATGGCACACACGGCTATAGCACTGTTAATGAGAACCCTGTTCTCGATCAAGTCTCCAAGGGGAACTAAAAAGAAAAGCCCTATGGCGTAACCGAGTTGGGTCATTGTTACCATCACACCTGCCGTTTTCTCTGCGATATGCAGATGTTGGCTGATAGGTTCAATGATTGGTTGTGACCAATATAGGTTTGCGACAATTAAACCACAAGCAACTGCTACAAGATTGATGATTCCGTGTGGAATACCTGCTTGGGCTTGCTTTTGAATATTCCCTTTATTCATGCAAGTATCGATATCGTGAGTAAAGAAGCTGTGTTGTAAAATGTGACTAGATAAAAAGAAGGCAGGTAGCCTACCCCTAAGCTACCTGCCATTATTTTCTATTTCACTACTCCTTATATGTTACCCCAAAACTTCCTTTCGGAAGAGTTTTGATGATGTATATATGGAAGATAAATTTAGGTTCTGCAAGTTAAAAATTAACTTTTTTTTTCGGGCACTTAACATTAGAACCCTAGATTAGGGTAAGCTACCTATTTGCCTTTGTTAAAAACAATAAAATTTGGCAAAAATTCGCTGTTTGTTAAGCCTGATTAATCTATGGTGAGACAATAAAACAGAATATTCTTTAAAAGAAAACCTCCCGAATGAGCAAAATATTCACTCATAGGGGAGGTTTTTATTCCGAAAAAAAGATAAATTAAGCTAATCCGGAACGAATTAACAAAGCTTCTGAATCTGGTTCGCGTCCCATGAAATCGCGGAAGAGTTTTGCAGGATCTTCAGAGTTACCTTTGCTTAGAACGCAGCGACGGAAGTCAGCCCCTGTTTGTTCATTCAAGATACCTTCCTTTTTGAAACGTGTGAAAGCGTCCGCATCCAGAACTTCTGCCCATTTATAGGAATAGTATGCGGAGGCATATCCTACTGGATCGGAGAAGAGGTGTCCGAAATTAGCGATCATAGGAACGGTTTCGTCTGCAACTATAGGTTCGTAACCTTTTGTATAAACCTTTGCCGCTGTATCTACATCCATATCTTTCAACTCATCATACTTATAGTGGAGACTCATATCGAGCATTCCCAAGTTAAGTTGACGCATGAAAAAGCCAGCTTCACCGAAGTTGCGGGACTTTTGCATCTTTTCGAAGAGTTCCTCAGGAATGGTTTCACCAGTTTCGTAATGACGGGCAAACATATCCAGGGTTTCACGTTCCCAGCACCAATTTTCGTTGATTTGGGATGGAAGTTCCACGAAGTCCCAGGAAACATTGGTGCCTGCCAAAGACTTGATTTCCACTTCGGAAAGCATCAAGTGCAGCAAGTGACCAAATTCGTGGAATACGGTTTCTACTTCACGGTGTGTGAGTAGGGCAGGTTTTCCAGTTACAGGAGGAGTCATGTTACCGCACATCAAGCCGAGGTGTGGGGTATGTTCGTTGTCGGTGCGTTCACCAGCCATCAATTCATTCATCCAGGCACCACTACGCTTTGAGGAGCGTGGGAACCAGTCCGTGTAGAAAGAACCAATGTGTTTTTCAGTAGCTTTGTCGAAAATATCATAGAAATCAACGCCTGGGTGCCATACCTGTGGCTTATTTTCAGTGCGTTTAACGACGCGAATACCGAAAAGCTTACCCATGATCTCAAACATGCCATTGATAACGTTTTCCATTGGGAAGTATGGACGTACTTCTTCAGGATCGAAATCGTAGCGCTCCTTACGAAGCTTTTGACTCCAGTAACCGGTATCCCAACTGTTTAAGTGTTTTTTAGGCTCGCCTTTCTGTTCTGCAACAAAAGTTTCTAGTTCATCGATTTCCTTTTTGTAAGCATCTTCAATGCGATCGTGCATCTTGGAGATAAAATCGAAAGCGGTTTTACCATCCTTGGACATGCGGCGTTGCAGTATAAAATCAGGGAAACACTCTTTTCCAAGGATTTGAGCTTTCTCATGACGCAGAGCTAGAATTTCCTTAACGAGAGGTTTATTTTCGTAAGGTTCTTCGCGGGCGACATTGCGGAAAGCCTGAATCACTTCCTTGCGCAAATCACTGTCGTCAGCATACATCATGATTGGCTGCATGATCGGCACATGTAAGGTAATCAGATATTTGGGCTCTTCTTCTGTACCGTAACCCTTGTCCAACGCCTGTTTGCGAAGTGTTTCAATTGAGTTTTCCGGAACACCTGCAAGACGTTCCTTTCCATCAAGAACTAGCTCCCACTTGTTGAGGCTATCGAGAGAGTTTTCGCTGTATTTTTGAGTTAGCTCAGAAAGCTTTTGATCAATTTCAGAAATACGAGCTTTTTTTGCGTCATCTAGATCTGCACCAGCATTGACGAAATCAGCAACTGTTTCATCCAGGAAGCGCTTTTGCACAGGATTGAGAACCTTGACAGATTCGCCAACGGAAACAGCCTTGATTACTTTCCACAAAGCACTGTTCAAGTGAATGGAAGAGAAGAAGGCACTCACCTTAGGCAACACTTCACTGTAAGCCTTACGGATTTCAGGAGAATCGCAGACACTTGTTAAGTGAGAAACTTTTCCAAAGGCTAGGCTCAATGGAAGCAATGCTTTTTCCAAGCCACAAATAGCGTTTTCGTAAGTCGCGTCTGCTTCAGTGATAGCGCACAAAGCATCAATCGCATTTTTTGCGTCTTCGAGTCCTTTAGTGATATCGGGAACAATATGATCTGGAGTCAAATTGTCCCATTGAATTTCTAAGTTTGTTTGTAAAAATGGATGACTCATTACCTCACATAAAAGCTGAATCAAACATTTGTTCAAAACTATTTTTCAAATTACAGATATTCTTAATGTGGTAAAATACCTAGGTACTCCCAAAGGCTGGGGCCAATAAGTATGAATATTAACCAGCAAATGCCTCCAATAATGGATCCTGTAATTGCCATATTTCTGGCGCTGATCTCTCCACAGGCGTAAGCAATTGCATTTGGAGGTGTGCTAATGGGGAGTGCCATTGCCATGGAAGAACCTACTGCGATGAAAACCGCTGCGGCAACTGGGCTGAGAGGTACTGCTTCACTGATGGTTAAACTCAGAGCAATGGGGACAAGCAGATTGGTGGTAGCACTGTTGCTGATGAATGTGCTGCAAATCAGAGACGCCAGTGTAAGCATACTTACAAGGACAAAGGGAGTCATATGAGTCCAATCAAATAGGCCGACAAACCATTCGCCCATTCCCGTTGCACCGATTCCTATCCCGAGGGAAATACCTCCTGCGACGAGCCAAAGGACGTGCCATTCCAAATTTTTTAAATCACTGATCCCCATTACTCGGGTGCAACTGAGAACAACAATAGGGATGAAGCCGACAATATTTGAATTAATACCGTGTAAGGCTTCTGTCATCCAAAGGATAACGGTTCCAGCAAACGTAGCATAAAAAATGAATGCCTGTGGGGATTTATCAAAAGAACCGTCGAGTTCTATCTTAATGTGTTTGGTATCACTTTTAAAAAGAAGGTTTAGTACAATAAAGGCTACTGTCAGGAAAATGAGCATCAAAGGAACTGCTCCTGTCATCCACTGAATAAATGCAATTGGTGCGTTTCCATCAGGAGAGGCTTTGGCCAATGCTCCCAATGCAATTGCATTGGGAGGTGTTCCTATGGGAGTTCCTATACCGCCGATATTGGCGGCAATGGGGATACAAAGAGGAAGGGCAATCCGAAGTCGATCACCTTTTGGTAATCCTGCCATGACTGGAAGCATCACAGCCATAAAAGTAGCTGTGGTTGCTGTATTGCTCATAAACATACTGAAAATAGCTGTAATGAGCATGAAACCCAAAATAATCATGGATGGACGTGTTCCAAAAGGCTTGAGCATTACACGTGCAAGGTTTCTATCCATTCTATATTTTGTGGCACCGTCTGCCAGAAAGAACCCACCCATGAATAGGATGATTACAGGATCGGCCAATGCTGCTAAAAGTTTTTTATAAGGAACAGGTGTGAATACGGCAGGATTGCAATGGGGTATAAATATTCCTTTGTTACTTAAAAAGAGTATTTCCAATAATATGATTAAAACTGCAGTGGCGAACATTGGAACCACTTCTGCCAGCCAAAAGACAATGGCCAGAAAGAAGATCGAGAGCATTCTATGTCCGGCAGGAGACAGGTTTTGGAATTCAATAAAGAAAGGTATTAGGAATACTATAATCCCTATTATCAGTCCTATCCATTGAACTGTGCTAATAACTCTGGGGCGTCCGATATTGGCAGTAGTGTCTATTGGCATCTTATCAAAGACGCATATGAATTGAGGTTACTCTTGTCGAGTCTTTAATAGCAACAATTTGCCGTTAACAAAAAGATGAAGTTCATATGTGATAACTGTCATTCTCTGTTTTTTCTGGCATCCTTTACTAAATAGGGTATTTTACGTAATCGAATAAACCCCACATTTATTGTTATATGAAACAGGCACTAGCTATTCGTCACCATGAATTCGGTAAGCCTCTCGAGGTGCTAACTGCAGAACAGGTTGATCTTCCTGATGTTGGAGAAGGTCAAGTTTTGTTGCGCATGCTGGCATCCGTGATTAACCCAAGCGATTTTGGTATGATTGGCGGTTCGTATGGCCGTCTTCCTGATGTCCCTGCGATCGCAGGTCGTGAAGGTGTTGGAGAGGTTGTTGAAATCGGTTCAGGTGTCGAAAACGTAAAGATCGGTGATCGCGTTCGTATGCCTGAGGGTTGCTGGTGCGAATATAAAGTTACAGATGCAGCTGATTTATGGGTAATCCCGGAAGGAGTTCCTCTGGACATGGCGGCAATGGCTTTTGTAAATCCTCCAACAGCATGGCGTATTCTCCGTGATGCTGATTTGCGTCCCGGTGAATGGGTAATCCAAAATGCAGCGAATTCTGCTGTTGGTTTGTTTATTATACAGATGGCAAAGAGCCTTGGTATTAAGACTATTAATATCGTGCGCCGTCCTGAATTGGTTGATGAACTCAAGGCAATGGGAGCTGATCTTGTGTTGTTGGATACCGATGAATACCCAAAACAATTGAAAGAATTGACTGGTGGTGGTGAAATTAAGTTGGCGTTGAATTCCATAGGTGGTGAAAGTGCTATCCGTTTGGTGAAATCTCTTTCGAATGGTGGTACTCACATTACATTTGGTGCTATGGCTTTTGAGAAGGTACGTTTTCCAACTCGCTTCTTTATTTTCAATGATATCACTCTAAAGGGATTTTGGATGGATAAATGGTTCCGTGAAAGCACCAAGGAACGCATTGAAATTATGTATGGCAAGATTTGGCAAATGATGAAAGACGAAGTCATCAAGGCTCCGGTTGCAGGTCGTTATGCGTTGAAAGATTTCAAACAGGCCATTGAACATGTGCAACAGGCACGCTGTGGTAAGATTCTTTTTACGAACGAAGCGTAAGTGTTCCTATAGGCTCTGATTTCGAATGTTCGAAGACTTACCTGATTTATCCCGAGATTCTCTGGTGGATCTTGCTGGTTGGGCTGTACTGAAAGAGGGACGTAAACTCTTTGAGAGTGGCTCTGTACTATCTGTGAAATGGGAAAAGCCTGTTTTGAGTGGGAATGTACGTTTGGGTGCACAAACCTTCCAGCCGCGCTTGAATTTACGTTCGATGACCTTTGCAGAGAATCGTTGTAGCTGTATTAAAGGGCGAAAAGGCTATGTATGTCCTCATACGGTTGCTATTTGCCTGGAGGCAGAAAGGCTTCGCAAACTTGAAGTTGAAAAAGTAGCTTCCGGTCAAAAAAAGACTGTAGAAAAGAGTAAAGCAAGTGTTTCGGAGGTTACTGTTAAAGAGCGTAAAGTTAATTCTCTGAACTTGAACGAAAAAGGTGGAAAACGACTTTATTTAGGAATTCTATTGCCTCCCAATATTGAGCTTACGGCCAAGCGAAATGCGATCATGGTGAAAATCGAAGCTCGCTATGAAGGACAACAGGTAACACCTGAAAACATTTTCCGTGGAGCAACTTATTGGTTGGATCCCCCTTTTTATAAGGCGGTGGCTCTTATTGAAGAGTGGTGTGGCGGCAAAATGTATGGGATTTTATCTCTCAAACGTAGCCAGCTTCGTGAACTCTTGCGATGTTTGAAAGGGGAACAGGCTGTTAGTTGGGTGAACAAGCCGAATGAGTTTTTAAGGTGGAAAGAAGACAAAATTCCCGGGGTGCATGAGCATTTAGAAGAACCGGTAAAGCAAGAAACTGTAGCCGTTTCGAAAAAACGTATTCCAGTTGGCAGGAAGCCTTCCATTAATGTTCGTCGTGATAGCTCTGTGCCGCGTCAGCGAAGCAGCGCCGTAGAAGATTTCAAACTCCGTATGAAGCGCGAGGGGGGAGCCTATGTAGGGAAGTTGCAGGTGGATGGTTCTTCCAACTACATTGCGATTACACCGCCATCCAGAGATGATATCCATTATAACGAACTTCTACAGTTCCTACGCAGTAATGATTTTAAAAATGAACCTTCTAATGGGCGTTGGTGGCTTAGGGATAGACATAAGACTCTCAATTTTCTCGCATTATACCAAGACACTTTAAAGGTAAAATTTGGAGCGCATTTTACCGAGAACTTTAAGCAAAGAACACAGGGAATTCGGTTTGCAAAATTTACCTGCAAGACGGAGGACATTAATGGTGAGTTTTCTGTGCAAATGCAACTGGATGCTGGAAGTGCTCCAGAACAAACGATTCGCAGGAATCTGCAAACAGGGTGTAACTATGTCATCAACGAGGATGAAGTGGTTCTATTTGCTCCTGATACGGTTCAGAAGGCGCAGAATGCCCAGAGATCGCTTTCCGGAGATCCAAACAGACCCTTTACGGTTACTTTTCGTAAAAAACTCAAGAGTGCATCTCTGAGAGATGCTGAAGAAATTCTTGATCCCGTTGTTGAGCGATTGGAAACACCGGAAACCTGGAAAGCACGCAGTGGTGCTTTAAGCGAGATAGGACAGCTTCACCCGGCTCCAATTCGAAAACAACTGGATGACTCACTTCGCAGTTACCAGCGAATAGGAGTTGCTTGGCTCTGGCATCTTTTCAGAAATGATTTAGGTGGCCTTTTGGCGGACGAAATGGGCCTTGGTAAAACCATTCAAGCTCTTGGTTTGGTTTCTTCAGTTCATTCTCAGCAAAAAGGCACGACGTTAGTTGTATGCCCTGCCAGTTTGGTGGAAAATTGGCGACGTGAGGCTATGAAGTGGACACCACACTTGAAGGTATTTGCACATCACCGTGAGCAACGTTTACAAAATCAGGAGGCATTGGAGCAAGTAGACATTGTGGTGACTTCCTATAGCACAATGACACGTGATGTGGAGCTCCTTGATGGTTTTGAGTTTAATCTTATTTTGGCAGACGAAGCTCAGCATATTAAGAACCGTAGAACTCAGGCCGCACGCACCTTGAGACTTTTACAGGCTAAAGGGCGTTTCATGCTGACTGGTACTCCTGTAGAGAACTCAGTGGATGATCTTCGCTCTTTGTTTGATTTTATTATGCCAGGTTATCTTTCCAGAATGCCGGATGGGGTTCGAGGAGAGGAAAAAGCCTGGTTTGACCAACGGCATCTCAGTCAGGCCGCACCATATATTTTACGGCGTAATAAAGCGAGTGTGGCTCCTGAATTACCTGAAAAGATGGAGCAGACCATTTACTGCGATCTTACCAGTGCGCAGCAACGCCTTTACCAGGATATTCGTCAGAAGACGGAGCAGGATTTACTCAGTATGGAAGTGGCTGGAGCTTCAGCAGGGAAGTTGCGTTTTTCTGTTTTGGCTCAATTGTTGCGTTTGCGTCAGGTATGTTCTGAGCCGCGTTTGATTCGTGAGCAACTGCAAGCTGCGGATTCCACCAAATTGGCTGTATTGGAAGAAATTCTGAATGAGGCCGAGGACGATGGTCACAGAATCTTGCTGTTTTCGCAGTTTACCAGTGTCTTGGCCTATTTACGCAAGTGGTTGGAAGAGCGTGGCACGAGATATTGCTACTTGGATGGTAAAACCAGAAACCGTTTGCAGGTGTGTGATCAGTTTAACGGGGATGATCGCATTCCTATTTTCCTTATTTCTCTCAAAGCGGGTGGAACAGGTTTGAACCTCACAGGAGCCGATACCGTGGTGCATTATGACCCTTGGTGGAATCCTGCCGCCGAAGCACAGGCAACCGATCGTGCTCACCGTATAGGACAAACCAAAAAGGTAAATGTGATGAAGCTCATTACAACGGGAACGGTGGAAGAAAAGGTGTTGGAACTTCAACAAACCAAATCAGAACTTCTACAAAATCTTTTTGATGAAAGTGGTGAGCGAACAGCAAAGGTGAGCCTAGAGGACATGAAATCACTTCTCAGTGAAAGGTGATGAAAAAATTAAAAAAACGGATTGACGACATCCGTTTTCAATGTCTTTATGTGCGCTTTCCCAAAGGAAAAACAACGGCGAGATAGCTCAGTTGGTAGAGCAGGGGATTGAAAATCCCTGTGTCCCCGGTTCAAATCCGGGTCTCGCCACCACTCTTTAAATTAGCCTGAGATTGACTCAGGTTTTTTTGTGTCTTCACATTTTCTATAACCTAAAAAGAATAACCTGGTAGGGTTTAATAGGGCATAAAAAAAAGCCCCACGTCCGAAGACGAAGGGCTTTGAAAATATAACAGGTTAAGGTTTAGCCATTACAGCAGCCACCTGAGCTGGCAAGTTCAGCATCTTCCTTTTCTTTACGTTCAGCGAGGTCTTCTTCCATTGTTTTTAGGAGTTTACCGCTAATTGGGTAGAAGAGGATGATTACTATAGAGAGGATACCTACTGCAGCAGGGATGATACTCATCATATCTTTCAAACTGCCGATAACTTCAGCATTCTGTACTTTATTGGCAACGAAACCAAAGAGTTGGAGCATCCAGCCAACGAAGAAGGCTGCCAAAGCCCAGCCACCCTTTTGAGACATGGTAGAAGCGGAGAATACTAAGCCCGTAGCACGGCGGCCATTTTTCCACTGTGAGTAGTCAGCCGTATCAGCATACATTACCCAAAGTAGAGCCGTTACGGAACCACCACCGATGGAACCTACAATTTGCAGGAGCATCATTGGAATAACGGCTTCAGGGCCTAGGAAGTAGAAGAATGCAGTGCTTACTACAGAAATCCCCATCAAAACGACAAAGGATGTCTTCTGCCCTAGGAACTTTACAATGAACGGTAGCATTAATACCCCGATCAAAGATGCAGCCTGTCCTACTGTATTATAGTAAGAAATGAGATCTTCAAAAATATAGAGCTTTGTTCCTGTTACTGGCAGCCAGAGTTGCTGCTCTCCAACAAAATATTTGAAATAGTGAGCTGCTACCGTGGAACGGATAGCTGTGAAGAGCACATAGCTCATAGTGGTAAGCAGAAGAATGATCCAAGGCTTATTGCGAACCAGATCCTTAAGGTCCTGCTTGATGTTTGTTTTCTGGTTAACAGGAGGTTTAACACGTTCCTTGGTTCCAAAGAAAGTAATGAGCCAGAAGAGAACGACTAAGACACCAATGATGGCAAATGCAATTGACCAACCATGTTGTTGTGCATTCAGGTAAGCTTCTGGGTTTGTATCCTTCATTGCAGGATCAACCTTACCAAGCTTCAAGGTCATTGGCATCAAGAAGGCGGATGTGAGAATGCCAGCGCCAAATGCAAACATGAACTTAATGGAGGAAACAGTCGTGCGGTCTACTGGGTTTGGAGAGATAACGCCTAGAAGAGCTGTATATGGAATATTAATGGCTGTGTAGAATACCATTAAAGGAATGTATGTGCAGTAGGCCCATGCTATGCGACCCCCAGCACTCATTTCAGGCGTTGTAAAGGTTAACCAGCCAAAGAGAGCCAAAGGAATACACATCCAAACAAAGTAAGGGCGGAACTTACCCCAGCGTGTGTTTGTGCGGTCGGCAACGATACCCATAAATGGATCGTTAAAACCGTCAAAACAACGGGAAATGAGCAACATTGTTCCTACAGCGCCAGCAGTAATACCAAAAATATCGGTATAGAAGTAGAGCATGTAGTTCATGAATGTACTCCAGTAAAGACAGGAGGCCAAATCACCAAAGCCGTATGAGAGTTTTTCTCCAAACGGGATGGTAATCATTTTTTTAGATTGCGATCCAGACATAGCTTAATCTTGGGGGTTGTTGAGTGTGAAGCAAAGTTTGCTTGTGGGATTGCCTCAGTATTGGTGGGTATTTACCAAACTTGG
>ENA-ORCX01000488-ORCX01000488.1-marine-metagenome-genome-assembly--contig:-NODE-488-length-13890-cov-2.158402_pt1 | contig 13890 bp, 8 predicted proteins | sample MGYA00248630_ERZ508518 | MGnify/ENA primary metagenome ERZ508518 (study PRJEB26188, sample SAMN06268768) | marine metagenome | isolation source: Bioluminescent Bay, La Paraguera, Puerto Rico | place...
GACCAGATGATTTGTCACTAACCCTGGACGAGACAGGTAACGGCGAGATCATTTGGAGCCGATATGAGGGCAGTGCCCGCCTGTACGGCGTGAAGACCGATGCCGGCGCCATGGTTAAAATCCGTTGCAGTCATGAAAATATCGCTGAACCTGGTCAGCGTGTGATGATGCACATCATTACCACGCATCCTCTGGCCGTTTTTGACCGTGCTGACGCTGCGTGATCAGGGCTTGGCTGAAGCGACCGCCAAACCAGAACATCCATAGAATTCTCAATAGGCATCCGGCAACCAGCATGGATGCCGTATAATGTGCGCCATCACAGAGCGCCGAATACGCAATGCAGCGCGCTCAACAATCTTTAGAAAGGATTAGCAAGGATCAAGAATGTCGAAAATTATCTACACTAAAGTTGATGAATCTCCCGCTGCGGCAACGTTTTCGCTGCTGCCCATCATCCGCGCTTTCACCAAGCCCGCGGATATTGATTTTGAAATCAGTGATATCTCACTGGCGGGACGCATTATCGCTAACTTTCCGGATAATCTGACCGAAGCTCAGCGCATTCCTGACCACCTTGCCGAACTGGGCAAACTAACCCAGGACCCAAACACCAATATCATCAAATTACCGAATATCTCGGCGTCTATTCCGCAGCTGAAAGCGGCTATTAAAGAGCTTAAAGCCAAGGGTTATGATCTGCCGGAATATCCGGACAGCCCGAAAAACGACGAAGAACAAAAAATTAAAGATCGCTACGCTAAAGTTCTGGGGTCTGCTGTGAATCCAGTCCTGCGCGAGGGTAACTCCGACCGTCGGGCACCGGCAGCGGTGAAAAACTATGCCCGCAGCAACCCGCATTTTATGGGGCAGTGGAAAGCTGATTCCGCGACAGATGTAGCCCATATGCAAGCGGATGATTTCTATGGCAGCGAACAGTCTGTGACATCGAGCAAGGTCAATGAATATAAAGTGACCTTTGTGGACAAAGCCGGCACTGAAACCGTGCTCAAGCAATCCATTCCGGTACTGGCCGGTGAAGTAATCGATGCTACCCGAATGCGAGCCAGCAGTCTGCAGGCCTTTTATGCTAATGCCATTGCAAAAGCCAAGCAGGACAATGTACTGCTGTCTTTACATCTGAAAGCCACCATGATGAAGGTCTCGGATCCGATTCTGTTTGGCTTTGCCGTGAAAACTTATTTCAAGGAGCTAATTGCAAAACACGGCGCGTTGTTTGATGAACTCGGCGTCAATTTCAATAATGGTCTTGGCGACCTTTACAGTCGTCTGGACAATGTCGATGCTGAGACCCGGGCTCAGATTGAAGCTGATATCGAAGCGGTCTATGCTGAGCAACCCAGCCTGGCCATGGTCGATTCCAACAAGGGTATTACCAATTTCCATGTACCGTCTGATGTGATTGTTGATGCCTCAATGCCGGCCATGATCCGTGCTGGCGGCAAGATGTGGGATAAAAACGGCGAACAGAAAGACACGCTGGCGATGATTCCGGATCGTTGCTATGCCGGTGTTTACAAAACCGTGATTGATGACTGCAAAGCCAAAGGTGCACTGGATCCGGTCACCATGGGTACGGTACCCAACGTCGGTCTGATGGCACAGAAAGCAGAAGAATACGGTTCCCATGATAAAACCTTCCAGGCGCAGGCCGAGGGTGTGATTAAAGTGACGGATCGGGATGGTGACACCATCTTCGAGTTTGATGTGGCAGCGGGTGATATTTTCCGTATGTGTCAGACCAAAGACGAGCCGATTCAGGACTGGATCAAACTCGCCGTTAACCGTTCACGTCTGTCCAACACCCCGGCCATTTTCTGGCTGGATCAGAACCGTGCTCACGATGCTCAATTGATTAGCAAAGTCCATCAGTACCTGCCCGAACTTGACACTGACGGGCTCGATATCCGGATTCTGGATCCGGTGGTGGCAACCCAAATCACACTGGACAGAATGCGTAAAGGCGAGGACACCATCTCGGTAACCGGTAACGTGCTGCGTGACTACAACACCGACCTGTTTCCGATTCTGGAACTGGGTACTTCTGCCAAGATGCTGTCCGTCGTGCCACTGATGAAAGGCGGCGGCCTGTTTGAAACCGGTGCCGGCGGCACCGCACCGAAATTGCTCAGCCAATTGCAGGAAGAAAATCACTTGAGCTGGGATTCTTTGGGCGAACTGATGGCCCTTGCTGCTTCGCTCGAACACCTGGCCAACACGCAGAATAATGCCAAAGCCAGAGTTCTGGCTGACACGCTGGATGCCGCGACCGGCAAACTGCTGCAGGAAAATAAATCACCCAAAGAAAACACCGGTGACCTCGACAACCGGGGTAGTCATTTCTACCTGGCCATGTACTGGGCTCAGGCACTGGCAGCGCAGAGTGATGATGCACAGCTCAAAGACACTTTTGGTCCGATTGCCCACTCCCTGACGGAGCAGGAATCAACCATCATTGAGGACCTGACGAAGGTGCAGGGCAACGCAGTGGATATGGGCGGTTATTATCTGCCGGATGATGCTGAAATGCTGGGCATTATGCGTCCCAGCGAGACCTTTAATGAAATTCTGGCGACATTGATTTAACCCTTGGACCGCGCTCTATCCAGACTTAAAAAGCTCTCAACTGAGGGCTTTTTTATTTGCGCTGATATTTGAAGGATGTTCGACAATATTTTTTTTCAGTAGATCCGTCACAATCGCCGGTACATAGTTACGGCGAATGGTGATGGCATAAAAGTTTTCGTAGACGTTGGGCAGCACCTGATATTCGGCCAGGCGGCCATTCGCAATCTCGTCTTTGACCACCACCGGGGGCAGGGCGGTGATAGCACCAGTATCTCTGACCAGTAGTCGTAACATGGCCATATCATCCGCCTCAGCCTGGAGTTCAGGGCTGTAACCCACCGTGGAGCAATAGGCGTCAAAAGCAGAACGGATTTCTGTGATGCCCGTGGGAAGCACCCATTTCAGCTTGTCATATCCCTGGGGGAAGGTCTTGTCGGGTTTCTTCTCAGCAGGCCCGATAATAGAAACGGATTGCCTTGATACCAGCTGACTTTGCCAGATAGCATCATCGTTTTGCTGACTTACCGAGCGGTTGGTCAGCACCAGGTCGAGTTCGTGGCTACTGAGGCCGTTTAACAGGTTGGTCATTCCCCGGGTGCTCAAGGTAAAGCTGACATTGGATTCCTGCAATAAGGGGCTGATGAAAGATTCAGTAAAGTTTCTCGAGAGGGTCGTTAATACACCGATATTGATATGACGTTGCGCTGCCAGTTCGCCTTTCTTCAGAAATGATTGCAGCTCTTCCCCAGTAGTGAATATTTCATCGGCATAACTGAGTACCTTCCTGCCGGTATCGGTCAGCACAAGTTGTCGGCCCACCCGTTCAAACAGCTGGACATCCATAGTGCTCTCAAGCTGCTTTATTTGCTGAGACAACGCTGACTGAGAGACGTGACATTCTTCTGCCGTTCTCGTGATGCTGCCTGACAGCGCTACACGCCAGAAGTAGTAAAGATGATGATAGTTAATTTTAGCCATGGTTAATTAAAACTTATTAATTTATTAATTAATATCTATTTTATTTATGGTATCGCGTTTGACATACTGCTGCCAACAAAGGAGGTATGTCTGTGAACCTATTCTTTTCCGCCCACTTATCCATACTCATTCCGCTGGTTTTAGCGACGGGGGCCTGGCTGGCCGGTAATGCGAATCTCACCGACAATAAACGTCGCTTGATATTGAGAGCCATTTCCCTCTCAATCGTCTTCTCAATGATATTAGTGATCAGCTTCTTTTTTCTCAGTGATAAAGAAGCGGCGGGCATGCTCGCGCTTAATCCCATCAACCTCACCGTGTTGGGCTTGATCAGCTTCATGGCGGTGATTCTGATTAAATTTTCCGAGCGTTATATCCGCTCGGAAACGCAATCTCATCAATTCTGGCGCTGGTTATTACTGAGCCTGACCTCGGTCTCCGTGGTTGTGTTGAGTAATAATCTGCTCCTGATGTGGCTGGGCTGGGTATCAATCAGCCTGTGTTTCCATCGCTTGCTGCTGTTTTATCCGGACAGACCCCGTGCTGTATTGGCCGCACACAAGAAATTCATTCTCGCCCGGGTCGCCGAGACCTGTCTGCTGGCCGCTTTCCTTCTGCTTTACTATCAGCACGGGACACTGCAGCTGACTGCCATTCTCGACTATTACCTCAGCGTCGATCCCGGTCATGAACTCAGCTTCGCTGAAAAAGCGGCCGCGTTCCTGCTGGTTCAGACAGCCCTGATTAAGTGTGCGCAACTGCCTCTGCATGGTTGGCTGATTCAGGTTGTCGAAGCACCCACACCCATCAGTGCACTGCTGCATGCCGGCATTATTAATCTGGGGGGATTCCTGCTCATCAGTTTTGCACCGCTGATGGCTTTGGCACCGGTGGCTCAATGGACCCTGATCGTGGTTGCGGGTTTGAGCACGCTGATTAGTGCACTGGTTATGATGACCCGAATCAGTCTCAAAGTCCGACTCGCCTGGTCGACCTGCGCCCAGATGGGCTTGATGCTGATTGAGTGTGCGCTGGGACTGTATGAGCTCGCATTGCTGCACCTGCTGACGCACTCGCTGTATAAAGCTTATGCATTCCTGAGTACCGGTGAAGCGGTTCAGGATTTCTCTCTCAAACAGCTGGCACCGCAGAAAAAAGTCACATTCAAAACAGCGGTTATCTGCCTGTCACTGGGTATCGCTGCTACCGTTTCCATACCTTTGTTTACCGCTTACCAGGGACCGCTGAGTGTCTGGCTTCTGGTCAACGCCGCGCTGGCCCTGTATCTGGTCTCTGCTGTGAGGCATGGTCTATCACTGGCCTGTCTGTCGGCGGTTTTCATTGCGACCGCGCTGGTTGGCTTTTATCTCGGCGGCAAGGCATTGCTTGATAATTTAATACCAGAACTGCCCGTGACAGGCATGTTCGCTGCCATGGATATCTGGCTGATAGCGCTGGTTCTGGCTTTGTTCATCCTGACTGTGCAGATACGGGTTTTCCCGCAAGCCAGACAGACACAAACGCTCTATCGCTGGTTATTTTCCGGCTTATATCTGGATGAAATGATGACGCGCCTGACACTTCAGCTCTGGCCGGTGGTGCTGCGTCCAAAGAGCCAGCAAAACAAGACCGAACAACAATCCACTGAGGAGTCCTGGGTATGATTGAGGCTAAAGCTGAGACTATCAACAAAGCGAGTACAGAACAGCTTTCCGCTATTCGCAATGCTTGCGCCCTGATTGCGCCCAACTGGCCGCTGGATCGTTTCATTGCAGTCAATGCGCTGTGGGAATCTCGTCATCACCCCATCGAACTCGTCTCAGCCCGCTATGCTGCGCTGGCGGGGGTCAAAACGACCCTCTCTGCCGTGGAACTCCTGGCGAGTTTTGATAAGGGGACGATAACGGAGTCGTCACTGATTGCTGCGGCGCAAGCCTACAAAGTGACAACCGATATCGAGGCACTGAAAACCGGGCTGAAACAGTCGAGTCCGGATGTCTGGCTGAGTATCGCCGAAATAGCGGATTTGAGTCGCGATCACCATAAAATGCGCTGGCAGGACGAGACCGTCCATCAAATCAGTCAATTCTGTGGTGAGTTTATCAATCAGCATCCAGATAATCTGGAAATGCTCTATTCGCGCTGGCTGGATTTCACCACACACGATTACGGCATGTCCCTGTTGATGGGCGAGAAGCATTTGCGTGAAGCATTTGTTGATCTGCCCAGTGACTTCGAAATGCTGTTTGCCGAGGTCGCCACAGAACTCGATCTCGGTCCCTATGAACTGGAGATATACGCCCACAAGCTGCTGCTGAGTATTAATGGCTGGGCCAGTTATTTCTCCTGGCAGCGCTGGGAAAAGCAATTACAGGGGCAGAGCAGCCAATATGTGGAATCACTGCTTGCGATCAGAATGGCCTGGGATCTTATTGTCTGGCGTCAGCTGAAAAAGAAAGTCACGAAAACAGACTTTCAGACACTTCAGACCCGCTGGTCACAACAGAAACTTCAGGTTAATGACTTGATTGATGCGCATATTGAGCACCTGCGTTATTTCTGGGTCTGGACACATGCAGCGGAACTGGAATACCAGAAACAGCTGAATCAAACCCTGAAGAACACAGCTCAGCCTTGTGACGAGACGCCGGTATTGCAGGCGGCATTCTGCATTGATGTTCGCTCTGAACGCTTCAGAAGGGCACTGGAGAATCAGAGCCCGGCGATTCAGACCATTGGCTTTGCGGGCTTCTATGGTTTACCCATCAGTTACCAGCCCGCTCACACGCAGACAGTGCGTCCTCAGTTACCCGGCCTCGTGGCACCGGCTATCAGGGTCAGCGAGAAAAAAGCGAGTCAGGATAAGCTCCACCATCTGCACACGCTGAGCCACTGGAAAAACTGGGGCAATTCATCCGTCTCGGCTTTCACCATGGTTGAAACTGTGGGCTGGACCTATGCGTTCAAGCTACTGAAGGACAATTTTTTCCGTAAGAAAAAAGAGAACCTGATTGACTCGCTCAGTCATCACCATGACTGGACATTACTGAGCGAAAACCAACCGCTCAGTCTTGAGGAAAAAACCAGCCTTGTCAGCGGTATTCTCACCGGCATGGGGCTGACCCAGCGTTTTGCGCCGACAGTACTGTTACTGGGGCATGGCAGTGAGAGTCGCAATAATCTGCACGCCTCGGGGCTTGATTGTGGTGCCTGTGGCGGCCAGACCGGTGAGGTCAATGTACGCGTTTTGGCCAGCTTGCTGAATGACGATGCCATCAGGCAAAAGTTATCAGAACAGGGCATCAATATTCCTGACCAGACCCGTTTTGTTGCCGGTTTACATAACACCACCACCGACGAAATCAGTTGCTTCAGCGAGGTGAGCAGAGAGATTGAGACCTGGTTGAAACAGGCCGCTCAGGCCACACGTCGGGAGCGTGTTGCCACAATGGAACCGGGGCTGCAGCAACTCGATGACAATAAACTGGAAAAAGCACTGTCAGATCGTGCCAGAGACTGGTCTGAAGTTCGTCCTGAATGGGGGCTTGCGAATAATGCCGTGTTTATCGTGGCACCACGCGACAGGACGCGTACTCTGCCACTCGATGGCCGGGCTTTTCTACATGATTATGACTGGCGTCAGGATCCGGACGGGGTGTTGCTCGAGCAAATCATGACCGCACCGATGATCGTGACGCACTGGATCAACATGCAATACAACCTGTCGGTGGCGGATAACGATTTTTTCGGTAGCGGCAACAAGCTGCTGCATAACGTCGTGAATCAACATATCGGCGTTTTTGAGGGCAACGGGGGGGATTTGCGTATCGGCCTGTCATATCAGTCAATTCACGACGGTAATGAATGGCGTCATCAACCACTCAGGCTGAACGTCTACATAGCTGCACCGAAATCAGCCATAGAGAAAGTCATCGCTGCCCATGAAACGGTCAGACAATTAGTCGATAACAACTGGCTGTTCCTGTTCTGCTGGAATGACGACAACGAAATTGAGCGTTACCAGTCTGATCACTGGGAACTTGTGAAATGAGATCGCTCAATCACCTGCAACAACTGGAAGCAGAGAGCATTCATATCATGCGGGAAGTGGCTGCCGGTTTTGAGCGTCCCTGTATGTTCTATTCAATCGGTAAAGACTCGACAGTCATGTTGCATCTGGCCCGTAAAGCCTTTGCACCAGGCAAAGTGCCCTTCACCTTGTTGCATATCGATACCACCTGGGAATTTGCCGAAATGGCGAGCTTCCGTGACCGACTGGTCGATGAGCATGATCTGGATTTGATTGTTCACATCAACGAGGCTGCCCTGTCCGAAGGGGTGCATCCGATTGAATCCGGCTCGGTCGTTTATAACGACCTCATGAAAACCGTGGCGCTCAAGCAGGCACTCGATAAGCATGGATTTGATGCTGCGCTGGGTGGTGCAAGACGTGATGAGGAGCGCTCAAGAGCTAAAGAGCGGATTTTCTCAGTTCGAAGTGCCACACACCGTTGGGATCCAAAGGCGCAACGTCCAGAGCTCTGGAATATCTATAACACCAGACTGAATCCAGGCGAGACAGTGAGAGTCTTTCCTTTATCGAACTGGACAGAGCTGGATATCTGGATGTACATCCTCAGGGAAAATATCGACATTGTGCCGCTTTACTTCGCTAAACCCCGGCTTTCCTGGGTAGACGAAGGCACGGGTCAGATACTGGGCCTGGATGATGAACGCATGCTGCCTTATCTCAGCGAGTCGGAAAAGGCCGGCTTGGAAGAGCGCTGGATTCGTTTCAGAACACTGGGCTGTTATCCGCAGACCGGGGCTGTCGAGAGTCGTTCTGAAACAGTGGGCGACATTATCATTGAAATGATCAACTCCCGCACCAGTGAACGTCAGGGCAGAATGCTGGACAAAGATCAGGCTAACTCGATGGAGAGGAAAAAGCAGGAGGGCTATTTTTGAAAACCGCTGCGCTGCTCACCAAGCATCGAAAATCCTATCAACTGGCGCCAGTACTCTATGATATTGGCATTGAACTGGTAGAAATCGATTTTTTTGATACTGATGAACTTGGCACATTTTCCGGTGAAATTGAACGTCAGCTGTCTCCCAGAGAATGCGCGCTGATAAAGGCAAAAAAAGCAGCTGAGCTCAGTGGGCTCAATGTGGGGCTGGGCAGTGAGGGTAGTTTTGGTGGTGGGCCACTTAGTGGTTTTTTGAGCTGGAATCAGGAAATCATCTGTCTTTATCAAAAAGAACCTGAGCTGATTATATATGCTAGTGCAGAAGGGCCTACATCGCTCAGAGCCATTAAGGCGGATAATCTGGACGAGTTAATGAGCAAAGTATCAGATTTTCATCAGCAAAAATGGATTGTTCGCTGTCCAGACGGTGTTTTGAAAGGCCTCACTGCCGCTGAAGTGATGACCATTCACCAGGCTCCTTTTACCGAATGGCCTGTAACACTGGAACCGGACCTGAGAGCGATGAACTCACCGCTCAGGCAGATCATGATTCAAAAAGCTGCACTGAATCTGGCTGAACGGATGCAGACGAAATGTCCCCACTGTGAGGCTGTGGATTTCTGGCCGGATGAGAAAGAATTCGGACCCGCTTGTCAGCTCTGCGGTTATCCCACCAACGAAGTAAAATCCTTGGTTAGCTATTGCAAATCCTGTGGCCACAAACAGTCACAGACTATCCTTGAAGCTGGCAGTGAACGCTTTTGCAATCAATGTAATCCATAAACACCACTACGGATCTGGTCAGCTAAAGTTAAGCGGGATCAGGGCGATATCCTCTGTATAGAAAACATCAAGAATGGCTTCAGCCATCACTACACAGAGAGAGCACAACGTGACTATACAAAAGAAATTCCTCATCGCACTGGCGTCCTGCATGCTGCTGCTGGCAATGATCACTGTTGCCTCATTAACATATTCGGAAAATCAATCCCTGCATAAACGCCTCTCTTCACAGGCAGAACAGCTATCAAGCTCCACTTCGAAGATGCTGAATGTAGTCAACAATCTGATGCTGGATCAGGTGAAGAGCAGCATGCGTTCGACGCTTGATATCATAAAAAGCAAAGGACGTATTACTCAATCCGGTTCAGTCAGCATCAATGGAAAGGAAGTCACCAATATCAGCTTCGGTGGCGACAGCCAGGCCCTGAACTATGGCCTCGTTGATAAAGTCACTCAACTGAATGGGGGCACAGCGACCATATTCAGCAGACATAATGATGACTTCGTCAGAGTCAGCACCAATGTCCAGAAAGAAGGGAAACGGGCTATTGGTACTATTCTCGATCCGGGTGGCCTTGCGATCAAAAAAATCCGTGAGGGCGAGGCTTTCTATGGGGTTGTCGATATCCTTGGCGAACCCTATTTCACGGGGTATGAGCCATTAAAAAATGCCTTTGATCAAGTTGTCGGCATTGCCTATGTTGGCTACAAGGTCAATATGGAAGAGGTCAACGCCGTGATCGCTTCCGGCAAGCTTCTCGATCAAGGGTTTATTGCGCTTATCGATGGTAAGAATGAAATCCGCCAGCATTCCTCGCACCAGACAGAAACGGTCATCAGAGAGGTGATTGAGAACCCCGGATCTAACTGGATACTGAATCAACAGTCATTCACACCGTGGGGCTATGACATTATCGTGGGCTACTCGGAAGCAGATATTTCTTCACTGTTGTGGCAAAAAGCATTGATGTATTTTCTGGTGGCTTCTGTGCTCGGTTTCTCGCTGGTGGGGCTGGTTTATTACCTGTTGCAGCGCGTGGTCGTCAGTCGTCTGACCCAAACGACAAATGCGCTTGTATCAATCACGGAAGGGGAAGGCGATCTCACGCAAAGATTTAATTCCAGCAGCGGTGATGAATTTGGCCTGATGGCCAATGGATTCGACAAACTGCTTGAACGAGTCAGGCAGACTATCGTCAGTGTGGAAGCCAAATCAAAAGAACTGGTCAGTGCATCCGAATCCTTGAACAGAATTGCTCAGGATTCAGACAGGATCAGTAAAGAACAGGCCGAAGAGACAGAGCAGGCAGCCACTGCCGTGAACGAAATGAGTGCTACAGCACAAAGTGTGGCTGAAAGCACGATGTCGGGTGAGCAGGCATCGAATCAGGTCCAGCAACAGGCCTCCGAAGCATCACAGTTTTTAAAACAGATGGCCGCTGCGCTCAAAACTCAAGCAGAGGAAATCAAAGCTTCAGAAGAGACACTACTGTCTCTGAAGAAAGCGAGTTCTGATATCGGACAGGTATCAGAAGTGATCCACAACATCGCTGAGCAGACTAACCTGCTGTCTCTGAATGCAGCTATTGAAGCAGCCAGAGCAGGCGAATCAGGACGTGGATTTTCTGTTGTCGCCGATGAGGTGAGAAACCTGGCCGGTAAAACGCAAAGCTCCACCGGGGAAATTGAAAAATTGATTGAGCGTCTGCATCAGGATGTAGACAAAGTGTCACAGACCATGCTGCTCCAGATTGATCATGCCAATCAAAATGTGCAATCCAGCGAGACTGCCATTGCTGCGATAGATGGTGTTCTTACCGCTGCGGATAGGATTCACGCGCTGAACACTGAAATAGCCAGTGCCGCAGAAGAGCAGAGTGCCGTGTCTGAGGAAGTCAGCCGCAATGTCACCAGTATCAAGGACAATGCACGAGAAAGTGCTTCATTTGCAGAGGAGACATCCAGAGCCAGTCAAAAACTTCAGAGTATGGCTGTCGCAATCAGTGACATGATGTCGAAATACAAAACCTGAGTTTCGCTCGGCTTCTTCAAAGATAAACAAACAAAGCCCTCACATGAGGGCTTTGTTTTGAGTAGAGAATTAAGATTTGTAACCGAATAACTGCTGAGTTTTGATTTTATCCGCCACAACTTCAGGCACCAGATTTTCCCAGCCTGGTTGGTTATCGGTGATCATCTTCAGTACATCAGGGGAGAAGATATCCAGATAGTCTTCGTTGAACTCCTGAATCTGTTCAATCTCGTCGTTTTGTAACAGGTATTGATACAGATGTTTCTGCTGATCAGCCACTTCCAGGTTGTCGACTTTATACAAGGTCTTTGATGCGGCGTCCTTGTAGGGGTAAATGTACAACTTCACATTGTTTTTAAACAGCCGGCCGAAACCTTCCAGAATGCCGCCTTTCAGATCAGCGTAGTACTTGTCATCAAACAGCTCGATAAGACTGTGAGCGCCCATCGTGATACCAATCCGGCGTTTGGTATAGCGGGATAAATAAGTCGCCAGCCGATAGTATTCCGGGTAGTCAGAAATCATCACGGTATGACCGGTAGCTTCCAGCACATCGGCACGACTGATGAAGTCTTCCAGATCGATGCCATCATCTCCGCTATGCAGGTTATGCATGGTGATTTCCATGATCGAAATAGTCTCATCCGGCGCCGAATCATCTTCGGCTTCGAACTGTTTCCTGGCAGCATTGAGCATGTCGATATTTACATGCGTAACCGGACGGAATCGGCCACGCTCAACCAGTACGTTTTTCTTACGCAAATGTTCCGAGGGCTGCAGGACTTTGCCATCAGCAGAGAACATCGCCGCATCACTCAGGCCGAGCTGAACCAGTCTCAGACTGATGACTCGATTATCGACATGCAGGAAGGCATCACCACTAAGATCGATCATATCGACTTCGATGCGATCGGTAGTCAGGTTATCCAGTAAAGATTTAACCAGCAGATCCGGGTTGTGGCTGAGATGAAATGCACCATAAATCAGGTTGACCCCGATAATCCCCAGCGCCTCCTGCTGCAAAGCATTTTCATTATCCAGCATGCGAACATGAATAATGATATCGCTGGGGGCAGCATGGGGCTCGGTCTGAAAACGGATACCCAACCAGCCATGACACTCATTAGTGCCATGATAATTACGGGCTGAGACAGTGTCAGCAAAGGCAAAAAAGGCCGTGTTATCGCCGCGTTGTTCACTCAGGCGTTCGATATTGAGTTTGTATTCAATATCCAGCATGTCCTCAAGCCGTTCACGGCACACATAACGGGGCGCTTTGCCGTATATGTCATCACTGACCTTCATGTCATAGGCAGAGATACTCTTGGCAATAGTGCCGGCAGCACCACCGACCCGGAAAAACCAGCGGACGACTTCCTGCCCTGCGCCAATTTCGGCAAATGAACCATAACGGATTTCGTCGAGGTTAACTTCAAGTGCCTTGGCACCGGGGGAGAGCGGTTTGTGTTGTTCCATATGGCCTCAGTTGAATTCGATGAGATAGCACCAGTGTAACGTCTTAACGTCCTGACTGTAATGTGGGCGGGTTGGCAGCGCTGGCGGCATCATGGTTAGAATGAACAAGCTAGAACATCATCATGAACATAATCAGGGACATCAGATGTCAGGGAGAGAATATGGCCATTAAGTTATTAGCTGGACCCTTGCTCGGGATTGAGTCCGACACACTTTACACCGTTTGTTTTTTGTCTGATAAATCAATAAGTTCTGCTTCGGTTACATTCAACGGTGACAGGGTTGAGGCCCAACGCATGGCAGAAACACCGAAGGGCTTTTTCTGGCGTGCTGAAATTGAGTTGCCGTCGGAAGCATCAGCTTATTATGTCAGCTATACGACGATGCTCAATAACCAGATAGGGCAGGATGTTCACCAGCGTGACCGCTGGACATTTTACGTGCCGGCAGCCAGCGAAAAACCGCTTTTTGCCTACACTTCCTGTAATGGTTTTTCCAGTGCCGATATTCTGACCAAAACCGAAAAGCCTTATGCCCTCTGGGAAGAGATGCAACGCCAGCATTACCAGCAGCCTTTTTCATTGCTGATGATGGGCGGTGACCAACTTTATGCCGATGAGATCTGGTCTGTCGTTCCTGAACTGCAGAAGTGGTCGATGCTCGACAAAGCTGACAAAATCACGCGAAAGTTCAACACGGTGATGCGGGATCAAGTTGAACGTTTTTACGAAAAACTGTATTGCGAACGCTGGACTAATCCGGCGATGGCGTTGATGCTGGCTTCTATTCCCACTGTGATGATGTGGGATGACCATGACATTTTTGATGGCTGGGGCAGTTTCCCACAAACGATGCAGAGCTGTGATGTTTATCAAGGCATCTACCACATTGCCAAGCGCTACTTTGAGCTGTTTCAAATCCGGACTATGGCCAATCACAGTCTGCTCGATAAAACTGCCAATCACTTTGCCTTCGCTTTTTCCTTTCGTAAATATCATTTGCTGGCACTGGATAATCGTGCCGAACGAAGCCGTGAACGGGTGATGAGTGATGCACAGTGGA
>ENA-ORCX01000489-ORCX01000489.1-marine-metagenome-genome-assembly--contig:-NODE-489-length-13761-cov-2.253873_pt1 | contig 13761 bp, 12 predicted proteins | sample MGYA00248630_ERZ508518 | MGnify/ENA primary metagenome ERZ508518 (study PRJEB26188, sample SAMN06268768) | marine metagenome | isolation source: Bioluminescent Bay, La Paraguera, Puerto Rico | place...
GCCAGCGCCGGCCAGCACGATGTCGTCGTCGGGCGCCTCGCCCGGCAGCACCGCATCGCCCGCGTCGATCATGTCGCCGTCGGGATCGCCGGTATAGGCCACGTCGATCAGGTCGTCGCCCGAGGTGCCCTCGACGATGCCGTCCGGGTCGCCGCAGGCCAGGTCAAAGCTGATGTCGGAATAGCCGATGATGCCGGAATGGTCGGCGTCGTCGCCGTCCTCGTAGACCAGTTCGAGGCTGACGATCGGGCCGGCGATCGAGACGGTCACGGTATCCGACGCGCCCGAGCCCTCGACGCCCCCGCTGTCATGGCCCTCGCCCTCGATGCTGTTGCCCGAGACGGCGTGGTTGGCGGTGATGTCGGAGAAGGTGACCGGCACGATATTGCCGTCGGCGTCGCGTGCGATCACGGTCACCTTGTCGTCCCAGCTGCATTTGCCGGCATCGACATCGAAGATTTCAAAGCTGACATTCTCCACCGGCTCGGAAAAGCTGATGGTCGAGGTCACGGCCGTCGTCACGCCGCTGGTCGGCTTCAGCGCGCTCGCGCCGAAATAAGAGCTGTCGCCCACGGCGTGGGCGCTGTCGCCGTCGGAATTGGTCGGGGTTGAAACGGTGACGTCGACCGAGGTCGAACCACTGCTCAGTGTGGTTGTGCCGTCGTCGTTGGCGGTTGCCCAATCAAGCAGAAAATCGGCCATTTCGTAATCCTTTTGCGTATCAGCGCCCGTTGCGTTCGGCCGCCTCACCCTCGTCATGTCACTGTCGCCTGCGGCCCACCCCCGAATTCAGGGCCGCAAACATATTGGGTGGGCAGATGCGGAGCCGGCCGTTTCCCTCGTCCAGGCTTGCCCAACGGAAAGCATCACTCGTCATCCATTGGCCGGTCCGCACCTGCCCAGGTCATGAGAAGCGACAGCCAGGCCGGTTGACGGACCCGCACACGCAACATCAAAACTGGAACGGAGACAGAGAGCCGAGGCCGGAAAGGACGCTTGGCCGAGAAATCGGCACAAACCTTCCCCTTGCGCAGGGCCGTTGAGCCCCCGCATCCCGCATTCATAGTCGGCGCACGTCGCTGTTCCGCATCCGAAGATGCCATCGCGTGTGCGGCCGCCCCCTTGGCCGTGTTTGTCGCCCCCCAGTTGGGCAAGGCTGTTTTAACGCGTTGCGGCCACGGCTCAAATGAAAAAAGGCAGAAAAACGGCGCCAAGGTGTCTTTCCAGCGGCCAAAAAAGACAAAATTTGCCCTAATTTCGGCAAAATTGGACAGGTTAATTGTTTCTGGTTTTTTCGGGCCTTTGCAGCGTGTTACGTCAATAAATAAAGGCCGCTGCGTTTTTGCCGCCTTTGCGGTTGATCCATGCCCGGGCGCGGAAGTCGGGCATTTTCGGCGGATTGTTCGCAATAGGGAAACGTATTTTCCGCCCAATTTGGGCAGCGCGGCACGACGAATGTGGCGCGAATAAGGCGCGCGCCGAATGTTCGCCGAACCGGGGTAATTCCGCCCGCGGGTCCGGATTGGCCACGGTTCTCCAACGGATTGTGACGAATCTGCCCCGAATCAACCTACGCGCCAGTGCCCCCGTTCCCGCCGGGGCTGAGCGTGGATGGGCGCTTTGCCCGGGCCGGTAGATCGCATCGCGTCGTGAAAGCTGGTGCCCGAGGTGGGACTCGAACCCACACGGTATTGCTACCGGGGGATTTTGAATCCCCTGCGTCTACCATTCCGCCACTCGGGCCAGCCCCGGCGGTGTAGCGTGGCCCGCGCCGCCGGTCAACGCCGCTCGCGCCGCTTGACCCCGCCGCCCGTACATGCTGCATGGACCGCGCAACCTTGCGGGAGAGCGGCATGATCCGCGGCCTCTATGACTGGACGATTTCGCTGGCCGAAAGCCGCTATGCGCTCTGGGCGCTGGCGGTGGTCTCTTTCGTGGAAAGCTCGGTCTTCCCGATCCCGCCCGACGTGCTGATGATCCCCATGATCATCGCCCAGCCCCGCCGGGCCTGGGTGATCGCGGGCGTGGCGCTGGTGGCCTCGGTGATCGGCGGGCTGCTGGGCTATTACATCGGCTACGGCCTGTTCGAAAGCGTCGGCCGCCCGGTGCTGGAGTTCTACGGCAAGGACGCCTATTTCGAGGATTTCCGCGCCCGCTACAACGAATGGGGCGCCTGGGCGGTTCTGATCGCGGGGATGACGCCTTTCCCCTACAAGGTGATCACCATCCTGTCGGGCACCACGGGGCTGAACCTGGGCGTGTTCATGCTGGCCAGCGTGGTGGCACGTGGGGCGCGGTTCTTTATCCTGGCGGGGCTGCTGTGGAAATTCGGCGCCCCCATTCGCGACTTTATCGAGAAGTGGCTGAACTTGATCTTCGTGGTCTTCGTGATAGCCCTGATCGGAGGCTTCTACCTGGTGAAATATCTATGACCCGACGCAACCTGATCCTTCTCGCCACCGGCGGCTCTCTGGCGCTTCTGCTCGGGGCCTTCGGGTTCCAGTATCTCGGGGGGCTCGCGCCCTGCAAGCTGTGCCTGTGGCAGCGCTGGCCGCATGGCGCGGCGATCCTGATCGGGGCGCTGGCGCTGGCGACGCGCGGCCCCGCCCTGCCCCTGCTGGGCGGCCTCGCCGCGCTCAGCACCGCCGCGATCGGCGCCTATCATACCGGGGTGGAGCGGAAATTGTGGGCCGGGCCCAGTTCCTGCACCGGCGACGGCGGCGCGCTGAGCGGCCTGTCGGGCGGCGATCTGCTGAACTTCGACGCGCCGACCAACATCGTGATGTGCGACGTCATCCCGTGGGAGCTGTTCGGCCTGTCGATGGCCAGCTACAACACCCTCATCTCGGCGCTGCTCGTCCTGTTCTGGCTGATGGCGTCGCGGGCGCGCTGACGCCCCGCCTGGGCGGCTAGTGCAGCGTGAACTCGCCCACCACGTTGCACCATTCGCCGGGCGCGATCACCTTGCGATGCGTAAAGCGGACCGAGTGCAGCGGCCCCTCGATCTCTTCCTGCCAGAATTCGATGAATTTAAACAGGCGCGGATGGTCCGGCGCGAGGTCGTAATCCTGCCAGATGAAACTGTTCAGCACATGCGCGTAATCGGGCATGTGGTAGAAGAATTCCGCCGTGGTCAGGCCATAGCCCTTCAGCATCATTTCGGTTTCACTCATGCTCATGCGTCACCTCCATTTTTTGCTTTATGAAAAAATGATGCCCGAAACGAATTACATTGCAATGAAAACAGCATGTTAGCACTCAACCGGCCCGGCTGCTCGCGAAACGCCGCGCGGACCATTGCAGCCCATATCCGGGATCGGATATAGTGAGCGACACAAGATATAGAGCGCGGATGAACGGGCGGACAAGAACATGAGCGAAACGCCGGAAACCCCTGAAAACGAAGACGAAAACGCAGGCGTACCCGCCTACGCCGAAAACACCATCACGATCGAGGAGGAGATGAAGACCTCCTATCTCGATTACGCGATGAGCGTGATCGTCTCGCGCGCGATTCCGGATCTGCGCGACGGGCTGAAGCCGGTGCACCGGCGGATCCTGTTCGCCATGCACGAGACCGGCAATACGCATGACAAGCCCTACCGCAAATCCGCCCGCCCCGTGGGCGACGTGATGGGGAAATACCACCCCCACGGCGACGCCGCGATCTACGACGCGCTGGTGCGGATGGCGCAGGATTTCTCGATGTCGCTGCCGCTGCTGGACGGCCAGGGCAACTTTGGCTCGATGGACGGCGACAACCCGGCGGCCATGCGCTACACCGAGGTGCGCATGGACAAGCCCGCCCAGGCGCTGCTGTCGGATATCGAGAAAGAGACGGTCGATTTCCAGGACAACTACGACGGCAAGGACCAGGAACCGACGGTCCTGCCCGCGCGCTATCCCAACATGCTGGTCAACGGGGCCGAGGGCATCGCCGTGGGCATGGCGACGCGCATCCCGCCGCACAACCTGGGCGAGGTGGCCGAGGCCACGCTGGCGCTGATCGAGAACCCCGACCTGAGTTCGGAACAGCTGATCGAGTATATCCCGGCGCCGGATTTCCCCACGGGCGGCATCATCCTCGGCCGCTCGGGCGCGCGGAAGGCCTATCTCGAGGGGCGCGGCAGCGTGGTGATCCGCGCCAAGACCCGCGTCGAGGAGATCAGGAAAGACCGCTACGCCATTGTTCTGGATGAGATTCCCTATCAGGTGAACAAGGCCTCGATGATCGAGAAGATCGCCGAGATGGTCCGCGACAAGAAGATCGAGGGCATCGCCCACGTCCAGGACGAATCCGACCGCGTCGGCGTCCGCGTGGTGATCGAGCTCAAGCGCGACGCGACGCCCGAGGTGGTGCTGAACCAGCTGTTCCGCTTCACGCCCATGCAGGTCTCGTTCGGCTGCAACATGCTGGCGCTGAACGGCGGCCGGCCCGAGCAGCTGACGCTGCGCGGCTTCCTCACCGCCTTTGTCGACTTCCGCGAAGAGGTGGTGGCGCGGCGCACCGCCTATGACCTGCGCAAGGCGCGCGAGCGGAGCCATATCCTGTGCGGTCTCGCCGTGGCGGTTTCCAACGTGGACGAGGTGGTCGCCACCATCCGCAGCTCGGCCGACCCGGCCGAGGCGCGCGAAAAGCTGATGACGCGGCGCTGGCCCGCCGCCGACATCGCCGATTACATCAAGCTGATCGACGACCCGACCCACAAGATGAACGAGGACGGCACCTACAACCTGTCCGAGACCCAGGCCCGCGCCATCCTGGACCTGCGCCTGCAGCGCCTGACCGCGATGGGTGTCAAAGAGGTCACCGACGAGCTGCAGGAGCTGGCCGAGAAGATCAAGGATTACCTCGACATCCTGCGCTCGCGCGAGCGGATCATGAGCATCATCGCCGACGAGCTGCGCGCGGTGAAGGAACAGTTCGCCGTGCCGCGCCGCACCGAGATCGTCGAATGGTCGGGCGACATGGAGGACGAGGACCTGATCGAGCGCGAGGACATGGTCGTGACGGTCACCCAGTCCGGCTATATCAAGCGCACGCCGCTGGCCGATTTCCGCGCGCAGCGCCGCGGCGGCAAGGGGCTCAGCGGCATGGCCACCAAGGAAGAGGACGTGGTCACCACCCTCTTCGTCGCCAACACGCACACCCAGCTGCTGTTCTTCACCACCGAAGGCATGGTCTACAAGCTGAAGTGCTGGCGCCTGCCGCTGGGCGGGCGCACCGCCAAGGGCAAGGCCATCGTCAACATCCTGCCCATCCCGGCGGGCGTTTCGGTGGCCGCGATCATGCCCGTCGACCGCCCCGAAGAGGAATGGGCCGATCTGCAGATCGTCTTTGCCACCACCGCGGGCGACGTGCGCCGCAACGCGCTGAGCGATTTCACCAACGTCATGCGCAACGGCAAGATCGCCATGGACCTGCCCGAGGGGGTGTCGCTGGTCAACGCGCGGATCTGCGCCGAGGAGGACGACGTGATGCTGGTCACCTCCCTTGGCCGCGCGATCCGCTTCCCCACCACCGATGTGCGCGTCTTCAAGGGCCGCAAATCGACCGGCGTGCGCGGCATCCGGCTGGCCGAGGGCGACAGCGTGGTCTCGATGGCCGTGATCCGCCATTTCGAGGCCACCGCCGAGGAACGCGCCGCCTATCTCAAGCAGCGCCGCCTGGTGGCCGGCGCCACCGAGGAGCCGGGCGAAGAGGAAGAGGCCGAGGCCCCCGCCGGCCAGCTCTCGACCGAGCGCTATGCCGAGATGTCGGCGGCCGAGGACCTGATCCTGACCATCACCGCGCGCGGCACGGGCAAGCTGAGCTCCAGCCACGACTATCCGGTGCGCGGGCGCGGCGGCCAGGGCGTTCAGGCCATCGACAAGGGGCTGCGCGGCGGCCCGCTGGTGGCCTGCTTCCCGGTCGAGATGGACGACCAGATCATGCTGGTCACCTCGACCGGCCAGGCGATCCGCTGCCCGGTCGAGGGCATCTCCTTCCGCTCGCGCAGCGCCGGCGGGGTCAAGGTCTTCGACACCGCCAAGGGCGAAGAGGTGGTCTCGGTCGCCTGGATCGCCGAGCACGGCGAGGACGAGGCCGCCGAGGACGGCGCCGAATAAGCAAAGACAGGGCCGCGGCCCCCGCGCCGGATCTCCGGCAGAGCGGGCCGCGGCTCATCCGTTTTCCGCTGCGGTTTCTGGGATATGATATGTGCAATTGCGCGCATATTCTGTTGGAAATGTCCCGTTTATCCTGATTTCACGCACAATTAACTTCGCGTCCATTGCTTCCGAGCGTGCAAAAGGGAAACGCGAAATGACTGAGACCAAATCCTACGCCGGCCTCGTGGCCCGCATCCTCCTCTCCATCCTCTTCATCACCGCCGGCTACAGCAAGCTGGGCGGCGCCGAGGGCACCGCGGCCTACATGGCGTCGCAGGGCGTGCCGGGCATCCTCGTCTGGCCGACGATTGCGCTGGAACTGCTGGGCGGCCTGGCCATCCTGGTGGGCTTCCAGACCCGGATCATCGCGCTGGCGCTGGCCGGGTTCAGCGTGTTGGCCGCGCTGATCTTCCACCTCGTGCCCGGCGACCAGATGCAGATGATCAGCCTTTACAAGAACCTCGGCCTTGCCGGCGGCTTCCTGCTGTTGGCGGCCAACGGCGCGGGTGCACTGTCGGTCGACGGGCTGATCGCGGGCAAGGCGCGCGCCGCCACGGCCTGACCCGCCGCCACACACGGCACTGGACAAGGACAGGGGCGGCGCATGTCGCCCCTTTCCCTTTCCGCGCAAAGCGCCTACATCGCGCAGCATGACCAAGGAACTCCATATCATCGGCGGCGGGCTTGCGGGCTCCGAGGCCGCCTGGCAGGCCGCTCAGGCCGGCATCCCCGTCGTGATCCACGAAATGCGCCCCGAGGTGGGCACCTTCGCGCACCAGACCGGCAAGCTGGCCGAGATGGTGTGCTCCAACTCCTTCCGCTCGGATGATGACGAGCAGAACGCCGTGGGCCTGCTGCACTGGGAAATGCGCCAGGCCGGCGGGCTGATCATGGAGATGGCCGACACCCACCGCCTGCCCGCGGGCGGCGCGCTGGCCGTGGACCGCGAGGGGTTTTCGCAGGGCGTGACCGACCGCCTGCGCAGCCACCCGCTGGTGCGGGTGGAGGAAGGTGAAATCACCGCCCTGCCCGACGACGGCCACTGGATCATCGCCACCGGCCCGCTGACCTCCGGCGCGCTGGCCGAGGCGATCCGGGCCGAGACCGGCGCCACCTCGCTGGCCTTCTTCGACGCCATCGCGCCGATCGTCTATGCCGAGAGCATCGACATGGAAAAGGCGTGGTTCCAGTCGCGCTACGACAAGGGCGAGACCGAGGAAGAGCGCACCGCCTACCTCAACTGCCCCATGGACAAGGCGCAATACGAGGCCTTCATCGACGCGCTGCTCGCTGCCGACAAGACCGAGTTTCACGAGGGCGAGACGGCGGGCTATTTCGACGGCTGCCTGCCCATCGAGGTGATGGCCGAGCGCGGGCGCGAAACCCTGCGACACGGGCCCATGAAGCCGGTGGGCCTGACCAACCCGCACCAGCCGGACGTCAAGGCCCATGCCGTTGTGCAGCTGCGCCGCGACAACAAGCTGGGCACGCTCTACAACATCGTGGGCTTCCAGACCAAGATGAAGTACGGCGCGCAAACCGATGTTTTCCGGATGATTCCGGGGCTCGAGAACGCCCGCTTCGCCCGCCTCGGAGGCATCCACCGCAACACCTTCCTCAATTCGCCCACGCTGCTCGACGACCAGATGCGGCTGAAGTCGAAGCCGAATATCCGCTTTGCCGGGCAGATCACCGGGGTCGAGGGCTATGTCGAAAGCGCCTCCATGGGCCTGCTGGCCGCGCGCCTGTCCGTGGCCGAGATCGAGGGGCGCAGCCTGCCGCCCGTGCCCCCCACCACCGCCACCGGCGCGCTGGTCACCCACATCACCGGCGGGGCCGAGGCCAAGACCTTCCAGCCGATGAACGTCAATTTCGGCCTCTTCCCGCCCGTCGAGGGGCTGAAGGGCGGGCGCCGCGGGCGCAAGGACCGCTACAAGGCCTACACCGACCGCGCCAAGGCCGACTGGAAGGCCTGGCTGGGGCTGGACGGGGGTTGACGCCCCCTGCTAGCCTGCGGGCATGACTGACAAATTCCTCGACAAGGTCTACGACCTGGAAACCCAGGGCGACGTGGAGCAACTCTACGACGCCTGGGCCGAAAGCTACGATGCCGAGATTGCCGAGAACGGCTATGCCTCGCCGCGCCGGGTGGCCGCGGCGCTGGCCCGCCACGCGCCCGGCGCCAGCCCGGTGCTGGACATGGGCTGCGGCACGGGCCTGTCGGGCCTCGCCCTGCGCGCCGCGGGCTTCGCGGTGATCGACGGCACCGACCTTTCCGCCGGGATGCTGGAACAGGCCCGCGCCAAGGGCGCCTATCGCAAGCTCTGGCAGGCCGATCCCGACGCCCCCCTGCCGGTGACGCCCGGCGACTACGCCGCGATCGCCGCGGCGGGCGTGATCAGCCCCGGCGCTGCCCCGCCCGAACTGCTCGACCAACTCGCCGACGCGCTGGCCCCCGGCGGGCTGCTCGCCTTCTCCTTCAACGATCACGCGCTGGAGGATCCGGCCTATCGCGACCGGCTGGACGCGCTGCGCGCCTCGGGCGCCTTCCGCACCCTGTTCGAAGAACACGGCGACCACCTGCCCGCGATCGGCCTCGGCTCCACCGTCTACGTGCTTGAAAAGACGTGACCGTCCGCACCCGTTTCGCCCCTTCGCCCACCGGGCCGCTGCATCTGGGCCACGCCTATGCGGCGATCCTCGCCCATGACATGGCGCGGGCGGCGGGCGGGGACTTCCTGCTCAGGATCGAGGATATCGACCAGGCCCGTGCCCGTCCCCAATGGGAGGCGCTGATCTACGAAGACCTGCGCTGGCTGGGGCTGCGCTGGGAAACCCCGGTCATGCGCCAGTCCGAGCGCCTGCCGGCCTACCGCGCCGCGCTGCAAACGCTCTGGGCCCGCGGCCTCATCTACTCCTGCGGCTGCCGCCGCCGCGACATCGAAGAGGCCGCCCGCGCCCCGCAGGAGGGCGCGCTGCAATACGGCCCGGACGGGCTGGTCTATCCTGGCACCTGCCGCCCCTCCACGGCGCCGTCCGGCCCCCTGCCCGCCGACTGCGCCCTGCGCCTCGACATGGGCCGCGCCTGGGACGGGATCGGTGCCGACCGGCTGGATTTCACCGAAACCGGTGCCGGCCCCGAGGGCCAGAGCGGCCCCATCGCCATCACCCGCGACCAGGCCCTCGCTGGCATCGGCGACATCGTCCTGGCCCGGCGCGACATGGGCACCTCCTACCACCTGTCGGTGGTGCTCGACGACGCCGAGCAGGGCATCACCCATGTCACCCGCGGCGCCGACCTTTTCGAAGCGACCGCGATCCACGTCATCCTGCAGCGCCTTCTGGGCCTGCCCACGCCGCTCTACCACCACCACCGCCTGATCCGCGACGAGACCGGCAAGCGGCTGGCCAAGCGCGACGATGCCCGCGCCATCCGCAAATACCGCGACGACGGGCTCAGCCCCGCCGACATCCGGGCGATGCTCGGCCTCTGATCTTCTTCTGTTCGAAAATATCCCCGCCGGAGGCGGAAAGTCAGGCCTCGAGGGGCTTCATCAGCTCGACTTCCTCGCCCTCGCGCACCGCGGTGTAGAAACAGCTCCGCCGGTTGGTGTGGCAGGCCGGGCCGGTCTGATCGACGATCAGCAACAGGCAGTCGCGGTCGCAATCCACCCGGAAATCCAGCAGCCGCTGCACATGGCCCGAGCTTTCGCCCTTCACCCAGAACGACTGGCGCGAGCGCGACCAGTAGGTCACCCGCCCGGTCTCCAGCGTGCGCGCCACCGCCTCGGCATTCATCCAGGCCATCATCAGCACCTGGCCGTCCTCGGCCTGGGCGATGGCCGGGATCAGGCCCTGGTCGTTGAATCGCAGGGTTGTGATGTCGAAGGCCATCGGTGCGCTCCTTTGCAAACGGGTTCTTGCGGGTTATCTATGGGATGAGACCGACGAGGGAAAGCCATGAGCGACACCGACCTGATCAAGCTGTATTCGCAGCGTATCCTGGCGCTGGCGGCCGATATTCCGCATCAGGGCCGGCTCGACTCGCCCTGCGGCAGCGCGCGCAATCGCTCGCCGCTCTGCGGCTCCACCGTGACGGTGGACCTGTGCCTTTCCGACGGGCGCATCACCGATTTCGCACAGGACGTGAAGGCCTGCGCGCTCGGCCAGGCCTCGGCCTCGGTCGTGGGGGCCAATATCGTCGGCCGCAGCCGCGAAGAGGTGCAGCGCGCCCGCGATCAGCTCGCCGCCATGCTGAAAGAGGACGGCCCGGCGCCCGAGGCGCCCTTTGACGGGCTGGAGGTGCTGATGCCCGCGCGCGACTACAAGAACCGCCATGCCTCGATCCTGCTGACGCTGGACGCCACGCTCGACGCGTTCGACGAGGCCTCCAAGGCCGCCTGCGCCTGAGAAAAAACCGCCGCGCGTCTTGGGGGGACGGCGGCGGTCAGTAGCGATTCAGGCGTCCGGGCGGGGGGGAAGAGGCACTCCCCTGAATGCACGAGTACAGGCAGGCTCGGCAGGTGGCGCATCGCTTGGGGACGGATGCGCGGCCCGGGACGCGGATCGCAGGCAGTAACTCTCAGATCTCAGAACAGGCCCGGCAGGTGCAGACCGGCGACCAGCATGACCATCAGCGCGGTGACGCCAAGCGCGTCCTGCAGCAGCGTGGCAGAGGAACGTTCAATCACGGATTTCAGTTCGGTCAGCATGGCGGCGGTCCTTGCGATGTTCCCTGTGTTGCCACTTTGTTCTCAAATCAGGGGATAAAAGTAAAGAACTTTTTAGGAACATTTGAGAACAAATGAGAACGCCAGCGTTAACCCACTGAAATCAAACGGATCGCCTTGTCCTCTTCCATCAGCCACAGCAGAACGCGCGCGGCCCGGCCGCGCGGGCCTTCCAGCCCGGGGTCGTCCTGCAGCAGCAACCGGGCGTCGCTTTGCGCCACGGCCATCAGGGCCGATTGCCGTTCCAGATCGGCGATACGGAAACGCGGCAGGCCCGATTGCGCGGTGCCGATCAGGTCGCCCGCGCCGCGCATGGCCAGGTCCTCTTCGGCGATGCGGAACCCATCCTCGGTTTCGCGCAGGATTTCCAGCCGGCGCCGCCCGCCCTCGGTCAGCGGCGGGTCGTACATCAGCAGGCAGGTCGAGGCCGCGGCCCCCCGCCCCACGCGCCCCCGCAACTGGTGCAGCTGCGCCAGCCCAAAACGTTCGGCCCCCTCGATCACCATGATCGAGGCGTTGGGCACGTTCACGCCGACCTCGATCACCGTGGTCGCCACCAGAACCTTGGTCTCGCCCGCCACGAAACGCGCCATCGCGGCGTCCTTTTCGGCCGGCGGCAGCTGGCCGTGCACCAGACCCACCTGTCCCTCGCCAAGCGCGGCACGCAGGCGCTTGAACCGTTCCTCGGCGGCGGTGGCCTCGATGGTTTCGCTTTCGCCCACCAGCGGGCAGACCCAGTAGGCCTGCCGCCCCTCGGCGATGGCCTGGCGCAGGTGGTCCACCACCTCGTCCATCCGGCCGGCCGAGACCAGCGCGGTCTTGACCGGCGTGCGCCCGGGCGGCTTTTCGTCCAGCACCGAGACATCCATGTCGCCGTACTGCGCAAGCGACAGGCTGCGCGGGATGGGGGTCGCGGTCATCACCAGCACATGCGCGCCGCGGCCCTTGGCGCTCAGCTCCATCCGCTGGGCCACGCCGAAGCGGTGCTGTTCGTCGATGATGGCAAGGCGCAGGTCGCGGAACTCCACGTCCCGTTGGAACACCGCATGGGTGCCCACCAGGACCTGGATGTCGCCGCGCGCCAGCGCCTCCAGCTTGGCCCGCCGCTCGGCCCCCTTGTCGCGGCCGGTCAGCAATTCCAGCACCACGCCCGCATCCTCGGCCAGCGGTTGCAGGCTTTCCAGGTGCTGGCGGGCCAGGATCTCGGTGGGGGCCATCATCACCCCCTGCCCGCCGGCCTCCACCGCGACCAGCAGCGCCATGAAGGCAACCAGCGTCTTGCCCGCCCCCACGTCGCCCTGCAGCAGCCGGTTCATGCGGCGGTCGGCGGCCATGTCCTCGGCAATCTCGCCCATGGCGCGCTCCTGCGCGCCGGTGGGGGTGTAGGGCAGTGCGGCCAGCACCTTGCGCCTGAGCCGCCCGTCGCCCTCGGTCGGGTGGCCCGCCCCGCGCCGGGCGGACTGCCGGGCCAGCGCCAGCGTCAGTTGATGCGCGAACAGCTCGTCATAGGCCAGCCGCTGGCGCGCGGGCGCCGTGGGGGCGAGATCGGCCGTGCCTGTGGGCGCGTGGGCCGCGCGCACCGCCTCGGCCCAGCCGGGCCAGCCCTCGCGCGCCAGAAGGCTGGGGTCGATCCATTCGTCCAGCTCCGGCAGCCGCTCCAGCGCCGAGGCGACGGCGCGGGTCATGGCCCGCTGCGTCAGGCCGGCGGTCAGCGGATAGACCGGCTCAAACTCCGGGATCGCCGCGGCCTCTTCCGGGCGCAGGATATGGTCGGGATGGGCCATCTGGGCCACGCCGTCGAACAGCTCCACCTTGCCCGAGACCACGCGGTGTTCCCCGGGCGGCAGCTGGCGCTGCAGGTAGTCGCCGCGCGCGTGGAAGAAGACCAGCTGAAAGGCGGTCTCGGCATCCTGCACCTGCACCCGGTAGGGCCCGCGCCCGCGCGAGGGCACATGCGCCCCCACCCGAACCTCGACCGTGGCGGTGCTGCCCGGCGCCACCTCGCGGATCGAGGCGCGGCGGCGCCGGTCCACCACCGAATGCGGCAGGGTGAAGATCAGGTCGCGGGGCTTTTCGACCTCCATCTGCTGGAACAGCCTGGCGGTCTTGGGCCCGACCCCGTCGAGCCCCTCCAGCTCCGCGAAAAGCGGGAACAGGATATCGGGACGCCCGCTCATGCGTCCCCGATCAGCTCCAGCCAGGCGTCCTCGTCGATGGTCTCCACCCCCAGTTCTTCGGCCTTCTTGGCCTTCGATCCCGCGCCCGGCCCGGCCACCACCAGGTCGGTCTTTTTCGACACCGAGCCCGAGACCTTGGCCCCCAGCGCCTCGGCCCGCGCCTTGGCCTCGGCCCGAGTCATCTTTTCCAGCGTGCCGGTAAAGACGACGGTCTTGCCCGCGACGGGGCTGTCGACGGCCCCGCGCGGCTCGGCGTCCTCGATCGTCAGATGTTCCACCAGCCGGTCGATAGAGGCGCGCTCGGCCTCCTGGTGGAAGGTGGTCACCACCGAGGTCGCCATCACCGGCCCGACCCCGTCGATGCCCGTCAGGCGTTCCCATTCCGGGCCCTCGCCCACCGTGGCGTGGGTCATGGCGGTCAGGAAATTCTCCCAGCTCACATAGAACCGCGCCAGCAGGTCCGAGGCGGATTCGCCCACGTGGCGGATACCGAGGGCGAAGATCAGCCGGTCGAGCGGGATGGTGCGCCGTTCATCGATGGCGGCAAAGAGGTTGGCGGCCGATTTCTCGCCCCAGCCCTTCACCTGCGCCAGTGGCTTGCCCGCCAGATGCCGGATACCCGCGATCACGTGCTCGGCATCGCCGTCATCCACTGGCACGCCCGAACTGCGCAGCATCTCGGCAAGCTTGCCCAGAACCTCCGC
>ENA-ORCX01000491-ORCX01000491.1-marine-metagenome-genome-assembly--contig:-NODE-491-length-13740-cov-3.092513_pt1 | contig 13740 bp, 4 predicted proteins | sample MGYA00248630_ERZ508518 | MGnify/ENA primary metagenome ERZ508518 (study PRJEB26188, sample SAMN06268768) | marine metagenome | isolation source: Bioluminescent Bay, La Paraguera, Puerto Rico | place...
AAAGTGATTGCAAAACAGAAAGTAAGAGAAGAAGACGCTGTCTTCTACATGAACTATTGCAACAGTTCAAAAAAGGCTTTTCTGCTTCGATTTGCAGAGAGTGTATCTGATTATCCTATTCATTTTACTTACAGAAAGAGAGATGAAGGAAATAGAGCCTTTACGGTTGTTTACTACGCACCACGGGAGAAAAGTGACTCTGTTTCTTTTGGTTTGTCTATAAAACCTATTGAGAGAATTGGTATTGGGCCGTTTGAAGATTATACGATTCTGAATAGAGTATTTACTGTTAGTCCTTCTTCTGGTGATTTTTCAAAGGTTTTGGAATCAAGGGAAGAGAGAGTTCATTCAGGCCAACCATTTTATTTTACTTTGGGATCCGATCTTCTACCAGGTGATTATGAGATAACCATCAACCGCTTAAGTGGGCAACATGGGTATATACAGGTGTATGAATTGATGATGGGTCTCTACAAATCGAGGGAAGTGAATTATGAAACTGATGAGTAAGCGTTTTTCTCTTAGGAAAATACTATTTTCTATAATACTAGTTAGTTTTGCTGGTTCTTCTCTGAGTATTGCTGAAAGTGGTGAATTGGGGACATTGTACAAAAAGTCCTGGGATGAGCATTTTTTTTATCAGAATAATAATAATGAAATAAAAAATGCGTATTTTCTCTTTTTTGATTTATTCTCAACAAATAGTTTTACGAAGAATGATATTAGAGCCTTTGAGCTTTATAGTATCAATGAAAATGGAGAGGATTTTTTTGTTTTAACTGAGCGTGAAGGGAATAGGGAAGGAAGAGGTTTTTATATTATAAGGAAAGATCCTACTGCCAGGAATTTACTTATGATCCCTCATCGACGGTATGATAAATATACTGGTGAAATTGGCTTAAAAATCTTTTTGAATAGCAACCTTAAATGTATTGCCTGGAATACGACTTCTCGTTTCGGATCTGAGGATCATTTGCAAGACCTCGCAAAAGTTGAAGAGTCTGTTTTCAATGCATTTGCAGAAGCATTTGTGAAGGTGAATCCCAATCAGTTCGTTTTTCAATTGCATGGATATTCTGTGGAGAAAAGGAAAACGGAGAGTGGCTCCAATTCTGAATGCATCCTAAGTAATGGGACCCGACACCTAACTCGTCCATTAGAAACGCTTTCAGAGGCTTTAAAACAAGTGATGGGATATCATACGAAGGTTTATCCAGAAGAAGTAAGTGAATTGGGGGCCACAACTAATATTACCGGAAAGCGGCTACGAGATATTGGTTTTTATGGGTTTGTTCATATCGAATTGAATTTTGATATTCGAAAACGATTAAACAGAAGTCCTGAAGAATTACTTTTATTTTCCAAATGTATTATGTCTTTATAGCTGTATTGGGCTTTAGCTTCTTTTCTTCAACTTTGTTTGCTTCGGTTGATGAGTCTTCGGAGATACTAAAATCTAAATTCCCGTTTTCTGAAAGGTTTGAGAATATTGAGAAATCGAATCAGATCATAACGGAAAATAAAGTTTTCTATGAATCTGATTGGGGGCTTCATTACATTCGCTTAAAGAAGGGAGATCATGTAATCGTCGAGGTACCTGAAAATAGGAAACTACTGATCTTTAACCCGAATATATTTCTCAAAGACAAGCTATCTGTTTTTCAATCAAATGAAGGTTGCTTGTATGTTTCAGGAAAAAGTCGCTATCACGGACATTATGTCTCTGTTGATGAGCCTTCAGGAGATCCTTTTCTTTGTCGGTTGGAACTGAAAGAAAATATAGAAGAATTAGATCTAGCCCTTTTTATTAGTCGCTTCGAAGACCTTCCTAAACCTCTTCTCTATAGGGATAAAATAAGCGGTGATCTCAAATATAATAAATTACATAATGATTTTTCGGGAGATAAAGAGGATTATCTCCTAACCCATGCAGGGGAAACTGTTCGCTTTAATTTAAGTAAAACTGGTCGCTATAGGTTAAGGAGTAGATATCTTTATTCGGACTCTCAAAAAAGGAGAGAGGCGGTTTATCAGCTTTTCATACAGGTAAATGCGTCAAAAAACAGCGATTATAGATATGAGGTAACTCCGGATAATAGCACTCACTATACATTAGACGGGAATTCAGTTATTGTCGGGAAGGAACAAAACGAATATTTCCAAGTAGATTCTGAAGATTCAGAGATACTGGTAACGGCCAATCGTGACACATTGATTTCTTTGTCCAAGTGGAGCCAACCTGATTTTCTTTATCCTCGGTGGAATTTACCCGTTTTGACGGATAATGTATTTGAACAAGAGAGTAAGGTTTCTAAATTCCTCGGAGATTACCAGAATTTAGAAAGCAGTATTTACCGAGGCGATTATAAAAGGTCAGGCTTAGAGGCTTGGAAGAGGATTGAATTTGCAACAAAAGATTCTCCCCCTGATTCGCTCTTAAAGAGACTGAGCAATAAAATATACTATGAGGCGACCGAGTATAGGGCGTTACATCCTCAGGAAATTCCAAAGCAATCTACGGTTCGTTATTTTTCCTTTATCAATCCTTCTTTGCAGCGTTCCTTTGATAAGGAGTTTGTCGTTTCTAAGCAGTTTCAAGGTGATCTGATTGATCAAAGCAAAGGAGGATATTTTTATAAAATTAAGGATGACGACCAAACATCTAAATTGACATACTGCATCCCCAAATCTCTTCAGGGTGGGCGTATACGCATTTCAGTTTTGCCTAGTCAGAGAGCTATGCATTCTTGTTTGATTCGTTTTGATAATGGAGAAATATATCGATTGTTGGTAGACTCGAATACGGCGAAAACTTTACTGAGTAAATTTAGAGTTAAAGGTACTGAAGCAGCACTTTTTTCTGAAATCAAAGCGCTTCAAAAAGAGAGCTATCCTAGAGTTTCTCAAATTAAAATTGCCGGAACATGCGAATTGGATTTGCCGCAAGGAAGCATGTCTTTTGATGTAATCCCTGATGGTCATTGTTTACCTGAAATTGCTTTTGCTATAAGACAGCCTTCGAGCATAGCTCTTAGTGAAAATGATCTAATAGATCTTTGGGAAAATAAGGGTAAGAGAGATTTTTACAGAAAACGTTTCTTTGATCTTATTCAAGGGAGCCATGAGGTTCATTTGGGTAAGGAAGCCCGTATTGACAGTTATTTAATGAAAACCGTGCGTTGGGTTCAATTGGAAGCGAATTCATTGAAGGAGCTTTTTCCCAAAATTGATTTCACTAAAAATAGTGACGTAAACGGTTGGTTGGAGGAATATAAAAAGGCTATTGAATTGCAGGAAAGAGGGGATGTTGTTTCTGCATTAAATTCATTTTTAAGTGCTTGTGAATTAGGAGATTCGAATCAGGTTTATACTGCAACTCTGAAAGCCGTTGAGATTTTAAAACAATTGGATGAGCTATATTTGGCTCGGTTGCTCTGCGTGAAGTCTTTAATGACTGAGTCCGTTAGTTCGGTGTCTGAATCCTACATGGGTTTACTAAAAGTCCTTTCAGAAATTGAACCAGATTTGCAGAAGCGAAACTCCTTAGCGGTTTCCATTGCTTGCTATCACATTTGTCAAAATCCGAATATTCGGAATATAAATCGATTGGCAGGTGCTTTATGGAAGAATGGAAGCTACCAGGATGCATTAACGCTATCTTTGTTGGGTTCTTTGGATAAGAAATCAGATTTGGTTTTAAATTGTGTTCAAGCACTGGATTATTCCTTTTTTAAAGGAGAGCAAAAGATCACTGAGGATGAGCCGAATCAAATTACTTTTGAGCCTAGTTTAGAGAGTGTTTTCGGTGCCTCAGGAACTCGGTTGATTTACTCAATTAATCGAGATGTATGGAAGCAGTATTATTTGGCTACAGCAAATACTCCTGTTCGAATTTCTGTAGAAAAAGGTGATCTCTTTAGGTTGGAAATGCGACCTTTGCATTCTATTCCCACTTCGAATGCAGTAAATGGACGTATTGCTCTGTGTGAGAACGGTGATGTTTCCTATATCCCTTACAAAAATAATATTTGCTCCAGTTCTTTACGAATTGAATCAGAAGAAGCTGAAGGTGCTGGGATTGCCGTATATAACAATTATGTTTGTGAGAGTAATGGTGATCTTGAAGTTTATGATCCACGAAGGCCATTACTTGTTTCGGTAGAAAAAAAACAGCATACAAATGATGCTCATTTAGAATACAAAAAACTTCCCCGGGAACGTCACTTTTCTTTGTTGGACGATGGGTATAAGCTTAAGATTATTGATCCGGAAGAAGGCAAGGTAGATTCTATTTACTCAGGTTATGATGTTTGGAAAACTCTCTACGCTCTTTACGGGAATGATCCATCTACATCAACGAGCAAACCTACAAGGAATATTAAAGACAGTGCTGTTTCTGTAGAGGAATTTATTCAGAAAATCAGGCTTCAAAAATTCAATGATAGTAGTTATGCCCTTGGGGCTCTGAACCGTGTTCTTGAAGTTTTTCCACATAAATCGGCTGAAATTGCTGCATTGCTATGGCAGATTAATCAAGAGAAACCTTCGAGGGTTCTTTCTGATCTTTTGCTGGAGCTGAATGGATATAATGAATGGGAGTTACTTAAAAATTATGAGCAATGTTTGGGAGTTAAATATATCGAAGAAGTAGGGTGGAATCCAAATTCACCCTATTTGAGAATTAGAAAATCGTGTCTTACCAATTTTAACCCTAAGGCATACTATATTTGGAATGATGATTCCTTGAGCTTTTCATTCAGAAATATATCCGATGAAAACTTAAGAGTTAGGTGTGAACAGGCCGTATATTCCTTTTTTGATGTAAAACCTGTTACATTTGAATGGTGGGTAGATGATTCTGAACGTAGTGAGATAACGCTTTCAGAAACTAACCGAGAAACATCATTCCAAGTTCATATCCCCGAAGGGGATCATATGCTACGCTTTTCAATCAAAGATAGATCATCAAATCAGATGCTTGCGATTGAAGTTAAAGAAGAGCCTGCTGATAAAAATACTCTTCAACCTATTTCTAAAAAAAAGTGGATCGCTGGATCAAAAAGTATTCCCTACATCTTTCAGTGTTCTGGACCAATTTTACTGAGAATTGACAAATGGGATAATGGGGTCATTTCTTCCGAATACAGGAATGTTCTCAAGGGGGGTCAAGTCATCGATTTGCACCCCAAAGATGATTCCATTGGCTATTATAGGATTTATAAGAGTGTCCCATCTAAGATAACGAAAGGTAGTATTGTCGAAGTTGATGATACACCTGTTGAGGAACTACCTGATGTTGAATTACCTCAAGTCGGTAAAACATCGTTTCCTGTTGTTGGAGGAGATCAATACTCCATGGGGAAGCAGGAAGACGGAACTTTTTCGTTATCTGCACGATATGAGCAGAGGAAGAATGGCGATGATGATATCACTGAAAAAGATATCGATGAACGATTTTATCAATTTGATATTCACCACAGGCATTTTTCTGAATCAAACAATAGTTGGTTTAATACAGGTTTCCTATGGCGTATTCGCCAATCGGGCGGATCTGTGTGGGGTGTTTCTGAAAATATTACAGTTGTAGAACCTAGAAATTACCCTGTGTCCATGGGGGTTGATATGCGCTTTTTCGCCCAATCACCAAGAGGATCGCATTACAATTTGTTTGATGGAGATGATCTCGAATATATGGGGTCTATTAATCTTTCTGTTTGGAATAGTAGAAAGATAAGTTCCAAAATCGTTCACATACCAAAATTTTTGTTTTGGGGTAGAACTATGAGTATCAGTAATTCAGATGGATATCCTGTTTCTTATGTGGATCGTGATGTTTATACTGAATATAAAGATGAGCACCAGTACGGATATAGTCTTGGGGATACGTTGTATTGGAGTCCTTGGAGGGATTTTTTAGTTTATACGAATGGGACTTTTTCAACGAATGAAGATCTGAATGTGTTTAGTCCTGATAAATTCTCATTTAGGATTGGGATACGCCAAAAAATAGGCCCTTGGGTAGCTGATGTTGGGACTAGGCATTACTATTATTTTAAGGATGAGGATCGCCTGAATTCCGGTTGGCGTAACTATATAGGAATAGACTTAAAATATGACTACTGGTTAGAAAAACTTAATCGTTTAGAAGTGGGTCTAAAACTAAACTGGGACATCGATAAGGAGCAACTTTCAGGTGGTGTGTTCATCTCTTATCACTTTGGGACAGGTAGAGTCCTGAGAGATTTTCCATCTAGGGAGATATGGTTTCATGATCTTAAAGTCTTAGATTTTTCTCTTCGAGAAAAGGAGGGGTTACAATGAGAAAAAAAAAGGTGAAGAATCCTCCTGAAATACTGATTAAAGATCTGCCTCCGGTACGACAAGTAACGGAAAACTTGAGTTTAGATTTATGGAGATTATTTTTAAAATCTCCATTTACGTCTCTTTATTTTAGTGACTCTTACATCAAACGTTTACGATTAATCCAAAACTTCCTTCTAGAGCGTATTGATTTACTTTCTGATGAACTTTCTGATTTAGAAAACAAACAGTTCAAGTACAGTCGTAGATATGCTGATTCTGTAAGCGATGAGGAACGAAAAGATTGTATTATTGAGTTTTCTCAAGAATTGGGTTCACGGGGTAGAGCTCTTTCTCAAGATAAGTCGGCTTTTAGTCGATGGTTCGGAATGGATTCTATGATGGAACGATGGAGGAAAAAGCATTCCAATATAGAGTACCAAATATGGTTTTTAATAGATAGACTGAGAGTGATTCTGGTGGAATTAATCCATGTAGAAGAGTCTGTGTCTTGGCAAAAAACAATACCTCAAGATCTATTCCTTCAATTTCTCATTTACCAAGGTGATTCCAGAATTAATGAGTGTACGGTGAAGGCTGTTCTTGATATATGTGAAGCCTTAAAAAAGAAGAAGAGTGAGGATATTATTGGTAGAAGAATTGAGGCACTCCTAATCAGATTAGCTCAAGAGGGATCTCAGGATATCTGGATTCGCGCGAAAGCATTAAGAATAATCTCTCTATTTTCCTTGGAATCGTTTTTCAAGATTCTCCGCCAGGTTATAAAAAAGAAGACGGCAAAGAATGGTATCTTCTTCCGTTATGAGGCATTGGATATTCTTTTTGATCAGGATTTTCAAGACCCTGAAGTTTTGGAACTTATAGATTTGTTCATCGAGGATACCAGTCCTTATGTACGTCAAAAGCTCATCGAATTACTTCTACAGAACGATCGTTATTTTCAAGCTCAACTGGAAAGAATGATTGCTCGGGAAATATCTCCCGAAGTTTTAGCTAAAGCTGCAGTTTCTGTTCAACGGGAAAGTTCATTTTGGATTATTGAGCTAATTTTAAAGCAAAGCCAAAATGAGTCTGTTCTTAGAAGTGCTTTGTACGCATTTTATGTGGTTGTTGATCGATTAGTTTGTGAAGAGAAATTTGATTTAGCCAAAGATATTTATCGCCGGGTAATTGATGATCTAAATGCACTGAGAATGTCTGCCGATAGTATTGCTGTTCGACGATGGATCGCTCAGTATCTTAGGCGTCTTGATGTTCTATTGAATCCTAACTTGAAGAGACTGATGGATGTTATCCTGTCAATCACTTCAAATCAAAAGGAGGGGACTAGGCGTCGCATAAAGCCCGTAGTTTTTGATGCTTATTCTGAAGATGAAATTGGGATGGTTCTATCTGCATGCAGTCAGGATAGCTTTAGTCTTTCCATAGGAAAGACAGTGTGGGGAACATGGCTGTATAAAGGGGATGTCTTTAATTTTAGACTTTGGCGATTCCTTTACGAATTATTCCATTCTTCTGTGGATAAACGACAAGCCTGGGATCATACAACAGGTAGAGAATTTACAGGTCAAATACATGCCCCATCTGAAGTTTTAGCTGAATTATCTCCAACAAAAGTGCCTGGGGAACCCGTTTATATGGAATCTGATATCGGTTGGAGACCTTGGGTTCCTCTTGTCGATGAATTTATCAGCTTAAATCATGTTTTGTTTCACAAAAAAGTTCGTAGATATACCTCTCAGGGAGTTACTGAAATTGCTTCACCTAAACGTTTCTGGAAACGTTTATATGCGGCCTATAGACTTAACGTTCACTTTTCTGAATATGCTTCGATGCGCAACTGGATCTCATCTCATGGAGGGAATCCAAATACATATATTCAGTCTTTAAGAGCATTAGGGTTCACTGTGGCTTTTGAAAGAAACCAAGCAGTTTCACCGTTACGTGAACTTGAACCGGAATCGTTAACGTTTTTCAGTAATCCACCTTTTCTTATTTCCTTGGGGCTGGTTTATTGGTGGAACGATTTGAAATCTTATTTCTATTCTGTTTACGGAAATACACTCTATGATTTAATGCTATTCTTAGCGGCTTTATCCGCAGGTTTCATTGCTAGGATTGTATGGTTGAGCTATTTGGTGAATCGCGCTCGAAAAAAGATTGGTATTGTAATTGGAGGTTGGGGGACACGAGGAAAATCAGGTACGGAGCGCTTAAAAGCAGCATTGTTTGAAGCATTAGGGCACGGTGTCATTTCCAAGAGTACAGGGTGTGAAGCTATGTTTATGTATTCTTACCCTTTTGGTCGAAATAAGGAAATGTTTCTGTTTCGACCTTTCGATAAGGCTACGATATGGGAGCATCATCGTTTGATTCAATTTGCTGCCAGGATGAAGGCAAAGGTCTTTCTTTGGGAATGTATGGGATTGACTCACTCCTATGTAAAGATTCTCCAGCGAATGTGGTCTAGGGATGATATTTCTACAATAACAAATACATATCCTGACCATGAAGATCTTCAAGGACCTGCGGGAATCAATATTCCGTATGTGATGCGTAATTTTATTCCGCAGAAAGCTGTTTGTATTACGACTGAGGAAATTATGACTCCTATTCTTAGGCAAGGAGCTAAGGAGTTGGAGACTCGATTGGTGGAAACTGGGTGGCTTCAGGCAGGTCTTCTACCTCAAGATATTTTACAAAAATTTCCATACGAAGAGCATCCTTATAATATTGCGTTGGTTCTGACTCTAGCAGAAGAAATGGGCGTTGATTCGAATTTTGCTCTCAAGGAAATCTGTGATCGAGTGATTGCGGATATAGGAGTTTTAAAGGCATTCCCGGTAGCTCACTTAAACCATCGTAAACTCGAATTTATTAATGGGATGTCAGCCAATGAGCGGTTCGGTTGCCTTGGGAATTGGAAGAGAATGGGGTTTTATAAACATGATTACATCAATGAGCCTGATCTGATTGTTAGTGCCCTTGTGAATAATCGAGCCGATAGAGTCCCACGCTCTCGGGTATTTGCTAAGATACTTGTTGAGGATATTCAGACCGATTACATTTTTATTGTTGGAACCAATTTAGCAGGATTTCAAGGTTACATAGGAGATGCTTTAAATGAATATTTGAACCAGCAGTCATTGTTTCCAGATGACTCCCTTAATAAGGAGTTAGCTTGTGACGTGCTTCTGAAAACATGGAAACACTTTAGACTACCATGGGAGATAGAGTATGTAAGCAGGAAACTCACACTTTGCTTAACCGGGCTAAGTGAGATCGATTTGCTCAGTAAAGTAGATGATTTTGTTTCAAACCCTGGTCTATTGAAGGATGAGCTATCATCTCGATATGATGATGAAGTAATCTCTAGTTTGATCAGATTGCTGGAAAAATTAATTTTTCATGTAGAATTATATGAGAATTTTATCTTTCGTATTAATAATAGTAAGAAGGATCGTGTTTTATCTCTTGAACATGATTTTAGAGAAGCTATTCGCAGTGCCTTTTTAGATAAATTAGTCGTCTTCGAAAATTATCATAGTACTGGAGATCAGATTATCTCCAGAATTAGTAAAACGATTCCTCCAGGTCTTTCGACTCGTATTATGGGAATGCAAAATATCAAAGGTCCTGGGCTTGATTTTATTTACCGGTGGCAAGCTTGGGAGCTTATTTATATCAGCTGTCTGAAGATTTTAATCAGCGATGAGAAGATCTTTTCCGATGGTTTGGAAAGCCTGTTAAATGTCAGGGATTTTGGTCCATTGTCAGAATCTTTTGTTTCTAACACCATCGATGACGTAATAAAAAAGCCATATTCTCAATCTGCAAAACACCAGACTGAACTTAGGATTATTAAGAATAATCTGGAAGAATGCTTAAAGGAACGTCAAGAGACAGAAAAAGGTGCCAGAAGTTCTCATTTTGCAAAGTTCGTATTGGATTTGATTGAACCTATTTTAGATGCTGGAGATTCCATCAAAAGGCGCAAAATCGCAAATAAGATATATAAGGATCTTGCGGATGAAAGAATCAGTCACGAAAGGGCAGCTTTAGAGTTACAGAAACTTACTTTGAAGCAAAAAGGAGGTTGGCTGTCCAAGAAATATCTCTCTTAATTTTGAGTTTTTTATTAAAAAGTTTCTAAATATCAATTAATAAAATTTTGTCTTTTGCTTTAAAGCTCATGCGGTTTCTCACAAGATTTGTTAAGGTATGATTCTTTCCTAATGGTAAAGTAGATCGTTTATGATAATTCTACTGTTAATATGATAATTCTGTTGTGATACAGTCCCTTTTGTCATCCTTTCTATAAAGGAACCAAACTAAATCCACTAAGTGATCATGGATAATCGCTCTCTTTTTTACAGATGGTTTACCTCTTTTTTTATAGCCGTCTATTTCTTTTTGCCGTACTTCTGCGGTGCAAATGAATCTTCTCTTGAACTCTGGTATAATCAACCTGCGAAAGCATGGACGGAAGCTTTACCGATAGGTAATGGTAGTTTAGGAGCTATGGTTTTTGGTGGGGTTGATGAGGAACGCTTGCAACTCAATCAGGATACTATTTGGGGTGGTGGCCCCTATAATCCTGTGAATCCAGAAGCCTTGGATTATTTACCTAAGGCAAGAAGTTTGATCTTTGAGGGCAAATACAAAGAAGCAGAAAATGTGTTAAGCAAGCATGTCATGGGAACGCCTGTTCACCAAATGCCGTATCAGACTGTTGGAAACCTCAGGTTGAAGTTTTCTGATTTAGATAAGGTTACTCATTATAGGAGGGAATTGGATCTAAATCGGGCGGTTGCATCTGTGACTTATGAACAGAATGGTATCAATTTCAAGAGAGAGATCTTTTCTAGCTATCCAGATCAAGTAATTGTCATGCATTTAAGCTCCGATTCTTCAGGTAGTATTACGTTTTCGGCCGAAATGGATACTTCTATGGAGGCTCAAATACAGGCTACAGGAGAAAATATGCTTCTCATGTTGGGGAAGGGATCTAAGGCTTCAGGCGTTGAAGGTGCAATTCGTTACGTTGCTAGGGTAAAGGTTCTATCACAAGGAGGTCGTGTTTTTGCCGATGGTAAAAGTATCCATGTTAAGAATGCTGATGAAGCAACGGTTCTTATAGCGGTTGCTACAAATTATAATCGTTTCGATGATCTTAGTGCCGATCCTTTGCTTCTGACTGAGAATGTTTTTAATCATATAAAGTCAAAGGATTATAAATCTTTGTATAATAATCATATTTCTGATTATCAAACTCTTTTCAATAGAGTTAAGATTGATTTAGGAAACAGTGATTCTGTTGATTTGCCTACAGATATTAGGATTAAGGAATTCTCAAAAGGTAAAGATCCTCAATTGGCAGCTTTGTATTATCAATTTGCCCGTTATCTTCTTATTAGCTCTTCGCGTAAAGGTAGCCAACCTGCTAACTTGCAAGGAATATGGAACGATAGCAAAAGTCCTCCTTGGCAGAGTAAATATACGATAAATATCAATACAGAAATGAATTACTGGATATCTGAAACTGGTAATTTAAGTGAATGTGTTGATCCTCTCATATCAATGGTGGAAGATTTGGCTAAAACGGGTTCTGTGACAGCTAAAAAAATGTATGGAGCTAGGGGATGGGTTGTACACCATAACACAGATTTATGGAGAGCCTCTGCTCCTATTGACGGACCGTTTTGGGGAATGTGGTCTACAGGGGGAGCTTGGCTTTGCTTGCACTTATGGGATCGGTATTTGTTCAGTCAGGATAGACGTGTTCTAAAGAGGATTTATCCTATCATGAAAAGTTCTTGTGAGTTCTTTTTAGATACATTGCAAAAAGATCCTAGCACAGGTTATTTAGTTACAAATCCATCTGTTTCTCCTGAAAACGCTCATCCGATGGGAACTTCCGTTTGTGCCGGGCCAACTATGGATATGCAGATTTTAAGAGACCTATTTGCCAATACATACAAGGCAGCAACTTTGTTGGGAGTTGATGAGGCTTTTAAAGAACAAATCAACAATGCCAGAAATCGCTTGGCTCCAAATAAAATTGGCAAGGCCGGCCAGTTGCAGGAATGGTTGGAAGATTGGGATATGCAGGCACCTAATATGCATCATCGACACGTATCTCATTTATATGGATTATTTCCGGGGAGAGATATTTCTACTGCTGCGACTTTAGACTTGGCAAATGCTGTTAAAAAGTCACTAGAGCTTCGAGGCGATAAGTCTACGGGATGGGCCACTTCATGGCGTATTTGCTTATGGGCTCATTTATTGGATGGGAATCATGCTTATGGGATTTTGAAGCTATTGCTTAGTCCTGATAGAACATATCCCGATATGTTTGATGCACATCCTCCTTTCCAGATTGATGGGAATTTTGGTGGGGCAGCAGGCATCTGTGAAATGTTATTACAAAGTAGTGAAGATACAATTAACTTGCTTCCGGCACTTCCTGATGCATGGCCTACTGGACGTGTTCGTGGCCTTATGGCAAGAGGTGGATTTGAGGTTAGTTTATCCTGGAAAGATGGAGCTCTTGTCTCCGCTGAAATAAAGGCTCTTACTAATGGAGCGACTACAATATCCTATCATGGAAAATCTAAGTATGTTGTTTTAAAGAAGGGAGAGGTTTATCGATGGTAATCTTCATGATGTCTATAGATATAATTTAACCCTATTAGACAGGTTATATTAGTAGAATAGAAACTCTCTTTTATTTTAAGCATTAATGTATACGAATGGCATCGGGAGTAATTGCTCCTTGCCTGAACCTTCCATGGTACAAAATATCAATGATACGCTTAGATCGAGAGTATATGTTTTTGTAAGGATGGGGATGGCTTACTTTATTCTAACCAACATGCCCTAAATATGAAGAAAACGTTGATTTCACTTAGCCTGTTCAGCTCTTTATTATGCCACTTATATGCAGATTACCCTGTTATGGGACATCGCTATTTAGCAGATCCTTCTTCTCTTGTTACGAACAATGAAGTGTATGTCTACTGCTCGAATGATGACCCAAATCCACTTGAAGGTGGTTACAGCATTCCCAGCGTTGTTTGTATCTCGACAAAAGATATGAAAAATTGGACTGATCACGGGATTGTTTTTGAAGCCGCGAGAGATACTACGTGGGCTACAAAATCATGGGCTCCTGCTGCAGTTGAACGTGATGGTCAGTATTATCTCTATTTTGGTAATGGTGGAGGGAATATTGGAGTTGTTACTTCAACATCCGCCTTAGGACCGTTTACTGATGAGATTGGTCATGATTTAATTAACTGGAGTACTCCTGGTCTTAAGCCTTTTGAACATGGATGGTTGTTTGATCCTGGTGTTTTTATCGATGATGATGGTCAGGCATATATTTACTTTGGGGGAAATGGTGATAGCAATGCT